>FWWL01000040.1_pt1 | contig 322909 bp, 234 predicted proteins | sample 2228331 | NCBI WGS metagenome assembly FWWL01 (sample SAMEA103939775, study PRJEB20133) | metagenome
GGGCTGGACGCCATCTTGCGCAACCCGCCCAATGCGAGGGTTTTCCTGCGTGCCCAGGCGGTCGATCTCTCCTCGCGGGGCCGGAAAGTGCACGACATTGCCGAGATCGTCCGTCGCGACCGCTCGGTGGTGTCGCGTTGGCTGCATCGGTTCGAGCAGGAGGGGCTCGAAGGTCTCTGCCCCCGGAAGAGCCCTGGTCGGCCGCCCAAGGTGACGCCCGAGTTTCGCCAGGCCGCCGACGAAGCTGCCCGAGAGAATCCCCGCGACTTGGGATATGACTACACGCGTTGGACGGCCGAGTTGCTGGCCCGGCATTTGGCCGGGACGACTGGCGTGGAGGTCGTAGCAGCCACGATGCGCAACACCCTGGCCGAGTTGGGCTTTCGCTGGGGGCGGCCGAAGCTCGACCTGGCCCATCGCCAGGCCCCTGCGGATGTGGCCCGAGCCAAGCGCCTGCGAAACGGCGCTTTAAAAAAACGATCCTCAGCCGTGGCCGCTGGGCCTTCTTGTATCTTGACGAAGCCGAATTCCACCTGAGCCCCGGGCTGTGCCAGTGTTGGTCGCCGCCGGGCGAGCGGGTGATCGTGCCCTCGGCCGGTCAGAATCGCCGCGTGCCGGTCTTCGGCGCGTTGGATTCCGTGAGCGGCGAAGTGACGGCCCTGCTCACGGCCAAGAAGTGCGGCGCCGACTTTCTGGACTTTTTCAAGTTCCTCTTGGGCGAGCACTACGCGGAACAGGAACGGGTTTACCTGTTTCTGGATAACTGTTCGATCCACCACACCCGCGCGGTGCGCGAGTTCCTTCAGTCGCAGCGCCCTCGGGTCCATGTGATCTGGAACGCAGCTTACGCGCCCAACCTCAATCTGATCGAGCGCTTCTGGGGCCACTTGAAGCGGTCCGCGATTCACAACGACTACTTCCAGACTGTGGAAAATCTGGAAGACGCCATCCTGCGAGCCATCCACAGCATCAATCGCCAACTCGACCATCCCTTCCGCCTCCAACTGAAAACTGTGCAACCTTTGTTAGCTGCCGCTTAGCCTGGGATTTGAGGTTCGGAGTGCAGTGGCCGCCAATGCGCTTTGCGGCTCAATGAATGTTTCCCAAACTGTCCAGTCAAAAGTCGAACGACACTAACTGGTGTCTGGAGGAACTGAACGTGGCCATGTGCGGAACCGCGGCAGGTCGAGCAAGCCGATCTCGGGAGACCGTAAAACAAAACGGCACCGCAGGTGGGCAGTTCTCCAGACGACCACCGCTTCGGCCTCAGGATTGATTGCACTCTCGGCCAACACCTTTCAAAATGGATTGCCAAGCACCCTTTACCATGGATCGTGAGATCCGAGCGTAGCGCCGCGAAAACAGCCGCTGAGAATCAAGCTTTCCGTGGGCAAGGCCAACGAGATTGTGAGGTAGTAAAAGCCAACGAGATTGCGAGGTAGTAAAAGGAATGGCCGCTCTAAGCGAGAATGAGCCTAGATCGATGAAGACCAACGACTGCCAGTTGGCCCCGGGCGACGTGGTTAAGGGCTTGGAACCCGTCGAACTGGTCGAGGTCAGGCGTATCGACCGCTTCGGCAACAAGACGCTGGTCGAAGGAGTCGGGCTCGAGTCCCACCGGCTGGTGGAGCGTCCCCTCTCGGACGAGGAACTGGCGGCGCTGGTCAAGGTGCGGGGTGCGCAGCGCACGTTCGATGGCGATGCCCAGCTCTTCCTCCTCGGTGCCGAGGCGGAGCGCATTCGGGTCGCGCACCAGTTTGACCCGCTCTTTGCGGTCAACTCCAGCATTGTTGATCCGCTTCCTCACCAGGTCGAGGCCGTCTATCGCTATCTGCTCCCACTTCCGAGAATCCGCTTCCTGCTTGCCGACGACACGGGGGCAGGCAAGACCATCATGACTGGCCTTCTGATAAAGGAACTGCTCTTCCGCGGGGCGATCCAAAAGATTCTCATCATCACGCCGGGCGGCCTGACCAAGCAATGGGCAGAAGAGGAGTTGCAGGAGAAGTTCGGTCTTGCCGCGCGGCTTGTGAATCGCGCGTCCTTCGAAGCGGAACCCGGCCAGTTTTCACGTTACGAAGAGGGTATCTTCGTCACGTCTATTGACTTCCTGGCACGGAATGAGGGTTGTCTGAAGGCTGCTTCCGAGACGCAGTGGGACCTTGTGGTGGTGGATGAGGCCCATAAGCTTTCAGCCTACGAGTACGGCACCAAGCTCGAGGAGAGCGAACGTTACAAGGCGGTGAAGGCGCTCGCGTGCAAGACCGATCATCTGCTCTTCCTGACCGCGACTCCGCACCGTGGGCGAAAGGACACCTTCCGGCGGCTCCTTTTGCTCCTCGATGAGGACCTGTTCCAGAAGGACGAACACGTCGCCGACCGCATTCGCGAGCAGGCGGTGCCTTACCGAAAATCCGGCGACGAGGACTTTGAGGACGAGCGTTCGATCAGCAAGGCATGCAACCGATTCTTCCTGCGTCGCCTGAAAGAGGAGATGGTCGACTGGGAGGGGCAACCTCTCTTCAAGCCACGCCACACCAAGACCATCGGCTACGACCTCACCCCACAGGAGAAGACTCTCTATGACGAGGTGACGCGCTACGTCCGCTCGAAGCGTAAAGAAGCCAAGGCGAAGAAGAATCGGAACGTCGAGCTGACCCTCATGGTCATGCAACGCCGTCTGGCGAGCAGCCTTTATGCGATCACGCGGACTCTGGAAAACCGGCTACGCGCTCTCGACGAGGTCCTCGCCATCCTGCGCGATCGCAGCCGATCGGAGGCGGAGAAGAAGAAACTTCTCCGGGCAACCCCCGATCCCGGCGATCCGCAGGACATAACGGAATATGAAGACCTGACCGAAGAAGAACGCGAGCGGATCGATCAGCGAATCTTCCGTCAAGTCCTTACCGACGATCCAGACAAAATCGAGGAGGAACGCAACGAAGTCGAGCGCCTCTTGCGCCTGGCCCAAGGTCTCAAGAACCACACGGAAGCGAAGTTCGCCGAACTTCTCAAGGTGCTCGATTCCTCGGACGTCATTCGGGTGGAGGATGAAAAGCTGCTGATCTTTACGGAGCACCGCGACACACTCGAAAGCCTCGCCAAACGGCTCGAGGAGAAAGGATACACGGTCGCTACGATCCATGGCGGCATGGACATTGAGACGCGCAAGCAGGCCCAGAGAGTGTTCAGAACGCGGGCCAAGATCATGGTCGCCACCGACGCGGCCGGCGAAGGCATCAACCTCCAGTTCTGCCGCTATCTCATCAACTGGGACATCCCATGGAACCCAAACCGACTCGAACAACGGATGGGGCGTATCCACCGGTATGGTCAAGCCGGCGACGTCTGGGTCTACAACCTCGTTGCCCAGAACACCCGCGAGGGCGCCGTGCTGCAGAAGGTCCTCTCGAAGCTGGACGTCATGCGCGAGCAAATGGGCTCCGATCGGGTCTACGACGTGATCGACGAATGGCTGGAAGGAGTTCCTCTTGTGGAACTGATCGAGCGCGCCATCGACAGTGAGGACGAGTCCGCCGGCGCCCGGGAAACCGACGAGGCCCTCAAGGTGGCGTCCCCCGAGAGGGTGCAGCGGCTCGTGGCGCTCCAGAAGAAGACCTCTCTCGCCTCGCGGCTCGATTTGAGAGCGGCGCGCGAGCTCCGTGATGTATCGGACGAGCACCGGCTGCAGCCCCTGTTCATCCAGCGGTTTTTCGAGCGGGCATGGACGGCTTGTGGGGGAACAATCCGCAAGGACGATTACTTTCCGGTCTGGCACATCGGCCCGACGCCGACTGCCCTTCTCGAACTGGCGCGCGAGCGGAGGCGGCCCCTGGCCGAGAAGTACGATACCCCCTTCGTTTTCGACAAACAGTTGGTCAGCGTCGCCAGCAAGGTGCGTGTCCCGGAACGCACGAAGCTCATGGGCCCCGGACATCCCCTGTTCGACACCTTGATCGAGTGGGCGATCCAGGAGTCGCGGCAGGCCTTCGCCAAGGGGGCAACCCTCGTGGACCCGAACATCGCCAAGCCCCAACGGGTGTGGCTTGTCCGTTCGACCATCCAGGACAGTCGGGGGGTGGGCTTCCAGCGGGGGGGGGGCTTCCAGCCTGCGAGCTCAAACAAGAGGGTCGCACACGAGCGGCTGGCCCTGGTCGTTCAGGACCACATGGGCCTTCGCACGACCTCGCCCTCCTACCTGCTCAACTGCCTCGCCCCCGAGACGGCCGTGCCGGTGCCCGATATGGAGCCCCGAACGGTCGAAGAGATCCAGGCCTGGGCCTACGAGCAGATCACCGAGCGGCAGCTCGAGCAAGTCAAGGCCATCCGTGCCGAGGAGTGCGACCTGCGGCGCGAATACCTGAACACCGCTTTCACGGACCTCATCCTCGAGCTGCAGGAGGAGCTGAACGACCTCCAGCAGGCTCAGCTCTTCGGCGAGGACAACCACGACGAGATCGAACGGCTGCGGCACCGAATCGAGGAGTTGAAGTCGCGCAGGGAGTATCGGCTGAAAGAGCTGGAACTCATGATGAAGCTGACAGCGAACCTCCCGGACGTTCTGACGGAGGCCGTGATCGTCCCCTCCCCGGTCGCCACGGTCGAGATGGATGAGGTACCGCGAAAGGGCGTTCCGATATGCCGCGACGACGAGGTCGAGGCCATTGCCATGGACGTCGCCATGCGCTACGAGCGCAGCCGCGGCTGGACGCCTGTGGATGTGAGTCGGGACGGCGAGCACTACGACATTCGCTCGGAAGGGCCGAACGGGGAGAAGCGCTTCATCGAGGTGAAAGGCCGGGCGCGCTCGGGTGCTATCGTCCTCACCGGCCCCGAAGTGGACAAGCTGCGCCAGCTCGGGGAGCGGGCCTGGCTTTATATCGTTACCTTCTGCAAAGGTCGGGGGGCAGGCTTCCAGCCTGCAGAATCAAAGGCAGACAAGATGTCTGCCCCCCGACTTTACATCATCCAGGACCCGATCGCGAAGATCACGCCGGAGATGCTGTACCGGCAGATCCAGTTCGTCGTGGAAGAAGGCGACTGGGCGCAGCAGGGTGAGGAAGTCGAGGCCCCTTCGGGGGGAGAGGAGTGGGACACATGAACGGCGCCAGATTCAGGTGGGATGTTGGCCTCTCGGGGCCTGCGAGGCGCATCGCCGAACTGGATCACACGCCGATGCGTGTTCTTGCCGGTCCTGGAACGGGAAAGACGTTCGCGCTGATGCGTCGCGTAGCCCGTTTGCTTCAGGGTGGGGCAACTCCCAATCGGATACTGGTCTGCACATTCACACGAACGGCGGCCAGGGATCTGCAGAAAGAGTTGGAAAACCTCGGTGTTCCCGGTGCTGAGCAGGTCTGGGCAGGGACGATCCACGCGTTCTGCTTCAGCCTACTGAGCCGAGCCGAAGTCCTCGAGGCCACCGGCCGAGTCCCGCGCCCACTGCTTAAATTTGAAGAGCGGTTTCTACTCGAAGACCTGAATGGTGACGGCTTGGGAGGAATCCGCGACCGCGAGCGTCGCCTTCAGGCGTTCAATGCGGCCTGGGCGCGCCTTCAATCCGACACGCCAGGCTGGCCGCAAGACCCCGTTGACAAGGCGTTTCACACCGATCTCACCGGGTGGCTCCGGTTCCATCAGGCGATGCTGATAGGCGAGCTGGTCCCGGAAGCACTTCGCTATCTTCGTGACAACCCGGCCTCCCCCCACCGGCGCGCGTTCGACCACGTTCTGGTCGACGAGTATCAGGACCTCAATCGTGCGGAGCAGGCCCTTCTCGACCTGCTGGCTGAAGAAGGGCACCTGGTGGTGATCGGAGACGAGGATCAATCCATCTATTCCTTCAAGTTTGCCCACCCGGAGGGGATCGCCACTTTTGACAAAACCCATACCAATACTCATGACGAGACGCTCGAAGAGTGCCGCCGATGCCCAAGGTTGGTTCTCGAGTTGGCTAATAGCTTGATCTCTAACAACCACAGGAGTCGCCGAGTTCTCAAGCCGTTGCCGGAAAACCCCGACGGCGAAGTGCTCGTCCTCCAGTGGCGGTCCATTGAAGAGGAGGCTCATGGCATCGCCGAGATCATCCGGCGGAGAATTCAGAAAGGGGAGGTGAATCCAGGCAGAGTTCTCGTCTTGGCGCCGCGCCGGCAGCTCGGCTACGCGGTGCGCAACGCTCTAAACGAACTTGGCGTCTTCGCCCACAGTTTCTTTCACGAGGAGGCGCTGGACGATGAACGCGCCCAAGAGGCGTTCACGCTGCTGACTCTACTCGCAAATCAGGAAGACAGAGTGGCCCTCCGCTGTTGGTGCGGGTTCGGGAGCAACTCGCTGCTGAGCGGCGACTGGGCGCGGCTACGGCAGCACTGCGAGACGAGCGGCGACTCGCCCCGAGTTGCCCTGGAACGTCTGGCATCTGGCGACCTGACTATCGAGCACACGAGGCGGCTCATTGAGCGATTCCGGGAGCTACAGCAACGTCTTGACAAGCTGGCAGGGCTTCGCGGTCAGGCTCTCGTTGACGCTCTGTTCCCGGGTGACCAAGAGTGGGCGAATCCGATTCGGCCATTGGCGGCGAGACTCGAAGGGAACAACTTCGACGCCGCAGCGCTGCGAGAGCATCTTCGCATCGGCATCACGCAGCCGGAGCTGCCGACCGACGTCGATTACGTCCGCGTGATGAGCCTGCACAAGTCGAAGGGTCTCACGGCTGACCTTGTGGTAGTGGTCGGGTGCGTTGAGGGACTCATCCCGACGGTCACCGGCGGGACTCCAGCCGAACAGGCCGCATCGCTCGAGGAGCAGAGACGGCTCTTCTACGTAGCCATCACAAGAACCAGGGGGATTCTCATTCTTTCCAGCGTCACGACGTTGCCCAGAGAGCTCGCCCATCGCATGGGCGCAAGGGTTGGAGGGGGAAGCCGGACGCACGCAAACATCATCGCATCGCGGTTCCTGGACGAACTCGGACCCTCGCGGCCTGCTGCCGTGTTGGGGACCGCCTATATCGAAGGGTTGCCAGCATGATCGAGCGAGGAGACAACGGTAAAGACTGCCCCCGCCTGATCGAGGTGGCCCTGCCGATCCGGGAGATCTCGGCGGAGAGCGTGCGGGACAAGAGCCTGCGGCATGGGCACATCTCGACGCTGCACCTGTGGTGGGCGCGGCGGCCGCTGGCGGCCTGCCGGGCCGTTGTCTTCGCGTCGCTCGTCCCCGACCCCGACGATCCCCGCTGCCCGGCGGAGTTCCGGGCCGCCGTGGAGCGCCATCTCAAGACGCACGTCCCGGCTGAGCTCAAGTACTACACGCGCGGGCGGCAGGTCCATCGGGACGAGGACCCGTACCGGCCCTACGAGGGGATGCCGGACACGCTGCGCAACCGCCTCCTCATGTTCATCGCCAAGTGGTCGCCGGAGAAGCTGGCCTTCGAGGCCGGAAAGGCGAAGAAAGAGCCCGACCCGAAATACCTCTTGGACGATCGCTCGCTCGTCAAGTGGGAAACATCCGATCCCGAGAACCCGCAGGGACGCGAGGTGCTGCGCATCGCCCGGGAGCTCGTGAAGGTGGCCTACGGCGGCGAGGTCCCGACGGTCCTCGACCCCTTCGCCGGCGGCGGGGCGATCCCGCTGGAGGCCGGCCGGCTCGGTTGCCAGGCCATCGCCAACGACTACAACCCGGTGGCCTATCTCATCCTGCGGGCGACCTGCGAGTTCCCGCGGAAGTACGGCAGGCCGGGGTGGAGGAGGGTTGGGGGGCAGGCTTCCAGCCTGCCGAGCCTCGAACCAGTTTCGACAGCCTCCCTGTTCGATCATACTGCCCTAAAAGCTACGCGACGCAATTTCCCGCACTGGGAGTTGGACGGTCGCATTTATTACGTCACGTTTTCAACTTGGGACCGATTGGTCATCCCGGAAGCGCAACGCTGGATTGTGCTCAGGGCTTTACAGCACTGGAATGGTGACAGGCTCCGGCTTCATCAGACTGTGGTGATGCCGGATCACGTTCACGCGCTGATCGAACCGCTCAAGGGGTATGAGCTTTCTAAGGTTCTTCATTCCATCAAGAGTTTCACGGCGAACGAAATCAACAGGGAACTGGGTAGAACCGGCCCTTTGTGGCAGCCTGAGAGCTCTGACCGGATCGTGCGAGATCGAGAGGACTACCTCAAAAAGTGGGAGTATATCCGGACAAATCCCGTGAAAGCCGGATTGTGCGAACGACCTGAAGAGTGGGCGTGGCTGTTTGAGGATCTGGTCGTGAAGCAGTGCAGCCTGGAAGGCTGCCCCCCAACTTGGGTCCCGAACGTTTTGGTCCACCACGTCGAGAAGTGGGCCAACTGGATACTGGAGCGGGCGCGGGAGAAGATCGGCCACCTATATCCACCAGGCAAGGACGGCCGGCCGGTGGTCGGTTACCTCTGGGCGCGGACCGTGCCGTGCTCGAACCCCTCCTGTCGCGCCGAGATTCCGCTGTTGCGGAGCCTCCTCATTTGCGACAAGAAGGACAAAAAGGTTGCCCTCACGATGCACCTCCAGCCCACCTCTTCCCCTCTCCCCCCGGGAGAGGGCCAGGGAGAGGGCCAGGGTGAGCGTTCCCCTCTCCCCCCGGGAGATGGCCAGGGTGAGGGCCAGGGTGAGGGTTCCCCTCTCCGCCCAGGAGAGGGCCAAGTTGAGGGTCCCCCTCTCCCTCCGGGAGACACTTCCCACCTTTCCCCTCTCCCTGTGGGAGACACTCCCCACCTTTCCCCTCTCCCTGTGGGAGAGGGTCAGGGTGAGGGCCAAAAGCCAGCCTTGGACCCAGAATTCCTCGCCTTCATTCGCAATTTACGCCGGGAGCAAACCGACGCCGAACGCCTCTTGTGGTCCATCCTTCGCGACCGCCGCTTCTTCGGACTGAAATTCAGGCGCCAGCATCCCTTAGGTCGCTACGTCCTCGATTTTTATTGCCACGAACAGAAAGTCGCTGTGGAAATCGACGGCGGCCAACATTTCACCGAGGAAGGAATGCGTCGGGATGCACGGCGCGAGGCGTTTTTGAAGTCTCGGGGCATTCACGTGTTGCGGTACACCAATCTGGAGGTGTTGGAGAATCTAGAGGGTGTGCTGGAGGATATCGCGAGGAAATTGGGGGTGTTGACTGGCTCCGTTCAGCCCTCACCCCAACCCTCTCCCGAAGGGAGAGGGGTTCAGCCCTCACCCCAGCCCTCTCCCGATGGGAGAGGGAGCCAGCCCTCACCCCAGCCCTCTCCCGATGGGAGAGGGAGGGTTTGGTTTGGCATCGCGGAAGGCGAGGCGATCACGAGGATCGAGGGCACGAAACGCGAGCGGGGGCCGGCGATCTGCCCCTTCTGCGGGCAGCCGACCTCCGAAGCCGAGATTCGCCGAGCCGGTCAGGCGGGCCAGATGGGCGAGCGGATGGTGGCGGTCATCGTGGAGGGCAAGGGCGGCAAGGAGTACCGGCCGGTCGAGGAGAGCGACCTCGTGGCGTTTCGCGAGGCGGCGAAGATCGAGGTCGAGCGGCCCGGCGAGCTGATCCTGCCGGAGATCAACGCCGAGGGTGCCAACGACGTGGCGAACTCAACGGGCATTCGCGTCCATCTCTACGGCATGAAGACCTGGGGCTCGCTCTTCAACCCGCGCCAGCTCGTGGCCATGCAGACCTTCGTCGCCTGCCTGCGCGAGGCGCTGGAGGCGATGCGGCAGGAGATCGAGGACGAGGAGTACCGGAGGGCGGTGGGGGTGTATCTGGGGCTATGGCTGAGCCGCAACGCCATGCGGATGACGTCGGTGGGGCGCTGGGATGTTGGTGGTGAAACGTTTCAAACGCCATTTGACGCTCAGGCTATCCCCATGAAGTGGGATTATCCGGAGGCCAATCCATTTACGGGGGTAACGGGCGGGTTCGAGAACCAGCTCGAATGGATTCTTCACTATCTTAAACGTGAAAGTGTACCACTGGTACCCACGGAAGTTCTTCAAGGTGATGGTGCCCATTTGAGGCTTAATCATGGGACCGCCGATGTCGTAATAACTGACCCTCCATACTTCGACGCGATTGCTTATTCCGATCTTTCTGACTTTTTCTACGTTTGGCTCAAACGCGCGATCGCTGAGCTGGTGCCGGAGGTGATGGCAACGCCGCTGGTTCCCAAGGCGGATGAGGCGACCGCACTCAAGCACCGTCACGGTGGAGACGCACTAGCGGCCGACAGACACTTCACCACGAAACTCGGCGAGGTGTTCGCCGAGGCGAAACGTGTGGCGAAACCGGACGGGATCATTACCGTCATGTTTGCACATCAGTCGACCAAAGCGTGGACGGCCCTTGTTAATGCGCTGTTTGAAGCAGGACTGACGGTGGATGCAACCTGGCCGATTGATACGGAGCTTAAGAATCGTTCTATCGCGCTGGGAGCATCCGCGTTGGAATCATCAATCACGGTGGTCTGCCGCCCGCGCGTGGTTGGCAGCGCCGCCTCTTTTAAGCAGGTCCGCAAGGAGATCGAGCAAGTCGTTCAGGAATCCGTCAGGCGCTTCTGGTCCTACGGTTTCCGCGGGGCGGACCTCATCGTGGCCTGTTACGGGCCGGCGGTGGGCGTGTTCGGCAAGTACGAGCGCGTGGAAAAGGCGGACGGCACGCCTGTGGGCATTCCGGAACTCCTGGAGCTCGCCAGGCAGGCGGCGCGCGACGCCATCGCGGGGGAGTTCCGGGGCGACAACCTCTCCACGCTCTACTACGTCTGGGCGAACCTCTACGGCACGGCGGAGCAGGCCTGGGACGACGCGCGGCTCGTGGTGCAGATCGGCGGGGACGCGGAGAACGCCATGGACGTGGCCCGCGGGCAAGGCATCTTCGTGGTGGACGGTTCGAAGTGCCGCCTGGCGCTCCTCGCCGACCGTGCCGGCCGTCGGGGGCTGGGCATGGACCCGAACCCGCCCCTCATCGACGCCCTCCACCGGGCCATGCTGCTGTGGAAGCAGGAGAAGCGTAAAGAGCTGGTCCACTATCTCAACGAACGCGGCCTGCTCGAGGACGGCCCGTTCTGGAAACTCGCCCAGGCGCTCTTCGAGGTCTTGCCCCGCGACCTGGAAGATTGGAAACTGATGAATGCTTTGCTCGGCGAGCGGCACACGTTGCGCGCAGAGGGTAAGAGCCTGGGGTACCGGGACACCGAGGCGTCCCTCTTCCAAACAGATTGAGGGAGGCGAGATGAACCCATTACCCCACGTCAGGCAGATCGTTGAAGAATATCGCGCTCGCCTGAAGGAGACCCTCGGGGAAGAGCTCGAAGCGGTCGTGCTCTATGGCTCCCAGGCGCGCGGAGATGCCGAAGCAGGTTCCGATATCGATGTGCTGTGCGTCATGCGCGGCCGGTTCGACTATGGGGCGCTGATCCGGAAGACGGCGGAGGCCGCGGCGGAAATCAGCCTGAAGTACGACGTGGTGATCTCCACGGCGTTTGTGACGTCCGAGGATTATCGGAGGCGAAAGACCCCGTTTCTCATGAATGTTCGGCGCGAGGGCGTGGCCGTATGAGCGGAAGCGAAGCCTTGTTGCAAAAGGCCAGGGACAACTTGGCTGTGGCGCGAAGCCTACTGAGTAACGGATACACGGATTTTGCCGCGTCTCCCGCGTACTACGCCATGTTCTACGTGGCACAAGCCCTCCTCGGTGTCCTGGGCCAATCGTATCGAAAGCATTCTGCAGTCATCGCTGCGTTTGGCCGAGAGTATACGAAGTCGGGCAAGCTCGATTCCAAGTTTCATCGCTGGTTGATCGCGGCACAGAACTACCGCAACCTGGGCGACTACGGGATCGAAGCGCACGTGTCGAACGCCGATGCCGAAGCGGTATGTTCGTGGGTCCAGGAGTTCATCGAGGCCGCCGAGGCTTGGCTTTCGGAGCAGGGAGGCAATCAGCCATGACAGAGCTGAAGCCCTGGTACGCCATCGCGATACCTCACGAGGACATCCGCGAAGGGCGTCTCGCGGAGGCGGTATTCGCGGCGAACCTTTGGGCCGTGGTCCAAGGGACGGCTCCCGAGGTCTACCTCGACCCCGAGGAGTTCTTTCGGAAGACGTACCTCACGACTGGGCTGTCCACTGTGCTGCGCCGGGTGGCGGGGGCGCTGTCGGGTGGGGGCGAATCGGGCGACCGGATCATCAGCCTGCAGACCGCCTTTGGCGGCGGCAAGACGCACACCTTGGTCGCCCTGTGGCACCTGGCCAAGCATGCGAAGCGGTTGAAGGATTCACCGCATGCCGAGGGCCTTCGGAGAGCGATCGGGGGACAACTGCCCGAGAACGTGAAAGGCGTGGCGGTCTTCACCAACCAGACCTGCGACGCGACGCAGGGTCGCCAGGTCGAAGACGGGGTCCACCTCCGCACACTGTGGGGTGAGCTGGCCTACCAGCTCGGCGGGAAGGCTTTGTATCAGCGAGTACGGGCCAACGACGAGAGCCAGCGGGTACCCCAGGGAATCTTCGTGGAGATCTTGCGGGCGGCTGCCCCCTGTCTAATCCTGCTGGACGAACTGGCCGACTACTGCGTGGGCGCGGCCGCGGTTCCGGTCGGCGACACGACCCTCGCGGATCAAACCGTGTCGTTCATCCAGCAGCTCACCGAGGCTGTCCAGCAGGTTCCGGGCGCAGTTGTGGTCGCCACGCTCCCGGCGAGCAAGTACGAGGTCGCGCAGAGCGAGAAGGGGCAGGAGGTGTTCGTCACCCTGGAAAAGCGCTTCCAGCGTCTTGGGGCCGACGTCAAGCCTGTCGCAGATGAGGAGATCTACGAGGTTGTGCGGGCGCGTCTGTTCGAGTCGATTGATGGTTTGCAGGCGGGAAGCCCGCCGCCCGACTCCTGGTATCCGAAGAAGGTGGCCGCGGTCTATCAGGACATGTATGTCGCCCACGCGGGCGAAGTCCCTTCGGAAGCCACGAAGGGCACCTATCGCGAGTTGATCGAGCGTGCTTATCCGTTTCATCCACTGCTCCTCGATGCGCTTTATACCCGCTGGGGCAGCCACCCCGATTTCCAGCGGACCCGTGGTGTGCTGCGGTTGCTGGCGAGTATCGTCGGTGACCTCTGGAAGCGGCGGCAGGGAAACACACAGACCCAACACCTTATCCAGCCATGCCATATCCGCTGGTCCCTCGATGCGTTGGAGGCGGCCCTGACGCGCCTTTGGGGGCCGGCGTATCAGTCGGTGGCGGCGGCCGATGTTGTCGGTGAGCGATCCAATGCCGCCTTGTTCGACGAGGAACGCGGCGGTGACTACCGGTCGGAAGCTATCGGCCAGGGCCTGGCGGCCGCCATCCTGCTCGGTTCGTTCGGCGGTCTAGGCGAGCGGAGCGGTTTCAGTTCCAAGGACTTGAAGCTGGCCTGCTCGAAACTGGGAGTCAACTGGAACTACACCGACGGGGCCTTGCTGGAGCTGGAGAATCGTTGCTTCTACCTCCACACGGCAAGAGCCGGCAGCCTCGGAAAACGCTACTGGTTCGGGACGAAGCCCACGCTCACCAAGCTCCTCATCCAGTATCGGCAGCAAATGGCGAAGGAAAACTTCGACGCCGAAATCCTCGAAGACCTCCAGGCCGAGTCAAAAAAGGGCACGATGGCTAACGCGACTTGGCGCGTGATTGTCAACCCTGCGGTCGATCTGCCCGAGCAGAAGTCGCTTACCTTGCTGGTTCTTCCACCATCGCTGGCCTGGGACGAAAACGGCGGGGGGAAGGACGCAGTCGAGGACTGCGTTCGAGCGATCAGCACGCGGTGCGGCGGAAAGGAACGCCTGTACCGCAACACGCTCCTGTTCTTGGTGGGAACAGCCCGCGGCTTGAACAGGCTTCGCCAGGCATATCGCGAGCGGGCCGCTCTGGAGGCCGTGCGCCGGGACTACGGCAATCAGCTCGATGAGGAGCAACGCGAGGATCTCGGAAAGCGGTTGGACGAAGCACGCAGGGCCGCACTGGAGGCACTGGGCCCCGCCTATACCGTGGCCCTCCGAGTGCGCGGGCAAGAGGTCGAGGCGTGCGTGCTATCGGACGCCCGCCGAACCTTCCAGGAACACCTCGGCTATGTGTGGACCACGCTCGTAGAGGACGAGGAGTGGATTCTTCGCCGCGTGGGCCCGGTAACGCTCCAGAACACCGGATTGATCCCCCAAGAGGGAGGCCTCTCACTCAAGGAGGCTGTGGAAGCCTTTCTGAGGTTCACCGACAAGCCGATGATCGCGTCGAAAGAGGCGGTGACGAAAGGACTCGAGCAAGCTTGCAAGGATGGCCTTGTAGGCATTGGGCGTGGCCCCACCCTTGCTTCGCTTCAGGCGCGTTATTTTAAGCAGGCAGTCTCACTCGATCCCAGCGAGGACGGCGTGTGGATCATCCCGCCGTGTGCGCCGGAAACGCCAACGGTAGCGGAGAGCGAGAAGACCGCTGGAAGCGGCGTAAACGCGGCGGGAACCGGGACCACCGCCGATGAAAGTACGCCGGTAATCACTGAGAACCACCCCCCCGCCAAGGGGACGGTTCGCCGAATCGTTATCCGCGGGGCAGTTTCCGTAGAGCAATGGTCTGAGCTTTTCCGCTGCTTCGTCGGCCCTGCCGCGCGCATGAGCCTGAAGAAGCTGGGCCTCGGGGTGCACTTCGAAATGGTACTGCCCGATGACCAACCACTCAGTGAGAACGATCAAGCACTCAAGGCGATGAAGGAGGCGGCGCGGCAGTTGGGGCTGGAGTTCGACTCTGAAGGATAACTGGTCCGAGCTACCGCATCTGTCTGGCTACTGATGGGGGAAGGACGGATGCCACGTCCGTTTGCGGAAGGAAAGTCGCCCGCCGCCTCCGCGACACGCGCCCTACGCCTATTGCAAAACGCCTTCTCCTGCCTGCTTCGGCTGGCGTGCTGGCACGCAGCGGCGCACAAAATCTGTCAAGGGCGGCATGAATTTGTGCGCCATTTTCTTGTGTGAGTCGTAACCTCTTGTCTGTAATCGACTTGCGCAGAATTTCTGCGGCGCACAAAATCGGCCCGGTAACACCAGGAATTTGTGCGCGCGAATCTTCCGGTAGACTCCAAGAGAAAGACGATGCAGGCCACTCTTTCAACACGTATAGAGAGGTATTCGCATGACTGAACGCCTTCTGACCGCCCATGAATGTGCCCAATTCCTTCGTGTCAGCCGTCGCCATTTGGATCGGCTCAAGGCCGTTGAGGGTCTGCCGTTCGTTCGCCTGGGTCGGCGGGTTCTCTTTCCTGAATTTGCTGTTCGACAGTGGCTGCAAAGCCGCACCGAATCCATCCACCCAGGGGCCCAAGCAAATTACGGCTCGACACCGGAAAACGGCAGGGACTGAAGTCCTCCATGTGGAGTGCGGTGATTTATCGCCGCTTTTTGGCGAAGGCTTTAGCCTTCGCAGTGCGACGGAGGCCTTGGGTATGACTTACGCACGGAACAATGGCTCTCCATCACCGCCATTTGGTATTGGCTACCTGCCACGCGGCCGTGGCGGCTCCCGCTCCCCGTTGGGGTTTTCCATTGGTGTTTGCCCACCGCCATTCGCCGCTCGCTATTCGCCCTTGCGGCGGAGACCGAGGTTCCGTGTGGAAAGCGGGGCTAAAGCCTCGCACTCCAAACTTCAACGTTCTATGGAGGAGATTTTTCATGAGCACCGTCGATCCTGAGACCAGTGTGGATCTAAAGCGATATCTTGCCCTCGGCTATCGTGTGCATCCGATCTGCCCGGGGCAAAAAACTCCCCTTTTACCCGGCTGGCCCGACAAGGCAACCAACGACACGGCCACGCTCCGTGAATGGGCTCGTCAATTCCCGGGTTGCAATTGGGCGATTGTGACGGGCGAGGGCTTTTCCGTGCTGGATATCGATCCTGCCGCCCTGAAGGCTGGCTGGCCGGGTGAGGAACGTCGACGAGAGCTGAAAGCCACTGGTTGCCCACTGGTGCAAACGCCCCGCGGGGGCTTTCACTTGTACTTTCGGGCCGGCTGGCCGAACAGCACAGGGAGAGTGGCTTCCGGCGTCGACACCAAGGGCTCACGGGGCTATGTCCTCGTGCCGCCTTCGTCGGTCCATGCTCAGCCGTACGTGTGGATCCGGCCCTTGGTGTCGATCGACGAACTCCCAGCCCCGCCAGTCTGGCTGGAAGCCGAAGTCGTCGAACTGAACGCCCAACCCCCGGGTCGGCTTCGCTTTCCAGAGTCCGCCCAAAGTAATGTGAGCGAGGACTTGGAACCGTTGTTGGAGGGCACGCGGAACATCGGACTAACCCGACTGGCTGGCCGCTTGCGAAGGCTTGGGCTTAGTCAGGCTGAACTGGAGTCCGCCCTCCTAGCCGCGAACTCATTCCGCTGCCGGCCACCGCTGCCAGAACGCGAAGTCCTGGCCATCGCCCGCAGTGTGTCACGGTATCCACCGGCCATCGCATGCGCCACCTTTTCCCGAAGTGTCGCTATGCAACGGGCGTGGCGAGCTTCCCTGAGAGTTCATTCCAAACCGAGAAAGGAAGGCAAAACATGAGTTGGTCCCACAGCAGCCTGGAAATCTTGGTCGCTCCCGCCGGTCGGGGATCAACCCGCCTGGTCGAAGTTTACCACGGTCCCCACACGATTCGGGAGCGCGTCGATACCGATTCGATGAGCGCCGTCCGCAAGTTCGCAAAATACATCGCGGAGTATCTCAACCTGATCCAAGATGACGCCAACTTTGACGACTTTTTTCGCTGGTTTTACAGTACCGTCACCCGGGCCGCTGAAGCCGCCGATGAAAAGGCCCTACAGGAGGCTGCACGCCATCTCGCCGCAACCGCCACGGAATTGCCCAGCAACATCATCCCGGGTCAGGGACGCCCCGTGGAGCTGCGGGAGTTGGAGCCGTGGCCCGACCCGGTAGATCTCAAGGAAACTCTCCACCAGTGCGCTCGGTACATCCAAAAATATGTGTTTTGTCAGCCGGAAGAGGCCGAGACGGTTGCCCTCTACCTGGCCTGGACCTACTGCTTCAAACATTTCGAGGTGGCTCCCATCCTCGTCGTCACCAGTCCCACCAAACGGTGCGGGAAGACGACCCTTCTCCGCTTGATTCTCCACGTGGCCAACCGGCCGATCCCTGCCGTGAATATTAGCCCGGCCGGCATTTATCGGGTCGTGGATGCATTTCTGCCCACGCTCCTTATCGACGAGGCCGACACCTTCCTCGGCCGTAATCCGGAGTTGACGGGCATCGTCAACTCGGGGTGGATGCGAGACAACGCCTACACCCTCCGCTGCGACCCCGAAACTGGCGAGCCACGGATGTTTTGCACCTTCTGTCCCAAGGTGATTGCCGCCATCGGAAGACTCTCCGACACCATCGAGGATCGCTCGATCGTCATCACGATGGAGCGCCGACCAAAGAACGTCCATCTCGCGCGGGTCAGAAAGGCCGCGAAAATGGAGGGAGAAACTCTTGCCCGACAATTTCTCGCCTGGGTGCTCGAGCACCAACCAGAAATCAAAGAAGCCGCCGAACGCGAACCCCACTTGCCCGATGAATTGGACGACCGTGCTTACGAGAACTGGCGACCCTTGGTCATACTCGCGGAACTGGCCGAAGGAGATTGGCCCGAGCGGGCTCGCCAGGCGGCCTTGCAGGTATTCGCTGGAAAGGCGGAATCACCGCCGCAAGATTTAGCGACCCGCCTGCTGGCCGACGTGCGGGAGGTGTTCGGCGAGGCAGACGCTTTGACATCAAGTGAACTAATTCAGCGGCTAACAAACCTGGAAGAAGCTCCCTGGTCAACGTTCTCCCATGGCCGACCGATAAGCCCCCATAAAGTGGCGTCTATCTTGGGACGATTTGGTGTCAAGCCGGTTAAGCGGAAAAATGCAAATCACTACCTCCGCGACGACCTGCAAAGAGTGTTCACGCTTTACCTTCCACCTCAAAGTTCCACAAGTTCCACCGTCGTCCTAAGTCATGAATTAGACAATAACTTAGGTGGTGGAACTTTGCCTGGCCCATCTTCTTCTTCAGATACAAAGTTCCACCCCTTAAGTGATTTTGACATAATACGTTACGACTACGATGGAACTTCTGGAACTTCGCCCAGTGAAAACAGGGATCTATACGAGGAATATGAATTATGAGCGACGCTATTCTGACGACACTATTGGCCAAAGGCGTGGAATTTTTTTCTCAGGGGTGGAGTACTCAGAATCCGCGAAAAAAAAGCGTGATATCCCCTCAGGAGATGGAATGAATAGCCACCAACCGCAGGATGATGATCGACTGTCTAAGAGCACAAAAAATGCATAAATTAAGGACGGCGGCCCTCGTCGGCTGCTGGAGTCCCTTTGGGCAGCAGGTTTTCGCGTGGAACCCGTGCCGTCCCTCATTAACCCTACCGGCTACACCTGACGCCCCGTGGGGAGGGAAAAATCGAGCGGGGGTTGGCGAACCCCTCCGAGCGCCACCACGACACAGCGGTGGCCTTGCTGCTCCAATACTGCCCACAGCTCCCCACCACCCCGACGTCCAGTGGTGTGGAATGCTTGCGGGCGGAGGCTGGACTCCGCTTCTCAGTCGTTGCCAATGAACTCCCATTGACTTTACACTGGAAGACGAAAGGAGACACACCCGTGGCAAGTCTTTCTCGCGATGGCAAAGGTTGGCGAATCCTTTTCTGGGATACTGCCGGGAAGCGGAGGACGATCCGGCTGCCTCGCGGACTGGACAAAAAAGGGGCCCAAGCCGTCAAACTCAGGGTGGAAACCATTATCGCAGCCAAATTGGCCGGCACTCCCCTCCCTCCGGATCTCGCTCTTTGGCTGCGCGAAATCAGTGACGAACTGTACGACCGCCTCGTCCGCGCTGCTCTTGTTCCGCCCAGAGAAAACCGGCTCACAGTCAAAGATTTAGTGAATTTCTGGCTCTGTGAGGCCCAAAAATCCCAGGCTAAGCCCTCCACGTTGGCAGCCATGCGAGTGGGGGCGGCCAAACTCCTGGAATTGTTCGGCGATCGACCGGCCGCCACGATTACCATGGAAGACGCCCTCCGGTATCGAGATGAGCTTCTCGCCTCGGGTCTGCGTCCAGCAACGGTGTCCCGCCGGATTCAACATGCTCGCCATGTCTTTCGCGAGGCTCAACGACGAGGGCTAATTACCAACAATCCATTCGAGGCTGTCAGACCCCCCAGCCATAACCCGGCTGATCGCCGCAGATACGTGACCCTCGAGGAGACACAACAACTGATCGAGGCAGCCCCCGATTACTTGTGGCGGCTCCTCATTGCCCTCGCTCGTTACGCCGGACTAAGAGTCCCTTCCGAAGCCCTTTCTCTCCGCTGGCAAGACGTGCTTTGGGATAGCAACCGCCTGGTCATTCGCAGTCCAAAGACGGAACGCACAGGCAAGCCCTATCGCGTCATCCCCATGTTCCCCCTTTTAAAGCCTTACCTCGAAGAAGCCTTCGAACGAGCCCAGGAGGGAGACGCCTTCTTATTCCCTCAACTGTGGCGGCAGCGAGCCCAAGGGGCAACCGGTTGGGTGAACTGTAACTTCCGGACACAGTTTAAACGCATTATTCACAACGCAGGCCTGGAACCTTGGCCCCGATTGTGGCACAACCTGCGGGCATCCTGTGAATCTGACCTAGCGCAATCTTTTCCGCTGGCAGTAGTGGCCAAGTGGTTGGGAAATACTCCCAGCATTGCCCTGCGGCACTACGTTGACCCAACCGACGCCGCTTTTCAGCAAGCCCTCTGTTGGCATCCAGGACAACCAACGGCAACACCTCACGCAGAATCTTCCTTAGAGAAGAAACCCACTCAGGCTGAACTCGCCATGCGTGGAAAATGGGCAGAAGCAGGCCGTCACATCCGTGAAGAAATCGCAGAGGTGACGCCGACTGCTCAGAACGAAACTTCGCTCCCTGCGCACCGTGCCCTTCTAAAAGCCGCAGCCACCCACCGGATGCCTGCCACTGAAAAGACAATTTCTTTGGAAACCGCGGGCCTGTGCACGACCGGCCAGGAAAGAGGAGTTAAACCACAGGAAACGACCGCGAGCGAGCAAACCCTGGACCTGAACCTTGTCTCACAAGCCGCAGGGGAGTTCGCCATGGAAAGGGCAACACCCCCGGACAGCCCAACCACTCTCAATAGAGACGAGAGAGCAAAAGCGGCGAATATGAACGCTTCCTTTTCGCAGTCTGACGCGGAGCTTGCCATGGAAAGGGCAATCCCCACAGACAACCCGGCCTTGTACGATAGACTCGCCGAGAAACGTTCCCGAGCGCAGACGCCTAGAAAAAGTGGTGGCTCCAAATCCGGCTCCACGGTGGCTCCAAGTCCGGCTCCGCAACCGACCGCAATAGAGCGCAATGAAGCGAAGACAGCGCCGCAACTGCTGGAAAATAGGCAACTTATGCCTCCACTTGCGCCGCACGGCTTCTCTTGGCCCACTTCCCCATTGGGCGATGGCCGACTCGAACGGCCGACTTCCACCTTGTAAGGGTGGCGCTCTAACCAACTGAGCTAATCGCCCTAAATATTCTTCTCAATTTGTTCGCCCTCAATCGCTCGCTTGCAGGGAGCGACCGCCGCGATGAATCTTGCCTAACCCGTGTGTTTACCAATTAGCCGTGCGCCAAGCACTCACGGCGAGAACAGGTCATCGCGACAATCCATCCGTCGAGGCGCCCAGAAATCCGGAGCGGGTCTCGTGAACTACACCCTGCCCGCGTGGACGCAAGTCGTCCACCGGTCCTACCCCAGGCATTCCACCAAGGGTCTAAAATTAATTTTGGCCGTCGATTTCTCCGGGGTCAACCGAGGCCGCGACTGATCCGTCGCCACTCTTATGCAAGCGATGAGATGCCGGGGAGCCCATGGGCTGTAGGGGCAATTCATGAATTGCTCCTGCGGTTAAATGGAAATCCAAATAAGCAAGCGGACCCTGTCAATGAAGTGGAACATCCATGGCTGGGATATGAACTTGACAAACCGCTCCTTTCGGAAAGCCCTTCGGAGGGGCACGCTTGCCATGCCCGTGAGAGCAAAATGGTTCATCCAATGCTAAAATCGGACGTGGCGAGCACGTCCCTCCGAAAGCGGACATAACAAGCGGATTCCTCCGGTCTGCGTCTTGCTCCTGCGTAAACCCGTGTGGACGTCCGCGTCCCGGACAGTAGATGAAACGCGAGAATGTGTCGGAGGTCGCGGGTCCGACATTTTTGAGAGCAGTATGTCCAATGGACAAGACCATTGGGAAAAACGTGCGGCCACCTGATAGCTACAACCGGGGGAGATGGTGACCGGTGCGGTTCGTCATGGTGCGAAAATAGACGCCGGAGCTATGCCCAAACAGTTTCTTTTTTACTACGATCGAGCCCTCAAACTCCTTCCGGTTGATCTGGCGGTTGATGCCCGATTTCGTCAGGCCCGCGCCTTTGTCTCGCACGCGCATGCTGATCACGTTGCCCGACACGAGTATGTGCTCTGCACGGAAGAGACGGCCGCTCTTTTAAACCATCGTCTCGGCCCGCGGACCGTTCGCACACTGCGATATGGCGAGTCCATCAACTGGGCGGGAGTGCGGTTGACGGTTTATCCCGCGGGTCATTGCCTGGGCTCGGCCATGCTCCTGGTGGAATATGCCGGAGAGCGACTCCTGTACACCGGCGATTTCAAGTTACGACGGTCATTCACAGTCCCACCGGCAGAGCCCGTCGCTGCCGATATCCTGATTATGGAAAGCACATACGGCCACCCGATGTACCGCTTCCCACCGGAGGATGTGGTTTTTCGTGATCTGGTGGATACGATTTTCAGGCTTTTCGAGGAGGGGAAAACACCCGTTATTGTTGCTTATGCGCTGGGCAAGGCGCAGGAGGTAACTCGGCGCCTCAGCGATGCGGGGTTAACTTTAGCCGTTCATCGACATGTGGCCGACATCAGTCGTATCTACGAGTCATTTGGCGTCAATGTGGGCCGATACCGAGTGTTCGATGGAACAATGCGTCCGGGCGAAGTGCTGGTTGTATCGCCTGGTACGAAGCTGGACCTCGTCAACGACCACATATGCCGCATCGCGGTGACAGGATGGGCTATGGACCCCTCGGCACGCTACCGGCTGGGGGTGGATCTGGCGTTTCCGTTCTCGGATCACGCAGATTACGACGGATTACTGGAACTCATCGAGTTGGTTCGCCCACGTGTCATCTACACCACCCATGGGCCGGAATGTTTTGTGCGGGACCTTCAAGTGCGGGGATGGGAGGCGTACCTGCTCGACCGTCCGACGCAGAAGACATTATTCTGACGCCCGCGCCGGTCCGCTGGCCTGGTGTGAAACTTTATGGTACACGATCACGATCGCGCTGGGAGCTTCCTTGGCCACCAGTGAAAAGCCCTTTTCCATCAACGTGCGGCCTGTTTCCGTGAGATTCCAGTCCGAATCATACGCCTTTAGATTGTAGCTGGCATCAGATTGGAGGCCGCCAAGTCGGAATAGCGGCGACCGCTCCGGGGCTTCGTCGCGGCGAAACGCCTGGATCATGCCGCGGCCTTCTTCTGGGAGGTCGAACTGCCAGGCGATCCATACGTTTTTCTCCAGACTATAAGGAGTAAGTGGGTAATAATCTCCGTAGTAGCAGGGAGATATTTCGCGGAACTGTCGATAGAGTCGGCGGAGCGTCTCGTAGTCCAATTCTTTGACGCGGATGTCGATGCCGCATCCTAAGCTGGGAGCCGCGTTACTCCAAAAGGCATAGGGCTGAACTGGGGTTGGCCCGGAACCATAATACGGGGCGCCGGTGTAGGCCACGGTGCCAGTGCCGTGATAAGGAAGCCAGAAGCTCAGCGCGTAAGTCATGCCCTGGTGGCCGATGGGTTCATAGGCATAGTCGCTTCTCCACAGGGGGACTGCCCGTCGCATCGTTTCCAGGTCATTTCGGCGGCCGCCACTGGCACACGAGTCAATGAGCATGGTGGGATGGCGACGCCGTAATTCGTCCCAGTAGGCAAGATGCCCGGTGATGTGGTGATTCTCCGTGATGCCTCGGCGGTCGGGTGTGTCGGCGGCTCGCCAGAAGGGAAGGGGATCGATATTGAAATCCTCTCGATAGAGATCGATTCCCTGTTCGGTGATCAGCCGATCGATATGGTTCGTCAACCATTCCCGGGCTTCGGGGTTCCCCAGGTCAAGGAGGCGTGGACCTTCGTGTTCGGGTTGAGCCGGCAGGTCATAGAGTTTGAAGGTCGTCGGATCAGGTCGAGCACCCGCCGCCATCCATCCGTAGGACCACACGCCTGTTGGGTTCTTCTCCGGGCTGAAGTCCTTGGCTGCGTGGAACACGCGCCCATCCGGTCCGCCGATGAGGACTTCCAGACCGGTAGAATCGCAGATGTAGCTGCCGTTACCGAAGCCCACCACGAAGTCGAGCGTCTCTCCCGACTGGAGCGTGACGGTGCCCTGGTAGGAGGCTTCAGGCCCGGCACCATCCAAACGGATTTTGCCCTCAAAGAGGGATTCGTTGTTCCGCATGATATGAACCGAAGTTGTGGTTTGCTGGTCGATAGCCAGGAAGCGGGCGTTGATACGGTATTCGCCCGGAGAGGGGGCGGTGAATCGGACGACGCTGAATTCCCCTTTCGGGCCGGGATGAAACGAAAGGCGTCCCGGCGTCCACTCGATCCCAGCGACGCGGCATACTTGATCTCCGAGGTTGCAACTTACGTTGGGGTCGGGAGTTGTGAAAGATCGGCTGCGCCATGCCCGCATCCCAGCCAGGGCGTGATTTCGGCCGCTCGGCGAAAGCAGCCATTCGGGGTGGTTCTGGTACAACCAGGTCCCGGGCATCACACGCTCGGGCTCGAACCAAACGAGGATTTTTACGCCATGGGCATGAGCGAAATCGCTGATGGGCTTAAAACCACGAGGAAAACGGCGTGGGTCCACCTCCCACGTGCCGACCTGTGGCCAGCCCTGCTCTTGGATGTACCAGCCTGCATCCATCCACCAGTAGTCGGGTTTAAGGCCTTCTTCCAGATACCTGCGGATATGCATGATCTGGTTTTCCTCGTTGGCGTGGATCATCTCTTCGTATGCCCGGGAGGAAGAGGCCACAAATTGAGGCGGCGGGAGCTGACCGCCTGGTTTGGGCATGCTGTGCTTCATCATCCACCGTCGCCACAGATTGTGTGCCCGAATGCGGTCTCCCTGCCAGAACTGGATGACGATACGGGGCGTGCGAATAGATTCGCCAGCCAAAAGCCGCAAATGGCAGTCTTCCTGTCCGATCTGGAGATGCAGCTGGCGTTCGCCTTCACGGGTGAAGTTCGCCAGCCACTGTCCCGGCCAGCCCACGGCGATGGTTCGCCCCCCATCGTCGTAGGCGATGTCGAAGTACGGCCAGTCGGTGTTGCTCGGCCGGCCGCCGGCTCCGCTCAATCGCTTGGCTTCACCGGAGGAAAGAACAGTTACGAGAGGTTCATAGTCCCTTTGTGAAGCCTGAGAGCCACGATGATGATAGAGCACAAACTCGGCCTGGCCCTGTCGCGCCCACGACTCGTCCATCGCCAGAACATTTTCTAAGATCGGACTGGCGTCCGAACCGTCATTCTTGAACTCCAGGCCCCATTCGATGACGGGAAAATCGTGGTAAATGGTGACGTCGCAGCGGACAACCAGACCCGTCAGGGGATCACGCCAGGTGTAAACGTGTTGTTCGCGTCCCTCCTCCGCAGGCTTGGCCTCCTCCTGAAGGTTCCATCGCGGCAATAGGTTGTCGGAAGGTTGCCCGCCATAACGAAACGAGAAGGGCAAGCGAGAGCCTTTGCCGGGACGATGCTCTGCCAGCCATCGTTCGCGGGCTGCGAATTCATCAGGTGTAGGTCTAGGTTGGCCAAGGGCGAGCGGTCCCAAAAACACCAGGGCTCCCATCAGGGTTGACGCAGTGAGCGTATGAGGTGTGCGCACAGACAACCTCGTCTGCCGTGCGAGCCGCATGGAATGATCAACTTAAGTGTCATAGCGAAACGATGCTCGGCGATGTGCGATCGTCCCGCTAATGTGCTTGACGCTATTATTCCTCAGGTTCTAGGATTTCAATGTCTTTGAACATCACGAGCATGTCGTTGCCGCCATGGAGCTGGAGGGCAAAATGACCCTCGCGCCGGCCGGGATCGTTTTTGACCTCGGCGGTTTTCACCCCATTTACCCAAACAGTGATGTCCCCACCTTTGGCCGCCACGATCATCTCGTTCCATTCGTTGGGCTTGAACGCCTTTTTAACGACTTCCGGTGAAGGCTGGACCACCCATGCCCGACCATTCGTCTCATAAAGTCCGCCGGTGTTGGCGTCGGGTGCGATTTCCGCCTGGAAGCCAGAAACACCGCTGTAGCCTTTTTCTTCCACGCGGAAATAGAATCCGCTGTTTCCCTGGAGGACCTTGAATTTAAGTCGGACCACGAAATCCTTGAACACATCGTCGCTGACGAGATGTCCAAACTCTTTTTCTTCCGCTTTCTTACGGCCGACGATCGCGCCATCTTCGATAGTCCACGTGCCGACGCCGATTGTATGCCACCCTTTAAAGGTTTTGCCGTCCCAGAGGGGTTTCCATTTTCCACGGAATTCCTCGGCCCCGACGCAGGTGACATACAGCAAATTAAGGGAAACAGCCAGCACAAACATTCCAGTCACTGCGACAAGTAGCTTCTTCATGGGGCATCCTCCGTCTGCTGCTTTCTCTGGGACAACTACATGTTCAAGAAATCTACATTCGCCGGCCATCGTGATCATTTGGCCAATATCACAGTAATCCCCGAGTGGCGGGGCGTCAACCGCTCGGTGGTGACGAAAAGCCCGCTGCGTTTTTTTGTCCGGGGTTGGTCGTAAGGGAAGAATCGCGAAAGTGTCGCCCCGACGTACTGGGAGGTCAATGCTTTTCCCAGTGGATTTTGCGTGCAACACTTCAGGCCGAGGATGCCACCGGTGGAGCATGTCTCATGCCTGACGGAATCAGCGGGAAATTTCTGCCGTGCGATGGCACTCTATCGCGCTATTGATGTTGGGGCAACCAGGATTGCAATGTTGTCTTTGACAGGCCGACGGACAAAACACGAATTGTGAGGCAGTCGCCGATTCGGCCATTGGGTAAACTTTCTCGCAGGAGTGTCGCCATGAAGAACTTTTTGAGGGCTGCCAGCCCCTTGCTGGCGGTATTGACGTTGGCGCTGGCGGGGGTGCGCCATGGTGGAGAGGGAACCTTCGCTTCGGAGACGGCAAACAAGCCGTCCGGCAAGTATAACGTCTTGATGATCGCGGTGGACGATCTGCGGCCGGAAGCGGGATGTTACGGGGTGCCCATCATTAAGACGCCCCACATCGACGCGCTCGCGTCCCAAGGATTGCTTTTCAATCGAGCTTATTGCCAGCAGGCGGTTTGCAGCCCTTCGCGCACTTCGCTGCTGCTGGGGCGCCGACCGGACACGACTCGGGTGTATGACCTGCAAACACATTTCCGGAAAACGCTACCAGACGTGATCACGTTACCCCAGCACTTCAAAAATCATGGGTACCACACACAGGGCCTGAGCAAGATTTATCACGGTGGGCTGGACGACCCAGCAAGCTGGAGCGTTCCTCACTGGTCCCCGAGCAAGCCGATGTATGGCAAACCTGAGACGCTGGCGGATTTGGATCGGCGTCGGGAAGAGATGCGAAAGAAGGCGGGACCGGCCACTCGCGTGCTGGAGAGGGATCCCAAAACCGGCATCCCGTTGCGGTTGTCGGCACCCCAGTATCGGGTGTATGGTCCGGCGTGGGAAGACCCTGATGTCCCCGATGACGCCCTGCCAGACGGGGAGACGACCAACCGCGCCATCGAACTATTGCAGGAGCTTAAAGATCGCCGGTTCTTTCTGGCGGTAGGATATTTAAAGCCGCACCTTCCTTTTGTGGCGCCCAAAAAATACTACGACCTCTATCGAAAAGACGACATTCCTCTGGCGGCAAATACGTTTCCGCCCAAGGATTGTCCCCCCATCGCCCTGACGAACTGGGGCGAACTCCGCGCCTACCAGGGGATTCCTGCCGTGGGCCCTCTGCCGGACTCGATGGCACGCGACCTGGTACACGGGTATTATGCGGCAACCAGCTACGTCGATGCCCAGATCGGCCGTCTGCTGGCCGAGGTGGATCGCCTTGGGCTGCGAGATTCAACCATCGTGGTCCTGTGGGGCGATCATGGCTGGCACCTCGGCGATCATGGTCTGTGGTGTAAACACACGAATTTCGAAACTGCCACGCGGAGTCTCCTCATTTTCCGGGTGCCCGGCCAGCCACATCCCGGGGCCAAGACGGATGCGCTCGTCGAATTCGTGGATATTTATCCAACGTTGTGCGAACTCTGCGGCTTGCCGATTCCCGAGGGACTGGAAGGAACCAGCCTCGTTCCACTCTTCGAGAATCCCCAACGCCCCTGGAAAAAGGCCGCCTTCAGCCAGTATCCGCGGGGGAAGGTGATGGGCTATTCCATGCGGACGGACCGTTATCGCTACACCGAGTGGCGACCGTCAGGCGGAGGCGAGCCTGTGGCGGTCGAACTGTACGACCACACCACAGACCCGCTCGAAAATGTCAACCTGGCTGGGCGACCGGAATACAAAGATCTTGTTGCCCAGCTTCATCAGCAGCTCGAAGCCGGCTGGAAGGCAGCAAAACCTGGCCAGTGAAGCGGCGTCCTTTCCCAAGATTTCCAAATAGTCACGTGTGAGCCGGACGCTCCCTCCGAGAAGATTTGCCTGGCGGTTGCGCGAACTCGGTGGCTTTACGGCACCTGAACCGGGTTCCCATCTCGGATATCACCCAGCCGGGCGTAGAGGGTGGTGTTGATGGTCTCGGAAATGAATTTCACGGACCCGTCTCCGAAGAGGAAGTTCGCTCCCCCGGGATGCTTGCTTCCGAAGCTGTAATCGGAAGGGCTCAGGCTGTTGATGATGTTATTCACCTCCTTGTTGTTTAGATAGGCGAAAGGACCGACCAGTCGGGCCCAGGAAGAAATTCTCCACTGTCCCTGCCAGTTGTTGTTTCCACCGGCCCAGAGCGGGAACACCCGATCGATCATCGTCCGTGTGACATTGGCAGTTTCCGAGACTTCGCCCACTGCGATGACATTACTTGAGCCGTCGGTGATATCGGCGAACGTCATAACGTAGTGGAAATTGTTGGTCTGGGCCAGCCGAAACATACCGTTCTGCTCAGTGGCGCCCGACGGCCGACTCCAACTGGTCGCACCGTTGGCGATGAAGTAACTCGACCAGGGCTCGTCGCTTCCCAGGCAGCAGCAATAATTGGACTTCCCGTAGCCGTCGTTATCTTCCTTGGGAAGAACATCACTGGGGCAGAGAAAGGCGGGAAGAATGGTCTTGGCTGCCACACCCCGCTGATTGTTTGGATTGCCATGGTTGTTCCTGACCTGGCACCACCAGTTGTAGGAGTCCGTGTTTTGAACGGGGTGACCGGTGGGCAGGGCAGGGGAGACCCCGGGAATTTCTCGAATCGCCCCGTGAACGAGGCGATTATCTCCGCCCGGAATATAGACCAGGGCGGCTCCCCCGCTGACCAGCGTGTCGTACATTTGCTTCTGTTCGATGAAGGGGAGGATATAAGCCCCCCAGGCGTAGTTGTCGTTGTCGTCGTCGGGTTGCCCGACGGGGAAAACCTTGTTCACATCATGGAAGTTGTGGATGGCCAGGCCGATCTGTTTCAGATTGTTTGAACACTGGCTTCGCCGGGCGGCCTCTCGCGCGGCCTGAACGGCAGGTAACAGAAGAGCGATCAAAATCCCAATGATCGCGATAACGACAAGCAGCTCCACCAACGTAAACGCCTGCCGATGAGAACAACCACCAATCCGCATGAGTCACCTCCAGCTAGAGTAGAACCAATACCGCAGCCAAAGCCGTAACACCCTCAGCCAATTGCCTGGTCCCGTGTAGAATAGCTTATCCGGGGAGAAGTGACATGTCAATGACTTTGCTAGTGCAATTGTGCGATATTTTTACTCAGTGTGCGATAGGGTGGTGATCAATTTGTCTCTGCGTAAATGTTCTGGTTTGGTAATCCACGCGGATTTTTTGGCTGTCGGTTTCGTGCCGTGAGCGAAAAGGAGTCTTTTAAGGAGTCTTTTTCGGGGCGGCTTCGTGTCCCCTAAAAGATTTGCCGGCAAAGGTCGTAGCCTATCGCAAAGATAGCGGCATCAATGCAGGCATGACTGATCCATGGGGCGTAGAGCGTCCTCCAGCGGTGGAACATGACACACCAGACGATACCACCAATGGCTACGCCGGCTGAGAAAAGAATCTGATAGACCGAGCCCCAGCCGAAGTATTTGCCGAGAATGAGGACATGATGCCCGGTGAACGCCACCGACGAGAGCAGACCGCTCATTTCGGCTGACAGAAAAAGCCGTAATTTTTCAAAAACAAATCCTCTCCAGTAGTACTCTTCCAGGAAAGAATGTGCCACCGAAATGACTGCCGCAAAGGCTAAAAATCGACTCGGCGTGTCTATTCCGAAACCGATAATTTTGTTTTTAATGGCTGCGGTGGCCTCGCTGAACACGCCCATGGGCCTGAAAAGAAAGACGTAAAGCAGCCCCATACCCGCTGCCACCGCAATCCCAAACCCCAAGCCGGCGAAAACTTCGATACGTCTTGGACCAGGGACCCGGAGAGAAATCCGATCCACGCACACAAGCCACGCAGCGGGAAGGAGCATCACCAGCTTCGCTGCGGCGTAAAGGGCTTGCTGAATCCAAGAGGGCAGTTCCTCGGCCAAAACAAAATACCCCACGGCGGATACCGTGGGGGTTACCATCAGGGACAATAGCACCAGGGCGAGTGCCCACCGTTTGACACCGCTTTCAGCAGCGGCTTCCATAGATCAGCCCTGAAGCACAGGCACCGGCGAAGGCTGGATGGCCCGGGTCGGGGTGATCAACGGGTACTTGGGGCCCGGGGGTCCGTCGTGATATTCCAGCGGACCCACTGCCAGTTGGTAGAGCCAGTGTCGGGCATTCCACACCGATTTCACGACGCCAATCATGCCGTGGATCTGCGTGAACACTCTCTCGGCCCACAGGGGATCGAACCGCGGCAGGGCCCGCAGCAGATTGAGAGGATTATAGAACGCGATATATCCCGCAAGCATGTTGAGTTGCCTTTGCAGCGGGCTGGAATGCGCCGTCGCAATGGCACGATTGCCGTCGTAGTGATAGTCCTCCACGGGTTGCCCCGCCACTCGCTTCAAGACGATGCCATCCTGGTAGGGCTTTTCGTATCCTTTGCTTCCCACGGAGGGAGTTAGGAGAGTAATTTGGCACGTGATCGCGCCCACTTTCCGCAGGAAGCCGACCTGATTGATCAGCCCACGGAGACTCCGCCAGGTCCACAGCGGTTGATTATCGTGATGCATCATCATGGGCATAGGGGCGATCCCATGCTTGATGAGCTCACGGAAGACCGTGATGGTCTTTTCCGGCGACTGTCCTTTCTTGACAAGATCCGCGGTGAGGTCTTCGATTCCAAACCAGATGCTCCGCAGGCCTGCCTTTCGGGCGAGGGGAATGAGATCCAGGTTCTTGTGCACGTCGAATTCCGTGGCTTCTGTGGCGAAAATGATCGACTCACCCAGCGGCTTACGATCAATCTCGGCCTTGGCCATCACGGAGAAAATTTCCTCCACCGTTTGCCGATTGTTAAAGAAATTGTCGTCGGTGCCGAAGAAGAACCGGATTCCCGAGCGTTTGTAAATTCCTGTGAATTCTTCAACTAACCGTTCCGGGCTGCGGAACCGGAAAGTGTCCTGGTTGTACGCCGGAATGGGACAATATGGGCAATGGAATTTGCACCCGTGGGTTGTGACTACCGCCAGGACCTTTGCGTATTTCCCAAGCTTCTCCGCGGGGAGTGGCTCAGGCGAGAGCGTCGTCCTTTTGTGCGGTGGCTCAAACAGTCCCAGGGCATCGAACGGCAGGGGAAGTTCGTCCAGATTCTGCACCAGGCGCTGCACACCCGTGTCGATGAGGTACTCTGGATGGCCACGTGGCGGATCTGGCCGGAAAACCAATCCGTGGATGTCATTGAGCAGGCCCTCCTCTCGCACCCGCTCAAATGCGGACCGGATGTGCTCGCCGGGCAGCTTGTTTTCAAGGATTCGGTCGAGCAGCTCGAGGAGGACGTACTCCTCACCGGTGCATACCACATCGGCACCTACCGTTCCATCGTTGGAAAGGCCGAAGAAATCCCATGGTTCGTAGATCGCCTTGGCACCCCCGGCGATGATCAGCGGGCGCTGGTCGCCCAGCGTCCAGGCATCTCGGATCAGATCGTACGCCCGGGCGCTATGGATCTGCATGCTGGAAACCAAAAGCAATTGAGGGACTTCGCCATCGATTCGGGCTTGGCTGGGACGAATATTCGGATTCCACTGCTGCATCACCACGCGAATCTTGCGGAATCCCGCCGCATACATGGCCGAGGCCAGCGCCCGGGGCGCGCCCGGAATCATGATGTCCTGGACCATCACGAATGGTCCGATACTTGTTCTGCGGTCAAAAGCATAAATGATCAGCGTGGGGATGTCTTCTTTAACAGCCCGTTCCCGCACGCTGCGTTCGAGCTCGCGGTACTTTCCGGGCACGGTAAAACGGTCGTTCTTGGCACGTTTGGGTAATTCCACTGGAAAACCTCCATAAACACAACTAGTCACACACCTGAAAACCCACCTCCGCCGAGACCAGACCGACCTTCACGATCGCCCGGCTGGAAAAGGCTTGAGCAAATTATACGCGTCTTCCGGCCAATTACCAGTAAGCCATTCCCTATCTGTTGAGTGACCTATCGAATGCCGGCTCCTGTGAAACCATCAAATACCCGGCATCCCGCAGTTCCGGTTAGTTCGGTCACGTCTTCAGTCCCCTTAGCTTTCCGGAAATCCGTGCAATCGCCTTTGGCCAAGGCCATCCTGCCAATTTAGATTGTTATTATGAGCCGAAGGCGAAACGCCATGCAACTCGGGTTTGGCCTGCCCCATCCCGACTTTTCCACTGCCGTCACGCGCAAATCGCACCTCGCCGAGACCTTCCGCGGGAGTGAAAACCAGCTCGGAGGGCGCGCCTGTCAGGTCCACATTGCCACGTTGGGCAATCCAAATGCGGGATTTATCTGCCAAGTTCAATTGCCGTAAAAATGTGGCGGCAATTTATGAATTGTCGCTACAACATATTGAACCTTGGTGTCTGACACATCCCAGCGAAAAATGGATATGGATCAGCGGTTCATTCCTCGCCAACGTCAAAGTCTCGCTTCTCCACGTAAGTGTTATAAGTAGCGTATGCCATTCGAATTGCCACAGAATCTGGGATCTGGAATCCCGCGGCACCCACCGGTTCCGAATCGACAAGTGACATCCAAGTCGGTTGGCCGTTCGGAACAGCCGGCGGGCCACTTCATGGAACATCGCCGCCGCGCTCGCCAATCTCCAGCGCTGGTTGTGGATCGCCGACTATTTCCACCTGGGGAATCCCTGCAGGGGTATTGAGAAGGAAGATACCGGCGACATTCCTTCGTTGTTGACAGAAGCGTCTGGCGTCATTCGGACCGAGGATGAAAAACGCTGTAGCCAGGGCGTCCGCCTCGGCCGCCGTGGGGGCGAGTACCGTCACGCTGAGCACCTCGTCGGCAGGATATCCGGTGCGGGGATCCAAAATGTGGCCGAACCGTTTTCCTTTGTGCCAGAAAAACTGAAGGGCTGTACCGGAGGTACCTAATCCCTGAGCTTTCAGCCAGACACGTCCGACCCGCCGCCCTGGATGAAGGGGATCGCTCAAGCCGATTGGCCATCCCTGTGGGCCTTCCGTGCCCTCGGCTGGTGAAAGTTCCCAGGAGTCCCCCATGGCAAAGACACTGCTCAGCCCCCCGTGGAGGGCAAAGTCCCCAATGCCTGCCTCGATAATCACCTTTGCTAGGCGATCTAGGGCGTATCCCTTGCCCACACTTCCTAAATTGAGTGCCACCCCTGGCTTGTGGAAGCGGATGGTTTGCCGCCGAGCGTCGAGTTCCACCCATCGCCACCCGCAGAGTTCCCGCGCTTCCCTGATTTCACTGTCATTTGGAAGTCGTCCTTCCCGCCGGGCGAAGCCCCACACCTGCCAAAGAGGAGCTGCCGTAATGTCGAATGCCCCGTCTGTTGCCTCCCATAGCTGGCGGCAATAAACCAGCAGTTCCCACAGTTCGGCCGACACCTCCACCTCCCGTTGAAAGGCCTCGGCATTGATCCGCCCAAGTTCCCCCTGAGGTCGAAAGAAGGACATCATGTCCTCCAGTGGTTCCAGCAGATCCAAAGCAGTTAGCGCGACTTCAACGGCGTTTTCATACTGGCCCAGGTTAAAAATGACCTGAAATTCGCTGGCCATAGCCCGCCGGCCTAACTGCAGCTTGTAGGTCCCGCGTCGCGGAACGGTAGGTCGAGCGGCAGCCGTCTGCGGATTCGGCGTCTCTGCGTCGGCGGGAGCTGCTGTGGGCTCGACGGCATCGTTGAGTTGTCCGCGAGTCAGCCGTCGTAAAAAGTCGCGGCGATTGCTTTCTATTGTCATTGATACGAAAGACGCATCGTTTGCGAATTTGGTCAAAAGTCGGTACGGGACAGGTGACGACCGTTGGTTCGGGCATGGTGTGAAGAACCTGCCCACGGATCATTCCGCGGCGATTCACCGGGCGTGTCTATCCTTTGATTTTACAAAACTTCTGCTTTGGCATGCGCAGTTTCAATATGGGCTGGTCAAAGCAGACACCTGGCGTGGGCAAAGAGAGTTGAGCCCGACTGATCAAGTTTCGCAGCTTCCCTTTCCGAATGTGCGTTAAGACGTGATTACTCCTGTGATTTTTCCTGGCCGGCAGATTTTCGCGTTTTGCGGAGACTGAGGATCAATTGCACTTCTCCTACGGGCAGACCGGTTCGATGGGCGATCTCGTCAGGATCGTATCCGTAATCTGCCAGAGTGTAAATTTCTTCAGCCGGTCTGGCTTCGCGTGACGACCCTGCCACAACTTTTGCGTCGTGTTCCCCCGACTGCTCAGCGTCCGCTGGAGCATTGTCTGACTCGCTGGCAGGCCGAGCCGTAACCTCAGGCGGCACGGGGCCCGGCTCTCCACTGGCGGAACCCTGTGGGACATGCGGGGGCTCTGGCGACAAAACTCCAGCCGCCTGCGTTTGTCGAAGCTGCTCGCTCGCCCGGAGGGCAGCTTCAAGGCGTGCGGCCGCCCGATCGGCTTCGCGGACCAGGTTTTCCAGAAGTCCCAGCTTGCTGGTGATCCTTCCTTCGATGTCCCGGGCGAGTTCGTGCATTCGGACTTCCCAATCGGTGACAGTGGAAGGATGGGGCATGTGGCCAGGCTCATGCATTTGGCCGGTGAGATCACTCCGCTGTGTTTCATCGCGAAGAGAGGGAGGGACTTGACGACCGCCGCGACGCTGCATCCGGATGAGGGAAAACCAGATGAAGACGATCGCCAATGCCAACACGATCCACGACAGGGTGCTGTTGTCCAGGGCAATGGGTATTTGAAGCAAAGGCCCCATAATTCCCCTCCCATCAACCACCTTTGCAGGAATGCTCGTCTGCCATCTGTTGTGCACCCTGGTGGCGGAATGCTTCTTCTGCGGCCTCGTAAACTTCCCTCAGGGGGACCTGATGCCGTCGTGCGATCTCGCGGCAGGCTTCAAACTCCGGCGAGAACTCCTGAACGCCATCCGGCAAGACGCGGACCTTACCTCGGATCTCCCCCCAACGTGTCTGCACGCTTGCCACCTGCCGTGGGAGCACGTGGCGTTCGACCGGCCAGAACCGTACCCCCAGCGTGGTCGTTTCCCGGAATAAAAGCGATTCCACGGCGGGCACAAGTTCCTCATTGCAGAGAACGGTGAGTTGCACTCCCGGACGGTTCTTCTTCATCTGGATCGGGGTAGTGAAAAGATCGAGAACTCCAAGCTCCCATAGCTTCTCCAGAGTGTAACCGAGGACCTCTGCGGAAAGATCATCGTAGTTTGTTTGCACGACCCAGATGCGGTCCCGCAGAACTGACGGCGAAGTTGCCTTCGCACAGGCGAGTTCCCCCACAAAAAGGCGGAGGACATTCGGGCGGTGAGGAATGTCGCGAGATCCGGCCCCATACCCGATGCACTGGATTTCCATGGCGGGCAAGGGCCCGAACTCCCGTGCAAACGTCGTAATCAGGGCCGCGCCGGTGGGAGTCGTCATTTCCATTTGCACGTCGCAGGGAAGAAGCGGAACACCTCGCAACAATTCCGCCGTCGCCGGAGCAGGTACGCTCACCTCGCCATGGGCGATGCGGACTGTCCCGCCCCCGGTAGGAATGGCCGATGCGTAAACGGCCTCAATTCCCAAATAGCTGAGCCCGAACACGCTGCCCACAATATCGACAATCGAGTCAGCGGCGCCTACTTCGTGAAAATGCACTTTTTCCAGCGGCACTCCATGAACGCGGGCCTCCGCTTCGCCCAATCGGGTGAAAACCTTGACGGCTTGTTCCTTCACCGTGTCAGAAAGTGAGGATCGCTCGATCATTTCCACAATATGATGAAGGTGCCGATGATGGTGTTCGTGCGGAGTGTGGACAACAACCTGGGTCGCCCGAAAACCATTCTTTCGTACTTCCCGAGTTTCTAGACGGCAGTTGGTCAGCCCCAGCGAATCGACGACCTGCTGGATGGCGTCGATGGGCACACCCGCGTCCACCAGCGCACCAAGGACCATGTCGCCACTAATCCCACTGAAGCAGTCGAAGTAAGCGGTTTTCATCGGAGTGCACATCAAAAATGAGTCTACCCGCTGCTGATCGGCAGCGCACAAGAGGTGGACAACTCGTTTTCCTGGAGAATGGTTGACCGTTGGAACCGGTTGTAATCTTCTGCTGATTCTAAACGACCCCTGGGGCGAAACAAGCCCAAGCGTAGTTGACTCATCCCCACTCGTTCCCAATTTGCCATGGCATGCCATGGGTACAGTCCGCCTTCCGGTTTTTTCGCAGGGACGTGCCTGTGACGTCCGATGAACACCGATTGACGCCCCATTCTTTTGTCCCGGGCACGACAAGCGTGCCCCTCCGAGGGATTTCTCGGAGAAGCCTGCTTGGCAGGTCCGATCAACGGCGGTCGATGAGTCATAGGATTTTGCCAAAATGGGGATGACCTGGCCCTGGCACGTGTTGAGGACGGTGAGTTCGCGGCTTGATCGGCCTGGCAGCGGCGTCAATAATGAGGCAAATGGCTGTTGTGGAGCGGTTAATTACTGTGCTGGCGCAACAGGGATTGCGGCACGCGGTTGCTAGGATGCGGTCCGTTTTCACTCATTGAAGCGTCTCTGGGGAATGCCTACGACGGAGGCCCCGACATGAGTCTCTCCCGCAGGATTCTTCCGATCTTGATGCCGGTTGTCGTTCTGGCTTTTGTGGGTTGCCAGGCTTCGAGGAATGAGAACCCGGCGAAAGGCGAGGCCCAGCAATCGTCCGCGGAAGTGAAGCAAACGGCCGTGAAACTGCCCGACCTGGTGGTCGAGGTGGGCGACGAAAAGGATCTCGACGCGATTCTCAAGGAAAACAAAGGAAAAGTCGTGCTGGTCGATTTCTGGGGGACGTGGTGCATGCCGTGCATGGAACTGTTGCCCCATACCCTGGAGCTTGCCGAAAAATATGGCTCCCAGGGACTGGTGGTGGTGACTGTGGCGATCGAGGATATCAATGATCCGCGGAAGGTCGATGAAGTTAGAGGCGTGCTCATCAAACACGGGGCAACGGGCCAGGTACGGGCATTGGTCAGCCGATACGGAATTGGCGAAGAAGCATTCACGAAATTTAACATCGCCAGTGGCGCTCTCCCTCATCTGAAATTGTTCGGCCGGGATGGCACGCTGGCAGTGACCTTCGGATTGGAGGCTGAAAAGCCGGATCCCCAGCGGATCGAAGCAGAGGTTCAACGGCTTCTCAAAGAGACGGCGGTTTCCCAGAGCCAGAGCACGGATGGGCCAGAGCTGGTCATCCCAGAAGCCAACTCTTGAGGGGCGTCCCGAGCGCGGAGTCCTTCCCGAGATAGTTTCGACAAGCTGTAGCGCGTTCCTGGTTTAAGGAAAGTTGCCCGCGACGATGAACGTCGATACCGGTCCTTTAACCGTCCCGAAGTTCTCCGCTCTGAAGCGCGCCGGCCGAAAAATCGCCATGGTAACGGCGTACGATTTTCCGTCGGCTGCGCTGGCCGACCTGGCCGGTGTGGATGGGATTCTCGTGGGCGACAGTGTGGGGATGGTGGTCCAGGGGAAAAGCACTACTTTGCCCGTCACACTTGACCAGATGATTTACCATGCGGAGATGGTATGCCGGGCGGTGCGCCGTGCGCTGGTGGTGGTGGACATGCCGTTTATGAGCTATCAGACGGGAGTGCGGGACGCTCTTATCAACGCGGGGCGGATTCTCAAGGAAACCGGCGCGCAGGCGGTGAAACTGGAAGGGGGGCGGGAACAGGCAGAGTTAATTGCGGCACTGGTTCAGGCGGGGATCCCGGTACTGGCCCATTTGGGGCTTCGGCCGCAGGCCGTTCGGGCTGTGGGCGGATACCGCGTGGAAAGGGATCGAGAACGTTTGCTCGCCGACGCGGAGGCTGTCGAACGGGCGGGAGCTTTTGCGGTCATCCTCGAATGTATCCCGGTAGAGATCGCCGCTGAAATCACCGCCAGTGTCGAGATTCCCACGATCGGTATCGGTGCGGGACCCCGGTGTGACGGTCAAATTCTCGTCTTCCATGACCTGCTGGGCTACGCCGCAGGCGGACGCAAGCCCAAGCACGCTAAACAGTATGCCAATTTGGGGGAGATCATCAACCAAGCGCTTCGGCAGTACATTCAAGAGGTCCAGGAAGGTAAGTTTCCCGGACCGGAGCACAGTTTCTCGTGAAATCGAGCGGGGCCGTATCGCAAGATTCGTCGCTATTCAGATCTGCAACGATGCGATTCAGGCAGCAGGGCGCCGCTGGGCTAAATACGGGTTGTAGGCCGGATCATTGTACATCTTGAATTGGCGATAGATCTTCATCACGCGTTTGCCGGAGAAAAGGTCGGCTAGCAGATCCGCCAGTGCCGTGCTGAGGTCTTCGTGCTGCTGGTGCAGGATGCTCAACTTGGCCCTGGCCCGTTCCCGATGCTCCTCGTCCACGTCGGTTCGCTGCGTTTGCTCCTCCATATGATAGATGCGAAGCGCAAGAATCGATAACCGATCAATGGCCGCACCCGGCGTCTCCGTGTTCAATTTGGCCCGAGGAAGAGGACGCACTCCCCAAGCGGCAAGGTTGTTGAGAATGTATTCGTCAAGACGCTCAATCCAGTCGTTGCGTTCCTGGTTCAGCCGATCGATTCGTCGCTTCACGGCGGCAATTTCGTGATCGCTGGCGGTGGGATCGCGGGCTTTGTCCTCCTCGTGCCACAAAAGAAAATTCCTCTGGTGCTGTTCGCAAACCAGATTGAGGAAACCCCGGTAGGGGTTGTCAATCGGAGCGTGGTGCCATCTTTCGGTGCAGTCTCGATGCAGATCGGTGATTGCGGACACATCGATCATGGCGGTCTTTCTCGCTCGCCGAATGGAATCTGGTCCAGGTTTTTGCTGGGGTTTACGTTTTTCGAAATCGACCAGATAACCGCCCGACGGCTGCTTTGCAGAAACCACTGGCAACCTCCCTTTTTAGAGTGGCACTCGGAAGCACCGTGTCGAGCTCAACAGGCTCGTGGTCGAGTGCCCACTTTCATATGCTCCGTCTCATCCTTTGCAAACTTTACTCCGAAGTGACTCGGTGCTCACAAGACGTGAAGGGGAGTTTAGCAGTATGCGGAGGCTGTGCTCAAGGGCAAAAATGATCCCCCACCGAGTAACGCGCTGCGCCACGGACACGCGCCACGCGTCGAGAGCCGAAAAACTGCTCTTGGCCGATGATTACTATTTTCGTATCATGGGCACGCTTGGGAGTCTCGGCACTTCTTCGGTACATCCGGCTGGAAAACTGGCGGGACAACGAAGGCACAGGACATTTATCGAGGGTCGGGGTTCAGGGAGCGAACCATCGCCACATGTCACGGAGGACCGTCAATGGAAACGATCAAAACCATCGGCGTCCTGGTCGTTCTGCTCGTCGTTGGGTATCTCGGTTACAAAGCCGTAACGACTCCCCCGCCAACGCCTCCCCGTGACGATGACGCCCATCCGCCACCTGCTACGAGTAATCTCAATGTACCCATCCCGGAATTGCCCGCGGAACTGGCACAGCACTCGGGAAATGCCCCCGCCGCAGGCAGTCAACCAATGAGCGGGGCCGCTTCCGATGCAAGTCAGGTAGCGGCCGGCAGACAACCACCCCCGGCGTTTATGGGAGGAACAGTTCCTTCCTCGAGCGACCCATCTCCAGCTTCCTCCCCGAATGTTGCTGGAGATGGAAGTCGGAATAAAGACGGGCAGATGGCTTCCCTGACCCCGCAAGCAGCCGTTGCCAGCGCGATGAGCCGGCCACCCGCAGACGTCCTGAGCCCGGCGGGAGCAATCGGGATGCCCGACGTTTCTAATACCGCAGGGAATGCGAATCCCAGGACCGGGGAACAGCAACCGCCGGATTCTTCGGGTTCTCCATCAGCGGGTGACATTGGGCAAAGCGGGATCCGCAAAGAATTTGCTGAATTCCTGGAAGCCGCTTACCGGAAACTGGATCGGGGAGAATTCTCTCAGGTCCATACGGTGCTCACGGCCTGGTACGCTGATCCCCGGTTGACTCCCCAGGAAGACGCGCAACTGACGGATTTACTTGACCAGGTGGCGGGCACCGTCGTTTTTTCCCGCCAGCATTTGTTGGAAAAGCCGTATATCGTTCAGCCGGGGGATACCCTCCAGTCGATTGCCGAACGCTACAACGTCACGCCCGAACTGCTCGCCAAAATCAACGGCATCGCCAAGCCAGAAGACCTCGTTCCCGGGATGACGCTGAAAGTTCTTCGCGGACCGTTTGATGCCGTCATTTATCTCCACCGACGGGAACTCGTTCTCATGTTGCAGGGCAAATATGCTGGTCGATTCCGCATCGGAATCGGAACCGATGCCCGTCAGTGTGAAGGGAGCTATCAGGTCCGCGAGAAGACTCGGTTTCCCCGGTATTTCAGCGACTCTGGTGTTTATGAGGCGGGGGACCCGCGGAACCCACTGGGCCCGAAATGGATTGGGCTGGAAGGTCGCCTGGGAATTCACAGCACAGACGATCCCGCCCAATTTGATAACCCCCAGGCCCCTGGTTCGATCTTTGTTTCCGCCAAGGACATGGAGGACCTTTTTGATATTCTGACGATCGGATCGCGAGTGACCGTGCTGCCGTAATGTGATGCTGTATGGCGAGCCTGCAACTTCGGCGCGAGTCAGCGCTGCCCCAGGCCGCACGATTGTCCGAGTCTGTCCGGTGCCCTTGGTTTTCCGAACGAAGGACCTCACAATCAGGAAGGACCAGTGAACATGCGGGAGAGAGACCAAGCATCCGGTTGATCGAAAGGGAAGGCTCGACGAATGTACGATCGAGAACAATTGCACCGTTTGATTCGTGAAAAGGCACTCCGCTTCGGCCAATTCACGCTGGCATCGGGCAAAACATCAACATTTTATCTGGACTGCAAGCAGGTCACGCTTGACCCCGAAGGGGCCCGGCTCATTGGGGAAGGTTTTCTGGACCTGCTTTCCGAGTCTCGGCCGGACGCCATCGGAGGCCTGGCTATCGGGGCCGATCCGATCACCGCCGCGGTGGTCACGATGTCGGCGGTTCGCAAAACACCCATTCGCGGATTTATGGTGCGGAAAGAACCGAAAGGTCATGGCACCCAACAGTTCATCGAAGGACCAGTTTTTCCGGGCGATCGAGTGGCTATCGTTGAGGATGTCATCACCACGGGAGGTTCCGCGCTCAAGGCGGTTGAGCGGGCGGAAGCGTACGGTTTGAAAGTCGTCCAGGTGCTGGGGATCATCGACAGGTTGGAGGGAGGATCGGAGGAGTTCCGGCGACGGGGACTACCGTTTGCCAGTCTTTTTACGATCCGTGATTTCGGCATTGAACCAGCATAGACCATCATAAAATCGTGCGTACGGACGGCAGACAGGCAGCCGCGGCGGAGCTTCTCAACGAGGAGTGTGCCTGCTCGCCATATCTGAACGGATTGCCGATCGAAGCGCTCGGGTTTTGACAGGTAGGTGTTCTGTTCGTCAGTGAAATGTTTGGGCTCGGGACACGGAGGGTCGTTCCATGGAACATTCACTGCATGCGGACTTGAAGCGTTTTTATGCAGGTCCAGCGCCGTCTGTGGAGGTTGTTGTTGACGGCTACCGCATCGACGCCACCAGCCATGGATGGTTGATTGAGATTCAGCAGGGGCCACTCTGGGCGATTCGAAGAAAAACCCAGGCGCTTTTGGACAAACACCGCGTGCTGGTCGTCAAGCCGATCGTGATGACCAGAACGATTGCCCGGCTGGAAGGAGAGGGAGGCCAGGTGATCTCTTACCGCAAGAGTCCAAAAGAGGGACACCGGTGGGATGTGTTTGAGGATCTTGTCCATTTTGCCAAGGTGTTTCCCCATCCCAGGCTGCGTATCGACGTGGCTTTCGTGGATGTGGTGGAATACCGTTATCCGCGGCAGCGCCGCTCGTGGCGCCGTCCCCCGTATCAGCTCGCCGACCGCCAGCTCGTGCAGGTGCGCGAGACGGTGACCCTTATGACACCGGATGATATGCGTCTGCTCCTGCCGGAGCTTCCTGAGGTGTTCGACAGTGCCGACCTTGCCGCGGTACTCGCAGTTCCCCGGTGGCGGGCGCAGCAGGTAGCGTATTGCCTGCGGGAAACGGGAGCCGTGCAGGTCCTGGGACGTACTCGTCGCGGCTGGCGATATTCGTGGCGGCCGACGCAACCCGCTCCAGTCGATCACCTTTCCCTCCTGGTTGCTTAACGGCGCCGCGTTGCCCAATATCTGGGCACAAAAGTTCCTATCTTAGGCAGTGATTTTCCGGACCTTGTCTGTTTCGCGCGCGAAAACAACATAATATTGATGTTCTGGTGTCGCCATACATGCTTAGACCATGCTTCGGCGTTTGTCGAATTTTTTGGCATAGAACCTGCAACTCCATCAACATCCTGGCTGCGGCTGGGTTAGTTGGAAGGTACAGTTTGGTTTTCAGCGTTTACCGATCGGGTACTTCTGTTGTCCAAGAGCAAAGCGAGGAGAAGGTATGACCCCTAAGGAAGTCATCGCATTCTGCCGGGAGAAAGGCGTCAAGTCAGTTGACCTGCGGTTCATGGATTTTCCGGGCGTGTGGCAGCATTTCACAATCCCGGTGACCGCACTTACCGAGGATGTTTTCGAAGATGGTCTTGGATTCGATGGCTCGAGCATCCGGGGATGGCAGCGGATTAACGAGAGCGACATGCTGGTCCTGCCTCAGCCCGACACGGCCGCTCTGGACCCATTCGCGGAGATTCCCACGCTCATGATGATCTGCAACATTCAGGACCCCGTGACCCGCGAGGACTATTCCCGGGATCCACGGAATGTTGCCCGCAAGGCGGTCAACTACCTCAAAAGCCTGGGCATTGCGGATACCTGTTACGTTGGTCCGGAGGTGGAATTCTTCATTTTCGACGACATCCGCTACGATCAGACCTCGCACTGTGGATATTACTTTGTGGACAGTGTGGAAGGTGAATGGAACCGCGGGCGAGACGAGAAGCCCAATTTAGGCTATAAGCTGCGACATAAGGAAGGCTATTTCCCGGTGCCGCCCGCCGACCAGATGTTTAATATCCGCAATGAAATGATGCAACTGATGATTGAATGCGGGGTTCCCGTGGAAGCCCAGCACCATGAAGTGGCCACGGCTGGTCAATCTGAAATCGATTTGCGTTTCGACGAGCTCGTGACCATGGCCGACCGCGTGATGGTTTACAAGTACATCGTCAAGAACGTGGCGCGGCGGCATAACAAGGTGGCTGTCTTCATGCCCAAGCCGATCTTCGGGGACAACGGCTCCGGGATGCACACCCACCTCTCCCTGTGGAAGAAAGGGCAGCCGCTTTTCGCGGGAAGCGGTTACGCTGGGCTGTCCGATATCGCACTTTACGCGATTGGTGGCCTGTTGAAACACGCGCCGGCACTTTGCGCCTTCACAAATCCAACCACCAACAGCTACAAGCGGCTTGTACCGGGATATGAAGCTCCGGTCAATCTCGCCTACTCCCAGAGGAATCGTTCGGCGGCCATCCGCATTCCCATGTACAGTGCCAATCCCAAGGCCAAACGGATCGAGTTCCGATGTCCCGATCCATCGTGCAACCCCTATCTGGCCTTTGCTGCCATGCTGATGGCCATGATCGACGGGATTCAGAACAAGATCCATCCCGGGGATCCCCTTGATAAGGACATCTACGATCTTCCGCCGGAGGAACTTCAGAACATTCCCAAGACGCCAGGGTCGCTGGAAGAAGCACTCAACGCCCTGCGGAATGATCACGAATTTCTATTGCGGGGTGATGTATTCACACCGGACGTGATCGACACCTGGATCTGGTACAAGATGACGAACGAAGTGGACGCTATTCGCTTGCGTCCGCACCCCTATGAATTCTGCCTCTACGCGGATATTTGATTTTCAATGGGCGACGCCCCTGCCAAACTGTTGCCCCAATAACCATTGAAGTTTCGCCGGTCCCGGGTGAATGTCGCGGCAGCTTACCCGGGACCGACGTTTTGTATGTCTGATGATTGGTTAACAGCCAGGCGCTGAATGGGGCCAGCTTTTCTAAAAGAAAAGACGGCGTGAACCGATAGCTGGGGTTCACGCCGTCCGGAAAGTCTTTCAGTGAGACAATGCTTTTGCCGCCGAGTTATTTCTGCATAGGCACCAATTCGATTGTGATTTCATTTTGACCGGGCTTAACTTCCACCACCTTTTCCTTGGGGACCAGACCGGCGTACGGCGAGGGCTCCGGTTTGTCCTCGTAGGTCTCAGCCCCTTTGGAGACGGGAATATAGGAGACCTCGTGTTTGCCTACCACGGCACCGTCACCGTCGGCATACGTGCTGAGGACAAACGTCCCGTCGCTTTTGACTTCTCCTGTGGCCGGTTTGCCGAGTGAGCCTTCTTTGGCGCCGGGAACCTCGATCGGACGGAAGCGGATGCCGCCACTTGTCACCGGCTGGCCATTGTAAATCACCTTACCACGGACAGGCGCCACCTTGTACTCGGCTCCAGATTTTCGTCCACAACCGGCCAAAATCAGAAGGCCAGTCGCCACGGACAGCACACATACAACTGCCAGTGATCGCACTTTCATCTCAGACACTCCTCCCTACTGGGGCGATGGTGAGACCTTGACCTGATCAGCCTCTTTCGAAATTCAACTCGATTGAATATCTACCTTGGCGGTAAAGCTACCACACCAGGGCGGGTTTGGCAACACGCCCTTTAAGGGAATGAGAAAGGCGGATGCAGGAGTGCACCCGCCCGTAACTGTCCGATCGATCAGTTCGACTGCGCGATTGACCGTCTGGCGGAAATAATGCCAGGTCTCCGTTTGCTTTGCGAGTTGTTTCTAACCGTTACGGAACCTGAACCGGGTTACCGTCGTTGATGGCGGCCAGCCGCTCGTAGAGGACCGTGTCGATTGTCTCGGAGAGGAAATGCACGGAACCGTCACCAAACAGGAAATTAGCACCACCCGGATGCTTGCTGCCAAACGCGAAGTCCGAGAGGGTAATGTTTACGACGGGGGTGGTATCTTTGCTGTTGATCGGGGTGTACTGACCCGCGACACGAGCCCAGGAGGAGATCCGCCATTGACCCGCCCAGTCGTTGTTACCACCTGCCCACAGCGGGAAAACGCGGTCGATCATCGTCCGGGTAACGTTCCCTGATTCCGATACTTCTCCGATCGCGATGACATTGCTGGAACCGTCCGTAATGTCTGCGAAGGTTGTCACGTAATGGTAGTCGTTCGTCTGTGCCAGCCGGAACATGCCGTTCTGACCAGAAGCCCCGCTGGGCTGCGACCAGCTTGGACCACCACCCGTGGTCAATTGAACATACCAGGGGGTATCGCCACCCAGGCAGCAGCAGTAGTTGGATTTCCCGTAGCCGTTGTTGTCCTGCTTAGGCAGAACGTCGCTCGGGCAGATGTACACGCTGATGATGGTTTTAGCACCCTGATTGTTGGCACCGGTCGGATTACCGTGGTTGTTACGAACCTGCGTCCACCAGTTGTAGGTGTCCGTGCTACGCACCGGGTGGCCAGTGGGTAATGCCGGGGAAACTCCCGGAATCTCCCGAATGGCCCCGTGTACTTTGAGGTTGTCACCCCCGGGGATGTACACCAGGGCCGCACCGCCACTCACCAGCGTGTCGTACATCTGTTTCTGCTCCACGTAGGGGAGGATGTACGCACCCCACGCGTAGTTGTCGTTGTCGTCGTCCGGCTGACCGATCGGAAATACGTTGTTCACATCGTGGAAATTGTGAATGGCCAGACCCAGTTGCTTGAGATTGTTGGTGCACTGGCTCCGGCGCGCCGCTTCGCGTGCTGCCTGGACCGCCGGCAGCAGGAGGGCGATCAAGATCCCAATGATGGCGATCACCACAAGGAGCTCGACGAGCGTAAACCCTTTGCGTAATAAGAGTTGCGGAGACTTCGTCATGAAACTACCTCCATACCTCATGAGACAACCTGTACAAATACAAAAACGGCATGTCACCTGCGCGCAACGGGCCCACGAGGGCTTCCGGAGTGAGCTGCTCACGAGAAAGACGATGGCTTCCGGAGTGAGCTGCTCACGAGAAAGACGATCGTTCTTTCTGTTCCGTTTTGGGGGACTCGTTAGGCGTGAGCGAGCGGGTTTAACTGCTTCTAACGCTATTCTAGTTTATACTCTCCATGATGTAAACGGTTTGGCTCGCACAAAGTTCCGCGGGCCGAAGTAAAAAAGAATCGTCATAATACGTGCACTGTGCAATCATATAAGAAACATAGAATATTTCTCCTGATAACTTGACATGAAGCGCGTTTTTGGGCATGACGCCATGTGATGAGTCAGTGGGCTCGTCCTGCTGCCGGAAGGTCAGGCCCAAGCAATTGGGCAGGTGAAGATCACGAGCTCACCACGGATGTGCACCAAGCCTTACCAGCTTGGCTGGTTCGGTTTGCACTTCGGTGGCACATCCGACACACCGACTTGTCGATGCTCAGTATGCATGTTTATTGAAAAAGCGTCTTCTTAATATGGCTCTGGCAATAAAACCGGGGCGCATTAACGCGCCAATTATCTTTCAATTTGTTTTACGGCGGCTAACAACATCACACCCGAGTGTAAGTAGCCCCGGCAGGCGATTATTGAGCGTCGGCCGACAGGTCTGCACACACGAGTTCCTCGTCATTCCGGTTGAACACGTGTCGGCCTGCGAAAGCCGGATGAGACCAGGTGACTCCCTCTCCCCGGGGAAGTTGTCCCCTGGTGGGACGCAGGAGCCGGGCACGCGAGATGATATCGATCCCCTGCGGGGACAAGCGTGCAATGATGAGTTCTCCCTGATCGTTGAACATCCACACGCGTTCCGCCTGCTGGACCATGTGGAGCGTGCCCCACCGCAACTGAGAGGTTAATGTGGTGTTTTCCCAGATTCGGTCTCCATTTTTGGCGTCCAGACAGCGAAATTGCCCGTAGCTGTCCACTCCGTAAATCCAGTTCAATTCCAGAATCGGGCTGGACATCAGGCAGTGGAGGGCGTCAGGCTCAATTTCGTTCTTCCCCTTCCGCGCCCAAAGTTTCTTTACGGTCAAACGTTCTGGGTCGAGCTGAAGCATCAGCGACCCATCATCGAAACAACTTATGAACAGGCGACCGCTGGCAGGATCAAACACAGGCGAAATGATGGCGTCAATCCAACGACGATGGGTGAAAGGGACCTCCCACAGGATTCGACCGGTGTGGGCTTCCAATCCGGCCAGGCGCTCGCCAGTCCACACGACAACCACATCGTGCTCTCCCTGGCGTATGGCAATGGGGGCGGAGTAGGACGCGTCGTCTTCCAGCGCGGTCCAGCGGACTTCTCCTGTCTTTCGATCCAGCGCGACAACACAACCCTCGCGAGCCCCGATCTGCACGATGAGCAAGTCACCCACCACCAATGGAGCGGCGGCCACGCCCCAGGTAGGCACACGGACCTCCCAGTCGACGCCTGGTATTTTCTTCCAAACCACTTTTCCCGTAGCCGCCTCCAAACATAGGAGATGGCCCATGGTCCCCAGCGCGTAGGCCAGACCCTCGTGAATTGTGACAGACGCGCGGGGGCCGGTCCGGTAGGTGACGTTTTTATAAGGGCATGGATAGGAAAATACCCAAAGAGGTCTTCCCGTGCGGACATCGAACGCCAATACGCGCTCCTGTTCTTCGGGTTCTGTGAGACGATCTGTCACAAAGACCCGGCCATCAGCCACCGTGGGTCCTGAATATCCACCGGATATTTTGGCCCGCCAGCGTAACTTGATTTCCGGGCCATCGAAACGATCGATAATCCCCGTTTCCCGCCAGACGCCATCCCGATTGGGACCCCGCCATTGAGGCCAGTCGTCTGCGTATACGCTTTTCATCACGGCTGAAGGCAGGACAGAAAGGCCAAGTCCGATCAGCGCCGCAAGAATAATGAAGAACGTCTGGGACATCATACTATCGGTCCTCGCTCGGTGGCTCGATTTCGCGAACCGTGCAACAGCGACAAGAACGAATTATGATAGATTACCGAGTGGTGAGAAGTCCCCAGGGGAGTTTGCCAGCCTTCGAGAGTTTCCGGGAAAGTGCGTTTCTCGCCTTGAAATCTGGCTTCCTGTCCTTTAGCGGTGGTGCAGCGGCTTCGGAACTAACCTGGCACAGGAAACGTGTTGGCCGGTGAGGATGGTCCTCCCGGCGTTCCGAGTGGTTCGTCCGATTTTACCAAAAGGAGGAGGACCGATGACGCGCAAAGTTGTGTGGGGAGCGGTGGGCGCCGTGCTGGTCATGGCGCTGACCGCCGAGGTGGCGAGTGCCGGGCTGTTTCGCCCGGGTCCAGGGCTTTTGGCCAGGCTGCGTTGTCGCCGGGTGAATCCCGCCGTCCTGGCACTGCAGGAGGAGCGAGCCAAAGCCGAACAAGCGAAGAAAGAGGCAGAAGAGGCTAAGGCCGCCGCGGAAGCCGCGAAGCGAGAGGCCGAGGCCGTGAAAGCTGCCGTGGAAAAGGCCCTCGCGTCGGTTCGTGAGGAAGCCGCCAAGGCCCTTGAAAAGATCCGGCAGGAGACGGAAGCCGCTCTGAAGGCCAAAGCGGAGGCGGAGACCGCGTCTGCCAAAGCTAAGGCCGACGTTGCAGCAGCCGATCAGGCCAAAGCCGAAGCCGAAAAGATGAAGGCAGAGGCTGCCAAGATGATGGCAGAGGCCAAGGCCCTCATGGATCAGGCTAGGGCCGAGATGGCAAAAGTGGAAGCCGCGAAGGCCGACCTAGCCAAAGCTCAGCAGGCGCTGCAAGCAGAGCAGCAGAAGCTCGAAACGGCCCAGGCCGATTTGGCCAAGGAAAAGGCGGCGGTGGAGAAGGCGCGTCAGGAGGCCGAGGCCCTGAAGGCCGAAGCCGAAAAGGCCAAAGCGGAGGCTGAAAAGAAGTCGGAGTCAGCCGCTCCCAGCCAGGCCGCCCCATCTGCCAATGAATCGGGGAGCCCAGCTCAGCCCGCTCAGTCGGCCGAAAACGTCTCCGGCGCCGAAGCTGGCTCTGCGGGGGCTTCGGCGCAGGATTCGCCCGCCCCTTCAGCGGCCAGCAGCCCGTGAGTCCAGCACCTGTGTAAAAGCCGCCTGAAGGCGGGAGTTTCCCGCAGGCCCGGTGGAGCCGCGAACTCCACCGGGTTTTTTGTTGCGCCGATACGTACTCCCCAAAAGGCGGCCGGGAAAAGAAACCGGTTTTCAAAAGAGGCTGGATATTTCATCCTGGCCTGATATATTCAAACGAATCACTCCAGTCTCGAAGATTGTGATGAAGAAAGAGAACACTGCGGATTATCGAAGGGTTTTGCCATGCGGTTAGTTTCCTACGTCTCACCCGAGGGGCCTCGGGCAGCGATTGTCCGTGATGGCGAGATTGTGGATCTCCATCAAAATGAACCGGCTCTGCCCACGGATCTTGGCGCGGTTCTTGCCATGGGAGAAGATGCCTGGTCGTTTCTCAGAAGGGTGGAGGACCAGGGAAAGGCTCTTGGCGAAACCGTGCGGCTAACAGCCCCCATTCCCAAACCCCGAAAAGTTATCTGTGTGGGCCTCAACTACGCGGACCACGCTGCCGAGACGGGCGCCACACCGCCGCCCGAGCCCGTCATCTTCAATAAGTTTCCCACCACCATCATCGGGCCGGAGGAAGCCATCCATCTGCCCAGCGACTCCCGCGAGGTCGACTATGAGGCAGAACTGGTCGTCGTTATCGGGCGGAGTGGCCGTCGGATTCCAGAACAGGAGGCCATGAATTATGTGGCGGGGTACATGTGTGGCAACGACGTGTCGGCACGGGACTGGCAACTCAAAAAGCCGGGGGGCCAGTGGCTGCTCGGCAAATCCTTTGACACGTTCGCTCCCACCGGACCGCACCTGGTGACCAAGGACGAAATCGAGAATCCGCACGACTTGGGCATTCGGCTCATTCTCAATGGAAACGTCATGCAGGACTCGCGGACGAGCCAGTTCATATTTTCGATTCCGCGGCTTATTGCGTACGTGTCCCGTGTCTGCACTCTGGAGCCCGGCGACCTCATCTTCACGGGGACCCCCGGCGGTGTTGGCTTTACGAGAAATCCCCCCGTCTTTTTAAGGGCGGGCGATGTTGTGGAGGTGGAGATCGAAGGGATTGGCAAGCTGAGCAACCCGGTAGTGGCGCCTTAGGCGGAAAGTCGCTTCAAACCGCGCGGTGACCGGCGGTCCGATCAAATCCGACCCGATTCACCGGGGCCTCAAAGGATGACCTCCAACTCCACCGGGCCTTCCCGTTTGAGGACGTGGGCGGCCACCGTGTTCCCATGCCGTTGCAGGAATATGTCCAGCCGGGAATGACCCAGGCGCAGGTTGCGGATGGTCAGCCAGTCGATGCACGGCGGAAGCTGAGGGTGAACAAGTCGCACAGTGTTGGTGGCAGGACTGAAGTCCACGCCCAGGCAGGCCCCCAGAAGGGCAAACGGTGCGGCTGCTGCCCAGGCCTGAGGTGCGCACGCTACCGGATAGAGCGTCGGTCCTTTATCCCGCTCTCTCTGAAAGCCGCAATAAAGCTCCGGAAGACGTCGCAGGTCCATGTGGGATGCCGCACTCAGAATGGCCATCGTCAATCGTGTCAATTCCTCTTTGAAGCCGTAGCGTGAAAGCCCCAGGCCGATCAGGGCGTTGTCATGGGGCCAAACTGAGCCATTATGATAGGATGCGGGGTTGTAGCGGATCTCTTTTCGGCTGACGGTGCGAATACCCCAACCACTGTACAGATCGGAACTGAAAAGTGCCTGAACCACTTTTTGAGCGCGATCCGAACGCGGCAAACCCGTGAACAAAAGCTGGCCGGCGTTGGATGTGCGGACGCGGCAGGGTGTTTTGTTGCCATCCAGCGCCAGGGCGTAAAATTCCAGGTCGTCGCACCAGAAGGCCTCCTCAAAGCGATTCCGTAATTTTTCTTTTTTCTCCTCCAGGGATACTGCAAGTGCCAGATCGTTCATCTCGGTCGCCAGCCGAACGCCGAGGTCATAGGCCATGTACACATAGCCCTGAACTTCCACGAGTGCGATGGGAGGTTGAGCGAGTTGCCCGTCGGAGTGAAAGACGGCGTCGCCGGAATCTTTCCATCCCTGGTTGGCCAGACCGCTGCTTGCCCGACTGTAGTATTCCACAAAACCGTCCCCATCCTGGTCGCCGTAGTTTTCAATCCATTCCAAAGCCCGGCGGATAGCCGGCCAGAGGGCTTCCAGCGTGGGCCGGTCATTGGTGCGATGCCAGTAGAGTCCGGCAAGAATGATGAAAAGCGGCGTGGCGTCCACCGATCCGTAGTATTGCCTGAAGGGGATCTCTCCCAGTCGAGCCAGCTCGCACTGCCGCATTTCGTGGAGAATCTTCCCTGGTTCCGCATCCGCCCGCGGATCGTCGTGAGTCGCCTGATGAGCGGCGAGGAAATTCAGCACGCCCCGGGCAATTTCAGGATCGATCCAGAGCATCTCAATGGCGGTGATGAGGCCGTCCCGGCCGAAGGCCGTGGAATACCATGGGATGCCCGCATAGGGATACGGCCCCCAGGGCGTGTCCGTGACGAGCATGGTCAGGTCCGCCATGGACTGGCAAAGGATTTCGTTCACCGTTTCGTTGGATGTTTCCAGCGCGGCCGCCCGTCCCGCCGCGTTGAGGAGAGCCCGTCGCGCTCGACGAACACTTCGGGCAAAATCGCGTTGGTGTGTTGCCTGGTTGTCAACCTGACACTCGACAGTGACCTTGATCCGGCAGCGATCCTTCGGCCCAAGCCGTAGCACAAACTGCGCTTCGGTGGCCGTAAGGTGATCGGGTGCGGGATCAAAAGTCACCACCGTCGCCCGAGGCAGCCCATCCAGCGCGTGGTAGATAAACCGAAGCCGATCGGGTCTCTCGACGCGGGCCTCGACGTGGCCCCTTGTTTCGCGCTGGAATCCTCGTACTTCAAAAAGGTCGGCAAAGTCCGCACCGAATTCCAGCGCCAGTTCAAAAACATGCTCCGCCGTGTCGAAGTTCCTCAGAGTGAGGACCTCATAGCAGGCGGTTTGCCACAGGAACTTGGACCTCCGGATGTGTATGGCACCCTTGGGCAACACGAGGGTGTGATCCCGAAAGACGTCGTGGTTCGTTAAATCCACGTTCAACAGGGCATTATTCCGCTGAACGGTGGAGCTGAGCAAAAGCGGTCGTTGCCCCTCGATCTTCAAAATCAGGCGGGAAAGAAACCGCGTGTCAAGATGATAGACGCCTTCCGGAGTTCGATCCCCGACCACGATGTCGCCATAATGGTCGAACATGGCGAACGTATCACCATGCTTGAGCGTCCGCGGACGCCGTTCAAAAAGCGAACTCGTGGCAGGGATGTAAAACTCCGGAACGGCGGTTTCCTTGAAGGGCCAGGTTCCCGTGCTCATTGATGACTCCCGCGCTCTTGCCGTCAGAGGGATCTCAGACCTGTGCCAGAACAGCTTCGCCCGCTTTGTCACCGGCTTCAAGCAAACGATTGTAAATGGCGAGGTAATTGGCGGCCATGCGCTGGACGGTGAATCGTTCCTCAAATTGGCGTCGCACGCCGTATCGGTCCAGCCGCTCCACCCGCTTGAGTGCTTCCACGGCTGCGTCGATTGAATCCACGATCCAGCCCGTGATTCCCGGATCGATCACTTCCGGCACCGAGCCACAACGCCAGGCGATCACTGGAGTCCCACAGGACATCGACTCGATCATCACCAGTCCGAATGGTTCCGGCCAATCGATGGGGAAGAGCAAAGCCAAGGCATTGCCGAGAAACTCGGATTTGTCGTTCTCCCCGATTTCGCCGATGAATTCCACATGGGGCTGTGACAGGAGCGGCTCAATGCATTCCCGGAAATACTGCAAATCGGCCTTGTCCACCTTGGCGGTAATCTTGATTTTCATGCCTGCGCGGCGGGCAATCTCAATCGCGCGATCTGGTCGTTTCTCCGGGGAAATTCGCCCCAGAAAGGCCACGTAGTCCCCCTTCGGATTCGGATTGAAGAGGCACACGTCCGCCGGCAGACCATGGTAAACCGTGCCTACCCAATTGGCAAAGGGTATTGGCCGCCGCTGATCGTTCGAGATGGAAACCACCGGCATGTCCTGAAATTCCCAGTAAAACGGTTTCAGGTCGGGAAGATCCAGGCGGCCGTGAAGGGTGGTCACGGTCTTGTGGGCGATATCGCGGAACAGGGGGAAGTGGATTAAATCGACATGAAAATGCAGGATGTCGAACTCGCTGGCTCGCTGCCGCACACGCTCCAGTTGCATGAGCATGTACGGAAGAGGTTCCTTGACTCGTGGATTCAAGCGAATGGCACGATCAATGCAGGGGACGAGTTCCGCCGATGTGACGGAGTCGCCGCTGGCGAAGAGCGTCACTTCGTGACCCTGCCGGACGAGTTCTTCTGTCAAATAGGAGACGACTCTTTCGGTACCGCCGTAGAGTTGAGGTGGCACACTTTCGAACAGGGGCGCGACTTGGGCAATTCGCATAGACGTTCCTCCTCCACCTTCATCTCTGAAAGTTCGAAAGAACGGTGCGAACTGCAAAGAAGAAAGCCGTGGGAACCCCGCGATGAATGCGACCGAAGGGGGACCCCCATTGGTCGGAGCAACGGTAACGTTGGAATGCGAACAGAATTTTCCCAGAAAACCGCTGCGTCCAACGTCTCATCGCTATCGAGCTTGCCACTCGACAGTAACGGACGTTCTCACCACCTGGGCGTACTCCCCACGGGAATACCCTGAGCGTATCGAGGACGTTGGGGTGTCACGGGCTATAGCAAATGCCATACCATTGGCAGTACAGTGGCCCGGAAACCCTCCCGCAGAACCGGCAATAGTTTTGCTGTCTTACCTATTATGTCTGTATTCTTGCAAAGTTATTGCCGTCCAGGCGGAAGACATCCCCCGCGAGATTGGACCATCCCTCCCCGACTCCGAGGTGACCAAAAAAAACGGGGACTGCCATTTTCGCAGTCCCCAGTGCCAAAATGACCACCTCATGGGCTCCCGATGTCGCCGTTACGCCGGGAGCTGGAAACACCCTTAGAGGGAGGACCCTCATTCCCGGACCGGTTTGTCCTGGGCGGACGGCCCATTATTCTTCGCCGGCCCGCAGTCGGGCGAGGACGCTGTAATCTTCCAGCGTGCTGGTGTCGCCCACGGTCTCGCGACCCGCGGCGATGTCCCGCAGCAGGCGGCGCATGATCTTGCCGCTTCGCGTCTTGGGGAGAGCCGTTGTGAAGCGGATATCGTCGGGAACGGCCAGCGCCCCGATTTGCTGCCGCACGTGATTCTTCAATTCCTGACGCAGGGCGTCGGAGGGCTCATACCCTTCAGCAAGGGTTACGAACGCACAGATGGCCTCGCCTTTGATTTCGTGCGGACGGCCGACGGCTGCTGCCTCGGCTACGGCAGGATGGCTGACGAGAGCACTTTCGATTTCGATCGTGCTCAAACGGTGACCGGAGACGTTGAGTACATCGTCGATCCGGCCCATGATCCAGATGTAGCCGTCCTCGTCGATCCGTGCGTTATCCCCGGCGAGATACTTGTGGGGCACATCGGACCAGTATTGCCGCTTGTAGCGTTCGTCATCGCCCCAAATACCGCGGAGCATTCCCGGCCAGGGTTGCGTGATGACAAGCCAGCCGCCGACACCCACAGGTACCGGCTTGCCGTCCTCACCGACGACCTCCGGCACCACACCCGGTAATGGGAATGTCGCGCTACCCGGCTTCAAAGGAGTGCAACCTGGCAGCGGAGAGATCATGATCCCGCCGGTCTCGGTCTGCCACCAGGTATCAACGATCGGACAACGACCACCGCCGATCTTTTCGTAGTACCACATCCAGGCTTCCGGATTGATACCTTCACCGACACTTCCCAGCAGCCGCAAGCTGGACAGGTCATGCTTTTCCACATGCTCATCGCCCCATTTGATGAAGGTGCGGATCGCGGTGGGTGCCGTGTAGAGAATATTGACTTTGTACCGTTCGATGATGTCCCACCAGCGATCGTAGCCTGGCCAGTCTGGAGCCCCTTCATACATGACGATGGTAGCCCCGGCGGAGAGAGGACCATAGACGATGTACGTGTGTCCTGTGATCCACCCAATATCCGCCGTGCACCAGTAGACATCCTCATCGCGGATATCGAAGACCCATTCCATGGTCTTCTTGGCATACAAATTGTAACCCGCCGTGGTATGCTTCACACCTTTCGGTTTTCCCGTGGAACCGCTCGTGTAGAGAAGGAAGAGCGGTGCTTCGCTATCCATCGGTTCGGCCGGACAATTCGCGGAGGCATCCTTCATGAGTTCGTGCCACCAGAGGTCACGGCCGTCCACCATGTTGATTTCTTGACCCGTCCGCTTGAGAACGATGCACTTCTGGATTGTAGGAGACTTTTCCATCGCCCGATCGGCATTCTCTTTCAGCGGCACGATCTTGCCGCGCCGCCAGCCACCGTCGGCTGTAATGAGAAGCTTCGCCTGGGCGTCGTTGTTCCGTTCGGCCAGTGCCTCTGCAGCAAATCCGCCGAACACGACCGAGTGGATGGCCCCAATCCTCGCACATGCCAGCATGGCGATGGGTAATTCCGGGACCATCGGCATGTAAATGGAAACGCGGTCCCCTTTCTGGATGCCCAGACTCTTGAGGACATTGGCAAACTTGCACACCTCGCGATGGAGCATTTCATAGGTGAGGACGCGGACGTCGCCGGGTTCACCCTCCCAGATGTAGGCGACCTTGTTGCGCCGCCACGTATTGAGATGCACATCGAGGCAGTTGTAGGAAACGTTTGTTTGGCCGTTCTTGAACCAGGTGGCAAAGGGTTCGTTCCATTCCAGAACTTTTTCGTAGGGCTTGAACCAATGGAGCTCTTTGGCATACTCGCCCCAGAAGCCCTCTGGATCATCCTTGGCCCGTTGCCACATTTCACGATATTGTTCCATCGACTTGATGCGGGCCTTGGCTGAAAACTCGGGCGGGGGCGGAAATACCCGGGTTTCCTTCATCACGTTAACAATCCCGGCCTGCGACATGAGCAACACCTCCCTTCCGCGTTGGTTCGGAAGATTGAACGAGAATTGAACACCACCACGCTAATCAATTCCGCTTGATTCTAGAAGTGGAGAAAACGGCTGTCAATAATGGTGCCCACTGAGACATTTCCCCTTTTCCTTTCGCGTTCACAACATCCCACGTAGTTTTTTCAAAAATGGCAGTGGTTTGGTGGTATCCGCTTCAAGAGGGGATTGTCATAGGTATTTCGGTTTAGCACAATAGCACCATCCGCCGTGCGTGGGCGGGCCTTTTCCCGGCTACGGGGTAAAAGCGACTCGCCGATCTGTTATGGCCCGTCAGAATGCTGACAAAGTTAACAAGGAGTCGAGGAACTGACCATGGCAACGGGCGTGCGTCCCCAGGTGATTCTTTCCGGTTTTGCTGATGAGGCGGCAATCAACAAGACTGCCGTCGAGCAATTTGTCGCGTTCGCAGCTCTCGGGTTGTCTTATTACAGCATTCGTTTCATCGATGTGGGGCAGGGCGTGAAGAACGTGATGAAGCTGACGCCCGATGAGGTTAAGCAGGTGTGTCGACTCCAGAAGGATTACGGGCTGCAGGTGTCCTCGCTGGGATCTCCCATCGGCAAGATCAAGCTGAAGGATGTGGAGGATGGAACGAAAAACGTCTACATCCCGTTTGACAAGTATCTGCAGGAAGATGTCCGCCGGGCATGCGAACTGGCCCAAACCTTGGGGACAAAGCTCATCCGCGGCTTTTCTTTCTACCATCCCAAAGGCGAGGATCCCAGACCCTACCTCAGTGAAGTCATCGATCGATTGGGCCGGATTGCTGACGTGTGTCGCGACGCCGGGTTGATTTTTGGCCTGGAGGTCGAGGCCAATCTGGTCGGCCAAAATGGGTATCTGCTTGCGGAAATCTATCAGAAGTTGCAGCACCCCTCGCTGGTTCTCGTTTTTGATGGGGCCAATCTTGTGGTGCAGGGATACACGGCCGCGGAGATCTACGATCAGTACCTGGCCATGAAGCCGGGCCTCGGATGGATGCACATCAAGGACTATCGGCGTCCCCAACGCGACGCTAAAGGGGGACACGTGGACGAGGACATGCTCAAAAACTTCGTTCCCGTTCACCTGGGCGATAGCGGTCATGAGGTCATTCTGCGAGATTTCGCTTCCTACATCCCCGAATTGGAGACGCGGCTTCGCGCGTTCGGTGTTCCGGGGGTCTTCCTGGATTTGGAGCCGCACGTGAAAGGGGGCGGCCAGTTCGGTGGATTCAGTGGACCAGATGGCATGGGCGTCGCCTTGCGAAGTCTCTGCCGACTTCTCGACTATGTAGGAATCGGCTACCACCTCCGCGATTTCGAGGACATTCGGGCCGCCCGGGGATTCTGACGGTCTCCGCAGACGAGGACTCACAAGGCCCGCGCAAAAGTCCGGAGGAAAGACTTTTTCAACCCGCAATGTTTAGTTACGTTGGCCAATTTGTTTATGATGGCCGGGCAGCAAAGTCTGTTGACGTTGCGGGTGCTTGACCGACTCCTCAAAGGGCGGTTTCACGGTGAATGCAAAGATATAAAGGCGTCAAACGGGGGAACCGCTTGACGCCTTGTGTTATTTCCTCGACTTTAGAGAGCCGTGCCTGTCGGCAAGGTTCAGGTGGCGAATGGATTTTCGTTGGCAGGAGGTTGTGCCGGCTGCTGAGGAGCCGGTTGAGGCGCTGGCTGGGGTTGTGGCGGTGCGGCCGGAGCGGCCTCCGTGCTGAAGGGATTCTCCTGCGCCGGGGCCGGTGGTGCAGGCGGCTGCTGAGGAGCGGGTGCTGGCGGAGTCGCTTGCGGAGCGGGCGGCGTCGCCGCAGGAGGCTGGGCCGGCGGTTGTGCGGGGGCTTGGGCGGGTGTGCTCGGGGCCGATGAGGTCACTTCGGGGATTCCCACCGGAGGAGTTGATCGGTCAAGCACCCGGGCCTCTTCCCGTCGCAGCTCTTCGTAGCGGGCCCGTCGCTGCTTTTCCAGCTCGACCATCACCGCCAATCGGGCCTGTGTCCGGTATTCCTCGATGAGGAGTCGCTGACGTCCCTGAATCCGTTCCAAAGCCCGACTCACATTGAAGAACTTTGTGGCGGATTTCATCTCCAGCTCGGCCCCTTTTTTGAAATCCTCCTTCGCCTCATCCTCTCGACCCAACTGGAGATAGGTCAGGCCCCGAAAATAATAACAGCGGGGGTCGTCACTCCCATTTTCAATGGCGGCGTTGAAATCTTCGAACGCGCCGGCGTAGTCTCTGGCAAAAAACTTATGAACGCCTTGACCATAGAACTGACTGAGAATGCTGTCCTGTGCCATCAATGAGGCAGCACCGACAGCAACCCCTGCCGCGAGGACGCAAAGGATTGTCCGCAACATTGAGCTTACTCCCGAGGCAGAATGTTTCCCACAATTGACCGGTGCTAAAAGCCGACGTCCCGTGCCAATAACTTTCCCCTCACTTTCTTCCCGTGCCAACCAACTGCGCCCGCTCGGGTGATGTCAAAGCATTCCATCCACCCGTTGTCATCGGGGAAAAGGCCCAACCTGCGCCGCCGGTCTAATGGCCATCGTAATTAGGAAAATAGGGCCTTTCAAGTCTCTCCCGATGTCTGCACAGCCTTGGAAGAAAGGACAACGCGGATAGGATAATCCTATCGAAGCAAGATTGCAAGCACCGGCAGCCTGCGATCTTGGTTCTGTGTGAAAATGGATTCAAGCAACCCGCATCGGGCAACGTCTGCGTGCCAAGGGAGATTCTGTTACCATAAGACAAAACGGAGGACCGACGCGGCCTAAATCTGTCGTGTCGAAGAACATCCAGGAAGAATATATTTTTGATTGCGCGCTATTTGGTAATCCTTGAAACGTTGTCCCGGCGAGAACTGCGGATGGAAACGGAGGCGTTCAAGATATTATGACACCACCAACAGGCGTTCTGGGCACCGGCAATGCGCATAAGGTCAGAGAGCTTCAGGAACTACTTGCCGACACTCCCGTGGTGTGGCACTCCCTGGCCGAGTTTCCGGGAATTCCCGAAGTGCCAGAAACCGGACAGACTTTCGCCGAAAACGCCCGGCTTAAAGCGGTCGGGTATGCTCGGGCGATCGGACAGTGGGTGCTGGCGGAAGATGCCGGTCTGATGGTGGATGCCCTTGGGGGAGAACCAGGAGTCCTGTCCGCCCGATACGCTGGTGAACCGCGGGACGATCGCAGAAATATTGAACTTTTGCTGCAGCGACTCAAAGATGTTCCCCCTGAACGCCGGACCGCCCAGTTCGTCTGCCATATGGTACTGGCCGACCCTGCCGGTCAGATTGTCGCCGAAACCACGGGTTTATGCCGAGGACGGATCACCGACGCACCACGTGGTGATCATGGATTCGGTTACGATCCAGTGTTCGAGATTCCCGAATATCACCGCACATTTGCGGAGCTTGGGCTTGCGGTGAAAGGGTGTCTCAGCCATCGCGCTCGCGCTGCCCAGGCGATGGTGAACCACATCAGACGGCTGGTGACGTCCGGTCGCTGGCGCAGCGAATGAGGAGCATGAGAAGGCCATTCGGACAACAATTTCCTATCACAGAGGGATTGTGTCACGATAAGCCGCCGGGTGGCCCACGCACCAAAACTGACTGAGCGCATCCAAGCGTCCCTTTGGAATGGGCTTTGAGGAAGCTCAAGGAACACATAAACCCGCAGCAAAGCATGACAGGTCGATTCATTGCTGCCTATGGTGTGATCGCCCTTGGGTTGGTGGGTTTGGTTTGGGCATTCTGGAGGCCCAAAGAGCCCGCGGCAGACTTTTCTTTTTGCAATGGCACGGAAATCAAAACCGTGGACCCGGCCCTTGTGACCGGGCAGCCGGAGGGCAGGGTGGTTTGGGCGATTTTTGAAGGTCTGACCACCTACGACCCAAAAACACTTGCGCCACGTCCCGGGGTGGCCGAAAGCTGGGAAGTTTCCAAAGACAAGAGAGTTTACACGTTTCACCTTCGCAAAAACGCTTACTGGTCGGATGGCACGCCTTTGACGGCCGAGGATTTTCACTGGTCTTTCCGCCGCCTCCTCCATCCGGAAACAGCCTCGGAATATGCCTATGAGCTGTGGTACGTGGTCAACGCGGAAAAATACACCTCCGGGCAGGTCGAGGTGGGGGATCCCGTCGAGATCGAGTTGGACGAAAAACCGCCGGGAGCTCGTCCTTATGCATCTGGTGTGATTCTCCGAGGCAGGCTTGTCGCCATTGAAGCTGGGCCGACCGAAAGGATGGAGAATCAAGCTGAGGCATCGCCGGTTTACGTGGTGGAGATCGACGGTCGCAAGGAATATTTTCAGAAACCCGAGCGGGAGGGCCAGCCGCCACGCGATCCACGGGCCCGCCCTTATCGGTGGTTACTTTTCGACTTCGAGCATGTGGGGATCAAGGTGCTCGATCGATTCACGCTTCAGATGACACTCAACCATCCGGTACCATACTTTCTTCAGATCATTGGCTTTTTCCCGATGATGCCGGTGCCCCGGCACTGTCTTGAGAAATATGGTTATCCCGCCTGGACCAAGCCCGAAAACATCGTCTCGAATGGGCCATTCGTGCTGCAGTACCGCCGGATTCGCGACCGGATTCGGCTGGTCAAGAATCCATGGTATTGGGATCGCGAGAATGTTCGGCTGAATATCGTTGATGTCCTGGCTGCGGAATCGGCTATTACGGGCCTCAATCTGTACATGACCGGTGCCGCGGACTGGATTCCCGTGGTTCCCAACGAAGTTGTGGGAGAACTCCTCCGGCAGAAGCGGAAGGACTTTCAGCCCGCTCCCTATCTGGCAGTGGAGTACTACATCGTCAACACGCGTCGGCCACCGCTGGATGATCCCCGCGTGCGCCGGGCGCTAGCCCTGGCCATCGACAAACGTGAGATCATCAACCGGATTCTTCAGACCGGCCAGGAACCTGCGATGAGCTTTGTTCCCCCATCAATTGCAAATTACATTCCCTATCAACCACCGCGGATGCCGGAGTACGATCCCGCAACCGCCCGCCGGCTACTTGCCGAGGCCGGATATCCTGGCGGGAGGGGCTTTCCCAAGATCGAAATCCTGTACAACACGCACGAATCGCACCAGGCTATTGCCGAACTTGTTCAGGCCCAGTGGAAAAGAAATTTGGGAATCAACGTGCGGCTGCAGAATCAAGATTGGGCCCGGTATCTGGCCAGCCGACGACAGGGTGAGTTCTGGGTGGCCCGCGCTGGATGGATTGCTGATTATCTTGATCCGAACACGTTTTTGGAAATGATGACCACGGGCAATCCCAACAATCATGGAGGCTGGAGCAACGCCGAGTATGACCGTTTGATCTCCCTGGCGCAGGTAGAGGTGGACGAACAGCGTCGATTGGCGTTGTTTAAGGAGGCGGAAACCGTCCTCCTGGAAGAAATGCCAATCCTGCCGCTCTATTTTCCGGTTACACGAGCCATGGTTCGCCCGTATGTGCGCGGATATTACGGCAACGTTCTGGACATCCATCCCCTAAAGGATATTTGGGTGGATGTTTCCAAAAAGAGCGGGAAAACAGCCGACCAGTGACTTTGTCAGACGGGTTTGATGAATCGTGCCGTCATCTGCCTTGTCAATTCGAGGTATTTCCGTCCGTCTTCCACGGATGGCTCGATCTCGCTTCCTTCGTGCCACTCGTTCCAGGAAGTGATGAGAACCCAATCGGGGTCGGCAGCGATGGCGGCCTCCCATTGCACGGTGTAGCTCTGCCCGTCGTAACGTTCCACTTTCAGGCCGGGCTTGCGGATCTTGGTGTCGTCGTATCCCGGGATGACTGTGAGGGAGCTGATTCGGCCGGCGTCCCGGGCGAGCTTGACCCACCGTGGAAACGTTTCTTCGCACCAGGCTTTCACCTGCTCGAGAGATTTGCCGCAAAGATGTCCCGCCGTGTTGTAGGTATGCAGTCCATCGAACACCTCAGCCGCCTTGGGAGAGAACTGATCGCCCTGGAAAATTGCTCCTCGGCTGAAGGATTTATTGACCATCTGGATGACCTCTGCCCAGGCCGCCACGCCGATTTCACCGACCGCTCGACCGTAAATGAAGACGACCGGTTTTCCTTTGACCTGCAGCCAGGCCGGATGAGCCGCATATTTCTCCAGGAGCCGCACAACATCCTTGGCTGCATTTTCCGGGGTTTTTGGTTGGCCGGGAATCGTTTCGTAGTAGATGGTTACCGCCAGGCCGTGTTCAGCGGAAATATCCAGGATCCGCGGCACGGCCTGATCCTCGAAGGAGCGATGCCCCCACCAACTGGCAATCCAACCCGTTAACCCTGCTTCCTTCGCCCATTGGCAGTGCTGGCGGATGATTTTTGGGTCGTGGGAATCATACGGGCCAAGCTCCGGGTAATGGGTGCTCGAGCCGATCGTTTTGGCGTTCTCGTCAACATCTCGCCAGTGACTCCATCGTCCACTTCCGCCGGTGGCCGCTGGATTACCATACCACGGGTAGTAGAAGGCCAGGACGTGTCTGGGAATCTCGCGGCTTGAAACCGCGGGAGCTTCTGCCCCGTAAAGGGACGCAAAACTCTTCCCACCCAGCGCTAACGTGCCCAAAGTTCCCATCTGGCGGAGGAAATCGCGTCGCGTGCTCATGGTTTTTTCTCCTCACGGGCAAGGGACATACGGAAATCGGGGAAAACCTGCAGGGTGCGCAGCGGGAACGCTCCATCCCGCGGACAGAAGCCAAACAGGATTGGCTGTCCGCCTCACGGTCAAAATGCCAGGTACAATAAGGCGGGTTGTTTCATTGAATTTCGACTTCGTACCACAGCGTCCTGTATTGGGGCCCTATTTCGACAACGGCCTGATCGTCACCAGAAACCGTCACCGCGTCCCTGCGGCGTCCCACCTCGTCGAGGGCATAGACTTTCACGCGGCTGGACGAAACCGGCAGCACGATGCGAGCTGGCACTCCTTCGCACAGGATTGGCTCGTCGCCCCAGCGGCGTCCCACGGTCACCCGATCGCCCTCTTTACGGAGGTCCCAGCCTGTATTTTGGGCCTTTCCCGTAGCGGCGAGGAGGAGTCGGCCAGGCCGATCAAATCCGTCTCCTTTGATAACGGTGAGCGAAACGGTCGCCCAACCCAGCTCCGTTTCTCCAATCTGTATCTGGATTCCATCCAGATTGAAAGTTCTTCCGGCGGGAAAACCGGTTACGAGTTTCGTTTTTGGCGAGTTGACCAGGAACACCCCGGCGCCGGGCTGAGAGACATCCCAGCAGATTTGTTGCGTATCCGACAGGAAAACCTTCTGCTCCGCGGACAGCGTGGGTAGTGGCACCCTATCGCTGGGTTCTTTCAGTGCCATGGCCACCCGATGGAGTAAGCTCAGGTTGGCGGGAATACCCAGACGGTCGGCGGTCAGCGCCCACGGGTTGAGTGTTTCGCGGAGGATGGATTGTTCCTTTTCACGGGTCATGCCCACGACGACAGCCTGGGTGGCGGGTTGCACGTCACCCCGGTAGAACATAGCGACGCAGGCGGGCATGTGAACGAGCTTGGTCACCTCGCTTTTGATGTCAAAGAAACCCGTGATTTTTCGCGGTTCGTAATCTCGACTATGGCTGTAAGTGAAGCTGAAGATTCCATCCCAATCCTGAAATGCCCCAAAAGCTGCGATCATGGGAAATCCTTCGGCAGCGTATTCGTTGGGAGCCGGGTGGTTGTACTCACTCACGGTGAACGGCAAACCTTCGACACGTCGATTGGCGAGCCCGGAAAGCGTACCTCCCGGCTGATTCACGAGGGCCAGATTACGCACATACCAGTTTTCCGGATCCCATGGCCTGCCGGGGAAAACGGGATGCTGCCAGTAGGCATGCGAGTCGATGTAGTCCAGCCCCGCTTGAATGTGAACTGGACTGTAGGAGAGCTGCGTTCCCGCAACGAGCGGCTTCAGCTTGAGTTCCTCCTTCAGAAATCGGTACATTTCCCACCAGTAGTCGCGTTCGAGGTCCCACAGAAAGTCTGCGAAGTCGGCCCGGGCGGCGGCCGTCATTTGCGGTCCCCGAGCAGGAACGATGGGAACCGTCTGATCGGCGAGGGATTGGCCCTCTTCCAGGCCGATAACCCCACCCGGTCGTAGCGACACGTCTGCCAGTTCGTACGTGCCGGGACGGAGTTGGCTGAACGTGATCCTGGCGTTTGGATCATCGCGATCCGCTACAAAGCTGAGGCGATATTCCTTCCACTCGACCGAGGTTTGAACATCCGCGGAAAGGCCAAGACGTTGCCAGGGATCGTGGTTCATCATGCAGTTCACATCGATTCGGCCGGGCTTATCTGCTTTCAGCCAGAATCGGAGAGTGTACACCTGACCTTTCGCGACCGGAAAACCGCCTTGGCTTAACTGGGGGATCCAGGTTTCTTGTCCGTTGCGGATCACGCGCAGGCGCAAGGCGGGTTTGCCCTGAAAGCCATTCGGAATGACCTCGGCGACGACCTCCGAGAGATTGTCACGCTGGAGGTTCCACACCCTTTCCCACGGGCCAGAAAAGTCGCGATTCTTCAGGATTTCCTCGCCCAGGGGTTGACGCTGGGCATTCCACGCTTTGCGAAGGGCCTCGTCACTGCCGTATTTCTTTTTCAGCCAGGCATTCCACAGCTTGCGGAGTTGGCTGGCGTACGGCTCGGGCAAGTGATCAAACGCTCCCTTGCGGTACTCGTCAAACGCTGCATTCTCGTTGTTGATTTCGACCATCGCGATGGCCGGTTCGTTGATGTACGCCGTACCGGTGTAGGGATTGACGTGCGTGAGCAAATCGCGGGCATATTTTTTCTGGTACTCGATCATCCGGGGTTCAAAGTTGTCGATCCCTTTATCGTAATTGGGGAGGCCCTCCACTGCGGGAAAGCCTTCAGCCGGGCCAAACTGACGGGACACGTGCAGATTGAGGTTGGTATAGATCCCGTGCAATTTCAATTGATAGATGAGGTAGTCCAGCTTATCCAGCATTTCGGGATCAATCGTCAGTTTATTGGGGCTTTTACCCCAGATATGCCGATTGTCCATGTGATGCATTCGCACACAATTGATCCCCAGGCTGGCGAGACGCCTGGCAAGGCGTTCTGCCTCTTCCTTGGTTGGGAAGCAGGCTTCAAAACAGAGATTAGTGGCCCACAGCCGGATCCGCCCGGCATCTGTCACAAAGTGCCCATTTTCCGCCCGAATAAACCCGTGCTTCCCAGCGGGAAGGTCAAGCCATTCTGAGATGTTGGTGATGCTGTCCGTTGGTTCATAGCTCAGGACAAACGGAAAGAGCTTGCCTGGAGTTGCCGTTTGTTCTCCCGGGGAGGGTGTTGCTTCGAAGCACAGTAGCCCAAGTAGCAGGATCAGAATGCGATCGAACGCAACGTTTCGCCTCATGGTGGGACCTCTTTTGGGTGCAGAGCCTTATTTGACGGTTTGCTGATCCAACCCAACGTTCTCACGGCGAACGCACCGTATACCGCCGCAGGCAAAAGGTGGCCTGCGAGAGTTGATTATAGGCTACAAACTCCAACCATTGCGATAGGGTGGATTCAGGAGGGCATTAGCTTCGTCAGAGTTTGTGAACCGCAGTTTTTCGGCATCCCAGAAAAGTTTTTTCTGGGTGCGGATGGCAATGTTTCCCATAAGTACAACGGCTGCGAGATGGGCTGCGTGATCGACGAAATTACTTCCCGGCGCTGGGCCACCTTTACAGGCCTGGATCCATTCCTCATAGTGGCCGGGTGAACGGGGAAGCATCTTGGGTGGGTCCCCCACTTCTTTGGCACGCGATTCCGGCAGGAGCCGATCGCCCCACAACATCCCCTCGTCACCGACGATCAGGGTGCCGTCTCCGTCGAAAATATTTTTATCCCCCAGCGCCTTGGGAATCGGTGGCATCATTCCTCCGTCGTACCACCGCAGCACGATTTCCGGGCGATCTCCCTCTGGAGGGAACACGTAGGTAACGATCGAAGCGATGGGGGCTGTTTCGCGAGTGATTTCCGGCGGAGCGCTCCAGTGCGTGGAACAGGCCTCCACGGAGACCGGCCACTTGAGCTTCAAGGCTTTAAATGCGGCGGAAAGATTGTGACATCCAATATCCCCCAAAACACCGGTGCCAAAGTCCCACCAGCCCCGCCAGGCGAAGGGATGATAGCACGGGTGGTAAGGACGCTCCGGTGCCGGTCCCAGCCACAGGTCCCAGTTCAGGTAATCGGGCACAGGAGGAGTTTCTTTGGGCCGGGGAATGCCTCGTGGCGAAATATCGGGACGACGATTGGACCAGGAATGGATTTCACGGACCTTGCCGATCGCTCCCGACCAGATGTACTCGCAAATGCGGCGTGCTCCCTCCGAGGCCTGACCCTGGTTCCCCATCTGCGTGGCTGTTTTGGCCTGAGCGGCCAGCTCTTTGATGGCGAGGGCCTCACCCACGCTGTGGGTTAACGGTTTCTGGCAAAACACGTGCTTGCCCAGCTTGAGTGCCATGGCGGTCACCACGGCATGATTGTGGTCGGGAGTCGCCACCATAACGGCGTCGATGTCCTTTTGTTCTTCCAGCATCTTCCGGAAGTCGGCATAGATTTTGGCGCCAGGATACTGAGCGGCGACCTGCTCGGCAAAGCGGCTATCCACATCACAGATGGCCACCACGTTTTCCGTTTTGGCAGCCTGTGCGATGTCGTGTCGTCCCATTCCCCCGACACCGACCGCTGCCACATTGAGCCTGTTATTTGCGGAGGGTTGACCCGGCTCGAGTCCCAGTGTTTTCGCTGAAACGTACATCGCGACGGCTGCGCCAGAACCTGCCGCCAAAAAACTTCGGCGGGACATCGCGGAGGGATGCGTGTGGGCCATGGTATCGTCTCCCATCAACAAAGTGTGGTGCACGTGTTGATTCAGTACGCGACGGCATTGTAATGGAGACGATGGCCGAAAGAAAGTCACCGGGCCCAGGGACCCCTTTGCCAAATGGATTAGCAAGAGGTTATCATGATGGGGCGTTTGGACTTGTTATCCACAAGATGACACTTCTGGGATCAATCGCGAGGAGGAGACAGCTATGGATCTGGCACGTCGCGAATGTCTTAAGCTGGGGGCCGCAGCTGCCCTAACCGTGGCGGTGAAGAAAACGTCCTTTGCGGGACTGGAGCGCAAAAAGATTCCGGTCGGGGTTCAGCTCTATTCCGTACGCCAGGATGCGGCCAAGGATTTGCCGGGAGTGCTCAAGGCCATCAAAGAGATGGGCTACGAGGGCGTGGAATTTGCGGGTTACTATGGACACGACGCGAAGACCATTCGCAAATGGCTGGATGACAACGGCCTGAAATGTTGCGGAACGCACACGGGCTGGGACACACTTCAGCCCGATAAGCTGGAAGCCACCGTTGAATTCAATCAAACGCTCGGAAACAAATATCTCATTTGCCCGTGGCTGAACCCGGCTGAGTTTGCTTCCAGCAAAGAAAAAACGATTGAGTTTGCCAAACGTTTCAATGAACTGGCAGAGAAGGTGAAGGAAAAAGGAATGCTCGTGGGCTATCACGCACACGGGGGGGACTTCAAGAAGTTGAATGGTGAAACGGCGTGGGAGATCTTCTTCAGCCATACTGTCCCCGAGGTCGTCATGCAAATGGACATTGGTAACTGCCTGGGCGGTGGCGGGGATCCCTACGCGATTCTTGAAAAGTTTCCAGGCCGGGCCAAGACGATTCACCTCAAGGAACACGGTGGACCGCAGGGAGCAGTCATTGGAGAAGGCGAGGTCAAATGGGAGTGGGTTCTCCATTTCTGCGAGACGAAAGGCGGGACCGAGTGGTACATCGTGGAACAGGAAAGCTACGCCGTGCCGCCGCTGGAGGCAATCCGGAAGTGCCGCGAAAACCTGCGGAAGATGGGTGTCTGAACCTCCTTGTTTGATCGTGTGATTGTTTTCGAGAAAGAAAAAGCCCAGGGACTGTTAAGGGTCCCTGGGCTTATCTTTCCGGTTGTTCGATTAGTTTTGACTTGCAGAAAGAGGTTTTTCACGCGGGCCGTGTCGTTTTTCGCCGTCTGAGAATGGCCAGGGCGGCTGCACCACCCGCCAGAGCAACCAGTGCCGAGGGTTCCGGGATGGGCTCAATGCTGTATCCCAACCGGCGAATGAGGATGTCCTGATCGATGGCCTTTTTCACATAGACACCCCCCGCCACGACTTTTTTGATCTGTGGGCTGGGGAGAGAAATCTCCACAGTTTTCCAATCCACGAACTCTTCCAGATAGACCCATTCATTCCAGATGAGGTTGTTGGCAGCATCGAAGGCCAGAATGAAGCCGATCTCATCTGGATTCGCCCCGCCGTAAAAATCGTTCCGGTAAAAGTCCATGGCGACGTAGGAGACGGGACTGTCAAAAACGGCTTGGAGGTTGGCCCACTTGCCCCGCCAGGAAACCTGATCGGTGTTCACTGGTGGTATAACGTGCCAACCAAAGAAGTGAATCGTGCTGGGGTAGTGGCCTTTATCGTCCACGAGAGCGAGGACCCGGCCATCGGGGGGATTCTGGTTTGTGTTGCCCACCACTGCGGTGAGAGTCACAAACGGGGGCGTAATTTGTGAGCCCACCGCGTAATCATCAGGGTTCACCCACACGATTCCTGCGTGGGCGTCCTGGCTGCCCCAGAATGACAGACCAGAAAGGACGACAAACAAACCCAGGACTCGAAACGTTCTCATGACTCTTCTCCAAATGCCTCTCGAGCTCTGTTCCGGAAAACGTTCTGCCCATCTAACTGATTTTACGTGCGACATTCATCTCCACTAACTCATCCATATTAACCAAACCTTCTCGTGTGAATCAAGAGAGAATGAGAAATTGGGATTGAATGCAGAAAATGCGAAGATCGTTTACTTCTAATGGGGGGGTTATCTCGGTTTTGACAAGTCAATGCGAGACAGCCTCGTTGAATTTTGACGGCTGCACCCGTGGAAAAGTTCCCCCCGTGTGAGTGAAAGCGTTTCTTTATGTTTCTTACACCATGCAAATTGTGCAATATGCCAGGTTGGTCTCAAAGTCATTTAGACGATTGATCCCATCGAGAATTCCGGCCTGCGCCATTTCCCGCAGAAACTGCGTTGGTCAGGCCCATTCTCTCGGCGCGGGGCGTTGTATATTTAGAGGTGGTCCGTCAAAAACCGGAAAACCAAGTCGGGGGTCTGATGTAATGACAAGTAAAATGATCAGAAAAAGGTTTATCTGGGCTATTGTCAGCTTTGCGTTTGTGCTCAGTGGGGGGGTTTACGCGGTTGAGGCTGAAGAGGCGGGTCGAGTCAGAACGATCACCATAGCGGTCGATCGCTACGGTCCGATGGATCAGCAGGCCCGAGCCGCGCTACAGCAGCAGTTAGCCGACGCGGTCAAAGTGCTCCAGGCGCAGGCGAACGCCACCCGACTCATTGCCAAGCTCGTCGGCCCAGCCGTGGTGCATATCGAGGCAGAGGTTCTTGGCCGACGTGCCCTTCAGCATGGGGCTGCCCGGCCGGTGGAAGAGGCCGGCTCCGGCATCCTTGTCAAACTGGCCGGAAAGACGTGCGTTTTCACCAATCGCCACGTCATCGCGGGGGCGTCTCCGGAAAAGGTGCGGATTTCGCTCGCCGATGGACGGATCATTCAACCGCTAAGAATTTGGTCGGATCCAGAAACGGATGTGGCTGCGATGGAAGTCGGGGTGGAGGATGTCGTTACGGCACCGTTGGGTAATAGCGATGAGGTGGAAATCGGCGATTTCGTCCTGGCGTTTGGAAGTCCCTTTGGGCTGAGTCATTCCGTCACGTTCGGCATCATTAGCGGTAAGGGTAGGCGGGACCTGGACCTCGGTGACTCCAACGTCCGGCTCCAGGACTTTCTCCAGACCGACGCGGCCATTAATCCGGGAAACAGCGGAGGACCGCTGGTCAACCTCAACGGCGAGGTGATCGGTATCAACACGGCCATCGCGAGTAGTTCCGGCGGAAATGAAGGTGTGGGTTTCGCGATCCCTATCAACACATTTCTGTTTACGGCCAAGCAACTCGTCGAGAAGGGAACCGTGACGCGGGCCTTTTTAGGGGTCACGCTTGATGCCCGGTTCGACTATCAGGCCGCGCAGCAGGCGGGTTTACAACAACTTGTAGGGACGCGAGTTGTGACGGTCACACCGGACTCCCCGGCCGCCAAGGCGGGGCTTCAGCCTGGCGATATCATTTTACGGATGGACGGGAAACTCATCGAAAACGATGCCCACCTCATCACGCTTGTCAACATGAGTGAGGTGGGCAAGGAAATAACGCTCCAAGTTCTCAGAAACGGCCAGATGCTCGATGTGAAGGCGGTTCTGGTAGCCCGTCCGCAGAATCCTGCCCAGGGATGAACGCCCTATGCATTGCGTCCGACGGGTTTTACCGTGGTGGTCTTGCGGGGGACGAGCTTCGGGCAAGGCGGTTCATCGATGGCCACACCGCACTTGCGCAAAGAGCACGCAATGGCCGTTTTGTGTTCACCCTGCGCCTGAATGAATCCGGCCTTGAGGACGCCAATCGCATTGGGGCCGGCGACGCGCTGGAGAGCCATCCGTACGTCTTCACCGAGATCGGCATCGAGGAGCAACGGCAAAGCCGACGCCTGATCGATCTCCTCATCCTTAATGATTTCCGAGAGCATCCACACGATATCGCGGCGGAGTTGGAGAGGAAGCCGGGTATCGCCCAGCATTTCTCCGAGGGTTTCCACCACCGGACGCCGAAGTTCTTCTCTACCGGGTGCTCCCACGTAGCGAACAATCTGCCACATCCCTCGGTTCGCTGCTCGAGAGATTTCCAGCTCTCCTTCGGAGGCAAGATCGGCCAGGGGACGCAGGGCGGCGGCACCAAGAGGCCCCGCAGCCAGCCAGGCGTCACGTCGAGCAAACGGATCCGGCGATTTGAGCAATTCAACCAGTTTTTGCACGGTCAATTCTTCCATTGTTCGGTTCCCTTTATTGCTAAACTGTTCATTTTCGGCTCGAAAACTAACGGCTTGATCACCTGTTCCGATTACAGATGGTAAGGATGCCGCTGGGGACGCACCATCAGGCGGCGGGCTTGCTCGTCACCAATAATCTCCTGTTTGACGGGATCCCAGTACAGCTTTCGCCCGAGCATGTAGGAGAGGTTGCCAAGGATGCAGAGGAAGGCGACTCCCACGCCAGCTTCCACATCCATGATCGTTTTCTTGCCGGTGCGAATTCCCTCAAACCAGTCCTCAAAATGGCCAGGGCTTTTGTAGACATCCTTGGCCCCCGGGGGCGGGACCCATTCACGGACCTTTCTTTCCACCCAGGTACCACCGTCGCCACCCCAATGGACCATGGTGCCTTTCTCGCCGCGATAGACGGCGCCATAGCCGGGCCGTGTAATCTTGCCACCCGGCTCTTTTCCCGTCCGTTCCTCCGGCGGGACCGGTTCTCCGGGCTGGTTCCAGGTGAGTATCCAGTCGGGATTCTTGAAGACATACGTCACCTTCATTTCCACGCAGGAATCCCACAGACCTTCTTCGGGTGGAGTTCCGGTGGCTTCCACTTCCACAGGACCTGTGCCGTCCGCTCCGAGCCACCACATCGCGCAGCTCATGACGTGGGCGCCGCGGTCCCGAATCTGTCCGCCACCTGATTCCAACAGCCAGCGAAACACCCCATGCAAATACCGCTTGTTATAGGGTCGCCAGCGCAGCGGGCCGAGCCACAAATCCCAGTCCAGCTCCGGTGGTGGATCGGAATCGGGCGTGTGACTTTTATCGACTGGGCTTGGATAATGCCAACAATCGACCCGATAAACCCGCCCGATGTTGCCGTTGACGAGATACCGGTGTGCCAGGTACGCTTCGGGCTGCGAACGGCCCTGGGAGCCGATCTGGCTGGCGATCTTGTTTCGCCGGGCCGCTTCGATCATGGCCTTTCCTTCTTCGATGGTGCAACAGGCGGGTTTCTCACAATAGATGTGTTTGCCACATTCAGCAGCATGGACGAATTGCACGCCGTGCCAGTGATCGGGTGTCGCGATCACCACGGCGTCCACGTCCTTGCGTTCCAGGATGTAGCGATAGTCACGGTACACGTCGGCCTGGGGACCCACGAGTTTGGAAGCCTGTTCGAGTCGCGTATCATCGACATCACAAATGGCCACGTTTTCACACAGGCCGGCGTCTCGCAGCCCTCTCATTTCGCCGTATAACCCTCGTCCTCTCCCACCCATACCGATATGTGCGACGCGGATTCGCTCATTGGCGCCGGGCTTCCCATTGGACGCGAGGGCGCCGGGGGAGATCAGTTCTGGAATGGCCACACTTCCGGCTGCCACTCCTAGTCCGGCCGTCTTCAGAAACTCGCGGCGTTTGACTCTTTTTCCATTACCGGGCATCACAAATCCTCCATTGCTAAAGAACACGGCCAGCGGGCTGGGGGAGGCCTTTGGCGCTGGTGCGATCGACGGCATTACTTTATCCGCTCAAGCAGCGCGTAGCAACAACCGGGAAGGAGGGTGCGTAACAAAATCCCCCCTTGGGGGGTGGCTCTGCGCCGTTGGCCACAGGCGGCGGTCACGGAATTCCGTGGGTCAGCCGCCGGTCAGAAGCTCTATACAGAATTTCGGAGCCTAATGAAGCGGACCGGCTGCGACTCGCCAGGCTTGTCGTAACTCATTGTCGAAGAATAACTTGCCGCTTTGCACGGGACTCTGTGGGGAGTGCGGTGGCACAGTTGGCGCTAAATTTGCTTAAACCAAAGCAGCCCTCCCACCAACGACCCGCCTGAAACGAACTTAGCGCTTGTGGTCAGGAGTGTGTACAATGATCTGTGTCCGAAAATTTCGCAAGCGAGCTCGTTCGGTTGGCCGCCGTCGCGGTTTGTTGCCGAACGTGCTTTCTCGAAAAGCCGTACTGAAAATGGACGCGCTTGCTGGACACCAAGATTGGCAAGGTCAGGGGCCGCCCCGACCGGAATGGTCCGATGAGGACCTCATTCGCGAGTACCAGATGACTGGTTCTCCGCAGGCGTTTGAGGAACTGGTCCGTCGGTACGAACGCGAATTGTTCAATTATTTGTGCCAGTACCTGCGCGACCCGGAAATGGCCGAGGACGCTTTCCAGGCCACTTTTCTGCAGGTCCACCGCAAGTGTCATCAATTTGACGCAGGACGACGGTTCCGCCCGTGGTTGTACGCAGTCGCCACCAACCAGGCCATTGATGCCCAGCGACGGAGCCGCCGTCATCGCTTGGTGAGTCTGGATCAGCGAACCTTCGGCCAGCTGACCGAGAATGAGACAGGCGCGTTGGTGGACATCGTGGAAGGGGCGGAGCTCGACCCCGAAGAACGACTTGAACTCAGTGAGCGTAAAGAGGATGTGCAGCAGGCCCTGGAACACTTACCGCCCGCTCTGCGGGAGGTGATCCTTCTGGTGTACTATCAGGGGCTTAAATATCGGGAGGCTGCAGAAATTCTCAATATTCCGGTGGGGACTGTCAAAAGTCGCCTGCACTCCGCGATTCGCAAACTTGAACATCATTTAAAGCTGCCTCAGTCGCCAAGCCATGCCTGACCATCTGGAAGCCCAGTTAATCGGCTACCTCCTCAATGCACTGGATGAAGAGGAGCGCGAGCAACTGGAAGCGGAGTTGGCTCAACGGCCTGGATTACGGCGGCGCCTGCGACAGTTGAAGGAGTTTTTTGAGGTCCTTGACAAAACCCGGGGGGAGTGGATACCACCGGAGGGCCTGGTTGCTCGGACCTGTGCCCTTGTGGCTCGGGATCGAGTGCGGTGCGGTCAGCCGAATGGGCGGAGCGGTTCGGTAGGGGTCCGTGCTGGAGCCGGAAACGCCTCGGGAGCGACTCGCCGCTCAGGCAAGGTCGGTTTCCGGTGGGCACCTTTGGGCGACCACTGGGCTGGGGAACGGTCTTCGTGGTCGCTTCTCGATCTTCTCGCCAGTTGCGTGGTCATCTTTTTGCTGGCAGCCCTCCTTCTGCCGGCTCTGGTGGAGACACGATTCCACCACCAGGTGGTTGCCTGCCAGGAGAACCTTCACCGGCTGTACACCGCGCTCGGTCATTACCACACACTTCACCCGGAAGTTCGTTTGGCCGCCTTGAATGGACAAGATGTCCCGTTTGTCGCCCTCGGTGCTCCTTCCCTGGTACATTTCGGTTACGAGCCGCAGGGTTGTCCGGGTTGGTCCGTAAAACAGGTGGGTCGGGAAATTCCGGGAGAAACCGAGCTGGCCAGCCTGGGAAGTCCCATGGGGTACGCCTGTGCTCCCTGGAGCTTGAGTCCTTCCTCCCCACAGATCGACGGAGAAATGGTGAGTCTTCCCAGCACGGTCATCTGCCGCGATGCACGCGTTGCCAGCGTGTGCGGGAGTCGATCCTGGAATCACATGGGCAGGGGTGAGAACTGGTTATTCGCCGACGGTCACGTCCAGTTCGTGCCCCAGCCAGCCGTGGTGGCCTGGGAGCGTCCGACTTTTCAGACCATGGTCGAGCAAGTCTCCATCAAGTGACTTCCGGACGTCTCAATTCCTCATCGTTTTGCTTCACAGCGTTCTCTGAAGTCGTTGTCTCATTGATTGTGGACGGCTCTTCCGGAGGACCGAAGCGGTCCCCAGGTCGAAGTCGGTAACCTCGCAGGAACTCATCGGCGGACATCATTCGTTTTCCTGCCGGTTGGAGCTGCGTGATCACGACGCCCCCCTGACCGGCAGCCACCACGATTCCTGACTTATCGGCCTTCACAACGGTTCCCGGTGGGGCGTCAGGCGGGATTTCACTGGTCGTCGAGACGGGGCCAAGAATGATTTGGAGTGGCGGCTTGCCCGGCCGATGCCAGTAGGTGAAGGTTTTCGGCCAGGGTTCCATCGCCCGCACCTGATTGCGAATGGCCTCCCCAGGCCGACTCCAATCCACCAGCCCATCGGATTTTTTCAGGCGGGGTGCCCGGGAAGCCAGACGAGGATCCTGGGGCAGGGCTTCGAGGAGTCCCGCTTCCAGGTTGTCCAGGGCGCGGCGAACAAACCACGCGCCCAGCTTGGCCAGTCGCTGTTCGAGTTGGGGAGCTGTTTCATCGGGAAGGATTTCGATCTCCCCTTGAGCAATGATCGGGCCAGCATCCACCTGGGGCGTCATGTGGATGACGCTCACGCCGGTTGTCTTTTCGCCGTGATAGATGGCCCAGTTGATTGGCGCGGCGCCGCGATACTTGGGAAGCAAGGAAGCATGGAGGTTGATTCCCCCTAACCGTGCCGTGGCCAGTGTCTCGGGCGCTAGAATCTGCCCATAATCGCAGACGACAAGCAGGTCGGCGTCCTGACTGGCGAGAAATTCTCGGGAGGACGGGGTGTTGATGTCCTCGGGATCGAAAATCGGCGTGCCATGAGCGAGGGCAATTTCCCGCAGCGGGCTGGGAGGAACAGGCTTTCCCCGGCGAATAAGAGGGGCCGTTACCAGGCACACCACTGAATGATGAGTGCGGTAAAGCTCCTCAAATGTGGGAACGCCGAACGGACCTGTACCAATCATGATCAGCCGCATTAGACCGCGCCATCCTCGTTTGCAGAGTTATCTGGCCAATGTGAGCAAGAAATCCTTATTCTTTCGCGGGATACCGCAAGGTGTCCAGTCGCCAGCCTCAAGGGGGAGATGTTCGGCTGGTTCCCCGCGGCGGGGAGCAGTTCTGGTGCCCAGTGAATAGACGTGGTTTCCCCAATGTTGGAAGGCGGACTCCGCAAAGCATCTGTCGCCAAGCATCCTCCGGAAGTGCATCCATGCGATGTTGACTCCGGAGTTGATCGAGTTCTTCTTTTTTTCGCCGTCCATTTCGGCAGAACGAGCTTCCCATGCAAACGGCATTTGAAGGTGAGTGGAGATATGAGTCTTTTTCGGGCGTGGGGCCAATCAACGGTGAAATCAGCGGCGCTTGCTTGCTTTGCCTATGTTGCCCAATTATTATCGAGTATGATCGCAGGTGATGGCCACTGGCTGCGAATAGGTTGGGGGGCTGGAACCAAAATGGGCTCCCCTGTTTCTAAACCGTTTGGGAGGCCGGGTCCTGATCGTTCACCGAAGTCGATTCAACTTGTTGGTGCGTTTGCACTGGTGATGGAGAAGAGTCTCATGTATCAGTCAGCTTTTCGTGCAGGCCTGGGGTTGAGCGTTGTCCTGCTCCTTTGCTGGGGTGGGCTCGTCGGGAGGAGTTTTGCCCAGCAGAATCAGAACGCCGGCATGGCAGGCGTGGTTGTCAGCCCTGACGGCGTCCTCCGCACACAGGTGGTTTCCGATCCCACCGGCCAGATCATGCGGGACAGGATTGCCGCTGCCCGAAGCACGCTCCCTGCCGACATCGCCAGGTTCAGCAAGCTGCGGAAAGTTTCGCTGCCACGGTTGGAGCGAGCAATCATCCGTCAGCAGGGAGTCGTGACGGAAGACATGAAATATCTGGCCGGGTTGCTGCGGATTCGCTATGTGTTCCTTTATCCGGAAAGTGGCGATATTGTGCTGGCCGGGCCGGCCGAAGGTTGGGTCGAGGATCCAACTGGGCACGTGGTCGGACTGACGACGGGTCGGCCTGTGATCCAGCTTCAGGATTTGGTCACGGCCCTGCGGGCGTATCCACCGGATGGTGAAGGCCCGGCCGTTATCGGTTGCTCCATCGATCCGACTCAGGAGGGACTTGCCCGAATGCAGGAGTTCCTGCGGAGCATGGGAAGTTTCTTTCCGCCGGGAAGAGAGCAGGAAGTCGCTGCGAAGATGGTGGCGGGAGTCAAGCAGAGTTTGGGAATGCATCAGATCACGATCACGGGAGTCCCGCCAGACACGCATTTTGCCCACGTGCTGGTGGAGGCGGACTATCGGATGAAATTGATCGGGATCGGCTTGGAACGCCCTCCCGTGCGGATGGTGAGTTTCGTGGATCGCGCCCTCTCCTCCTCCGTTTCCCCCAATCAGCTCTTCCGCTGGTACTTTGTGCCCGATTATCAGTGTTTGCGTGTTAGCGACGACGGATCGGCGCTGGAGTTGGTGGGCGAGGGGGTCAAGTTGGTGGGCGAAGACGAACTCGTAACGGCAAGTGGGGAACGCAAGACGGCGTCGGCAGCGAGCCTCGCCAGCAAGGCATTCACCACAAGTTTCACCAAGAACTATCCGCAATTGGCGGCTCGCGTGCCGGTGTATGCCGAATTGCGAAACCTCATCGACATGGCGGTTGTCGCGGCGTACATGCAAAAGCAGGACTATTACGGACGGGCGCAGTGGAAAATGGAATTCTTCCGTGATGAGAAGAAGTTTCCCGTTCGCGTGTATCCCGCCCCGAAAATGGCCGAGTCGGCTGTGACCGCCGTCATTCGGCCCGGCCGGGTTAGCACGCCGGTGGGTGGCGGGGTTCAGATCGAACCGGAAGAAGCCCTCCAGTCCGAAAACCTGCTCCCCGATGAGAAAGGCGAGGTCCAGAAAACTAAGCAGAGCATTCGGATTGATGTGCCCGAGGATGCCTGGTGGTGGGATTGATTTTAAAGACGATCGAATAAACCGGGACCCTCGGATGAGTTGCCAGGTGCGGTGCCGTATTTTTGGAGATAAGCCTTAACTCGGAGTTTCCGCATGGCACTGGCGGTACTCATGTAACGAACTGTGCCGAAGATGGGCCTTTCGGGACCCCACGGGCGATCGTAGCGGCCAAGGATCCAGCAGATACCGGTGTAGGAGTTGGGATCACAGCCGTCCAGGGCGTATCGGTCGTTCAACTCGATCATCGTTTCGAGTGCCGATTCTGGAGTGGGTGACCACTCCAGAATTTTTTTGCCCCAGAGCATCCTTAAATAGTTATGCATTCGCCCGTGCTCGCGAAGTTCGGTCTGGGCTGCGTTCCAGAGGATGTCGTCTGTGGCGGAGAAGGCCAATTGGGACTCGGTGTAGATTTTTGGACGGGGGTCGCGGCGGTGAGTGGTGAGCGTCCGCCTCGCCCATTCCGGAAGCGAGTTCCACGATTTATAGTCCCGCTGGAAGACACAAAAATTGAAACCAATTTCTCGCCAGACCAGAAGTTGGTCCAAAAATTCCGCGAAGCCGGAGGGGAGTCCCCACCAATTCGTCGGAATAGGCTTTTGGGCAGCCGGCGAAGGGCTGTTTGTTCTCTCTGGCCAACCTGACTCATTTGCCCTGCGGAAGATGTCGCGAACCAACTCGAAGGGAGAAATCATGCCAAAGTGAAGATACCCGGACAAACCGCTGGTCGCTTCGGCGTCGGGATGATTGCGCTGGCTGTCATAGTGTTCAATTTTGTGGGTCAGGAAATGCCTCCAGCGGGCATGCGCTGCCTTGGAACCACCCCGTTCCCTAACAGGCGGCACGGTGTGATCTACCCATGCAGGCTCACAGCTCGGTGAATCTGTTGAGAGATCCGGCATCTCCTCCGGAGTAAACGGCGGCCACCAGTCAGCGCTCGCGACGTGGTGTGCTCGCTGCCATCGATCGCCGACAGGTCTCGGATCAGGGAGGTGCTGAAGCCAGTATGGAAGGAGTTCCTGAACGACGCGGCGGAAACCTCGCGCCGTGGGAAAGCATCGCGGATGAACCGCCAGGGGCAGGAGACCACAGGAATCCACCGCCTCCACCCGGCACTGGGCTTTGTTACCGAGTCGGTCGAGGAGTTCCCGGTATTCGTGGTAGGGAAAGTCATCCACGATGAGGGCGCCGCAATGCGACGCAGCCTGAAGAAGCCGCTCCAAAAAAACTTCCCAACGGTGGGGGCAGCCAGCGACAAAACCTCGACCCCATGCTGATAGGTCGCTCGAATGCTCGCGGACAGCATCCCACCAGAATTTAAAGTGTCGGGCCGTCAACCGCTGAAACGGAGCCGGTGTTTCTACAACCAGCAGATGAGATGCCTGGCACAGTTGGGCGATCTCGACCGCCCGATCCAGGGCAAAATTCCAGCTCAGACGATGCTGGACACCCATCCAGTAGATGATCGGTCGGGAGAGTGGAATCGGGGCATCCCGCAATAGGCGAATTCGTTCGCGGGGTACAGCAATGGCATGGCCCGGCCGGGGAAATTCGTGGCTTTTCACGGCCTCTCTGGCACGCGGATGTTCCGTTTTCATGAATGCCTTTTCCTATTCGTTGGATAATTGGGAGAAATTGGATGGCTGGGGAGATTCTCGCACAGGCGCAAAGTTACGCGCTTATGATGTTGGCGTAAGGAGCTGGAGCCGAGAACCTGACACCAGGGTGCCAAGTGCCAAGGGTGTCAAGATGGCGAGACGGCTGATGTTGAACCTGGTCGCGAATTTCGGTACCCTTGCACCCCTTCGTGGGGCGAGGGTTTAGCCGCCGTTTCCATGGCATCCAGGCGACGGTGGTCTCGGTCCCCCAATTATAGGGCGGTAAGCGAGCGCCAACCTCAAGGTTGGGAAACTCGCCCGGCTATCCGATGGCTCTCCGAAATCGCGGCCAGGCTTAACGGCAGGCGAACACGCGTTGGAGAGGTCGTATGATCGACTTCGAAATACAGCGTTGCACCCGACACTGTGCGGTCACCGGTCGGGAGTTCAAACCCGGTGAGATTTTTTACTCCGTGTTACTGCCCGATGGCAATTCCTGGAAACGCCTTGATTACTCCGCCGAGTCCTGGCACGGTCCGCCCGACGGTTGCATCGCCTGGTGGCGGACCCAGATGCCCGCGCCGGAGCAGAAACGGCGGTGGGCGCCCAGCGAAGTCATGATCCGATGCCTGGAAGAGCTGGAGGAGCAGCCCGATCAGGCGGACTTCCGCTATGTGCTGGCACTCCTCATGATCAGACGCCGGATCCTACGGCTGGAAGAAACGCGAAGAGAAAAAGGGATGGAAATCCTGCGGGTCTATTGCCCACTCACGGATGCCGCATACGAGATTCCGGCGGTGGTGCCTCCTGAGGAACGGTTGCAGGAGATAGAGCGGGAACTCCTCAACCTTTTGGAAGGCGATGAACAGGAATTGACTATTGACCCAGATTCAGCACATGCATCAAACCAGTGTCCGGCGAGGTAGGCGGACGGCAGTTCGGAAAAGGACAGAGACCTCGGTCAAGGAAGGTCAGGGACGACCTGTATGCTGTACCAGCGCGGAAAATGTGCACAGAACGCCTGCGATGACTGTCGCTCGAGGCAACCGGTGTGGGGGCGGTTCATGTTACTTGGTTTGACTACTTTGATGCTGGGCTGTCGGGTCTTCCCGGCACCCCCGGAACCTTACACCGGGCCGCAATTGCCGCCCAATCCGAGCCTGGAGCAGATTGCGGCTTTCGTCAATGGGAACAGCTCCAAGATTCAAACGATTATCGCCGACCAGGGGTCGCTGTCCGCACCGGGGATGCCCACCCTTCGGACGGAAATCCTTTTCGAACGGCCGTGGCGTCTCAGGATGCGGGGGGAAACCAGTTTGAGCGGGCTGGAAATGGACGTGGGAAGCAACGACGAGCTTTTCTGGTTTTGGGTGAAGCGAAATGAGCCGCCCGCTTTCTATTTCTGTCGATATGCCGATTATGACCAACCGGCAAGTATCGCCAGGCGTGTCGTGCCAATCGATCCACGCTGGCTGGTGGAGGCGTTGGGGGTCACGGAGATCGATCTGAATGTGCCCACCCAAGGCCCTGTCGCTTTGGCGGGGCAGCGGTGGGAAATTCGACAACAGCGGCAGAGTGTGGATGGTCCCATGACAAAGGTGGTCGTCGTGGATGGTCAGTACGGCTTCGTCCTGGCCCAGTACCTCTACGACGCCCAGGGGCGGCTTCTGGTGAGCGCCCTCAGCTACGATCACCGCAGGGAACCTGTCAGCGGCCTTGTGTTGCCGCGGTCCGTGGAAGTGAGTGTGCCCGCCTCGGGAATGGCTTTCCGACTGTACCTCGGTAACGCCCGCATTAATCAACCCATTCCCAGCCCTTCTGTGGCCTGGAATATGCCGGTTTACCAGGGCTACCCGCTCGTCAATTTGGCTGATCCGCGAAATTTTGCGGGCATGGTCACCGTTGCGGGGGCTGCTTCCGGCTGCCCGGTGCCGGCGGGCACAATCTCCTCGTCCCCAGGACTAACCTGGATTCCCGTGACGCAGTAACATAGTGTTTTCCGCGCGAACCTCATACGGCTGAGACAGTCTGCGCCTCCAGTGTAAGTCCACGGGGGAAATCGGGCGGCAATTGCGGAAAAGCGGTAGACATCAGATGATTCCAAATGTGGCCCTGAAAGGACCGGTGAGCTGCCAGCGATAAAAAACGTATTGGGTGCCAGCGATGAAAAATTGAGTGCCAGGGAGCAAACGAATGCCTGCGGAGATCATCGACGGTAAAAAAATCGCCCAGGAGCTGCGCGAGGAAATCCGTGCTGCTGTGGAGGAACTGAAGAGTAGGTACAACGTTGTCCCCGGGTTGGCGACGGTATTGGTGGGAGACAACCCAGCGTCGGTGTCTTACGTGTCAGCCAAAAACAGGGCCTGCGCAGAACTGGGAATGCGATCGTTCCAGCACACACTTCCCGAAAGTACCAGCGAGGACGAATTACTGTCGCTGATTGCGGGACTGAATGCAGATCCCCTGGTCCACGGCATCCTGGTGCAGTTGCCACTGCCTCGAGGCATATCCGAAGATCGCGTCCTTCGCGCTATTGATCCCAAAAAAGATGTGGATGGTTTCCATCCGTACAACGTGGGGCTTCTCGCCTTGGGAGACCCGGTCTTTCCCCCATGCACCCCCGCAGGAATCCTGGAACTCCTCATTCGATCCGGTACGCAGGTTGAAGGGGCGGAGGTTGTTGTGGTCGGGCGAAGTAACATCGTTGGCAAACCCGTCGCCTTGATGCTCATGCAAAAACGAAAGGGCGCTAATGCCACGGTAACCGTCTGCCACACCCAGACGAGAGACCTCGCGTTCCATACCCGGCGGGCGGATATTCTCATCGTCGCCGCGGGGAAACCGCAAGCGGTTACAGGGGACATGATCCGTCCGGGGGCCACCGTCATTGATGTGGGGGTCAATCGAATCGGATACACGGAGGCCGGTAAAGCCAAACTGGTTGGCGACGTGGACTTCGAATCGGCGGTTCAAATTGCGGGCAAGATAACCCCTGTTCCAGGGGGGGTTGGCCCCATGACCATCACGATGCTCATGCGCAACACTCTCCGTGCGGCTCGGCTAAGTTTGGGCCTCAACCTGGATGACTGACCTGCCTCACCGCAAGATCAGTTCTGGGTGCATGAAAGCGGCGCAGGCTCTCCCAAGGTGGCAGCGCCGAATGTCGCGACGGATCCTCGGCCGAGTTGGAAATCACGCCGGGTTATTCGTAAAATAAGGCAGGGAGAGGATGGCAATGTTTTGGGCTGAGGGGGCGGAGCTTGTCCATTAGCGGTCGCACGCTGGTGCGACTCTCACCAATACCTGCGGCGGGGCCAGGAGTGTGGCCTGATTTTCAGCCGCGGGATCTGCATCGGTAACTGGCTTAGCAGTTTCGGCCAAGCAGGGAGGGAGTGACGACAGGCAAGGCCAGGGATTCCATCAAACTCGATGAGGAACTGACTGGCCGAATCGCCTGGCGACTGGTGGTTGCCCCATTGGTTTCTTCCAAGGCTTGGACCGGAACTGCAACAGCGGTAGGATAAAGTGTCAACGTGCGTTGATTAACGGTTGGCTTGTGTTTGGGTTTCCTTTGACAGGAACTGGGTGTTGTCTATGGTTCTGGAAAAAGATGGAAGGTGACTATGGCGAAAGAAAAGGAAAAAGGTATTGAAGTTCAAGGTGTGGTGACAGAAGCACTCGCGAACACGAACTTCCGGGTACAGCTCGAGACCGGCCACACGGTTTTGGCCTATGTGGCCGGGAAGATGCGGAAGAACTTCATTCGGATCGTGCCCGGAGACAAAGTCCGCGTCGAGCTTTCTCCCTACGATCCTACCAAGGGGCGGATCACTTATCGCGAGCGATAGTTTCTGTTCACCCCGCCTTTCTGCCACCAGCCTTGAGCTCGCCTGGCACCGTTTGCGTTTGAATTGGATGGGCAACGGCACCGAGGATCGTTGTGCGCGCGGTGCTCAACCGGTTTCTATGTCTTCTTCTGTGGCTGACCCACTGACCCAGGTACTGGTGCCGGTGGGCTGGAAAAGTCCGGGCCATGGTCGATAGGATAAGACGGCTTCGGGAGTGTTTTGTGCTTTTTCTCCTGCAATAAAAGCCCGGACTGAAATCAGCAGGACTGAAGCCCATGTCAGGAGATATCCCGGCCAAATCAGTCGTGGTGATTCATCCGTACGTGGATTTGGACGCCTGCGCTTGTGTGGCTTTTGCAGGCGCGGACGTGGAACACGTGAAATTTCTTCCCAGCCATATCACCGAACGACCGCCCGAACTGGCGAGTGCTCGCTTTCTCGACCATCCGCTGGGTATTAAGGGGGCGCGAGAAGACGGTGGCCTGGTCCATGCAGCGTGCCTGTTGATGCCGGAAGTGGCGGATCTCGTTAATTCTCCGTTGTTGAGAGAGATTGATTATCAGGACACCTATGGGTGGTCATTTCCCCGCTACAATCTGGCGACACTCATCACCGCTCTGCGTGCCGAATTCAAAGCCCAGGGTTTGGAAGGTGAGGGGCTGGATCGGGCCATTCTGCGGTGTATGGTGCCGATCATTCGTGGCTTGGCTCGGTTAGAACGGCAGCGCCGAACAAAGCAGGTGACGCTGATCAAAATCGGAGCGTGGCCTTTTGCCCTGCGGGTGGACTCGGAGAACCTCGACCCGCATTTGTCGCTTCAGGTGATTTCTGATCAGGAGGGCGAGGAATCACGGCCGGTGGGCGTGCTCTACCAGGAGGGCTACAATCTCGGAATCGCGCGGTTTGCCCCGTTCACCGAGCCTGATTTCCGACCGCTGGCTGCCCATCTGCCTGGCTGGTTCATTCATTCTTCCGGCTTTCTCGCGTGCTGGGGCTCGAATAAAGCTCCGCGGTCAGAGCCGCCGCCGGCAGGCACGCCGCAGAACTGGGTGGAACTGTTGCAACTGGTCCAGAAAGTGCTGAGCAACCCCGTGACGAGCTCGGAAAGCGATCCCTCCCGCACTTGATTCTTCGTGAAAGGTTGGTCACACTAAAAGCCCGGAAGGTCGGTCGGAAATCTTGAGGGCCGACGCTCGATTCGTGGTTTCATCGCTTCCGGGAGTTTAGGAATGGTCCAACACGCCTGGCGTAGCCCATCGCAGGGGTTCGGCGGCGGTTTGACGGTACGTTTTTCGCCGCGGCCACGACTGCTCTGGAGCCTTGTCGGAGCCGTCTTTCTCAGCACATGCTGGGCGACAGGGGCAAGGGCGGAGCAGGTCCAAGCTTCTCCCGGCACCTGGAAGCCAGGGCCATTACTTCAAAAGATGCTGGCCGGGCCGCTCTCCAACGTGGAAGAGATTGTCTTCGCCGTGCGCGTTCCTGGTCGCGACCACTGGTATGTAACCTTCGGCAATTATTCGGACGATTCCCAGTATCCCCGGGCGCTGGGATTCAAATTCGAAGACGGCGTGTACTGGGGCTATGGGGAGGGAGGACGGCTTTGCGCGCTGAACCTGCGGACCGGTGCGGTCCGAGTATTGCTAGATGACCCACGCGGTGGCGTCCGTGATCCCCAGGTGCATTATGATGGCCAAAAAATCCTTTTCTCGTACCGCAAAGGTGGTACTCATCCCTTTCATCTTTATGAAATCAACGTTGACGGGACGGGGCTCCGGCAATTGACGGACGGGCCAGATGACGACATCGAGCCCACGTACTGCCCGGACGGAAGCATCATCTTCTGCTCTTCGCGGTGCAGGCGGTTCGTTAATTGCTGGTACACCCGTGTGGCCGTCCTGTACCGGTGCGACGCGGACGGAAAAAACATCCGTCCGCTTTCCAGCAACAACGATCATGACAACACGCCCTGGATGCTTCCGGATGGTCGCGTCCTCTACATGCGATGGGAGTATGTCGATCGCAGCCAGGTGCACTTCCATCATTTGTGGACGATGAACCCCGATGGAACATTTCAGACGGTGTTCTTTGGCAATATGTACGGCGGGGTCGCCATGCTGGATGCCAAGCCGATTCCCAATACGAATAAGGTTGTCGTTTCCTGGTCGCCTGGGCACGGTCGGCCGGAGCACCTCGGTCCCGTGGCCATCGTGGATCCCAGTCTTGGTCCGGATAACCAGGCAGCGGTGAAAATTTTGGGAAAGGGGCGCGATTGGAAAGATCCTTATCCGATCAGCGAAGACTGCTTTTTGGTGGCCCATCCGCGTGGGCTTTTCATCATGGATGGGGAGGGCAACAGTGAGTTGATTTATGAGCTTCCCCCGGAAGAGCGCACGAAGTTTCAGTGCCATGAGCCGCGGCCGATTGTTCCCCGGCCTCGAGAGCGAGTGCTTGCCTCGCGTGTGGATCTTTCCAAGCCGACCGGCACACTCATCCTGGAGGATATCTACACGGGGCGCAATATGGCGGGAGTTCCCCGCGGTACCATCAAGAAACTTCTGGTTCTCAAACAACTGCCGAAGCCGGTTAATTTCTCCGGTGGCATGGATCCTTTGACGATTGGCGGGTCATTCACGCTGGCGGAAGTGGTGGGGGAAGTTCTGGTGGAGCCGGACGGCTCGGCACATTTCGAGGTGCCCGCGCTCCAATCACTGTTTTTTGTCGCACTCGATGAGAACGACATTTCTGTGAAGCGGATGCACAGTTTCGTCACGCTCCAACCGGGAGAAGTAACCAGTTGCGTTGGGTGTCACGAAGTGCGGACCCATTCCCCCCACGTTGTTCGGACCGATCTTATGGCCCTGCGACGTCCCGCAGACAAGATCCAGCCTATTTTGGATGTGCCCAAAGTACTGGACTTCCCGCGAGACATTCAGCCCATTCTGGATCGGCACTGCGTGGCCTGCCACAACCCGGACAGGCGAGAAGGAAAAATCGACCTCACCGGTGATCACACCGCTCGTTACTCCATCAGCTACTGGACGATTCGGGTGCACAACCTCGTTTCAGATGGGCGAAATGAGCCCCGCGGAAACCGACCGCCTTACAGTTACGGGAGTGCTGCCAGCCGTCTCATGAAGCTCGTGGATGGAAGTCATTACGGGGTCAAACTGAGCCCGTTCGAACTGAAGACGCTTCGCCTGTGGATCGACACGAGTGCGTGTTATCCGGGAACATACGCCGCGCTCGGTTGCGGTTATTATCCGGTCAACCTCCCCTGGGGCGATCTGGGACAGCGCTGCGGCAGTTGCCATATCAAAGAGGTGACCACCCCCGAGGGACCGAAAAAAATGGCCGTGTTCAACGGTGGGTTCCCTGGCGCCCTGGAGCCCCTTTGCAATCTGGACAGACCGGAAAAGTCCTATATATTGCGGGCTCCGCTGGCCAAATCGGCAGGAGGTTTGGAAGCCTGTGGCCAGGCAGTGTTTGCCGACACCAACGATCCCGTTTATCAGAAGACACTGGCGGCCATCGTTGACGCCCAGCGCCGCCTGCAGGAAGGAAAGCGGTTTGATATGCCGGGATTTCGGCCCAATCGCCATTACATCCGAGAAATGCAGCGATTCGGCTTTCTCCCCAAAGATCTGGGGCCGAATGATCCCATTGACTATTACAAAGTGGATCGCGAGTACTGGGACTCATTCCTCTACCAGCCGTTAAACACGGCGGGGCTCGCCACCAAAGAGTGAAAGAGTCACCCGCAGTGGAGATTTCTGGCCTCGCGCAATGTGGCCGTGGTCTGGCGAGGGGCCTTCTCAGTCGCTCTCCTCTTCATCGTCCAGCTCCACTTCCACAAGCGGCGAGATGGTCCCATCCAGTTTGAACCTGCCGAGGAGTGACTCGCTGATCAGATTCTTTCCAAGTACGGCCCGATTTGCCGGGGGAGTCAACGAGCGATAGAGAACCCATTGGCGATCGCCAATCTGGATGCGATATCCAACCGCCTCCTCGTTGGTGACCTTCCGTAGGCATTCACTGACCGTAAGATGCCGCCAGGTAAACTCCGGGAGGCCGTCCGGTTGATTTTCCCCGTCCTCCGCAGTGGCGAGTTTGTGTTCCACCCGCCAGAGCGCCAGAAAAACAGGGAAGAAAAACCGCCGCCCCGTGACCTGGTAAGCCATTCGGATTTCGTTGTCGATGATCGTGATGCCGCCTTGGTTGAATCCTTGTTTCCATTCGGGGAAGGCAAGGGGCAGGATGAGCCCTTTCACGCCAGCCCCGCTGACAAGAATCTCGTGGGTCTCCCGGGCGGTCCGTAATTCGACGTCTTCCGAAACTGAAAAACGGAGGTTGTACACCCAGTCTCGTTGTTTTGGACTCAAGAAAGTTTCCGCGAAGAGGACAAACCCGTCGATGGGGCAAACGGTGATTTGTCTTTGCTGACGAATTCCTGGAGCCAATTTCCGTTCATATTCGCGGTGATGGGCTTCACGATCGGCAAATTGGCATACTTCCTTCCACGGACTGGTTGGTTCCGGAATTTCCCCATCAACTTCGACGGACGAATGCCAGTTTCCCACAATGACAGATTCTCCAGCGAGGGTGACCGTGCAGGCCATCTCATGCTCAGTGACGGCCAGGTCCACACGGAGGCTTTCCCGAGTCCTCCTCGACCCAAGGCGGACACGGGCAAATCCGCTTGATTTTTTTTGGCGGGGAAGCGATGGTTGCCCTGACTGCTCCATTGTCTGAGGTGCTTGCTGGTCCATGTTTGCGTTTTTTCCATGAAGGGGAAAGTGCCCATGCGTGGGGCTATTCGCTGCCTTTTCCCACTCGATCTCATCGATTATCGTAGTGAGGGGAGAGCAAGTTCAACCGCCAGTGGCGCTCGGATTGATGGGACTCCGGGAGAGAACCCTGGAGATCGCGGTTGATGGAGAGACTTGGCCTTAGCTTTTAAGGTTGCACCCTTTAAGCGTACGCTTCTTTTGGAAAAGAGATGGCGATGAGACCGCAGACACGGGTAGGTTTTCTGGTTATTGTGTTGAGTGTTATCTCCTTTCAGACCGGATGTCGCAAGGAGAGACCGGGGTCCGCTGTTTCTCAATCGCATACTCATTCCCATGAAATGGCGGTTGTTCGGGCGGATGAGGGGAAACGTGCCCAACCCGCCAGTCCGTCTGTGGCAAAAGCACCGGAGGCGGATACCGGACAGGCGGCGCAGTCTGCGGTGAATTTGATGGACATCCTGGACATTGAGCTCAAGGCTGCCACAGAATGGCAGGTTGGGAATGAGGTCACTTTTCATGTGGAGGTGCGGAACCATGGAGAGGTTCCCGTTGATCAAATTGAGATTCAGGGCACGATCCAGTTCGGGCTTCAGGACACGATCAGCGAAGCACGATGGACATTTCCCGTGGGGCGGCTCTCGGCTGGAGAAACCGTCTCGCCGGTGCTCAGCTATGTTTCTACAAAGCCAGGCATCTGGTATGTCGCGGCGGCCATCTACCAAAAAGGTGAATTGATCAAGGCGACGACAAGGACGCTCTATATTCGGGAAACGGAACCCCCGAAACCATCCGAAAAACCTGAGAAGGAGGCCGTGTCCCTCGGTCCGCCGCTCGTTGACCATCCGGAACGTTTGCAGCGGCTGCACCCCGAGTACCCTATCTGGTTGGATGCAGAAGGCCGTGCGGTGGTAATGATCGGCCAGGTGTGTCAGCGTCAGGCCCCCCTGGAATTATTCGCATGTTTGAAGAATTCCAAGGAACACGAATCAGTGGTGTCCATTGATACCCGCGCGTACATCGTCCATGCTGGGCTTCTGGCGCTGGGGGTGGAACCCGGACGCCCTGTGCAGTTCTATCCAGAATACCGCCCGGCAGAGGGACCGGAAATCGATGTGATTGTGGCCTGGAAGGATCCTGAAGGTAAGGTCCACACCGCACCGGCACAACAGTGGGTAAGGGACGTCCGGACGAAACGGGCGATGAGCTACCCATGGATCTTCACGGGCAGCCAACTCCTCACCGATGAGGAGACCGGGAAGCAGTATTATTATGCCGACACCACAGGAGAGCTTATCTGCGTCTCGAATTTTCCGTCAGCGGTGCTCGACCTGCCCATTCGCAGCAGCGACAGTAACGATGCCCTCCTGTTCGAGGCGTTTACCGAGAATATTCCGCCGCTGGGAACCCCGGTGACCGTGATTCTGAAACCAAAAGGGACGAACGTATCGCAAAAGCCCTCGGAACAGGGAGCCGCGTCAACGTCGCCGACACCTGTCGAATCGGCAGGCGAGAAAGAGCCCGCCCATCCACCGGCCGACAAGTCAGGTGTGCCGGAACAAAAGCCTGCGGTTGATCGTTCCGGGAGTTCACCGATGGAGTGATAGGCAGCCGGAACTGGCCAATGCGTTTGGGTGGAATGTTACGGTTGTACCTGAAGAGGAGGTTCAGATCACGTCCATGGACCAGACCAATTTCTTGAAGGCCAAGCTACTGGAATGTCTGGGCGGGCCGTGGCCGTCACCCTGCCATCTCGAACCCGAGTGGGGACAGCCAATCCAGCGAGATGGTTACACCATTACGCGTGTGACCTACCAGGTAGAGCCGAACGACCGGGTCCCGGCGCTCCTCCTGATTCCTGACGGAGTGAACGAGAAGAATCCTGCACCGGGTGTTTTGGTCTGGCATCAGCACAATGGGGAATGGCATCTCGGCAAGAGCGAGCCAGCGGGTCTGGCCGGCAATCCGATGCACCACACAGGAGTGGCACTGGTTAAGGAAGGCTACGTCGTCCTCTGCCCCGATGCCCTGTGCTTCGAGGATCGCCAGTCACCACATTTGAAGGGTGGGGATTACGAACGATTTGCCTTTCTGAAGTATGTGGTCGAGGGGAAATGCCTCGCCTGGAAAAACATTCTCGATATGCGGCGGGCAGTGGACTTTATGAGCTCGTTGCCTTTTGTGGATGGTTCCCGATTGGGATGCTATGGCCATTCTATGGGATCAACATTCACCTGGCTTGTGGGGCCGTGGGAGGAGCGGCTGGTGTGCCTGGTGGGAAACTGCTGCTTGCCCACGTACAAGGCCATTCACCGCAAACATCTTCTCCACTGTTTTCCCAACTTCATTCCAGGTTGGCTGCGCTACGGAGATACGCCCCACATCGCCGGGTTGATTGCACCCCGGCCACTTCTTCTCAATTTCGGCGAGCTCGACGAAGGCAGCCCGATTGAAGAAGTTCGCGAAGGAGTTGAAATCATCCGTGCTTTTTATGAGAGGGCAGGGGCCCGGGACAATTTCAGCGTGTTCATCCAACCGGGCGTGGGGCACGTCCTCTCAGAAGAAATGTGGGAGCGCACAAAGGCCTGGTTTGCGCGACACCTCAAACGTTTGTGATTTCGAAAATCCCGGCCCACTCACGAACTCGTTTCATCGCCAAGTGTGGATTTTCGGCGGAGGATATGGTGGTAATGCTGGGCAAAGCGGTGGGCCTCGTCCCGCACGTACTGTAGCAGTCGCAGCGCGAAGGAATGCCGGCTGAGGCGAAGAGGTTCATCTTTCCCTGGCACAAATACTTCTTCTTCTCGCTTGGCCAGCGAGATAAAAACGGGGCGAGGACCGTCCCATTGCTCGAGAGCAGAAAGGGCTGCGTGGAGTTGGCCTTTGCCACCATCAATGAGAAAGATGTCCGGTGGAGATTCATCCTCCTCACGCAGTCTGCGGAACCTCCGATGGACGACTTCCCTGATGGCCGCGTAATCGTCGATCCCTTCCACTGTTTGAATCCGATACCGCTTGTAACCGGGCTTAAACGGGAGACCGTCGATGAAGCGGACCAGGCTGGCTACCATCTCGCACCCGGAAAGGTGGGCGATATCCACGCCTTCGATCGTCCTCGGCGGCTGGGCCAGCTTGAGGACGCGCTGGAGTCCTGCCAGTCCTTTCTTGGGATCCACATGAAAAACCTCGGGCTGGACATGGATGTCGATCTTGCCCCGCTCGTCCAGCTTCTCGAGGTACTCGATTTCATCCCGCAAGCGGGCAGCCTCTTCGAACCGCAGCGCTTCCGCCGCTTCTTTCATCTCTCGCCGTAAATCTTTGAGAAGCTCCTGTTTGTCGCCTTCCAAGAACCGCTGAAGTCGTCGGATATCTTTGCGGTATTCCTCCTTGGAAATGCGCAGGTTACAGGGGGCCGAGCACTGGTTGATTGCTGCCAGCAGACACGGGCGGAAATGCCGCCAGCGCGGGTCGTCTTCTCGTATGTCAAGCTGGCACGTGCGGAATTTGAAAATCTTTTGCAGGACCTGAATTGCGCCCCGCAGGACACGGGGGCTTGTGAACGGCCCGTAAAGCTTGGTGCCCCGCTCTTGAGGTTCCCGCGTGAACACCACCCGCGGGAAATCCTCACGGATATAAATTTCCAGGTAAGGAAATGTTTTGTCGTCTTTGAGCTCGCGATTGTATTTGGGCTGAATGTCCTTAATCAGCCGTGCCTCCATGAGCACGGCATCCACTTCACTTTCCGCCTCGATATAATCGATGTCCCGGATTTCCTGGACAAGTTTTGCCGTGCGCGGGTCCTCGGCAGCAGCCTTGAGAAAGTAACTGCTTGCGCGATTGCGGAGGTCTTTGGCCTTCCCGATGTAAATAACCCGGCCTGCCTCATCTTTCATGAGGTATACGCCGGGCTTGTGCGGAAAGCTTTTGACCTTCAACGCGGCGGGAGAACGTGTGTGATCCGCTTCCATGGACGCCATCTTCAGACACCTCCAGCGATCCCTGTTTTGATTATACCGGCTGAGACTTGGAGAGGGCTGAATCTGGTACTCACGATTGCAGCGAAACTACGATCCCGAAAGAAACCAATCAGGAGCAAGCAAACAACTTTCGTTTGGCTTTGGAGGATACGGCTAACGTGAACAAACGCACACACCGGCGCGATTCATACTCAAAGCTGGTGGTCCCAGAACAGCATCCGGTAAGAGTCACTAGTTGGTGTGACATGGAAGCCTTCACCCGCGCTTGGCCGTGATTGGAGAAGCTCGCCCCGCGGTCCCTGGTAACTGACTTCCGTAGTTTTCATTTCGCAGGTTTATATCCACCCCCTAAATAAGGGGGAGGATGCCGACGCCTACAGGCAGTTCCGAAGAGCAGCGCTGTCGCTGGTCAAATGAATCGTGAACGATTATCATAAAAATTAGTGCGAATTGCCGGGATCTGCCGCCAGCGGCAGCCCCTCACAAGTCGGATCTGTCGTTTTCTAACAGGTGACCGCAATGGCTCGGAAGATCTTGGACCGGAAAGCCCTCCGTCAGCAGGCGGAGGCGGCAGAGGCGGCTTCCCAGGAGGCGAATTCAAAAGCGAAGTCTTCTCGGAAAAGTCGTCCAAAAGTCAAAAAGGTCGTCAAGCGTATTGCCTTGTGGGGAGTATTCAGCCAGGCCCTCGTCGAAGTGCAAACATTTGATTACGCTCATCGGGAAGACGCCGAACGTGTGGCAAGGGAGCTCTCCGAAAGCAAGAAAGTCCCCCACTTTGTTCAGCTCGTCAAACGGGAAGTTGAAGTAGAGATGCCGGTGGAGGACGAGGCGTGACTGGCGGCGGGTGACTCCGTCCTTAAAATGTTGTCCGGGCCGGAGCCTTCCAGTCGGCTGGCATTTCAGTGAGGCCGTACCGGCAGACTTCTCGGCATGGTTATTTGGTACCGAGAGGGCGAAAGGATGGCATTGCACAATTCCAACCTGCGCCGGGTGCGAATAGGTGTGTCCTTTGTGGTGATCGGGGCACTTGTCCTATCGGAGGGATGTGGAAAATCAGGGGCCCCCAGTGACGGAGGATCGCCATCCGTGGCCCGACTGGACGCCGGCGAGCTTCCCAGTCTCGGTGATCCACTTCCGCCGCTTGATGAAGGTCGCCTGGAGATCAGTCCTCCGCGGGATTGGGTGGTGTCACCGCGGTCTAACCGGTACATCGTCCGATTCCAGGCAGGGGAAGGGAATCCGTACCCCACCGTGATCGTAACAGCCCAGGATTGCCCGCAGTTCAAAAACATCGATGCCGGCAATGTGGGTGCGTTTGCCAAATTCGTGGCTTCGGAGCTTGCTTCCGCGGGTGTCAAGACCACCGTGAAGACGGGGCAAATTGGTCAGCTTATCGGAGTCATGTACACCCGGCGGGCAAAGGTAAAAGACGCCCTCGGCGGGATCGTGGATCGGGTCTTCTTTGATACGGTGGTGGCGGGCCGTCGGTACCAGTTTGAGCTTCGCTCTCCGCCGGAAACCGTGGGATTGGCCGAGCCTTATCTATTGGCCATTGTGCGGGGGACGAAAATAACTGGGGTGGGAGAACTGGAGGAACCGCTCGCCTCCGAGGAAAATGCTTCCAAACCGGAAGCGAAAACGGCTCCCGCGCCCGCCTCGAAAGCACCGCAGAAACCGGAAAAAGAAACCGCTGCGTCTCAAAAGCCGGAAAAACCGGCCCCACAGGCGAAAACGCCCGAGCAAAAGCCAGAACAACCTGCCACAGCGGAAAAGTCCAGCCCAGCAAGCCGCCCAGAGGAGACCACGGCACAGCAGACTAAACCGGCTTCCCCGGCTCAACCGGAGCAGTCTCAGTCCGAGGACGGCGGAAAGAAAAAGGGCAAGTCGGCAGAGGACCTGCTCAAAGAAGTGGACAAGCTGCTTCAGTGAGGCCGATCTGGGATGCCGGATGAGTCACATGGAGCGAATGGGCCCACCCATTCCCACTTCCTGGAAGGATTTGTCGGGACCTAAAGGCGTGCCGTGCGGCAGGGGCAATTCATGAATTGTCCCTTCGTTTTACGGGAATTGAACCTGGCAGATACAAATCCGCCCGTGAGTTGGGTTGTGCAAGGTCGCAATGTGGACCTAACACGTAGGTCCCGCCGAGGTGATTTTGACTGCCGCCGAAAGTGTCGACCAGGTTCGGGCTCCTTCCCGCCGGCAGAGGAAAAGTGGGGATAACTCAGGCGAACGGGATATCGACAGACGCCTCTGGTTGAATCACAATGATAGACAAGCCGCGCTGGGGTCCAAATTGGTAGAACAGCACGGCGGGAGGTGCCCGGCATTTGGAGGACGGTACCTTGGGTTTGGGGGCATGGAGTGCCGAAGGTGCATAGTCACGTTACAGGTGTCTCCTCAATTGTGTTTGGTGGGAAAGGCCAGCGATGCATTTCGAACCTGGGCATACGGTCGGCATTGATTTGGGAACAACGTTCTCCGCGATCGCTATTCTGGATGACGAAGGACGCCCGCGAGTCATTCCCAACGATGACGGAGAAATCGAAACGGCCAGCGTCATTCTGCTGGCAGAGAGTGGCCACGTGATCGTCGGGCCCAACAGAATGCGGGCGGCTATGGAAGATCCGCAAAACGTCATTGAGCGGATCAAGCGATACATGGGCATGCCCGACTATCGCCGTACCTTCGACGGGCGCGAAATCTCTCCCGAATTTATTTCAGCGCTGATTCTCAAAAAGTTACGGCAGGACGCAGAAAAGCAGATCGGAAAGATCGGCAACGCGGTTATCACCGTGCCGTATTACTTCAACGATGCGCGGCGCAAAGCCACCCAGGACGCGGGGCGGATCGCCGGGCTCAACGTGATCGACATTATGAATGAGCCGACTGCCGCCACGCTGACCTACGCCTATAAAGAAGGTATTCTCGGGAACCCGGAAGTTCGGGTTGACAAACCCCGGAAGGTTCTCGTGTACGACTTGGGTGGTGGGACGTTCGACGTGACCGTCGTGGAATACACCCCCACCCAGTTCCGGGTCCTCGCGACCGACGGTGATGTGCAGCTCGGTGGCGTGGACTGGAATGACCGTCTCCTCGACTATGTGGCGGACACGTTCAAGCAGCGGCACGGCATCGATCCGCGGGAATCACCCCAAATGATTCAGATCCTGCGGAACGACTGCGACCTGGCCAAGATCGAGCTCTCGGAAAAGACGGAGACGGTGATCCATTGCCGGTATGAAGGTCGTGCCATCGACGTGCCAATCACCCGCGAGTTGTTCGATCAGCTAACGGCTGACCTGCTGCAAAGAACAGCCGACACAACGCTCCTGGTCCTGGAAGAAGCCCGCGTGCGGCCTGAGGAGCTGGAGGCGATTGTGCTGGTGGGTGGTTCCACATTGATGCCGCAGGTGCCCGCCATGATCCGCCGGATTCTCAATCGCGAACCGTATCGCGGCATCTCGCCGCACACGGCGGTAGCCGAGGGTGCAGCGATCCACGCAGCAATTCTCGAAGCCAAATACCGCGGGGAGCAGAGCGTGCTTGCGGAAAGAATCCGTCGACGGCTGCAACTGGTGCAGCAGGAGAACGTCAACTCGCATGGGCTGGGGATTGTGGCCCTCGACCCGAAGACGGGGAAAACGATCAACCATGTGATGATCCCTCGTAACAGCCGGATTCCGATCGAAGTCCGCAGAATCTTCAAAACCACCAAAGATAACCAGGAGCGGATCACGGTGCAGGTTTTGGAGGGAGACGCACCGGATCCGTTCGCGTGTTCGCTCCTCGGAAAGTGCCGCATTACCGACCTGCCCCCCAATTTGCCGAAGGGCTCGCCGGTCGAGGTGACCTATGCGTTCAGTGCTCAGGGACGCGTCATCGTGACGGCACGCGACAAGACCAGCGGGCGTGAAGCACGCATTGAGATTGAACGGCGGGGAGTGCTCGCTGAAGAGGAAGTTGACGCCCTCAAGCGTCTGGCTGACGAATACAAAGTCGATTAGGAAGTCGGGGTATGGCAAAGAAGCCGATCGACGTTTATCGCGACTGGTTGGGGATTGAGGAAACCCAGCGCCCGCTCAATTACTATCAGCTTCTCAAGCTTCCCCTCTTTGAAGACGACGTCAACAAGATCCGGGAGCAGTACCGGAAACTGAACGCATATGTCCGCAAGTATGCGACGGGCGACTATGCTTTTGAGTCCCAGCAGCTTCTCAATGAGCTGGCAAAGGCCATGCTCTGCCTCACCGACGCCCAGCGAAAGCGCGAATACGACGCGATGCTGGGGCGAAAGGATTTTGGTGAGGGCGTGCGGCGCACCGTTGAGGAGATTCTCCTCGCCAACAAGGCGATCACACCCGAGGCCCTGGAGCGGGCGAGGCGCTTTGCCCAGGCGGTAGGGCTGCCCATCCATGACGCCATCATCCAGCAAAAGCTGGTGCCGCCGGATGTGGTGATGCAGGCCTACGCCGAATCGCAGGGTTTACCCTTTGTTGATCTTCAGGAAACGGCGATCGACGTGGCCCTTCTGGACAAGATGCCTGCCGCGCTCGCCCGCCAGTATTCTTGCCTGCCCGTCATGGTGGACGACAATCAGTTGCTGGTGGCGTCACCTTTTCCACTCAATCCCGATGTGGAGGAGACACTTCGTCACCTGTACGGTTTGCCTGTGCGGAGCGTGATCACCACGCCAATCGGCATCAACGCGGCGATCACACGGTACATGTCTGGCAGGGGTGACGGGCGGGGCCAAAAGGCTGCCGCCGCTCCACAAAAAGCAGCCGCTGCACAAAAAACTTTCGCCCCGCGATCCCCGGAACGTTTTCGTCAGGACCTCCAGTATGCCATTGTGGCATTTAACCTGACAGTCATTATCCTTATGCTCGCACAGTTCATGCTAAGGACTGTCTATGACTGGTCCACTCTCTTTGGGATGATCATTTTGGCGGTGATCGGAGGACTCATCGTGGGAGCAGGGACGTTCGTGTATCTTTCCCGGCGGCCATAGCCAATTGCTCTGTCATTAATGAAACTCCGCTTCCCAGCGAGCATTTTTCCGGGAGGTACTCATTTAGGCCAAAGCCTGCCGATTATCACTGGCCAGGTGGAAAAAAGGCTGCTGCGGGTATTCATGCCCAGTTAGAAGACCGTGCACTGACCATCTGCTACTTACTGATCGGCCTTAGCGCGTCGCGCCGTCTCGCTGGGCGAGGATCTGTTGGGCAGCCTGAAGGCCAGCCTCGAGAATTGGATCTCGCGAGGTTGACAGCAATGCCGGCGAGCCTGCGTCCCCAGAAACCGAGAATGGATTGCCATCTGTGTTTGATCCTGAATCCAAGGGCGACCGGGTGACAAGAGGTCGTGCTGCTACCTGGACCCGAATATCCGGGATGACGCCGCGTCCCGCATAGGGTTGGCCTCGCGGGGAGAAGAATCGCGCGGTCGTCAGCCGCAGGCCAGCGCCGGTGATGGCCAGTGGAAAGATTCCCTGGATCGATCCCTTTCCGTAACTGGGGGTGCCCACAATCGTGCCCCGGCCCTGGTCCTGGAGGGCACCAGCAAAGATCTCCGCAGCGCTTGCACTTTCATGATCGATGAGAACCACCAGGGGCAGGGCACATTTACGAGCTTCTTGCGCGGTGTAAACAAGGTTTTCCTGAGAGTTTCGCCCCTGTGTCGAGACGATGGTTCCGCCGGTCAAAAACAGATCCGCCGTTTCCACAGCCGCTCCCAAAAGCCCCCCGGGATTGCCCCGCAGGTCGATGATCAGCGAACGCACGCCCTGAGCTTCCAGAAGACTGAGGGCCGTTTCCACATCGTGGGCTGTGGTTCGCTGAAAGCTGAGCAGTCGAAAATATCCGATTTTTGCCCGCTCATCCAGAATCCGCACGTCGGCCACGCTAGGGACTTCAACCCGCGTGCGGACTACAGGAAGCGTTCTTAGCTGGCCTGCGCGGTCCGCGATTTCCAGCGACACACTTGTTCCTTCCGGTCCTTTCAACAGCTCTGCCGCGCGATCTGGAGATATATCTCGCACTTTCTGTCCGTCCACGGCCATAATTCGGTCCCCGGGTCGGATCCCCGACTTCTCTGCGGGACTTCCCGCAATGACCCGCAGAACGATGAGGGCATCTTCCTGAGGACGCAACTCAACCCCGAGACCTACAAAATTACCCTCGATCTGGGAGTAAAGGTCGGACAGTTGGGCGGGAGTCAAAAAGGCAGAATAAGGATCCAGGGAGTTCACCGCTCCGCATATCATCTCCATAACGGCCGCACTGGCCGGCAGCCCAACCTTTTCGTGCAGCCACTGTGCCAAACGGTTAACAGCGTCCAGAGCCGTCGTCCGAGACTGCACGCGAATTTGCGGAACGACAAACTCCAGATCGCGTCCGGCGCTGGCTGCCGCCTCTGAAGACAAGCTGATTTGATAGGCGGCGAGAAACTTGGGCTCGTTTAACGCGAGAGCCAAACCATGGACACCCTGACTGTAAAGTTCATTCCAATGGGGTGAGTCCACATAATGGGCCTGGATTTTAACGAGCACCTCGTCATACAGTTGGAGTGCATCTCGGGCCGAAAGATTGCGAACGGTTGTGAGAAACGTGCTATCGGCATACCGACGGATGAGGTCATAATGGAGTCGCGCTTCGTGGAAACGTGTTTGCAGCTCCGGATGGCCCGGGAAGCGACGGATGGCTTCTTCATAAAGGCTCAGCGCCTCGCCCCAGCGGGATTGCCGCTCGAGGGACTGCCCCTGTTCCAAAACCGCTTTCAGTTCTTCCAATTCGTTCGCTGAGAGCGAAAGTTGGTCAGAAGACGGAACATTGTTGAGCTCGCCGCCATCTGGAGGGGCCAGTCCGAAACTCATCGAAAGGAGCGAGATGCCAATGACGACTATGCAGACGGCAACTCTCAGCAGCGCGATTCGCCACCGATTCAGGCAACGATGACGAACCGTGCCGGAGATCGTATGGATGGATTCGACGGATGAGTCCGGGCCTGCATGCTCCATGCGTCCTGTCCTCACAGTGCTCCCTCGCCGAGTTCCTGCGGACGCCCACCTGCCAAAAGCAGGCAAAAGCAACTGTTGTGAATTCTTTACGTGGCGATCTTCCCAGAGCAATTCCTGCCTGGCAGCGTCAAATGACGCGCCGCCAAGCCCACATTACTCTGTTCGGATGAGTATAGCTCAGGCATCGACTCCGGGCAAAAACCCCAGCGGTGTTTTTCCCCGATTTGTCCGTTAAAACCGGCAACCTCACGAGACGGACACGCCGAACCTGATCATGGCAGAAAAGTTGACGATAAAACATGCCATGCCACAGGAAGCGGCAGCGCCAGATTGGTAAAATTTCGCTGCATCCCCAGGGAAGATGGGGAATTTGATAAGGCAAGACCGCTATTACTCGACGGACCAGTCGCTCAAACTTTAACGGCACGCCGCCGCTTGACAGATTCAATCTCCCGGTGGGCCAGGACAAGGGCATCCCGCGCCAGACGGCCATCGAGGAACGTGGAAGTTTCTCCGCTCTTGATGCAGCGGATCACTTCAGTGAGTTCCGCGGCGAAGTCATCGACAGGATCGCGGGCAGGAAGTTTTGGCCGCTTCACTTTTCCATCTTCGGTGAGGATTGTCACCGGCATATTCATCCACGAGTCGAAAACGAGCGTTGCTTTTTCCAGATGGATCTCGTAGCCGTTGGTGAACGGCCGACCCTGCTGCATGATCACCCCACTGGTTGCCGTGACCACGAGACGGGGGTCATCATAGAGGAACTGTGTGCTGAAATACTCCGGGACTTCTCCCCGCATGCGTCCCACGCTTTGCACGGCCTTCGGCATGCCGAACAAAAGTCGGATGAAATGAGCGTCATGGATGTGAAGATCAATGGCAGGGCCACCACAAACGTTCGGATCGTAGAAGTCTTTCAGCCAAAGGGGATCGGAGATAACCCGGTTGAAGTGGCCTCCCAGGCACGCTCCGTACTTTCCGCTAGTGACAGCCTCGTACGCGAAGCGATAAGCTGCGAAGAAAGGAAGCACATGGCCGATCAGGAGCAATTTGCCCCGCTTTTCGGCCGTTTTGACCATCTTGTCGGCCGCTGGAACCGTAAGCGCAATAGGCTTTTCACAGAACACGTGTTTACCGGCTTCCAGTGCTGCGATGGTCGCCTCGGGATGGAGGGCCGGTGGCAGGCAGATATCCACCACATCCACATTCGGATCTTTGAGAAGCTCCGAGATTTCGGAATACTTGGCGACGCCTCTCAGGTCCATCTTCCGGCCGGGCGGTCCGAAATTCCCTTTGATGGATCGCCAGTCTCCAGCCAGTCGTTCCGGTATCTTCTCACAGATCGCCGTGACTTTGGCACCCTTGATCTTCTGATAAGCCAGATAGTGGATCATGCCCATGAAGCCGATGCCCACGATCCCAACGCGAACCATCTCGTCCTCCTTCGTCAATGAGTGTTCTTCTACAACTCACCAGAACAGGTTTGCGTGTACGCCAGGGCTATTGCAGCCAGGTTTTGCCGGTGCCGATATGTTTAGGTGGTGTTCTGCGAACCCGCTGATTCACTCGCCTGGGCCAAGTCCGGGTTTGTGCGCAGCCATTGTAAAAACATCCGGTCTGCGCCGCTGCCGGGGACCATTATCCGAATCGTGGAATGAATCACACATCTGCCTCCAGGATCTGCAGGAACCGCGGAAATGCCTCATCCCATGCTGCCGTGTTTTGGGGTGAATACTCATCCAGCGGAAAGCTTTGCCGGATGATTTCGCGGGCTTCGGAAATGCTGCCCACCTCTCCGGCAGCCACGGCCTGCATCATGATGTTTCCCAGCGCGGTCGCTTCCACTGGACCCGCCAGGACCGGGCGACCGCAGGCATCCGCTGCAGCCTGACACAACAGGCGATTCTTGGTTCCCCCACCGACAATGTGAATGACCTCGATCCGTCGGCCAATGAGTTCTTGACACATTCCCAGCACATGCCGGAATTTCATGGCGATGCTATCGAGAGCACATCGCAACACGGCCCCCTCTGTTGACGGCACCGACTGGCCTGTGCGACGTGTGAACTCACGAATGGCTTCTGGCATGTCGGTGGGGGCCAAAAACAGCGGATGATCGGGATTAATGAAACTGACCAACCCCGGCGACTCGGCCGTCAACCGATTGAGATCTTCCCAATCCCAACTCCGGCCTCCCTGATTCCAGATCCGCCGACATTCCTGAACCAACCACAGGCCGGTGATGTTCTTGAGAAGCCGGATCGTGCCTCCCACGCCGCCCTCGTTGGTGAAATTGAGGGCCAACGACTTTTCCGTGATGACGGGCTGCTTGACCTCGACTCCCATCAGGGCCCACGTCCCCAGGCTGATGTAACACCAGTTTGGCCAGTCCTCGCAAGGCTCTCGTGCCGGTACGGCCATGACGGCACTCGCGGTGTCGTGCGTGCCCGGCAACACCACCTGCGTCTGGGTGAGACCCGTCTCGGCCGCCACACTTGGCCGGAGCGGGCCCAGGACTGTTCCCGGCTGCACGATCGGACCCAGGATGTGCGTGGGCAGTCCGAATCGCTCAAGCAACTCGGTCGCCCATCGGCGTTCCACGGGATTGAAAAATTGGGTGGTGGTGGCGTCGGTAAACTCGTTGCATTTTTCGCCGGTTAACATCCAGTGAAAGAGGTCCGGCATCATGAGAAGCCGGTCCGCGATTTCGAGGAGCGGGGAACCAGCGAATTTCATGGCCAGCAGTTGATAGAGCGTGTTCAACTGCATGAATTGGAGCCCCGTTTGCCGGAAGATTTCCTCTCGCGGCACGATTTGAAAGGCCTTTTCCATCATGCCGTCGGTGCGGTGGTCTCGATAGTGGTAAGGGTTGCCCAGCAGTTCGTCGTTGCGGTCAAGCAGCCCGAAATCAACCCCCCACGTGTCCACTCCCACGCTTGCCACAGTCGTATTGACGCGGGACCCGGCCGCATAGAGTCCATTGCGGATATGCGTCCACTGGCCCAGCACATCCCAGTAGAGCCGATTTCCCACTTCCACCGGCCCATTTTGGAATCTGTAAACTTCCTCCAGCTTTACCCGACGGCCATCAAAAAGGCCCACCACATGGCGCCCGCTGGATGCCCCCATGTCAATGGCGAGAAAGGCTTTGTCGGACATGGTCGATCACCTGTCTCTGGGGAGTCTCTCCGAAACCTCGTCCGTCCCTTGCGGGGTCATTGAATTGCCTGATGACGTGAAACACAAGCCGTTCTAACCGGCCAAGGATTCTCGTCATGTCCGCACAAAATGGCCACCGGTGCTCGTACTTTGTGACCGGTGCTCGTCCCCACCTCCCCAAACTCGGTCCGTACGATCGCAGAGCGGTACTTCCACGCGTCTCGGTGCCGTTAACTTGGACACCGACATATAGCCCCGCGTGGAGTGTTGATGCGTTATCTTGCACCCTGTCAACGGGAAATAGTGGCCGGAAATTCATGTCACGTCAAGCCCCTGCAAGATGAGAAATCTTCTCCAGCTCTGTTTTCTGCGTCTGGATGAGTGTCCCGTGGGGCACGATCGCAATGTTTTCTGTTCGACCGGGTAGAATGAAACTCGGTAGAATCGCGACACGCTCTGGACGGGTTTGGTCGGAACAAATCCTGGCAGTTCTCAGAACTCGTGCTCTCGACAAATACAAATCCGAAGCACCGTACACCACCGGCCAGCCGCTCGGCGGCTTTGTCCAGACGTTGGCCGGAGCAGGGCGGTCCCGCTGTAACCATCACGTGTGGGTTTCTGAAGGCCACACTGACAGTAATCGCACGGATCGTCGAGCGGCTCAGGCCTCGAAAGCTGTGAATTTTGTTCCATGAAAACAAAAAATCATTGCTCGGCACATCCCGAAAAGACGGCGGATTCGCCGGTGGATCAGCAGCTCGTAACGCTGGCGCGTGAGGAACTCCTTCGCTGGTTCCGTGGCCACGCCCGGGACTTTCCCTGGCGACGAACCCGAGATCCCTATGCGATCTGGGTGAGCGAGATCATGCTTCAGCAAACCACAACCCAGGTAGTGGAACCGTATTTCCGGCGCTTTCTGGAGCGATTTCCCACGCTGGAAAGTCTGGCGTCAGCCGACGAAAGCGATGTGCTCAAAATCTGGGAAGGCCTGGGATACTACCGCCGCGCTCAAAATCTCCATAAAACAGCTCGCATCCTGCGAACGGAGTTTGGCGGGCAATTTCCTCGAGATCCTGCGGTCCTAATGCGGTTGCCAGGGATTGGCCGGTACACGGCGGGAGCCATCCTTTCTCTTGCGTTCAACCAGTGCGTTCCGATCCTGGAAGCCAACACGCGGAGACTCTTTCGCCGGTGGCTGGGCGGATTCAACGATGGAACGCCGCTTTCGGATCGAGTTCTCTGGCAGGTGGCCGAAATGTTCCTCGCCCCCCGCCGGGCGCGCAGGATTAACCTGGCGCTCATGGATGTAGGAAGCGTTATCTGCCTCCCGAAAGCACCGCTGTGTGAGCAGTGCCCACTCCAGTCAACCTGCCAAACTTTTCAGAATCGCCTACCGGTAGAGCAAAGCTCCCAAAAGAGGCAGTCGTACACGCTTCGCCATGAAGTGGCATTTGTTGTGGTTTGGAAGCAGCGACTTCTCGTACAGCGGCGCTCGGAAGGACGCTGGGCGGGATTGTGGGAGTTTCCCAGGATTCTATTGCAGGAGGGCGGTTGTGACGTACCAACACCTGAGCAGATCGCCCTGCCAGAACTCGTGCGGCAGACCGGGCTCTTCGCAGGCCTTGAGCCGCTCAGCGGTCATCACTTTGCACGGCTCCGCCACCAGGTGACGCGCTTTCGTATTGTCTTGGACGGCTTTCTTATTCGGGTTTCTGGAAAGGCTAAACCGCACCACTCGGATGGACAGTCGGAGCTAGCCTGGATGACGCTCGACGCCCTCGAGGGACTACCCATGCCCGCACCCATCCGCCGAATGCTTCGCCCTCTAAGGAGTGCGCTCGGTAGTAACTGTTTCGATTGAGTCATGGGTTTATTCGGAAAAGGATGAACCCGACCGCGATCGATCGCCGGACCGGGGACAACCCACATTGTGCTGCAACAAAAATGGCGCAGGTCAACTTTGAGGCGACCCGCGCCAAATTGGGCCCATTTCCGATCAAGTTATTGGTCGGAATTCAAGCTTTGGGAGCGTCCGCTTTCGCGAGGTGAGGACTGTCCGCTCACGAGATGGAGAACGAGGTCCCGCAACCGCAGGTGCGGACCGCCAGGGGATTGTGGAACACAAATCCCCGCTGAAGTATGCCGTTTTGATAATCGATGGTTGTCCCGGCTAGGAACTGAAGGCTTTTCTTGTCCACCACGACTTTGACGCCGTGAGACTCACAAATCACGTCGTTCGCCGCATCCGGATTGGTCTCAAAATCCAATCTGTACTCAAACCCGCTACAGCCCCCACCGACCACGGAAACGCGGAGGGCTGTATCAGCCGCAAGTTGATTTTCCGCCAAAAGCCGCTTGACCTCTTGAGCAGCCGATTCAGTTAGGAACACTTGACTCATTTCTCACTCCTCTTTGGAACCACACACTTCATCCAGACCTTATCGCCAGTTTATCAATCCAAGTCAGCGATCATTTGTGACCGATTGATAAAGCCCACTATCAAGCCGGGTACTGGGTGGGAGCACAACCCAGCTCGGCGGGCACTTTTTACGGCCTGAAAGATGGCTCAGTGAATCTTCGTCATTGACAATCCTAGACCCCGACCAAAAAATGTCAATTGCCACATATCAAAATGTGTTAATCGTCCGGTTCCCACGGCGACATACACCTTATGTGGGGGATGGTAAAACTCTGTAGTGGTGCTTCTCGTGGTGAGGATAGACGATCGGGTACCGGTGCGCGTTTTGGTGTTAAGAGACCCGCGATGACCAGCGACGATTTCAGGCAACATGTGGAGACAATTATTCGGGCTATTCGGGAGCTGCCCGCATGTCTGGCTGTTGAACACTGGCACCCGGGGGAGGTTGTCGTTTCCGGGCCGGACGCCGACGATTTTCTCCACCGGGTATCCACGGCGCCGCTGCGGGGAGTGCCTCCCGGAGTCGGCCGACGCATGCTCTTCCTGGATGCCAAAGGGCACGTGAAGGCCGCCGCGACAGGATGGAAGCGTGCGGAAGGATGGGCCCTGGAGACCGAGCTCGGCCAGGCGGAAAACCTTGTTGAGCATCTCGAATGGTTTCACATCCGGGAACGCCTGGAAATCCGAAATACCTCGCAAAATTCGCGGAAAATTCTCTTATTGGGCAAGGAGGCCGAAAGCACAGTTCGTGGCATCACAAAGTCACAGCCGGAATTTGCTGTGAATTCTGCTGGACTTGCGGAAAGACAGATCGATCTGGATTTCTTAACCGAACAGGATCAACAAACAAATTCAACGCTTGGAACCCGGGAGCTTCAGAACCACGCTGCGGCCTGGGCGAGGCGTTTTGACCATCCTTTACTGCCCACTTTGGAACTTGTCTGTCCAACGTCGCAGGAAAAGCATGTGTGGTCTCGGCTGCGAACTACCGCCCAGGTTGTGTCCCAGGATGAATGCGAGTGGTTGCGGGTTCTCTTCGGCATGTGGAGTTATGGTCGAGATGTGACCGAGGAACGCTTGGGCCCTGAAGTGACCGATGATGAGCGTGTCATTGGGCTTAGCAAGGGTTGTTATCCAGGACAGGAAGTGGTGGCCCGAATTGTTTCCCGGGGGCATGTCAACTGGCGACTTCGGGGCCTGAGCCTTCCCGCGGGCCCTAAGCTGGCACCTGGTTCGGAAATTCTTGTGGACGGCAAGAGGGCGGGATGGTTGACTTCGGTGGCCAATGTACCAGGGACTCACTTGGCCGTGGGATTGGGTTATATTCGCCGGGAATTCGATATCCTGGGCAAAATATTGCTTACCGACGCTGGACCCGTTGGAGTGCATCCTCTCCCTTTTGGGCTGGAAAGCCCAGGCTGATCCATCAGTTGCTGGTTTTTACCACGGGAATCTTGTCGCGGTCGGTTTTACGTCGTTCTCGGTGAGCCGGCCCAGATTGTCCGAAACAACAAAAATCAGCAGGCGTCTTGTTCAACGCTTTTACCAGAGGGGCGTCCTTGTTTGGGGCGCGAGCAGTTAGGCGTCTGCGGCGGCCTTCTCTTCGCTGACCTTGCCCTGGTAAACTTCGAGCAGAGATCGGCCGGGGATTGTGATGCGCAAAAGCGGGGCAATTTCAGCGTAGGCCTGGTCCACTGTTGCCAGAACCTCTTCGGGTTCTGGAAAGCCCTGTCGGAAGAGTTTGCGATACCCGGCTTCGAAGAGCGGTTTCTCGTGCCACACTGCGTCACTGACCGGAGGCAGGGCTGCCGACAGCGCCACGATGGCGCAACCCAGGTCGGTCTCGTTGGGGCGGAAAGTCATCACATCCATGAGATGGTTCTCGATCAATTCGACGAAACGCTCGGGAAGATTCCATCGCCGTCCGACCCACCCTGCCGCCTGAGCGTGATTCCATCCGCAGCAGGCCATCTCAACCGTGGAAAGCCGTCTCTGACCCTGCTTGCGAGCGGTCAATAGACGCGTATAAAGGTCGGGATCCTCTTTGGCCAGCAACGGCACCGCCATATCCTGGAGAAGTGCCGCCGCGAAGAGTTCCTCAGCGTCCTTAAGCTGGCAGAGGTTGCCCATTTGGCGAGCAAACAGGGCACGGCGGAGAGAATCCTGCCACAGCGTTCGCAGATCGAAAGGCCCGCACTTGGGACTGGGCATCAGGCTGAAGACAGCCGACCAGAGCACGAAGTTCTTGATCGTCTTGACGCCGACCAGCGTGATCGCCAGCCGAACGCTGGAAATCTCGCGGGAGAAACCGAAGTAGGACGAATTGACAAACCGCAGGACCTGACCGGTCAGGCCGGGATCAGTCTCGATCGGAATGGCGTATTCCACCGGGCCAGCGTCCGGGTCCTGAGAAACCTGCAACATATGGATGGCACTCTGGGGAAGAGCCGGTAAATTGGCATTGGCAAGAATTTTTTCAAAAGATTTTGCGGTTGCCAGCGTCATTCTAGCCTCCTACTGCCGCACTTCCGACGGAATGCTGCGCGTGCGACCATTGCGCGAGTTGTCAACCTCGCGCTGGCGAATCTTCCATTCCTCTAAGAAAAGTTAGGCCATAAACACGACAGAAGCAAAACGAATTTCGGATTCTTCGGCCGCCGGAAACCACGGCAAAAACGCACTCCGTACTACGGCTCGAACATTTCTGGCAGGGCACCGTCGGCACGGTGGGCCAGTTGCCGCCATACCCGCGGATCCACATTCAACCCGATGGGTTTGACGCTTTGCATCCCCATGAGGACTTGGATGACCGCGGGGTGCATCGTCGAGAATCCACCCACAAAAAGGGGAGAGGGCTTTTCCGTGGAGGGGACAGCATTGTTCGCCGCCTTTTCCGCCGCTTGTTGAGGACGTTCCGCCTCCGCGCCCGGTTTTTTCTCCGGAGGACTGGAGACTGTCGATTTTGCGCCCCAGATACTTGGCGGACTACCGGTGTTCCGAAGCGTTGCCCGCGTACCGGAGGCCCATCCCAGATCGTCCGGATCAACTCCTTTCTCCGACACAAACAGTGTGTAGGTCACTCCGTCGGGAAAATCGTCCTCTTTCAGCCAGCGATTAAGCACGAGAGCTCCCTGCGTGTTGGAATCGATGGGGGCCTCCTCATGATGGTAACACCCCGCATAGTTGGACGGCGCCCATTTGGCTGCGGCGGCCTGTGTCCGGGGAAAAGATGGACAAACGACCGGACTCAACGTGGTGGTTCGGACAGCGTCGTTCCTGGAATCGTAAACGCTCTTCGATAGGTCCAGCTTTCGATAGTAGATCTCTGCATCGAGGTAGGGGAGCAGCGGACAGACCCAACCGATATGCCGGCCCACGGGTTCGTTGCGAATCGGCGAGGTGTCGTTGACAACACCAGCGGGAAAACATTCGTAGCCGGCGTAGTAGCGGGACAATGCCAATCCGATTTGAGACAGATTCTGCGAGCACTGGGCTCGGCGAGCCGTTTCTCGGGAGGCCTGGATGGCGGGCAGGCCGAGTGCGACGAGTATCCCAATGATGGCAATCACCACGAGAAGTTCGATAAGTGTGAACCCACGACCATTTTTTCGCTGCATGATCTGTCTCCTGTATTTTCTCGGTCGCCCTCACATCCCAATCTGTTCGTCGGGCATGTCGGTCATTTAACGCAGTGCATCGTCGGTGCCTTCGCCGTCGCTGCGATGCGCCAGACTCCTAAGAACTTTTTGCTCGATGTCAAATCGCAATTTTCTTGCGGATAAATCTCCGAACAGGAAATTGACGCCGCCAGGGTGTGCAGACCCGAAGCCCCCGATAATTGGGCCGCCTTCGGGAAGGGAACCCAGGATTTCCAGGAGTGCCTGTTTGACTGCGGGGGTGGTCGCCGGTCCCTCAGGGATGCGGGCCAAAACGTCTGGAGGCACCCCCCAAACGCCCCGATCATCCCGACACGAGGTCCAGAACCGGTGTACGTCTTCCCGTTCCGGGTTCTGGATGATTCGAATGATCTCTTCTTTACTGACAGCGTGAGAGTCGTGAGGGGGAGAAGTGCCATGAGAAAACTTCTCCAGGGGTAGTCCCGCATTGCGAAGTGTCGCTCGGGTTCCGCTCAGCCAACCCCATTCAAGCCCGAAGGGCAGTTTTTCGCCGAGAAAGATCGTATGACTCAGTCCGTCAGTGATCTCATCGGGTTGTAAAAACCGATTGCGGATAAAAACCCCATGATCGTTCTCGTCGATGGGTTTGTCTTCCTCGCCGTGACATCCTGCGTAGCTGGGACTGGCGCCGCTTGTGTAGCGCAATGATGGACAGCGAAGTATCCAATCGCAATGTTCCTCAGTAGCCAGCATTTCGAGATTGGGAGGGTCGTAAACACTCAGATCGGCCCGTATCAGTCGGGCAGGAACAGGGTCAATCCAGGGCACCACGGCGATCAGCCAATTATGGTGATAACCGATCGGCACATTGCGAACAGGACCACCCGGTTCCACCACCCCAGCGGGAAACCGGCCGTGAAAGGTTTCGTAATTTCGGATCGCCAGTCCCAGCTGAAGCAAATGGTGCTGACACCGGGTGTTGAGGGCGATTTCCCGACAGGCCTGGATCGCTGGCAAGAGCAGACTGATGAGAGTGCCGATGATCAGAACCACACACCACAGCTCGATTTGGGTTATACCCCGCTGCTCGTGAGGGCTAGCACGATCTATCCATCTCGCCGCACGTGCTTCGGCTGTCAGCTCGAAGGTGTCAAGAGCTTCACCGGAAACCCCGCAGAACCGTGCTCTGCCGTCATATTCGCCATCCCTGCGCGGGGAATCTCTCGCCACGTCATCTTCAGGGAACAAGAACGTTTTCCCTGCCGAACAAGACGAGCCGCTCGCAGTATTCAAATTAGTCCGCATCATTTCAATCTCGTCCCAGGACAATCGGGGAAATTTACATAACCAATTTACATGACCACAGGATGCTCCACTGGGATTCGAAATCAGCCGATCTTCTGTCAGGGAAGCGTCAACCGCCGAGTTTCGCTCACCACGAGTTTCTGGTTGAGAAACAGCTTGACCTTCAGTACAAGAGATCGCGATTTGCCTCCGTCGTGCTTCACGGTCGTGCGGACCACTCCCCGGAGCCCGCCAGGCAGCTCATTCTCGGGTATCTCCCAAGTTTCACCCTGGTAGGCAGCATTTTCGCGGATGGTGGAAACAGCACGGTCGATCGCCGATGCTACCAACCAGTCGGCCTGGATGAGAAATCGCTCTTGCTGTGCATCGCGTACCCGCAACCACAACTGGTGGGCGAGTGTTGCCGCAAGCGTAGAAACGACGACCAGACACACAAGGATTCCCAGTGCCGCGATCCCCCGACCCCAGCGTGTCTGGCGAGACGTCTCCGCCGTTTGACGGTAATCCGGATATTGGCGAAAAATGCCGGAAGGTACTGAAACGAACGTGTTCATTGCTGTCCTTCCCCTTTCTGGGTTGTTGGTGCGGGCTCGGCGGAGTCATGAAACACGGTTGCTGGGTTGAGCTGGTCCCGACCGACATACGCCAGGATCTGCCAGGTACGGCGGGCCCCACGCTCCTGGCCGGTGACCGGATCGGCTGCGCCGAGCTCTAATGTGAGGACTGCACGTGTGTGGGTGCCGTCACTCTCCTGACGGAGACCCACCCGGTAGCGTGGATCGAGAGGAAATCCCTCTCTGGTCACCACGCCGCCATCTCCGACCCGCTCCCGCAAAATTCCCCCGTGAACCCGGTAGCGCACAATTTCCTGGCGAGGGAGACGCAGCTCACAGATCAGTTCGTCCTTATCCGCGAGTGAGATCGTCTTTTCTGGTTTTGGGATGATCACACCTTCGGCCTGATGTACGTCTTTGCGAAAAACGAGGCTCAGTCGCCCCAGCGTCCGTTCACCTTCGACTTGACGGGAAGTCACGGACGAGAGTCCCATGACGACACCCGTCAGGGCGACAGCCATCGCCAAGAGCACGATCGAAATGACAGACACGAGCGTCATCTCGAGTAAAGTAAAACCTCGGCGCGTTTTCATCATTCACCTCTATCGTTGGCCACCCGTTGAACGTTTGTATCTTGGACAAGTTGCCTTGTGGGGCCACTGGGGCGTGAAGATTGTGATGCCGGTGGAGCGCCGACGGTGGGAAACCGGTATGCCACCAGCGAGACACTTCCTGGCAATTTTCCCTCACCATTAGGCCATTCGACAGTCACAACCAGGCGTCGCCCCTTGCCCGCAGCGAAAACCTCCTGCCGCACCACTGCCGATTCCAGAACCGATTGGCCGGCGGGAGAACACGGGCGGACTTCTTTTTTGCCCACAGACAACTCGTCCCACGGCTTTGCGAAAAGCGTTTCCATGACATTGGCAGCCTCCTGAAGGGCCCATGCTCGCTTTCGTTCTTCCCTCCGCAATCGCACGGTGGAAACGATCAGTTCGCCGCAAATACCGGTCAGGACGGCCAGCAGGGTTACGGCGACGACAAGCTCGACGGCCGTCGTGCCAGAGCGTCTTCTCTTACCCGGTGAACGGACGATACGCTGCGGCTCAGTCTGTTGCATGATCGAAAAATCCCGAAGCATGCGAGCTATTTCTGGCACGGTTGTCACATTTCACAGGAGGTTGTAGGCAATTTGAACCAGGAAAACAAAGCATCCCAAGTAAACTGCGCCGACCAAGAGCGCCATGATGGCCACAATTATGAGATAGCCATAAATGCCCCACCACCGCAGTCGAGCTGCCGCTCGGTCGCGATACCACGCCGCGAGGGTTTCCAGAGCCTCCGGGAGATTGCCCATCGACTCGGCGGCTCTGATCACTTCCGCGTCCGTAAGGCTGATGAGCCGCCAGCGGAGCAGGGCCTCGGCGAGATCGTCGCCTCGTCGGATCGCGTTGTGAACTCCCCGCAACCGCCAGCAAATACCCAGCGGCACCCTCGCCGTGATCCCTTCCCAGAATCGTGGCGCAAATGCATGGATCAATGCTTCCAGAATCGCGGGGCAGGTTCTTTGGGCACGTGTTCCGAGAGCCAGCCCTTGCAGGATCAGACTCCGGACCCGCGAAGAACACCCGGTCAACGGGAAAAAGTCGCGCAGAATGTTAAGTCCCCCCGTCCAGTACAGTCCGATCAAAATGATGACAAGAAGCAGCAAACCCAAGGGAAACAACAGGGAGTTTGGCACCGTCTTGGCCACGAACGCCATAATCGACAAAACGGGATGGGTCGTAATCAACTCCTCAAGGCCAAAGTCCTCGGCGATGAACACAAACATCCTCATAACTCGCCCCAGGATGAAGAGAGCACCAAACAGCGCAACAGTCGCCACGAGCACCAGCCCAAATCGTCCATAGAAAAGTTCTTCTGCGTCGCGGAGCTCCAATTCGTTCTCATCGGCGGTGTCAATCGCACTGTTCCAGGCACCGGTGAGGGCTCCCAGATGCACCGCGATACGATCCCTCAGTTTCAGGCGGAGTTTGCGGATCGCTTTTTCCACTGGCTGCCCAGCTGCCAGGGATCGCAGCAAACTTGGGTGTGGATCGAGTGCTCCCCGGTCTTTTAGATATGCAGACAAGGTGGGAAGCAAAGGAAGATTATTTCTGACAGCCGACGAAAAAGTAAGCCAGAATGATCGGCAGGTGCCGGTGTACATGAGACTGATAGCGACAAGAAGGACGACTATTCCCAACGGCCCAAACAGAACCAGACCTGCCGCGGCGAACACAATCACTGCAGCCAGCCGAACCGCCAGGATCCAGGGTGCAGTATCCCGGAAAAAGTCCTTCCCTTTGGGACGGGTCCACCAGAGGCACAAAAGTGCGATCAAGATCCCCGCCAGTCCACCGACAAGTGGCAGGAGGACGTTCTCCATAACCCGCAGATACACCTCAGGTATCATTGGCGGCCCTTGCTTTGTATCTTGCGCTTACCAGGTAAATGTGGCCAAGCAAGATTGCACCGCAACAAACCAGGCAAAAAGGGGCATCAGTGCCGGAATAAGTCCCAATAGCATGATGCCTGTGAGATTTCTTTCTAAAACTGCCCGCAGGGAACTGACCTGGCGATCAAACAGCGAGCAGAGAGCGCGAAAGCGTTCCTCCAGCGGGATAGTCTGGGAAGAATCCGCGAGAAACGCCAGGAACGTGGCCGACATCCACGGGGACTTCGCCATCGCTTCGCCGAGTGGAATCCCCTCTTCTGTACCGCGGCTCGCTTCCTCCAGAGCCTTCTTCAATTTGGGCCATCGCGAAACCCTGGCGGCTGCGGATAAAGCGGCAGGCATCCGCACTCCCTGATCAAGCAACTCTGCCATCACTCCGGCAAGATAGCTCAGCGCTGCCATCCTGTAGTACGTGCCTACCAAGGGCATCCTGTAGATCCAACTGGCGGAGGAAAGCCTGGTAGGCCCCACTGCAATGACCAGCAACACGGCCGTGGCTAACACTATGAAGACCAGAAAAAGAAGTGACGCCAGCCACCAGACCGATACCTGAACGACAATTTCAGCGGAAGAGGTAGAGGAACAATCCGGCGCTGAAACCGACCAGATATCGGGATAGTTTGCCAAATTAATGAGTGAAAACCCCGACGTCAGCCACTGAGAGAGCAAAATGGGTAACCCCGCCATGATCACGAGGCCACACAGGATAGGATATCCCAGCACCGCGCGAAGATCAAAAAGTGATTCCTGATAATGACTTCTCAGCTTAAGCAGTCTTGACAGCGCTTCGCCTGGTTGGGGACAGAGTGTGCCGGCCTCGAGAATGGCCCGCAATTCGCGGGACTGTGCGTTCGAAATGCGCCGCAGGCCATCTTGCAGCGACATGCCCCGGGAAATGAGTGTGGCGAGCTGGCGGAAGGCCGACTTTGTGGCCCGATCGGGGCAGTCCTCAGCCAGGGCCTCCAGAGCATTGGGCAGGGGAAGATCGGACCGTACACTCTGAGAGATGACGTCTGCCAGTCTTTCCCAATCTACCGGACTGCCGTCAAAGCGTGCTCCAGGACGCATGTTCTCTCCCGTAACCGTCTCTGTTCGTCCGTTGCGAGCTTTTAAACGGTGCGCGCGGTTGTTGTCCCGATCAGTCTTCCTGACTGTCCATTGAGCCGGGGCCAGAGAAATCGGCCCATTCCTCACTCCCCCGTGCCATGCGGTTCCAGGGCGAATCAGGGGCCTCCAAAATGCCCAAAATCTTCTCCCGACCGCATTCCTCGCAATACTCTGCCGCTAATGCCCTCTGCTGTTCACTGAGGCAATACGCCGGCTTGGTCCACCAGTCCTCTTCGATCACGTCCTTACAGGAACGACAGCGTCGCGCGGGGCTCATACGGCAACTCCTGAATTTTGGCCAAATCCGTGTGTCTTACTGTTGACGGACCTCTCTACCACTCTACCGACCAAGATGCTTCAGCAAGTACCTGCTCGGTCTGGCCGTGAGGGGAGCCGCCATGTTACGGCCGGAATTCCGCCATTTTGAGAAGCAATGACCACCACGGCCAGCCGAAAATGAAAATGATCCCAAGAACAATGATCACGCTCGGAATAATGATGGCCAAAGGGACTGTGACCGTGCGAAACACCTGCATGCGGCGCTGACAACGATTACCCCATTGCTCAGCCAGACTTTTCAGAGAGTCCGCCAGCCGTGGGGATGTGATCCCGTGCACAATTGTCAATCGCACGCCAGCAGGAATTCTGCTGTAGTCCTTGGCCAGTGCCGCCGACCAATTCTGAGCACCAATCGCGTCCGCCAGCCGGTTTGCCTCTTCTCGCCAGGTCCGATCACCCAGGATGGTGCCCGCCAGTCGGACGGCTTCATCTACCGGCACACCATGCTGTATTCCCAGAGACAGGAGATCCGTGAACACCGCGACCTGCTCGCTCCGGACGATCCCCCGGACCCCCGGGAACCATCCCAGCCGCCAGACAAAGTAATCCGGCATCAAAATGCGGGTGCGATGAATCAAGAGTGTCCAAAAAAGAAACAGGGCGAGGGGAACAAGTGCCCCTGCCAGGACCCAGTAAGGCAGGCCGGCACGCAGCGCCTCGAGCAAGCGGAGCAGGCCTGACCCATCAGCCCCCCAGTCACGCATGCTCTCCAAAAGGACGGGGAAGATGAATGCGAGGAATCCCGCAAGCAGTCCTAGAGCCGCGAGAAAAACAACGAGCGGGTAGACCAGGGAGGCAACCAATTGATTGCGGATGGCGATTGCCCGCTCTCCAAATCGGCCAATGTCCGCCAGAATCGCCCCGGTCTGGGCAGACCTGTTTCCCAACCGAAGCACCGCGCCGTAAACCGGTGCCAAATCTTTTTCGACCCGCTGAAGGGCTTCCTCCAGGGGGATGCCTTGGCGGAGGGCCTCACTGATTTGCTGGACGGTTTTTCGCCAGCGGCGGCTGCCACCCACATTCCAACGTGCCAGAAAACCTTCCAGGGGCAGCCCCAGCTTCACCAGGGACGCAATCTGCCTGTGCAGAGTAAGAAACTCAGTGGCTGAAAGCGAACTTCCGCGCGAAGAGGATGAGTTCGGCTGCGACACGGACAAGGCTCCTTCGTGGCAAGAGAAAGCTCAAAGCCACTCGGAGTATAGCCCCACTCCCTCTGCGATGTCAATCAGCCGCGCGTTTTGAAATCATCGGCCTGGGAATCTGACGTCCTGTCAGTGTTGCACGATGCCACACTGGCCAAGTAAGGCCAATTGACTAGAAGAGCACCAGTTTGTGGCCCGAGATAGCGAGTTGGTATTCGACCGCAAGGGAGTCGCGGCTTGGCACTTTCCAGACGCTACCCCGCGACTTTGTTTTTTGGGAAAAGTTTTTCTCTTTCCTGAAGGTACTCGGCAAGGGCGTCTTTCCAGTGCGGTAACGGTGGTGCGTCAACGAATCGTTGATATTTCGAGGTGTCCAGCACGCTGAAGCGAGGGCGGGGCGCTTTTGCGCCATATTCCTCAGTGGTTATTGGCGAGATTTCGACATCCCAGTTGAGTAACCGAAAAATCTCGCACGCAAAGCGGTACCAGGTGGTGAAACCATCGTTGACAATGTGAAACGTTCCAAACATCGATGTCCCGAGCAAGTAGCGAATCGCCCGCGCCACATGCACCACGTAGCTGGGAGTACAGAACTGATCATCGACCACCCGGAGAGACTTCCCCGAGCGGCCCAGGCGAATCATGGTCTCTACAAAATTGCCGGGGGAATTGGCCCCCAAACGACCGTACAGGCCGCACGTCCGCACGATGTAGTGCTTCTCCCAGGCGAGGACTTTCAACTCCCCCTCATATTTGCTTGTTGCATAGACTCCCTGCGGGGAAGCGGGATCCTCTTCGCGGAACGGTTCCGTCCGAAATGGCTCTCCACCAAACACGTAGTCGGTGCTGACGTAGAGCAGCGGACAGTTCAGCTCCCTGGCCAGTTCAGCCAGCACGCCGGTGGCGGTGGCGTTGATCGCGAAGCATCTGTCGGGCTCCTCTTCGGCCTTGTCCACGGCGGTGTAGGCAGCCGCATGGACAATGGCGTGGGGACGGAGTTCTCGGAGAGTTCTTCTCACCCCGTCGAAGTCAAGGAGATCGAATTCTGGCAGGTCCAGTCCGACGGCCTCCGACCCCCACTGGCGACAGAGTTCTCCCCCCAACTGGCCTTTGGCACCGGTTACGGCAATCACGGCGCTCCTCCAACCCGGGTCAAATAAAAGGTCAAATCTCTCTCGTCCGGCTTTTGATAAGCTAGTATAAACTAGGTTATAGAAGAAATGGGGAAACTTCTGGACCCCAACCCATAAAATCGGTTCTGCCTTTCTACCGGAACCGGTTTTCAGCAAAACGTTGAGACCAGTACCAAGTCAACCTGTGTGAAGACCCTGGACAGAGAATAGCCAGAGAAAAGGAGCCAGCCGTGCCAATCTACGAGTTTTACTGCGCCGATTGCCACACGGTGTACAGCTTCTTTTCACGCAGAATCAATACTGAAAAACGGCCCGATTGCCCGCGCTGTGGCCGACCTCAGCTAGAGCGCCGGGTTTCCCGATTTGCGATTGGTCGCGGAGGAAAATCTGAGTCGCAGAAAGGAGAAGGCGAGCAGGAGGACGACGACCTGTTGCCGCCGGGGTTCGATGAAGAGAAGTTCGAACGGGCGATGATGGAATTGGCCTCTGAGGCGGAGAATCTGGACGAGGAGGATCCCCGCCAGATGGCGCGTCTCATGCGGAAGCTTTCCCAGTCCACAGGCCTGGAATTCGGCGGGGCGATGGAGGAGGCCATCCGACGCCTGGAGGCAGGAGAGGATCCTGAAAGCATCGAAGAGGATTTGGGCGACCTTCTGGAGGAAGAGGAACCGATCTTTCAGCAGTCAGGGCGGTCGCTCAAGACAATCGTTCAGCATCTTTTGCCCCCCAAGCGGGAAGAAACTCTTTACGATCTCGATGCCGCACCTTCAACAGAGCCTGCACCATCTGCGGCTCACAAAGAGAGTGCGGCAGCCGTCAAGAAGCCCGCGAAAAAAGCCTCCAAAAAGGCGTCAGCGAGGAAGTCCCCCCAATCGGCTACTTCGAAACGAAAGAAAAAGGGCTAAACCCACTTTCTTTCCAACCGATTTTTCCGACCGGTTCCCAGTGTGCGATCTCAGCGAAATATCATCACTGGCCAATGGAGAACCGGCCGGGCTTGAACTTGAACAAGTATGTCTCCGCTTGGGGGCTCCGCGAAAAGAATTCCCGTTTTGAATGCTGGCCGCTTATCCTCCGGAGAAAATGACCCCCGCGGCGAGCGGGAATCTCTTGCGCCAGCTCCTGCTATCAAGCGAACGGCATTATATTGTGTGATGTCGCGTTGAGGTTGATTCAAAATTGGTCTTCCACTCGAGAGACGGGGACAAAATCGTGCGAACCATAGCCATCCTGCTGGTGACAGCCACCTTGCTTGCGACGAGCTTTGTTCCAATCCTGAAACCAGCTTGCGGACAATCCATTCATAGGGAGGGCGATGTCTGGCGAATAGCGTCCGAGCATTACACGCTTCAGATCAGCGCTCGGGATGGAAGTCTTTTGGAAATTCGTCAGGGCGACAACACGTCTGTTATTGCGCGGAGCGGTGAAGATGGGCTGTGGCGGATTCGCTGGCGGGACAATACGGAGCTGACCGCCCGACAAACGACTGTACAGTCAGAGTTGGTGGGAAAGTCTCAGCTCCGGCTCGTCTTTTCCCATCCGGAGGTCAAAGTAAACGTTGTAGTGGCAGCAAATGCGGATGCCGTCGATTTGCACGCCACGATCAGCCCGGAGAAGAAAGAGGTCCTGGACTTTGCCCTGCCGGCACGTTTGCGGTTTGAGCCTCAAGCGGTGAGCCGCCTTATTTTCCCGATGGGCGGCAACACGGCGGTGGGGATTGCCTTTCTCCGCGGGTTCTTTGAAGCCCAACCACCGGACCGTCCGGCGGGATGGGAGCGGCAGAGTGTCGGGGCAAGGGCGTTCGTGCGTTTGTTTGGGGCACCGCTGGAAATTCGTCCCATGGATGAACCGGCCGTGGCTTTGCGTGCGACAGACGCGGGCAAGAAGTGGTTGAGTCCAGAGGCCTTGCGGTTGGTGACGCAACGGCAGGTCATCGTCAATCGACCCCCGCGGCCTGTTGCCGGCATGGAAGTCCTTGTGGAGTCTGTCGACGGGCGACCGTTTTACGTGGGGAAAAAGGTGGGGCAGGGCACCCTCTGGCTGATGGGAGGGCAGATCGGTCGCGGCGATCTCGCGGCACTCCAGGTGGCACTCGTGAAAAGCACGCTCGACCGGCTGGCACTTCAGGGAAAGCCGATCGGCCTGATCAACCTGCCCAACGAAACGGCTCAGGGAGGATGGACCGCCACATCTGTGAACCAGTGGCGGGATGCTTTGTCCACGCTGGGGACCGTTGTGGAGCTGCGAAATGGACGCGAGTTACAAACTGCGCTGACCGACGGATCGGTGGCCGCCGTCGTTAACCCTTATGCCGAACGATTTCCTGTCGACCGGAAGGAAGACTTTGATCAGGCCATCGGCGTTCTCGAACGCTATCTCGAACGGGGTGGTCACTGGTTTGAAGTGGGCGGTTATCCTTTTCACTATGCCTTGACGCCAAGTCTTTATTACCGCCGCGTGTTCTGGAATTATCCGCCTGCATTTGCCGACTTTCTCCATCTGGATACAACGGCTGGTTCGGTCTCCGTGTACCGGATTCAGCCGCGGAACTGGCAACCGTGGGAGGGACGGACCCGCAAAACGGCTCTCTTTGTTCCCGGTGGAGTGAGCTGTGGTGCCGATGAACACGGCGGGTATCTCGAACGCCAATTCGGGACTTTTGTGGCAGCCCAGGAATCCTGGGAGGTGCCGGCGGTTCGCCTTCAAATCGGCAGCGCACCCGAGGTGGCCCTTCGCCAGTATGCCGCAGTCAATGGGCTTCAGCGTCGGCTGGAGGAGAAACTTCCGGCCGATGTGTTCGCGAAGTTTAAAAGCGCTGTTCTGGTTCGGCTGACGGCGAGCGGCCAGCGGCAGGTGGAGCAGCACAGGGCCGCCCTGCCGTATTTGCCGGTACCCAGCATCGTCCATTGCACGGAGCATTTGCCGTTGGGGTTCGACCGTTCGTATCCCATCCACTTCCCGCCGCCGGAATGGTACGGCACGGCCGAAGAGTTGGCCAAATTCATGCGTGAAGCACGCGAGCTTGGACATCTGGTCATGCCCTACACCAATCCCACGTGGTTTCCCGATCAATCGCCAATCTGGAAGAGGGAGCAGGACGCCAAATCCGCCCTGGCACTGGACCTTCAGGGGCAACCGTACCGTGAAAGCTACGGCGGCGGCCATGCGACGGGATACGGAATTTGCCTCTGGCATCCCCTTGTTCAGCAGTACAATCGAGAAACAGTCCGCCTGTTCACGCAACAACTTCCGGTGGATATCCTCTTCCAAGATCAATGCGCTGCCCGGAGTTGGCGATATGACACCAATCCGGCGTCGCCGTCACCGATTGCGTACACGGAGGGAATCCTTTCCATGGTTGCCGAAGATTCCCGGCGTGTTCCGCTTTCCACGGAAGGGGGATGGGATTGGGTGGCGGAGTATCAGGTACAGCTCTGCGGAATGAGCTTTGGTATCGTTCCCACCGAGCCTCGCCCGGCCTGGGACCGCCTTCTCCGCGAGGTGTATCCGCCGAACCTCTGGCGGGTGTATCCGGTGGCGGAGATCCTTGTTCATGACAAAGTCTCCATGGTCATGCACGATTTGGGGGCGAGCGTCAATGACTTCGAGGACCTGGCCTGGGTATTGGGACTGGGATTTGCACTGCAATACCGAGTGAACGCTGTCACTCTCACCAAAGACCAAGCCGCCCAGGAATGGCTTAAGTGGCTGGCGGTTCTTCAGAAAACGCTCGTTGCACAGTATCTCGGCGAACCGATGAATAGTTTCACCCACGAAAGGCATGATGCCGAAAGCGGAGATCGGGACGGGGGGATCATTCGGGCACAGTATGGTGCGGTACACATCTTGGCGAATCTCAACACGCGCCCGCATTCCGAAGGCTCTTTGGTGCTGGCGCCGTTTGGATTTCTGGCCACTGCACCGAATGCGATGGCGGGCTCGCTGCAACAGGTGGGTGGGCGTGATTTTGGAGAAGATCACGTCTGCTTTGCCCTCGCGTCAAACGGGAAGGAAAGGGAACTGTGGATATACTGCCGGCCCGGATTGGCAGTGGCGGTCCCCGCTGGACAATTCGGTGGGAAGCCTGTCCAACTCCAATGGGATGATGGAACGAAGAGTGAGGCGGAACTGCGCGACGGCGCACTCCATTTCCGTGCGCCAGGTGATCCCGGGCCAAGCGTTCGGAAGGTCTGGCATGCAACTCTCAGATGAGACGGCGGGCTGAACGGGCACTGGTCAAAGCCGACGCATTCGCCGGGACGGCTTCGGAATGAGGCAGGCTCTCTTGAGGGGGTAGAGGGCTGGCGTGATGCGGCGAAAACGGTCCGTTCGGTCGATCACGGAGACCGGCCCCCGGGGGACCCCGAAGGCGTAAGAGAAGCTTCCCAGAGGACGATGCCCCAGGGAGGCAACGTCACACGCCAGGGGGCGTCGGGAAGAAGTGTGAGAGGTTCGGGAGTCACCCGTCGGGCATAGCGAATTCGAAGAGTAATCAGCCCGCTCATCTCGCGAGGGAGTTCCCAAACCTCGCGCGGTTGGAGAACAATCTCGCGTGGCTCTGGTGCAGGGTTCCGCAAAATAAGGGTGCCCTTGCCGTCTCCCCATGCTGCGTACCCGTAAATTTCGCCTTCCATGGGATTGCCACCGACCCAGTGCACATCAGCGAGGGTGGATTGGTTGGCTCGGGCCCAGCGAATGCATTCGGCCAGATGATCCCAGGAGTTTGGCGTGAGAAGCTCAGGCGTGACATAAAGTTCCGCCAATTGGGTACCGCTGGCAAACCCCATCCACATCTCGTCTCGAAGGTCCGCCTCGTCTGGGGCGCTGAGGCCATCGACTCCCAACCGCGCGACCAGTCCCCGGCGTGCGAAGCATACCGGAATGGTCATCAAGGAATTCAGCGGATAAAGAGGTGCCCGATCAACGATCATCCGCTTGACCGTGCCATCCCGATAGGTCATCCACCGCTGTCGGGGCGCTCCCCAACCTGCGATCCCGCAATCATCGCCATTTCTCCATACAGAATCCCCAAACCATAACCAGTAAGGCGAGGGCCAGGTGCCGGTAGTGATGCTGAGATAAATGTCGCGTTTGATTCCGCGGAGGTCTTCACACAATCGCAACAGAGCTTCGACATCCGCGGCAAATTTTTCTCCGGCGCCACTGGCATTGTTTCCGGCGATGCCGTCGAACTTGAAATAGTTGACGTCGTACCGTTCGATCATTTCACGGCAGATTTCCCTGAATCTGGCAAAATATTTTTCGCCAGCGAGAGAAAAACCGTAATCAGCTACCTCATAACCCTGTTCTCGCCCGTAGGCCAGGCGTTTCTTCTTGGCCTCTCCATAACCACCGAAGGGCGAGAGCCACGTCCCGACCGCCGATTGATACTCCCTCGCTTTAGCCGTCAAAGGGGCAAATCCATTGGGAAAACCCTCATGAAATGCCCATAGCGTTCGAGGATCGTCCCAACCGTCATCGAACACAAAGGAGTCCATTCGCACACCGCGACGCCGGGTAAGCTCTTCCCCAAAACGCTCGATCACGTTGAGGCACTCGGGCTCGGTCATCTGTTTGCCGCCATCGGCAATGTCCCACCAGGAGTTGTAATTAACAAACAGCCCGTAAGGCCGAGCCCGACGCCGTTCCACATACCGCTGAAAATCCCGTCGCAACTGCCCGGGCGCAGTCTTTCCGAGCGCAAATGTGTACACGAAATGATCTCGGCCGGAAACCTTCCTCGCATCCACCGCCGCGAGTACCGTTTCTTCCGTGACTTCGTTGCTGGCCATCGGATGTTCGCAACCAAGGAACCATTCTCCGCAGACAATGGGCGAGCCACTGACGGCACCGGCTGGCCGCGCTGCCGCCAACTGCCCCCGAAAGAAAATCACCCGTGTTGGCCGATCCATTTGCAAAGCAGGCCAGCGAACCCCCATGACCAAATAGTGTGCGCCCTCTCGCAATTCCGCCCACCACGTCACAGTGGCCCCTGACGGCTGCACGGCGAACTCCTGCTCCACGCGCCATCCTGGAAAGCGGTCCTCGATGCGAACAGCGCCAGATTCCGCAGGGATGGTTGTCTCCCGCGGAGCACCGCGCTTGGACAGTGCCAAAGGCTGCCAGGTCGAACCGTTATGGCTTTCGACCGACAAGAGGGGAATATTTTTCGCCGGTAACACGCTCCCGTCCTTGAGGCTCGTCACCTGTTCGAGGAGGGGAAATGGACCTTCCAGGTTGAGCGTGGCCGAGAGGATGCCGTTTTCCAGCTGCCATTGGCCGTCTTTCCGGTGAATGGTCACCTCTCCACTCGCGGTCTTTGCCCCTTCCACCGCAAACGCAACGCCTGCCATCCAGGTGAGCACGGCAAAAACGCAACCGTAGGGACGCATGGCGATACCCCCTCGAATTCAGCAGGGTAAAGATTGTGCACACGGCCAGTCCGCCGTCGCTCATCGGCGTGTTCCGGCCTTTCGACTACTCGTCGAGGGAATTATCGCACGGGGGCAATAGTCCCTTCCATAGGGCTACTGGCGGTGGCGTAAAGTTTTTTAGGAATCCGTCCGGCCAAATACGCGAGTCGGCCCGCCTCCGCGGCGTGTCTCATGGCCACCGCCATGCGTAACGGATCCCGAGCGTGGGCAATGCCTGTGTTGAGGAGAACTCCGTCGACGCCAAGTTCGAACGCCACCGTCACATCGCTCGCCGTTCCCACCCCAGCGTCGACAATGACGGGATAGTCCGGATCGTTTTCCTTCAGGTATTCGAGACAAATGCGGATATTGTTGGGGTTGAGGATACCCTGTCCGGAGCCGATCGGGCTGCCGGCGGGCATCACGCTGGTGGCCCCAGCATCCTTTAAACGCTTCGCCACAATCGGGTCATCCGTGGTGTAAACCAGAACCTGAAAGCCCTCTTTGACCAGAATTTCCGTGGCCTGAACGGTGGCAATGGGATCCGGAAGCAGCGTCTTCTTGTCACCCAAAACCTCCAGCTTCACCCAGTCTGCCCCGGGATTACCGAGCTGCGAAAGGATTTCCCGTCCCAGTCGGGCTACACGGACGGCATCCTCGGCCGTGAAACACCCCGCCGTGTTGGGAAGAATCGTGTATCGCTTGGTGTCAATAAAATCCAGAATATTTCGCCCCTGCTGGTCGAAAAGGCGCTCGCGACGAACTGCCACCGTTATGCATTGGGTGCCCGATAGCTCGAGCGCCTGCTGCATGACCTCGAAAGAGCTGTACTTCCCTGTTCCCACGATGAGTCGGCTGGTGAAGACGTGGGAACCAATACGCAGAGGGGTGTCGAGCGGAGTATCAATCTGTGTGGAAATCATGATGATGACGATCAACCTCCACCTACGAGGGTTACAATTTCCAGGCGGTCACCCTCCGAGAGGGTGGTTTGCTCATGACGTGCGCGGGGAACAACTTGCAGGTTGCGTTCCACCGCCACTGGCTTTTCGGCGAGGCCCCATTGACGGAGAAGTTCCCCAATGGTGGTCCCGGCAGGAACTGTTTGCCATTCCCCGTTGATCAAAACGCGGATTTGAGAAGTGTTCTGGGGAGAACTCATACGATTACGTGGGTAATCTCAAAGGGAGAATCGAAAACTTTCCGATAGCGCCCCAAAAGAACCGCCAAAACGCTCAGTTTTCGCCAAGTAGGGTAGACCTTTTTCGATCAATTCCGGCCCCGCGCGGCGATTGAACTTCTCCGGAGCCCATCGCCTTTGCCCGCGGGCGGTATCACGTTCAGTATATCGGGGAGAAGGGACAACGACCATTCGCAGGCCACGCGGTCGTCGCCCTTGCGGCTGGATGGGCAGTTTCACTCGGTTCTCAGCACGACCGAGCTGAACTGTTCCGCCGCCCATAATTGTAGAGGTGTGGCGAACGGCTGGTTGGCAGAATGCCGTTCCGGGGACCAGGGCACCATGTACACAAGTACAATTCCCGTGTTGGTCTCAGCGACGTAGAGCATCGTCTGGCCTGGCCGAACCCCCACGCTTGGTCCCCGCCGGATATCAGCGACGCCGGTGACCATCAAATAGTTGGGCGACTGGGGGATTTGGATTTCCGGGCGAGGCGGTGCACCGGTTCGCCGCAACTGGGCGTTGGCCTGGGCGATCTCAGCATTTTTTGCCTGGATGACCGTTGTCAGGTCTGCGAAAACGTTGGCCTCGTACACCGTCTGAAAATTCCGCGTCTGATTGGAAAGGACCGCCCCCTTCAACTGACCAGTGAGAAAATCAAGGAAGAAAAAGGCTTCCACACCGGCATCCACGGGACCGGTGCAGATCGCAAAATTTTGCCCCCGATCGGTGGCCACCGCATGGGCCGGCGTCTGGGGCCAGAATCGTGCGGCCACTATTCCCACCACCACTCCCACTCCGAACACCAGCGTCCAGGTTCGAACATGTTCCAGGACCATCGTGCGTTCTCCCGGCGACATCGCAGCCACCCCTAAAAACGAGCTCCTTGCAAGGCCTTTTCCAACAGGCGCCATCGCCATGTCGATCCCGTCATCCTAGCAAATTAAAGGGCTCGATACCAGCCAAAATCTGCGGCCGGAGACGGGAAATTGCCCTGTCCTTCCCGCAAAGTTTTTCCGGAACGTTCAGTTTTTCTATCCTTCTCAGAGACTACCGGTAGGAGCGAACGGACTGTTCGTGAATGGAGCGACGACCGCATGATTACCGGATCACTGGCCCACCAATCTTTGGACCAACCAGTTTTCGTAAAGTTCCATGTTTTTCCAGCGAACTGCTGCCCTGACAGGTCGCCCTGACGCATCAATGCGGGTAAACCCGTCGTCGGTGACCACCAGGGAGAGAGTTTCCATCTCCACGAGCTGCTCTTCCACGGCGAGATAGACTGCGACCGTGTCGTACAGGGTACTGCTGCGGTCCGGTGGAGGCAGTTTCTTTTTCTCGCCCTCTTCACGCCAGATTTGATAGTTTTCCATCAACGCCTGTACCGATTTATCCGTGCACTCATAAACGCGGCGGAATTTTTCGCCAGTAAGATGTACCAGCCCACAGGTGTCGAGGGGAGTAATAGTGACTTCCCAGTCTGCCGCGAATACAGCCTGGAGGGCTTTGGGGTCCACTCTGACGTTGTATTCAGCCGAAATTTCAGTGCTGCCTCCGTAACCCTTGTAGATACTTCCGTGCATTCCCACAAAACGGGCATTTTGAGTAATTCCTGGATCGCGCTTGAGAGCTTCCGCGATGTTCTGGACAGGCCCGATGCAGATCATTGTCACAGGAAACTTGCTTTTCCTGATTGTCTCGATGATGGCCGCCACACCATCTTCGTAAACGGTGCCGGGATATTTTTTGAGGTCGTAGTCCGCGACCCACCGTGATTGCCTGCCGGGCCGTTCTTCCAATCCCACGCCAAGACCAACAGGTATGTCGGTGCGTCCCGCCACCTCGAGCAACTTGGCGATAAGCTTTCCGCGGTAAACCGCATTTCGGTTGTCGCCCACCACCAGGCGAACGTCCAGTTCCGGGCATTTCAAAAGAAGTGTTAAAGCCCAGGTGTCGTCAATGTCGTCCCCGATGTCGGTATCAAGAATGACCGGGATTTTCCTGCCGGAACGGATGGCGGAAAACGCCGCCTCTGCACCAAACCGCGGCTTGTTTTCAGCTCGGCCCAGGCAATTCCAGGCCAGGCTTCCGGCAAATCCGCCCATAAGCAACCCCGAAACAAAATCCCGGCGTTTCCAGTTCCGCGGCATGAGTGGGACTCCTCACCGAAGCATGTTTTCACTGCTTGGCCGTTTCGGCCTGACGGCTGACAGATCGCCTGGTCGAGACGCATCGACGCCCCATTATCGTAACTTGGTGCCCGCCGGGCAAGCCGCGTGAAAGGGAAGCTGAGGACGGCAGCCGGGCTGCCCGCGTGGGGAAGTTCACCCACTCTGCGGACCGACAGCGCGACGGATAAAATGGGACGCGACTTTCCAGTTTATCCGCGAACTGGCCCGTGCGGGGAAAGAATCATTCTCGGGTTCTCGCGAGCGGTATGTACTTTCTGATAGCAGAGGTCAACGCCTCGGGGATTCTTCTGATATGGGCTGATGTGGGCTGATTTCGACGCCAGCCCCGCCACTAAACAAAAAATGGCCTTTTTGCACGCTTCGGGGCATCACATTCAGGATTAGCAGGCGGGCGGCCCCACCTGGCAAAACGCCGAGAAGAAACGCATCAGTCACGTGGTGAATTACCTCGCCCCGAGAGACGTGCGGGCCGTTTTCCTACGCATGTAATCCCAGTGCGGACGACAAGGCGGGACTTGGGGCGGGCTCGTAGGCCAAATCGACCGGAAGGGATCTGTGTTTCTGGGGAAACAGGGGACATCGAGCAAGATCCGGCCAACCCGGAAAACCGATCGAATCGGTCGGGCGTAGAAAAATGGGACAGTCTCCCCGAAATTTAGAGGCATGGGGCGGCGTGGACGGCGATGAAAACCGCGGACGGTCCGCGAATCTGCAAATTTGAGGGATCCCGCGGCCAGTAGGTAGCAGATTAGAAAAAACCGAATTAAAATGGCAAAAAGGTTAGGAGGGGGATAGGCTTTCCGAAAGGGATTTCCTCGCCTCGCCAAATAATCCTACCGTGTTGTAAATCATCATCGGGCGTCATCGAGGTCTGGACCGGCGAGTGGTCGGTCGCATACGGGAAGGAGGTTAGCCCTGAACCGGTCAAGCTTCACCATCGGTTTGGGAGCGGTAGTGCTCCTGGTGCTTTTGCGGATCACGATTGGTTGGCACTTTCTTTATGAGGGTGTCTGGAAGATTGCCAATCGGGATAAGTTTTCTGCGGAGCCCTTCCTGACTCAGGCCAAGGGTCCGTTCGCTTCCTTTTTTTACGCCATGGTTCCCGATATAGACGGGAAGGTTCGGTTCCAGATTGTCAAGACTAAGGAAGGGGAACTCGTTGTCGTCTCTCCCGCTTATGAGGAAGCTTGGAAAAAGGCGTGCGATGAGTACGTCCGCTACTATCGCATGGACGAGAAGCAGAAACGGGAGGCGGAAGCAACCCGGGATCGTTTCGTTCAAGGCCTGAACAATTATCTGGCGCAAAAGCGGGACGATATTCTTGCGTACTTTGACAGTCTCGAACGATTCGAGAAAGAGGAAAAGGCTTCGCGCAACCTTGGGGCTTACTTTCAGAGGGAACGCCTCTGGGAGCGGCAGCAAAAGCTGCGGGGCGAGGTGGCTGTTTGGTTCGCAGAGATCGACAACATGGGTCGGGCATATCTCCGTACCTTGTGGGGGATTCTCACCCCGGAGCAAAAGTCGCGGGGTATGATTAAAGTCCCTCTCTGTGAAACGCAGAGGCTGCCTGTTCGGTTGCCGTTTGCCGCGACCAGGACAGAACTGCTCAACGTGGTGGTCACTTATTCGCTAACGGCCATCGGTCTGTGTTTGATGGTTGGGGCGTTCACACGTCTGGCCGCCCTGGGAGGAGCAGCGTTTCTCGCTTTCGTGGTGATGACGCAATGGCCGTGGCCCACCGTGGTGCCCAAAACGCCCGAGATTGTGGGGCACGCCCTGCTGGTGGATAAAAACTTTGTGGAGATGATGGCGCTGCTTGCACTGGCCGCCATGCCGGTGGGGCGCTGGGCAGGTCTGGATTATTTCCTGTATCACTATGTTTGCCTGCCCGTTCGTGAATGTCTGAGCAAATGCTGTTGCTGTTGTGCGTCGAAGAGCGAAACAACGCCCGAGGCGGCATCGAAAGGAAATTGATTATCGCAAGACGAGCCGGACGCTCGTCAGTTGAAATGTCGGAAAGAAACGTCAGTATCCACACCGGTCATTGTCGCAAAGGTTGTCGATAAAAGGAACGGCATGATGAATCTGACACCGGAAGAACGCGAAATCGGTAAGGCTAATTTCCATCGCGCGCTGGGCAACAATCTGGAGGTCACTCGCCGCGACTTTCTCCAGGCGGGGTTGCTGACGGCCATGGCGGCCGGCGGCAGTGTGGGCGCGTTCTACTTCGGCTACGAAAGCACCATCGAAAAGCCCCTTCGCGTGGCCGTGCTGGGAACCGGCGATGAGGGTCAGGTCCTCATCGGGGCATGCAATCCGGAATTCATTGAAATTGTGGCGATCGCCGATATCCGGCCGTACAACATCCATCGGGCGTTCCACGGCGACTGGTCAAGCGAGGCGGCCATGGAGGCTCGACCGGGTCTGATGAAGGTGTACGGTTGGAAAACCGAGGACGAGGCCCGCAAGCACGTTAAGGTTTATGGCCATTATGAGGATCTCCTGAAGGCGGAGAAAGATAATATCGAAGCGGTGATCATCGCGCTGCCGCTTCACCTGCATGCCCCCGCCGCTATCGCTGCTATGAAACTCGGCAAGCATGTGCTCACGGAGAAATTGATGGGTCATTCCGTACACGAGTGCAAGGAAATGGCACGCATGGCCAAACAGGCCTCAGTTCACCTCGCCGTGGGACATCAACGTCACTACAACATTCTTTACGAAAATGCAACGGACATGATTCGGCGGGGGTTGCTGGGGGATTTGCACTACATCCGAGCGCAGTGGCACCGTGGTAATCTTCCCGGTCGGGACAGTTGGGCCATGCCCTTGCCACCCGGTGCCAAGCCGGACGACAAAAGCCACCTCACCCTGCTTGCCCAGCAGCGGCAGTTGAAACAGGCGTTAGAAGAGGCCAAGAAATCAGCGCGTCCGGTGACTGCCGAGATTGAGCGTCTGGAAAAGATGCTGGCCCAGGTGGAGGCCCAGATTCGTGACCAGGAAATTATCGACAAGGTGAAGGAGTACGGTTACCAGGACAAAACCCTGGTGGCGGGAAATCAGAAATACTTCCGGCCTGCCATTGAAGAGCTCATTCGCTGGCGGCTGTGGGAGCGAACGGGTGGCGGCCTCATGGCGGAACTGGGAAGCCATCAGCTTGATGCGGCGTCAATCTTTATTGCCGCCATGCACGGAGGACAAAAGCAACTGCCGCTCAATGTGGCAGCGGCGGGGAACCGTCCGATCTTCCCGCTCGACCGTGAGATCGAAGATCATGTGTACTGCATTATCGAATTTCCCGCACCGGGTTATGATCCGAACGATCCGGTAGGGAAGATGAAGAAGATTGCTGTGCAGTATGCTTCGATCAATGGCAATGGTTTCGGCGGTTACGGTGAAATCGTTTTCGGTACCAAAGGAACACTCATTCTGGAACGCGAGCAAGAGGCCATGCTCTATGCCGGTTCCGACACGACAGCGTCGGTCGGTGTGAGCCAGGGTGCGGGCGGGGCTGTGCTCGACACCCAGGCCAGTGGCCCCGCGCAAAAACGGGCGGAGGGACTTGGGCAGATGGCGACGGCCAAGGTGAGCCGGGGCTACCGAGAGGAAATCGAGCACTGGGCCTGGTGCATCCGCCGAAATCCCAATGCTGCCGATCCGGAGATCCACCCACGATGCTATCCAAAGGTGGCTCTGGCGGACGCCGTCCTTGCGTTGACGACCAACATAGCGGCTCGCGAGGGACGCCGCATCGAATTCAAGCCGGAATGGTTTGATATCGATAGTGATGAAACTCCAGAAGGTGTTAAGCCCGATCTGAGCCGCTACGCATGAGGATTGATTCGCCCGGGCGACTCGGATCGGCTCTGGCTTGGCACAAAAAGCGTTAAAACCCAGCACGGCGTGGAGATTTCCGCCGTGCTTTCTTTTTAGAGGGATCATTTGGCCAACGCTTCTGCGTTCCGCCCCTCGCCTGAGTGCGTGACTTTCAAGCTGCGTCCCCTGTATAATCATCGATTCTCTGCGTTGGAAAAAGCATTTCTGTCTAAGCAGGGCGCATCGGCCGAGTGATCGCCCGATCTCGATCGATAGGCTTACGCCGGAGGAACTTTCATGCAGTTGGGGGCGATGAACCATCCCGCCAAGGACGTGGTGGAGGAGATCCGCTGGATTGCGGAACACGATTTCGATTACATCGACCTCACGCTGGAACCACCGGCCGCCGACCCGCGAACCTTGGAGCTTTCTCGAGTAGCTACCGCTCTCGAGAAGTATGAATTGCCGGTGGTGGCCCATACGGCCTACTATCTCCCCTATGCCACACCTTTTGCCACGATTCGCAGGGCCTGCCTGGAAGAATTGAGTGTGGCTGTAAAGGTGGCTGGGAAACTGGGAGCGAGACTGGTCACCGTGCACTTTTGCCGACCGCCCAAATTTTTTTCTGAAGAGGACGTTTTTGCATGGCACCGCGAGATTCTGGCCCCTCTGTGCGATCTGGCTGAACAAACCGGCACAGTGGTCGCGGTGGAGCAGAGTCCATTTCCGCAATGCCGGCAGATCGACATCCTGGAGCGCCTGTTGACGGAGTTGCCCGGGTTGCGGTTTCATCTGGATGCGGGCCACGCGCGACTTGAGCCGCAGGGAGACCTTTGGAACGAATACCTTGCTCGCCTGGGGCGTTATTTGGTGCACGTTCATCTTTCTGAGAACGACGGCTCGTGCGACCAGCATCTGCCGCTAGGAGCAGTGCCCGGTCACTTCTGGCAGTGGTCGCAGCGGATAGCTCAGCTTAAATCACTGCCCTACGACGGAACGATCACTCTGGAGGTTTTCGCTCCAGAACCGGATTACCTCCTTCTCAGCCGGGACCTGGTTCGCCGCTGGTGGAACGAGGCGGGCAATGAAAACTCGGCGGCATAAGAGATCGGCGAAGGCAACGGGAAGTAGTGGCCCCGCATCACAGGTATGCCGCCAGATCTCTCTCCGTTTGCAGACGTTCTCCTCGCATTTGGCGACGGAATTGATGGGGCGTCAATCCCCATTTTTTCTGGAAAACACGGGAGAAGTAGTTGCCCGATTGGTAGCCGGAGACCTCGGCCACATAGGGAATCGGAAAATCGCTTTCCAGGAGAAGACGTTCCGCCCGTTGCAGTCTCAACCGCTCGAGTTCTTCGTGAATAGTCCGCCCGAGGCGACGGCGAAAGCGAAGTTCCAGGCTGCGCCGCGACATGTGGACGGCTGCCACCACGTCGTTGACGGTGATGGGGTCGGCTGCCCGATCGTGGAGAAACCGGAGGGCTGCGGCAAGATCGGGATCTTCGACGGCCACCACGTCGCTTGACCGTCGGGTCACGACGTAGAGCGCTTCGGCAACGATTTCCTGCGGAGGAATTTTTTCTCCTTTCATCAGTCGGTCGAGCAGGGCGGCTGCTCGGTACCCGGCGGACTCGGCGTTGAGCGCCACGCTGGAAAGGGGTGGATCGCTCAACTCGCAAAAGAGGTCGTCGTTATCCACGCCAACCACGGCGAGTTCCTCGGGGACCTGAATCCCAGCCGTGAGACACGCTTCCAGGACCTGGCGGCCACGGTCGTCATTGCACGCCATGAGTCCGGTAGGTCGGGGAAGCTTGGCGAGCCAGCGCGCGAGTCGGCGGTGTTCTTTTTCCCAACTGGTTTCCACCTGCGGATGTTCAGGGAGGGGATAAATCTCCACGGAAAACCCTGCTTCGGCTATTCGCTGGCAAAAGCCTTCCTGGCGTCGCTGCGACCATAAGTAACCCGGCAGACCAACATAGGCGAAATGCCGAAATCCCCGCTCGAGAAGATGTTCCGCTGCGAGTCTGCCCGCACCGATTGAATCCGAATGCACCTGACTGAACTTGCGAAGAGAGGGATTGTGGCAAACCCGCGCTGCAGAAAGTCCCACCAAAATGGCAGGCAGTTTCGTGGCGAGAATCGCCCGCGCAACCTGGGGAGTTTCCACCCGAGCAATAATCCCGGTTCCGCCCCAGCGCCGCATGCGAGGGAGGGCCTGTTCCAGATCCCCGGGCGTGATGTAAAACCCCCAAGGGCCATGAAGCCGTCCGTACCGAATGACGCCCCGCAGGAACTGTCGGCCGTAACCGCGCGATGTTTCGATGAGCAAGGCCACGCGGGGAACCGAATCCCGTCTTAATATTCTCTTCACGGCGCACGGACTCCCGCTGAGGAAGTGTCACCACGGTAATAAATTCCATCAGAATCCTTGCTACCCACGCCTCTGCGCAATTTTACAACCAATTTGCGCACCTGTCGCTTGCAGAGCCCCCTGGGAGCAGTTATCTTGACAAACTATGTCGAAAGCTCTGGTCCGCCCTGTTCCGGAGTCGTCTGGAACCATGCAGGCGGCCGGGATAGCGGGCACAGACGCGGGGCCCCTTGCCCGATTTGCTGACCCGGAAAATTGAGGACCTCTATGTTCGACGAGTTGAAAGCACAGGTGGCCGAGGCTAACCGCCGCTTACCGGCCCTGGGACTGGTGACACTGACCTGGGGAAACGTCAGCGGAATAAGTGACGACCGCCAGGCCGTTGCCATCAAGCCCAGCGGTGTCTCATACGAGAGCCTTCGGCCGGAGGATATCGTGGTGGTAGATCTGAGCGGTCGCATTCTTGAAGGAGAGTTGCGCCCGTCCACCGACACACCGACCCATCTGGCGCTTTACCGCAGCTTTCCGGAAATTGGCGGGGTCTGTCACACTCACAGCCGTTTTGCTACAGTATTTTCTCAATTGCGGCGGGAAATCCCGTGCTTTGGCACGACGCACGCTGATCACTTTTGCGGCCCTGTTCCGCTGACGAGAGTCTTATCTCCCACTGAAGTGGAAGAAGGTTACGAGGTCAACACCGGACGAATCATCGTGGAGCGGTTTCGCGTGGGTGGATTGAACCCTCTCGTCACGCCGGGGGTGCTGGTGGCGGGACATGGGCCGTTTACCTGGGGACGTTCCGCCCAGGAGGCCGTGGAAAACGCCGTGGCTCTCGAGGAGGTGGCTGCCATCGCGTGGCATATGCTGGTGTTGGAATCCGATCCCATGACACTCGAGGGCTATATCCTTCAGAAGCATCATGAGAGGAAACACGGTCCGGCGGCCTACTATGGACAGCAGCGGCGCGCAGCGTTCGGCGGAAAAAACGAATGTCATTCGTGAAAAGCGATGAGCAACTATGGAAGCGATGAAACCCTATCCTGATAAAGAAGTCTGGTTCGTAGCAGGAAGTCAGCATCTCTATGGGCCGGAGGCCATCCAAAAAGTGGGCCAGAATATGCAGGTTATTGCATCCGGTCTGGATGTTGATCCCCAAATCCCCTGCCGGATGCTCGCCAAATCGGTGGTGACAACGCCGGAGGCGATCCGGCGGGTTTGCCTGGATGCCAACAATAGTCCCGCTTGCGTGGGACTCATCTTCTGGATGCACACGTTTTCCCCGGCCAAGATGTGGATCGCTGGATTGCGCGATCTCATCAAGCCGTTTCTTCATCTCCATACGCAGTTCAATCGCGATCTTCCCTGGGATTTGATCGACATGGACTTTATGAATCTCCATCAGTCGGCCCACGGCGATCGCGAGTTTGGCTTTATCTGTGCCCGGATGCGGCTTCGCCGTAAGGTCGTCGTGGGTCATTGGGAGGACCCTGAAGTCCGACGGCAGATTGGTGTGTGGGCGCGGGCTGCGGTGGCCTGGGACGATGCTCAGGATCTGCGCATTGCCCGATTCGGAGACAACATGCGGGAGGTGGCCGTAACCGAGGGCGATAAGGTCGAAGCGCAGATCCGCCTCCGCTATTCGGTGAACGGCTACGGGCTGGGGGATTTGGTGAAGAAGGTCCAGGATGTGAGTGATCTGGAGGTGGAACGCCTGATCCGTGAATATGAGGATCAGTACGACGTGGTTCCGGAGCTTCGGCCGGGCGGAAGCCGTCACGAGGATCTTCGAGAGGCCGCTCGGATCGAATTGGGGCTGCGCGCATTTCTCGAGGAAGGCGGTTTCAAGGCGTTTACCGATACGTTCGAAAACCTGCACGGTTTGCGGCAGTTACCTGGTCTGGCGGTTCAGCGTTTGATGGCGGAGGGCTACGGCTTCGGGGCGGAGGGCGATTGGAAAACGGCAGCCCTGGTGCGAGCGGTGAAAGTGATGGGAAAAGGGCTGCCCGGCGGAGCCTCCTTCATGGAAGATTACACCTACCATCTTGATCCGGCAGGCATGAAGGTCCTGGGGGCCCACATGTTGGAGGTGTGTCCCACGATTGCTGCTGGTCGGCCGTCTCTGGAAATCCATCCCCTGTCCATCGGCGGCAAGGAAGATCCTCCGCGGCTTGTCTTTGACGCGGCGGCCGGACCCGCCCTCAATGTGGCGCTCCTCGATCTGGGAAACAGATTTCGAATGCTTATCAACGAAGTGGAGGTGGTTCCACCGGACCGCGATCTGCCGCGGCTTCCTGTCGCCCGCGCGGTATGGCGGCCGCTTCCTGACCTGAAGACAGCGGCCGCTGCCTGGATCTTGGCAGGGGGGCCCCACCATACAGCCTTCACTCAGGCCCTCTCGCCAGAGTATCTGGAAGATTTCGCTGAGATGGCGGGGATCGAGTTTCTGCACATCGGTCCGCACACCGATTTGTGCCAATTCAAAAAAGAACTCAGGTGGAACGAAGCAGCTTTCGGGAGTTGATAGTGTCCATGCCGTATTGGATGATCTTCGGAACCAGTTGAAGGGTGAGCAACATGACGGGATTGGACTGGTTGATCATCGGAGCCTATTTTGCAGTTCTCTACGGATTGGCTTGGTGGGTCATTCTGCGAGGTAAAGACACGGCGGACGACTACTTCCTGGCCGGTCGAAATCTCGGTTGGTTCATCGTGGGGGCTTCCATATTTGCCTCCAACATCGGATCGGAACACCTGGTGGGACTGGCCGGATCCGGGTGCACGGACGGCGTGGCAATGGCCCATTACGAACTCCACGCCTGGTGTCTGCTCATTTTGGCCTGGGTATTCGTGCCGTTTTATCTTCGGTCCAAAGTTTTTACCATGCCGGAGTTCCTGGAAAAGCGGTTCAGCCCCGGTGCACGCTGGTTACTATCCCTTATTTCTTTGGTGGCTTATGTTCTGACCAAAATTGCGGTGGGTATTTTTGCGGGGGGAGTTGTGTTTCAAACGTTGCTCCCGGAAGTCCATCTGACCATTGGGTCCTTTGAACTCAACAGCTTTTGGGTGGGGTCGGTGCTCGTCATCGTGCTGACCGGGCTTTACACCGTGCTGGGGGGCATGAGAGCCGTCGCCTACACCGAGGCGCTGCAAACCTTCATTCTGGTGGCCGGATCCGCTCTGGTGACGATCTATGGACTCATGGCCCTGGGAGGCTGGGGACAGCTTCGTCAAATCTGTGGTTCGGAGATGTTCAACCTTTGGAAGCCGCTCGCTCCCGAGGGATGGACCGGAACATGGAAACCGGTCCTCGATGAAAAGGCTAAGGTGATGGCCTGGTATTTCAATAGCAACTATCCCTGGTTGGGGATGCTGATCTGTGCTCCGATCAGCGGGCTGTGGTACTGGTGCACGGATCAGTACATCGTTCAGAGGTGCCTGGGCGCTCCCAGCGAGAAGGAGGCCAGACGGGGAGCGATCTGGGCCGCCGTTCTGAAACTGCTTCCCGTCTTCATTTTTATCATCCCAGGTATGATCTGCCTGGCCCTCTCTGTCAGTGGCCGATCCGAAGCCCTGCGGAACGAATTCTTCCAGGCCGATCTGGAAAAGGTGTTAAGCAGTGAGGGTGCTTCCCAAGCGGAAGTAAAGCGAATCGCCATCGGACGGGTGGTCGTTCCCAACGGTGAGCAGAAAATCATTGCCGGGCAGTCCGTCGTGACAAACGGCAAAATTGCTGTTGTGGGAGGGACGGTGGAACCTGTGGAGGGCGGCCTGGCTGTCACCAGGGGTGTGGTGTATGTCAACTCCCAGGCCACGCAGGCTGCCTTTCCGCTCATTGTGCGGCATGTGCTGCCCCCTGGGTTCCGCGGGATTGTGGTGGCCGGACTGCTCGCCGCCCTGATGAGTTCGCTGTCCGGCGTGTTCAATGCTTCCTCCACCCTCTTCACGATGGACTTTTACAGCAAACTTCGGCCGAGTGCTTCTCAGCACGAACTGGTGTGGACAGGTCGGGTGGCCACCACCACGATGGTACTTATCGGATTGGCATGGATCCCAGTCATCCAGGGAGCGCGGGGACTGTACGACTACCTGCAGAGTGTTCAGGGCTACCTCGCTCCGCCCATTTTCACGGTGTTCTTCCTGGGAGTCTTCTGGAAACGTCTCAACGCCAAAGGCTGCTTGTGGGCCCTGGCCGTAGGGTTTGCACTCGGCGTATTCCGGCTTGCTGTGGATACTCCCGTGAAGCTGTTTGGCGTGCAGTATCCGGAAGGCTCCTTCCTGTGGATTGTGAATAACATCTTCTTCCAGTACTTCGCGGTGCTTATTTTCGTGGTCAGTGTGACCGTGATGATTGTCGCCAGTTACCTGTCAGCGCCGCCGGATGAATCCAAAATTCAGGGATTGACGTTCGGCACAATCACCGAAGAACAACGCCGTCAATCGAGGGCGACATGGAACTGGCGGGATGTCGCGGCATCGGCCTTTGTGTTGGCCTGCATTATCGCGGCTTACCTGTACTTCCGTGGCTGATGGAATTCCCAAACGTCGCGGTGTGCTCGACAACGAGCGGGCACATTTGTTGGTGCTGTTCGGAGGGGCACGTAATAGGACGGCCGTGCGCATGGCATCGAACGCGCAAGGCAATGGTCAAAGGTTTTGCGGTTATGAGGCGGGGTTGTGCTGTTTGGCGATGGTTTAACGCAGGTGTTGGAGGTGCCTCTATGAATCGACACGCGCGAAAGGGTGTTTCGCCGCGGAGTTGTGCAGTTGTTCTGGTATTTTTGGGAGCATTTGGCTGTCATTGGGCAAGCGTGGGTTTTGCCCAGGAGAAGGCTGTCACCATCGTTGTGCACCCGGACAGGGTGGTCAATCAAATTGACGTCAAAGTGTATGGGCATTTTTTGGAACACATTTATCACTCCGTGAATGGTGGACTGTGGGGCGAACTCGTATGGAACCGCAGCTTTGAACATAATAATGCCGGACAGTGGCGTGTGGAAGGCGATACCCTCGTGCAAAGGAGTCGCGATGTCAATCGCCGCTGGGTGTTTGGCGATTCGGGCTGGCAGGACTATGAGTTCTCTCTCGAGGCACAAAAAATCGACGGGGAGGAGGGATTTCTGATCCTGTTCCGGGTGCGGGACAATGACAATTTTTACTGGTGCAACCTCGGCGGTTGGGGCAATCGCTGGCATCAACTGGAACGCGGCAGATCCGGGGAAGGGCGGTGGTATCCGGTCGGCCCTCGTGTCAGTGGGCAGATCGAACGTAACCGGTGGTATAAAATTCGCATTCGTTGCGAGGGACCTCACATCCAGGTCTGGCTGGACGAACAGAAAATTATCGATTTTACCGATCGCGAAGGCCATCTCGCGGGTGCCGTCGGCATTGGAACCTGGGCCACCCGTGCCCGCTTCCGCAATCTTCGCGTGACCGATTTGGAAGGGAAAGTCCGTTTCAGCGGCATTCCTGACTCTTCACCTGTCAGTGGTTTGGCCCGGCATTGGGAAGCGTTTGGACAGGGGCGTGTTTCACTGGACGATGAGTCGGCCGCCAACAGTCAGTTCTCGGTCAAAATCGAAGGGGCACCAGGAGAGACCGGGATCCAGCAAACGCCGTTCGCTCTGAAGGCCAATGAGTGGTACGTGGGCTCTTTGTGGATTCGCGGTACCACGGAGCAAGCACCGGTTGTCCGACTCATGGACGGTGTGCAGCCCCTAGCCATGCAGAGCCTCCCCTGGCCGAGCGAAAAGTGGCAGGAAGTCCCCCTCCGTCTCCGTGCAATTCGCAACGCCGATAACGCCACACTCCAAATCGCCCTGCGTGGGCCGGGTACCCTGTGGGTCGATCAGGTGAGCTTGATGCCGGAATCCTGGAAACAAAACGGCGGTTTTCGGCCGGATTTGCTGCAGGCAGTGGCCGAGCTCAAACCGCCACTCATTCGGTGGCCGGGCGGTTGTTTTGCCTCGGCGTATCGCTGGAAGTCCGGCATCGGTCCGCAATCAAATCGGGTTTCTTACCCCCGCGAGATTTGGGACGATGTGGATGTCAACTCGTTCGGTACCGACGAGTTCATACAACTCTGCCGCCGTGTCGGAGCAGAACCGTGCCTCGTTGTGAATATCGGTACCCCGCAGTGGAATCCCGATCCTGATCCCGAGGAATTCCTTCAGGATATCTTGGACTGGATTGAATATTGTAACGGTCCGGCCGATTCCAAATGGGGTCGGGTGAGGGCTGCCAATGGCCACCCGGAACCGTACCACGTCAAGTACTGGGAAATCGACAATGAGACGTGGGGCTTGGGCGCTGAAAACTATGCAGCGGCGGTACGCAAGATTGCTCCGCTCATGCGGGCGAAAGACCCCTCCATCAAGCTCATCGCCTGTGGTAGCGGTGGAATGGGAGAAAGTGCCCATCGCTGGAATCGGGTGATCATCGAACAGTGTGCGGATCTTATCGATTACCTGAGTCTCCACCACTACGAGAATCCGGATCAATTTGCCCGGGGACCGTATCGGTACGAAGCGTTCTTCGAGGAAACCGCCAAGGTGATCGCCCAATCGCGAAATCCGCATTTGAAGCTGTTCGTCTCAGAATGGAATGCCCAGAGCACGGATTGGCGAACGGGGCTCTACTGTGGTGGGATTCTCAACGCCTTCGAACGGACTGGTGGCGTGGTCGAAATCGCATCGCCGGCGCTGTTTTTGCGGCATATCTCGGCTACGGCGTGGGACAACGCCTTTATCAACTTCGATCATCGGCGATGGTTCCCGGCCCCCAATTATGTGGTTATGAAACTCTGGCGGGATAATTTCGCACCGGAACGTATCGCGGTGGAGGGCGTGCCCGAGGATCTCAACCTTGTCGCGACCCGGGATCCGCAGCAGGGCGTGGTTATTGTGAAGGTTGTCAATCCCGGCAGAGAATCGCGGAAGGTTTCCATCCAAGTGGCGGGCCAGGCTATTCAATCAGCGACAGCGCAGAAAGTGGCGCCGGGAGATCTCCGCGCGCGAAACACCCTTGACCGTCCCGATGCCGTTCGCCCGGAAAAAGCGGACGTCGCACTTGCCGAAGGCGCGGCCACAGTCGAGCTTCCAGCTTTGTCGTGCGTGGTGGTTCGCCTGAGCGTGAAGTAAACGCAGCCAACCCACTCCCTAAAAAACCACACCCGGTGATCTCCGTTCAGATCACCGGGTGATTCTTTATTCGGGACGCCGTCATTTCAAAGACAGCCTGAACATCCCATTTCCGGCATGCTGTCCGCGGACGTGCACCGTAGCGGTCAGGCCTGGAAGAGATCACTCATCCTCTTCGTCTTCGTCGTAATCATCCTCCCAGTCTTCGTCCTCTTCATCTTCCCAATCTTCATCCTCTTCGTCTTCCCAATCCTCGTCCTCGTCGTAATCTTCCTCTTCGTCTTCCTCTAAATCTTCATCGTCCCAATCTTCTTCGTCCTCCCATTCGTCTTCATCTTCGTCCCAATCGTCTTCGTCTTCGTCCCAGTCTTCGTCTTCATCCTCCCAATCTTCGTCCTCTTCGTCATCCCAGTCCTCATCATCTTCGTCCTGGGCGAGGACATAAGCACGACGGCCCAATTTGCCAGGGCCGGCCTCTGCCGTACGAGTCGGCAGTTCGGAGAACGCGTGGGTCGCGCTCAGGCGAGCCACAATGTCTTCGAAAGCAAGTTTCACGGTGAACACCCCTGATTAAAAAAGGACCGATCTTAAGATATTTCCCCTCGCGATGGAGTGAGAGCCCTCACCGCACCGCGAACCATTGACTTTCCGTCACTCCCGGCTGGGCGAGAACTCTAACCATTCTCGCCGCCCGACAGTTTGGAAAAACGTTTAATATATCAGATGCGTCCCTCGCCGGTAAGTGGTGCATTCTCCGATGTCCCAGGGCTCGAGGCCCGACGGACTGCGGAGTTACGATACTCAGCATGAGGAAGTTCGTCCAGCCCCCGCAGCCCAAAAACTTCCAGAAACGTCTCTGTCGTTCCGTAAAGATACGGTCGTCCCAGCTCTTCCGATCGACCTACAATTTTGACCAACCCACGGTCCATCAACTGCCGGAGAATCTCACCACACTGGACACCTCTGATGGATTCTATTTCGGCACGGAGCACAGGTTGCCTGTACGCAATGATGGCCAGCGTTTCCATCGCTGGTGGCGACAGGCGAATTTGCCTTTCATCGCGTGCCAGTCGGGCCACCCAGGGGTAGAACTCAGGCCGGGTGCGAAGCTGGAAACCGCCAGCAACTTCCACCAGGCAAAAAGCGGCTCCAACCTCATCATACAGCTTTCCGAGTCGTCGGAGGTAGCCTCTGACCTCGGCGGCACTTTCAAATCCGCAAATTTGCGCAATTTTCCTTGGCGTTAATGGCTGACGGGCGAGAAAAAGCGCTGCCTCCACGCGTCGCACGCCCTCCCCCCAAATGGGACCTTCCTGGGCTCGATGGGGGGTGAGCTGCGAAGCTGTCAAGCGAAATGGCCCCAGAAACAGCCGCCAATCGGGACGACGGCGTTGCGGCTGAGCAATGTTGTGGCGTAACCTCTTTCGCCAAAAATATTGCATGTCCGTGGTTCAAGCGTGCCAACGTTGCGGGCTATCTCCAGCAAACGCACAAAACAAGGATACGGCTCCCTGCGGCCTACGTGCAAGGGGCGTTTTCTCCTTGGGTCATTGAGCACGCGAACGAATCGATCAGCCGTCATACGGGTTCTGGCTGGCGAGGCCACGATTAGTTGCCGAAAGCTTGAAAAGCTTGAGACACTCTCCCCCTCGTTGGGCGTCAATCTACGGATTCTGATCTTTGCCCAGACGCACGAGACACTCGCTGGACGCTTGGCTAAAAATTCTGGGACGAATTGGGAAGGACATCAGAGGAGTTGGCAGAAATCTGAGCCAGAACCCTTCTCATGGCGTCCTCCGGGCTGGGAGCAATAGCTTCCCAGAGGCGCGTCATGTGGGGGACTCCGCGAACCGGCATTTCGCAGGTGAACCGAAAGAGCTGGCCATTGGCCCCCCACCGTTCCAAACGATAGCGCACGGCGCCAAGGGCGCGAAACTGAAGCGCAAGCTGTTCCAGGTGTTCGATTCCCTCCACGGAGGGCATCTCTTCCTGGGGCGGTGTTCTGATTGGGCCTGGAAGGGTGGGCGAAATAGCTGCCATTTGCCGAACGGGCGGCGTAGTAGTGGCCGGTTTTTCCCAAGGCGCAACCTCCCCACCCACCAGCCCAGAATTCGCCGACTGCCAGGGCGGGCGGCGATCTCCTAAAGCGTCTGTGGAAATATTGACCGCGGTGCTGGGGCCGCTGCTACTCGTTCTTGAAACAAAAGCACCACTTAAGTCCTGGTCAAGAGTCGAGTTTGCCGTGAGCGAGCTTCCTCCTTGAGCGGGTTCGCCTGGAGCAGGAAGTATGCCCGCGGATGATGCCGCACCAGGGGATGGCACCGGAGTTGCCTGGACAACTTGGGCGGGATGGTCCCGGAAGGCCTCCCCGGCGAAGTGATGTCGGCCATCGGGTGCTTTTGCAAGGGTAAAAGTCTCAAAACTGCCTTTTTTGACGGACAGGTTCCCTGATTTGGATTTGGTTTCTTGCTCTTCACTTTCTTTTTCAACCGGGGAGAAAAACACCGAGACGAGTACGGGAAGCCGCGTCGGTGGGACAAGAGCCAGGCCGATGGTCCCCGCAAAAATCGTAAACAGGGCCACAGCCCGCCAAATGTCTGACCGGCTGCGTTCCCGCGCATCAAGCGGTTCGAGAGTGGAATCGACCGATTCTGGTAAGAGGTTTTCAGCGGCGTCCGTGTCCATGGAGGTCCCTCGTGCAGGTGGCGAGCAGGCGTGTCCACGCAATAATATCGGGCCGAAGGCGATCAACGCAACACAACTTGTGGGCAGCGTATTAAAGTTGGTTGGAAAGTGGCCCAGCAGGGGCGTGTAAGTCGGGCGTCTGGTCTTCCACAATTGATCTCTGGTGGGCTCCGAATCCGGCTCCGGAGGGCGTCGAACCAGGGGGTGCGGATGGATCGCCAAAAGTCCTGAAACGCTCCGCCGCTCACCTGCCGCCCTAATGACCTTTGGAAAAGTTAACCAGTCCGTGGCCGCGTGATGGTGAGCACCTCACGGCAAGACTGCACACTCAGTTAGAAATCCCCCGAGAGCTTATTTGCAGGGAGATAGACATACTCCGCGAGGCGTTTTTGAGAAACCGGCGTGCTTGGATTTCAGCGGAGGTCTAGGATGAGCCTGTCGTGGATATCCAGCGACCCCGACGGGATTTGAACCCGTGCTACAGGCTTGAAAGGCCTGTGTCCTAACCTGGCTAGACGACGGGGCCGTCGTGAAACTTAATTATTAGGCCTTTTCTGGTGTCGCGTCAACCGCCCGGGATCCTAACACAATCCTACTTTTCTAACGCTCGAGGAGAATTGGCATGTCCACACGGGCTCGCATGGGAGCGAGATCACCCCGGAGGGACCTGCTCCTCAGGTCCATGGTCTAATGCCGGACGATCCATTTCACCGGCCGGACGACATTTCCTCACTTGGGCGGCTGGTTAAACGTTAGGGGCAATTCATGGATTGCCTCTACGACACATTGCGTCTATACCGTCTCAGCGGTTTTTGGGAAAATGGGAATGAATCGACCCGCGGCCGATCTTCGCACTCCCGGCCGGCTTTTATTTTCGTTTTTTGAAGGCCTATCTTGGCATGCGTTTTTCTAATTCCAAATAATCGAAAACCTTTCGCCGGGGCCCAGCCGAGATTTTCTTGCCTTTGAGTTTGTAGTTTCTGGGCTCCCCGGGGAATCATGTGGGGGGTTAGTGAAGCGCGAACTCCAACCCCACTGGGCCGGGCCAATCATCACGGGGGGAACACCCGAGAAAACAGAAAAGAGTTCTCAAGGTGGGATCAACACACGGCGGGAAAGAGGTGATTCACTTAACAGGGGTTTGTTCGCTGGGTGCGGAGTCCGACGCGGTTTCCGGGGCCGTCGTCTCTTGCGCCCGCTTCTTATCCGCCTGAATCATCTCGTACACTTCCCGCCGATGCACCGTGACGTGCTTGGGGGCTTCGATGCCGAGGCGAACGCGATCGCCCCGGATATCGACGACCATGATAACAATCTGGTCATCGATAATGATACTCTCGTTCTTTTTCCGCGAGAGAACCAGCATCCTCCATTCCTTCCTTTGCTGCTGGGGGCCCGGGCTCCATCGGCCCGGAGCACCGAATACGTCGCGCACACCTTCCCTTTATCTTACTGTAACTTGCCTTTGGGCAAAAATCAAGCAAATCGAGTGCCCAACCGAAGATTCTAATTCGAAGAGAAACCTTTCGCCGGATTCCTAATCCAATCTCCGGGGCGATTTTGCATCAAATAGACATGTTTATTATGTCATCGACGGGAAAACATCCTTCAATGTGCTGTGCAAGTTTACTCTGCCATAACCACACTGAGATCCAAGGAAACATCAAGGTGATCCCAAGTTGCGTTTTTGCAACGGATCAGGGGCGACATCGGACTCGTTGCCGGGCACCGACGAGCGGCTCTATAATTCGGTCAGCAGGATTGCGTTGCGAGGTTTTCACGCGGTTTTTGCTAAACAGGCAAATCAGGTTGCCTGAAGGAAATCGTTAAAATATGTCAATCACGCAGGCGGCTACCGGTTTTGTTGGTTGGTGGGCAAATATCGCACGTGCCGTTTGGACGACCGTCAAAGCCCTTCGGGTTACCCTGGGCACGTGGTTCGGTACTTATAACCCTCGCCGACGTACCTTTACCCATCTCTATGAGTATCCCGAAAAACCTGCTGTTATCGCTCCTCGATTCAGGGGATTCCACAGATACGATTTAACAACGTGCATTGGGTGCGATCGGTGTGCCAGGGATTGTCCGGTCGATTGCATCTACATCAGTAAAGAGCGTGTGCCGGGCCGAAAAGGCTTTCGCGTGACTTCCTTCGTTATTGACTACACGAAGTGCATGTTCTGCGCTTTTTGTACGGAGAACTGTCCAGTGGACTGCATCTTTATGGGGTCCACGTACGATTTGAGTTGCTATTTGCGTGACGGGTGCCTCGTCGATTTTGCCAAGTTGCCTCTGGAAGTCGCGTGGGGGCAGGCGACGCTTAATCCGACCGCCGTGGCCCTTTCGAAGTATGTCACCGAGCCGGTCGATGAAGGCCCCGGGGCAACCCAATGATGCACTTCTGACGTGACCCTTGTGGTTTCAGGTCTGTGATAAAGAACGCCTATGAGCGAGAAAAACGCAAATCGAGGCTCAATTTCGGAAGGAGAGGGGAAAATCTATCTGTCGCTTGATGAGGCCAATGCTTTGATTCCCCGAATCGAGCCGCTGGTCCGGCGAATGGTCGACCTGGCCAGGGATCTCCAGGCCCGATATGAACGGTTGGCGGCGCTCCCAGCTGCCAGAAGGGAGCGGCACCCCCTGTACAAGGACGAAGTGGCAGACATCGAGGCCGGTATTCAGCGGGATTTCGCGAAACTTAAAGACTGGGTGGAAGAGCTTGCCTCATTGGGAGCGATTACCAAAAGCCCCGTTGAAGGGATCATCGATTTCTATGCCCAGCACGATGGGCGTGAGATCTTCCTCTGCTGGCGTTTAGGGGAGCCGCAAATCGAGTTCTGGCACGAAGTTGATGCTGGTTTTGCGGGCCGACGACCGGTTTGCGAATTGCTCGAATCGTCCACTACCTGAAGCGAAGAATTGAGGTGACTCGCGCTGGTCGAACAGCGGTCGAATGGATCACAGTTCGGCCCGTTTCCGGCTCCGCCGTTCGGTTTTGCATTCGGTTGCCCGTGTTGGCGATAATCTTCGCCGTGAAAGCGCTACCGATGGAGGATTGCGGGGGATTGGCGTCTATCAACAGTGTGCGCGGGATCCGCAAGACCTCCACCCGGTACGGTTGGACGCCGCTCAAGAGGGAATTTGCTCTTCGTTCGTTGCCAGTATTCCGCCGGCACGCGGAAGAGCCCCAGATCGCCTGCCCCAAGATTCGCTTGCGGTGCCGAAAATGCGTTGTCAGAACAATCTTTCGCGGGGCCGCCGTGGCAGGCAGCAGGCTTCCTCAGACCGATTGATTGCATGCCCCATGGAACACATTACAATGGAATTTTTCATACAGCAGTTGGACTAAATTCATCACCTACGTGCTGCAATTGGACAATGCCCTCAGCATTCCTTGTTGGGTACTTGCTGCTTTTTATGGGAGCAGCCGTGGCCGTTGTTTTCGGCGGTCTGCTCCTCGGGAAGCTATTGCGTCCCCATCGTCCCACAGCGGAAAAGCTGCAAACCTATGAATGCGGTGAGCCCGCCGTTGGACCAGCCGACGTCCAGTTTGATTTGCGGTTTTATGTGGTGGCGCTGGTGTTTCTCATTTTCGATGTGGAAGTGGCTGTCTTTTTCCCCTGGGCGGTGGTCTTCGGTAAGGCCAGCCACCTGCGAAGCGCAAGTGCGTCGGATCAGGCTCTTGAAGCGAGGCTAGCGGAGTTGGGGTTTGGGCACGCTGCGGGGCAAACGCCGTCAGACCGTTCCCGAGTGGAAGAGGGAAAATCGACTTCCGTCCCGCGCAGCGAGAGCATTCCTTCATCGCGGGGGGAAGATCGCAAGGCCATACGAAAATTTGGCAACCGCCTGATGTGGATGGCATTGGTCGATGTGTTGATATTCTTTGGTATCCTCTTGGTTGGATTCGCGTATCTGTGGCATCGAGGGGATCTGGAGTGGGTTCGCGCCCTTCCGGAAGGAACTGCTTCCCCTCCGGAGGACCGCCCACAGAAGGCAGAGAGTCTTTCCATCTTGGTGGGCGAGACGTGAACACGGCGCGTACAAGGAAGGGGGATCCCAGCAATTAGGCCCAATCGGGGCGTGGCAGACCAATGGACATCGAAGCGATATTTCGACGACTTGAGGAACGTTTTGGGGAAGCTGTACGCCTGGGCAACCTTCAGGCGATCGATCCCTGGATTGAGGTCGCACGAGAAAAGCTTTCGGAGGTATGCCGCTTCCTCCGCGACGATCCAGACCTTCGGTTCGAGATGCTTCACTGCATAACGGCTGTGGATTACCTGGAGACGGACCCCAAGAAAGCCGCCAAAGCTCCGTTTCAACCACATCTGGAGTTGGTGTACCACCTGTCGTCGCTGAGCAAGAGACATCGTCTGGTTCTTAAGGTGATGCTGCCCCGTTGGGAAGACGACGTGGAAGGGCGGTTGCCGCGGGTCCCGACGGTAAGCAACATCTGGAGCGCGGCAGAATGGCATGAACGTGAGGTGTACGACCTCTCGGGCGTGGAGTTCGTGGGACATCCCGATTTGCGACGGATTCTCTGCCCGGAGGACTGGGTGGGGCATCCCCTCCGCAAGGACTATCAAATGCCCAAGGAGTATCACGGAATAAGAGTCAGATGATGGGGACATCAGAGAGCTCCAGGGCAGTGGAGAACAAAAACCGGGCAAAGTCTTTGATGGCTGTAAGCTTTCATGTCAATCAGTGAGGCAGAAAAATTGAAATGCCGGATTCCCAAGCGGTGAACTCCGGGTGACCTTCATTCCCGCGAAATTGTGAATATCCATGGCGGAAGCCGATCGTCAACGTCAGCAACAGGAGTCCGATGGGGAGCTACGAACGGAAGAGCTCCTCATCAACATGGGGCCCCAGCATCCCAGCACTCATGGGGTGTTACGGGTGGTGCTGCGGACCGACGGGGAGCTCGTTCTCGAGGCGACGCCATACATCGGTTATCTTCACCGGTGCGCGGAGAAAATTGGAGAGAACGTCACCCCGCGGCAGTGGATTCCCTATACCGACAGAATGGACTATCTGGCGGGGATGAATATGAACCTGGGCTGGGCCCTGACGGTGGAAAAACTGTTGGGGCTTCAGGTCACCGAAAAGGCCCGGCACCTTCGGGTGCTCATCGTGGAGCTGGGGCGAATTGCCAGCCACCTTGTGGCAGCGGGGACGTATGGGCTGGATCTGGGGAGTTTCACCCCGTTCATGTATTGCTTCCGAGAACGCGAGAAAATACTCAATCTTTTTGAAGCGGTTTGTGGTGCCCGCCTGACGTACAGCTACATAACAGTGGGTGGTCTCATGGCGGATCTGCCGCCAGGCTGGCTTGAAGAGTGCGAAAAGTTTTTAGATCAGTTCGAACCAGTCATCGACGACCTCCATGAACTTCTTTCGGTGAACCATATCTTCATCAAACGAACGGCGGGGGTGGGAGTCTTGCCGCCCGAAATGGCCATCGATCACGGATGCACGGGGCCAGTCCTGCGCGGCAGTGGAGTGGATTGGGATCTGCGCCGGGATGGTGATCCTTTTTACACTCGCATGTATGAGGGATATCAATTTGATGTCGCCGTGTGTAAGGACGGCCGATATCCAGGTCCCTGTCCGGACGTTCCGCGGGAAACCGTTCTCGGCGATTGCTGGCACCGGTTCTTTGTTCGAATGGTGGAGGTTGTCCAGTCGGTGAAATTGGTTCGGCAGGCCATCGAAAAATACCGAGCCGCCGAAGGCGATATCGGCAAGCCAATCAAACTCAACCAGAAATTGCCTGCCGGCGAAGTGTATCTCGAAACAGAGTGCCCCAAGGGGCAGATGGGATTCATGATCGTGAGTTTGGGCGAGGCCATCCCCTGGCGGGTTCGCGCCCGTAGCAGCAGTTTTTGCAATCTCTCGGTGCTTCCCAAGTTGTGTCGGGGCTGCCTGGTAGCGGACGTGCCGGCAATCATCGGCTCGCTTGATATTGTCTTGGGGGAAGTCGACCGATAGCACTTGACGGTTCGAACGAAGCAAGACTGATTAGTAATAAGAATGTTAAAATCTCGAATGCAGTATTCCCAGCCTGATGGAATTTCCTGACAGAATCTGGAAATAGTCGAATATGTAATCGGGGGATCTATGAACGAAGTCGTCGGTCAATGGCTCCAGGCAGGTGCGACTGAGGGGTGGCTCATCATCATTGGTGTAGCACTCCTCCAGGTAACGGTGCTCCTGGCCGTGGTCATGACGCTGGTGGCGGCTGCCACCTGGGCGGAACGCAAGGTGGCAGGGCGAATACAGGATCGATTGGGGCCCACGCGGGTGGGAGGGCGATTCGGCTGGCTCCAGCCGCTGGCCGACGGCCTGAAGCTGCTCACCAAGGAGGACATTATCCCGCTCAATGCCGATCGCATTCTGTTCAGGCTAGCGCCCTATCTCGCTTTTGCTCCTGCTTTTGCCGTCTTTATGGCGATGCCGTTTTCAGATGGCTGGGTGGCCCAACGTCTCAATACCGCCGCTTTTTTCATCCTCGCGGTCCTCGGCCTGGAAGTTTTTGGAATCATTCTGGCGGGTTATGCTTCCGGTTCCAAATGGTCATTCCTGGGCGGAATGCGCGAAGCCGCTCAGGTGGTCAGTTACGAAGTCCCCCTGACTTTTGCAGCCCTCATCCCGATTCTTCTGGCTGGGACGATGGATCTGGTGGCTATCGGCGAAGCACAACGTGGCTGGTTCTGGAATTGGTTTGTTTTTCATGATCCGTTCACCTTCGCGGCGTTCTGGATCTTTGTCACGTGTGCCGTCGCCGGGACCAATCGGGCACCATTTGACCTGGCTGAAGCGGAAAGCGAACTGGTCGCCGGGTTTCATACGGAGTACTCGGGATTTCGTTGGAGCGTCTTCTATATGGGCGAATATGCGGCCATGGCCGCGGTGAGTGGCTTGGGGGCTGTGCTGTTTTTAGGCGGATGGAATGGGCCAATCCCGGTGGCGTCCATCCTGGGCCTGACGGAAACAACCGGTCCCTGGGCAGGCTTCCTTGGCCATTTTCTCGGGGCGATTAACTTTCTCGTAAAATGTGTGATCGGAATTCTGTTCATGATGGCTCTTCGTTGGACTCTTCCCAGGCTGAGAATCGACCAAATATTGAGTATGTGCTGGAAATATTGCTTTCCACTGACGGCACTGTGCTTAATTGGGGTAACAGTTTGGATGCTCGCATTTCCGGATGGTCTGCTGGGTGTTGGGCATCCCAAGACGGAGAGTGCCGACTTTGTTGTGTACGTTGTAAAAGGCATGGCAGAACATTAATCATACGATGGTCATGGACGCAAACGCTATTTTCTTCTGGCTTTTAGCTGCCCTGGCTGTGGCAGGCGCTCTGGTGGTTGTGATAACGCCGCACATCGTGCATGCGGCCGTCGGGCTCATTTTAACTCTGAGTGCCGTCGCCGGACTGTTTTTTCTGGCCGGTGCGGAGTTCCTTGGCGCCATGCAGATCATGATCTATGTGGGCGGCACGGTCGTTTTGCTGGCGTTTGGTGTGATGCTTACAGCTCGGCTGGCTTTTGTGCGCATGCGCACAACCGCCGACCAGTGGGTCATCGCCATTCTTCTTGCGGCTCCGCTCACCATCATCCTGCTCCAGTCTGCGTGGGCCTATGGCCATTTGAAAACGGCCCAGTTGTCATCCGAGACAACACGTGCGGAAGCGGAGGCTGTCTCAGCGACAGATCTCGGCCTTGCCTTGGTTGGGGTCCGTCCACAGGCAGGTGGAGCAAATCAATTAGACGACCGGGGGGCGTCAAATCTTGCGAATATGGAGGGCTATATTCTGCCCTTCGAGTTGGTATCCCTCCACCTGCTTGTGGTAATGATTGGAGCAGCCTACCTCGCCAGACGGCGAATCGAATAAATAGTGGGTTAAAGAGGGACAGCATACTAGAGGATCGAGAAAGAATACGAACAGCCACGCCACAGTATCACGTGAGATATTTACCAGTCACGGAACAATAAACGCAATTACTGAGACATGGTGGACACAATGTTGCTTGCTGATATATTGAGCCCGATTACAGTAACGCATTATTTAGTGGTGGGCGTTATACTGTTTGTCTGCGGAATTGTATGTCTTGTTGTTAAGCGGAATATCATCGCGATGTTAATTGGAGTGGAGCTCATATTGAACGGAGCCAATATCAATCTGGTGGCGTTCTCCAGTCCGTCACTGTTTCCATCAGGGAGGGCGCCCCTGGTCCTGGATGGTCAGGTGTTTGCCCTGTTTGTGATGATTCTAGCAGCCGCGGAGGCTGCTGTGGCTCTGGCTATTGCCCTCCAGTTTTATTCGCGGTTTGGAACAGTTGATGTTGACCAGGGTGGTCAGTTAAGCGGCTGAAAGAACTTTGATTGGCGGAGTGCTGAGCACCTTATGGAAGCGATTCTACCGCAGCTATTGCTGGCTGCCTGGCTTCTACCGTTGCTGTCGTTCGTTCTCATTCTGCTGGCAGGAACGAGGATGGGAAAAGGCGGACGCGGTGCCGGTTATCTGGCGACCGCGGCAATCGGAGTTTCCTGTCTTCTCTCGATCATTGCGCTGGTGGGGTGGCTTGTGCACCATCCGCTTGGTGGACATGGCGGGCACTCAGAAATTCTGACGGGAGACTGGTACACGCTCGCCCAGTTCGAATCGCTCCGTTTCAGTGTTGGCTATTACGTGGATTCGCTGACACTGGGCATGTTCGTCATGGTCACATTTATAGCCTTCTGGATCCATATTTATTCTTTCGGATACATGCATGAAGAACTGGATGATGTTCGGGACCCATTGGTTACGGCGGCCGACGGGGGGAATCTCATCAGGCCCGGACGGTTCCATCGTTTTTATCAGTATTTATCTCTATTTTGTTTCAGTATGCTTGGCCTGGTGGTCGCCAACAATCTGTTCATGGTCTTCGCCTTCTGGGAATTAGTCGGGATTTGCTCGTATTTCCTCATCGGGTTTTACGTGGAGCGGCCCTCCGCAACACTGGCCGGAAATAAAGCCTTCATCGTGAATCGGGTGGGCGACTTCGGAATGATTGTTGGCCTGGCCACGTTCCTGTTTGCCTGTGGAACACTCCATTACGCGACGCCTCAGACTGCCTCGCAACACCATCAGGGGCTTTTCGCGATCGTGAAAGAGGCGACCAGCGAATATCAGGGCAAAAGTAATGGCGCACCATCTCATGAGGGCTCAAGTACCATTCCCGGTCACGGGAAGGTTGGCGATAATTCAGGGTCAGCAATAACGAATAAAAGCCAAAAAAACGACAAGCTGACGCCCGTTCTGTTGACTCTGGCGGGGCTTGCGCTTTTTTGTGGTTGCATCGGAAAAAGCGCCCAGTTCCCCCTCCATGTGTGGTTGCCTGACGCGATGGAGGGCCCCACTCCGGTCAGCGCGCTCATCCACGCAGCGACCATGGTGGCAGCCGGCGTGTATCTTGTTGCCCGCATTTATCCGCTTTTGACTGCGGAGGCGCTGCTGGTCGTCGCGCTGGTGGGGACGGTGACCCTGTTTTTGGCGGCGACGATGGCGGTGGCGGCGACGGACATTAAGCGCGTCCTGGCGTATTCGACAATCAGCCAATTGGGGTATATGATGTTGGGCCTGGGAGTCGGCGGCTGGGTGGCGGGACTTTTTCACCTTTTCACCCACGCATTCTTCAAGGCCCTTCTGTTCCTGGGTGCGGGATCAGTGATCCATGCCTGTGGCACAAATGAGATGCCGTCGATGGGGGGCCTGGGGCGGAAAATGCCGTGGACGGCCGCCACAATGCTGGTCGGGTGTTTGGCCATTTCAGGGGCGGGAATTCCCTTACTTATTGGACTGAGCGGCTATTATTCGAAGGATGCCATCCTGGCGCAGACTTTTCTATTCCATCGAACAAATCCACTGTTCGGGTGGATGTTCTATGTGGCCCTGGGTGTTGCGGGTATCACGGCGTTTTACATGTTTCGGCTATGGTTCCTCGTTTTTTGGGGGGAGCCGCGTGATGAGCAGGTGGCCCACCATGTCCATGAGTCACCCAGAACCATGGTGGCGGCTTTGGTGGTGTTAGCTGTGCTCTCCGTGATATCGGGGTGGTCTGTCCCGGGAACCAGTTGGGGCATCACTTCTCTTCTGGAACAGTCTCGCGTGACGCCAGCCACGGAAATGGGGACTTTACAAACTGTGACCGCGCTGCGAATACCAGAGGAACACGCGTCGCATGAACCGACCATCCACGCCTGGGTCTCCGGACTGGCGTTCCTCGCCGCTCTGCTGGGTTTCGCAATTGCCACGCTGTTTTATGCAATCCGCTGGCTGGATCCGGAAGATGTCCGCCAGCAATTCAAGGGCATTTGGGAATTACTCGTTCATCGATGGTACTTTGACCAGATTTATGAAGCGGTATTTGTCCGCAACGTGCTTCGTCTGGCCGCCATCGCCGCGTGGATCGATCGAAATATTATCGACTGGCTCGCGGATCATGCGGCCCTTGCGGTGAGAGGCCTTTCGCAATGGGATGATTGGATCGACCGCACCTTTGTAGATGGGGCGGTCAATGCCCTGGCGGCGGGCATTTATGATATCGGAATTCGCCTCAGACGGTGGCAGGTCGGAAGAATCCGTGTTTATATCATGTGGATAGTCATCGGAATTGTAGCACTCTTTATCATAGGAACGATTTATTTGGGAATTGGCGCGAATATTTCCCGAGGATGATCCTGTGTGTTGCCACGAATATAGTCATTGATGGATGAAATTCAGGAGTTCCATATTGGTTTGATCGTGAATCCACAGAGGGTTACTCATGGCGGGTTTGATCTTTCTGAGCATGATTGTGTTTCTGCCGGCACTTGGGGCATTGATCCTGCTGTTCTTCCCGGCTTCCGCAGAGACTGCCATCCGGCGGATCACGTTGGGCGTTACGCTGGTGGTTTTTCTGATGACGCTGCGGCTGGTCTTTCCGGGAGACGGCCCAGCGGGGGAGACTCTCCTGGAGAGGAGCATCCACGATGTGCGGTTCGTGGCGGGTGAATCCGGCTACCAGCATGCCGTGGCGGTGCCGTGGATTCGATCTTTCAATATTGAATATTTTCTCGGAATTGATGGCATCAGCCTGCCGCTGGTTCTGCTGACATCGTTCCTGTCCCTTCTCGCCGCCGCAGCGAGCTGGTCTGTCACAAAGCATGTCAAGGCGTACAGCGTGCTGTTTCTTCTTTTGGAGACGGGAATGCTCGGCGTGTTCCTGGCCCTGGATTTCTTTCTTTTCTATGTGTTTTGGGAAGTCATGCTGTTGCCGATGTACTTTCTGATTGGTATATGGGGCGGACCACGGAAGGAATATGCCGCGATTAAGTTCTTTCTCTTCACGCTGGTGGGAAGTGTTCTCATGCTCATCGCGTTGCTGATGCTCTACTTTGCCAGCGATGTGCGAAAACTGCCCGAAGACGCCCGACGGGAAAGCCTTCTCTCCTCGGAGATGATGGTGAAGTCGCTGGCTCCCGGCGAAAAGCCGCTTCACACCTTCAACCTGGTTGCGCTGGCAAAGCTGGGACAAATGCCGGATTCCCCATTTAATGAACCGGCATGGTTGGGAAAATCGATTGCCTGGTGGGCGTTTTTACTGCTGCTGGTGGGATTTCTCATCAAGGTGCCGTCGGTGCCGGTTCACACCTGGCTTCCGGATGCGCACGTGGAAGCGCCCACGCCGATCTCGATGATTCTGGCCGGGGTGCTTCTGAAAATGGGAGGCTATGGTATTATCCGCATCTGTTATCCGATTTGCCCCCAGGGCGCTTATGAGCTGGCCTGGTTTGTCTGCGGACTGGGGGTGGTCAGTATGGTCTACGGCGCCCTGGCGGCCATGGCGCAGCAGGATTTCAAACGGCTGGTGGCCTACAGTTCCGTCAGCCACATGGGCTACGTGGCGCTTGGCCTCGGTGCGTGGAGCCTCGTCCCGGGGGTGTGGGACACACAATACTGGAAGATGGGAATGAACGGGGCCATGTTCCAGATGATTGCCCACGGGATTTCGTCGGCCGGCATGTTCTTCATGGTCGGCGTGTTGTACGACCGCGTTCATCATCGCGATCTCGATAAATTTGGAGGTATTTTCGGCAAAATGCCCGCATACACGGCGCTGGCGATCGTGATTTTCTTTGCGGCGCTTGGACTGCCCGGCCTTTGCGGCTTTATCGGAGAAGTTTTGGTTATATTTGCGGCATTTAGTTATAGTCGTGTGCTGGCCATTATTGGGGCTTCTGTTGTCATTCTTACGGCGGGATATATTCTGTGGACTGTGCGACGTGTCTATCTCGGTGCGGAGTATCGGGGACCGCATGCGGACGCCCTCACACCGTTGTCGGTGCGGGAGTTCGCGGTAGGCGCGACTCTAACTGTAGCTGCTGTGGTCTTCGGGGTGTTCCCGCAAACGGTGTTTCGCTATATGGCGCCCAGTGTGAATCGCACCGTTGATGAGATGGCCGAGTGGATGAAAGCCGTGTCGGTGAATGTGGTGCAATCGGCGAAAGAAGAAACTCTCGAAAAAACCGTGCGTGAATCGACAGTGACTTCTGACAATCTGACGGGCGAATTTGTGGAGGTCGGTTCGCAGCGGTGAATATAAATGGTATTAATGGAAAGATAGTCGCTGAATAAGATGAATGAGCTTCTTGAAATAATCAGCCAGATCGAGCAGAACCTTGCCGTTTCGTTGCGGCTATGGCTCCCCGAGATATGTCTGGGGCTGACGGCGATCGCTCTTTTGCTGCAGAGGATGGTGTTTCCTGCCTGGCGGCGTGGGGCATCTTTCATCATGTTCGTGGGATCCGTCGCCGCCTTTGCGATACTCATCTGGCAGGCGGCATCGCCATCGGTTCATGCGAGTACCGTTGGAGCGTTTCTGGACCTGTTGCGATTGGACCAATTGGCAGCCTTTTTTCGAGGATTGATCCTTCTTTTTGCTGTCTTATTCAGCGTTCTCACCTGGTTGACTCGCTGGCCCCGCGTGGAAGACAGGGGCGAGTTCTATGTATTGTTCTTAGGTTCGGTCATCGGCATGTCCACCATGGTTGCCGCCGAGAATCTCCTGTTGGTGTTTCTCGGCATGGAAATGGCCAGTTTGCCATCGTATATCTTGGCCGGGTTTGAAAAGCGAGAACGCCGTGCCGGTGAAGCGGCAATGAAGTTCGCCGTGTTCGGGGCTGCCATGGCCGGAGTGATGCTTTATGGGCTGGGGCTTCTAGGGGGAGCGCTGGGTTCGCTCGATCTGCCGACGATGGGTGCGAACTTGATCGCCATGGCAAGTAGTCGGGACTTTCATGGACATGGTTTGAGCCTTATTCTCGGCACACTGATGGTCCTGGCCGGCATTGGATTCAAACTTTCGGCGGTGCCGTTCCACTTCTGGTTGCCGGACGTATTTGAAGGGGCCGCTGCGGAAGTTGGCGCTTTTCTCTCGGTGATCTCAAAGGCCGCCGCTTTGGGGCTGCTCACGCGGTTATGTCTGACACTCTTGGGGGCCGACCAGGCAGCCGCCGCGGGGTTGCCCGGGCCGCTCGTTCCGTTTATTGTGGGAACACTCTCACTTCTGGCCGCCGTTACCTGTACCTATGGGAATTTGGCGGCTTACGGTCAGACCAATTTCAAACGTCTTCTGGGTTATTCCACCATCGCGCATGCAGGTTATCTGATGATGCCGGTAGCGGCTGCCGTGGCGGTGTTGCCTCTCAGCCGGGAAATGGCCCGATGGGCTGTCGCCTCCATGTTGTTTTATTTGGTGGTGTACATGTTCATGAACATTGTCGCGTTCGCAGGGGCGGCATTCCTGTCGCGTGGGACCCCGGGAGAGAAAATCGAGAATTATTCCGGCTTGGTCCGGGCAGCGCCGGGGTTTGTTGTTTGTCTCACGCTGACTTTGTTCAGTCTGGTGGGACTGCCACCACTGGGTGGATTCGCGGGAAAGTTCGCCATCTTTGCCAGTTTGGCGTCCGCACAGCTCTGGGCACTGCTGGTGGTTGCCGCGCTAAATACCGTTTTCAGCCTCTTTTATTACGTGCGTGTGGTGAAAGTCATGGTCCTGGATCCAGCCTCAGAATCCCTGAGTTTTTCTTTGCCGTTGTCGTCTCCCCAGGGGATGTTCCTGGTACTGGCAACGGTGCCGGTTGTGCTCCTGGGGATTTTGTGGCAACCGGCCTTCGAGCTGGTATGTTGGGCGGCCGGGTGTCAGTAGAACGGAATGATAGAAATTTCTGTATTGTAAGTGATTGATTATACACATCATGGTTAAAAATTGAATAATCTTCCCGCAGGTCAAAAACGCGATCCTCAAAAGCTTCCGGACATACGAATGGCGAGGGTTGGCAACTTTAAATCGGACACATTCTTGGCAATGACCGACGGCGCGACCAACAACAAACCGCCTCTCACGCACGTTGTGACGAACCTGATACGACGATTGGGACGGTCGCTGGCGGTCTACGCGATGCAGGCCCGGCCGTGGGTCCCGTACCGACGGGAAGAGCTCTGGGAACTGTTGGAGGAAATTGCATCGCAGCACCGCGAATGGGCCGAGCGGCTGGGGGAGGAAATAACCGCGGCGGGGCAGATGATCGAACTGGGGCCTTTCCCCTCTAGTTACACACGTTTTCATGATGTCAGTGTCGACTTTCTGGCCATCCGTATTCTCGATGATTTGCGAGAACTGCGATCGCTGGCTGAAGAGGCAGAACGTCTTCCCGGGATCAAGCCGGAGCTGGCTGCTGTCCTGACACGCATTCGCAGCGGCCTGAGCGACCAGGCGAGCAACCTGGAAAAGGCGCTCATGCAGGCCAAGATCCTCACCCCTCGCACGTCGGATTCGGATTGACTCTCGCACCGAAAAGCGACTTCTTCATGGGACTCGGGAGCGCTCCCATGTGGTTCGACACCCACACGCATCTGTTCTTGCTCGAAAGCGATCACGCTTCAGAAGCTAATTCCCCAGCCTTGCTTGCAGAGGTCATCCAGACGGCTTTCGATCATGGTGTCACGCGGATCCTTTGTGTGGGGATCGATGTCGAAACAAGCCGCCGGAGCGTCAATCTCGCGCATCAGTTTCCCGATCGGCTATGGGCTGCCGTGGGAATCCATCCGAATTCAGCAAACGGGGCGTCCTCAGCAGACTGGCATGAGATCGTGGAACTGGCACGGGATGATTCCGTCGTCGCCATTGGTGAGACAGGTCTCGATTGGTATCGTGACTTTACACCGCATCCCGTGCAGGTCGAATGGTTTGAAAAGCACTGGACGCTCGCGCAGGAGGTGGGAAAACCGCTCGTGGTCCATTGTCGTGACGCGGAAAAGGATATGACGGAGATCCTTTCCCGCTGGACACGTGAAGGGACGGTCCGGGCAGTCATGCACGCGTGCGCTGCGCCCTGGGAAATTGTCAGCCGATGGCTCGACTGGGAAGGAATCGTTGTCAGTTTTGCTGGATCAGTAACGTACAAAAACACGAAATTCGCGCCCATTCGAGAAACAGCGCAGCGCGTGCCCTTAGACAGGATCCTGGTGGAGACTGATTGTCCCTATCTTGTTCCGGAGCCGCATCGTGGCCGGGTTAAAACCTCCGTTCCCTCGCACGTAAAAGACACCGGTCACTTTTTGGCAAAACTGCGGGATGTGTCGCCCGAGGAGCTGGCCGCTCAGACGACGCACAACGCACTGAGGACGTTTGGCATTCCCCCTCAGCAGAAGGGTTATTGATTGACCGGGAGAAACCGGTCCGTAATAATCACAAAGGCGATTGATTGTGACGTTGGAGTTTAATAAGCAGTGTGTTCGCCTGGTGCCTCGGCTCCGGGGTCTGGAGAGGAAGTCGCTGGTGAGATGGCTGCTGGCGAATAACGGCAGGTGGCTCTGTCCGTCGAAAGAGGTTCGTGCAGCGCTGCCACTTGGAGGAATCCCCTGAACGAACGCAACCCCAGATTTAAACCCCACATTATTTTGTCTATGTTTTTTTGTTTATGTCAGGCTAATTCTGGCGGGTGCCGCAATTTCTGGAAAAGTCGTTGAAAACGTTTGCTGTCCTTTAGAGCTGTGACTTGTCGGGATGGACGACCATCGTTTAGAGTCTTTTGCTGAAGATACGGCCCCTACTTGGGTGAAGCGGTTGCCATTTCAGGTGGACGTGGCGGGGATCATCCGCCTGATGGGACGCTCGCTTTACAGCCGGCCCGATGCAGCGATTCGAGAACTCACTCAGAATGCCCACGACGGCGTCATGCGGCGGCGCGCGCAGGACCTGCAGTACCAGGGGCGGATTGACTTTTACCAGTATCCCCGGGAAGGCGTGGTGGAGGTGGCAGATGACGGCGTCGGCTTAACACGGGAAGAAGCCGAAAAATATCTGGGAACGCTCGGCAGCGGGTTGAGTGGGTTACTCAGAGGGCAGGGGGAAGGAACTGGCGAAAGCATCGGCCATTTGATCGGCGAATTCGGGATTGGGCTGTTCAGCGCATTTCTGCTGGCGGATCGGGTGGAAATCTGTACGCGCCACTGCGTGACGGGAGAAGTCACCCGGTGGGAAGCAGGCCCCGAGGCCGATATCATCGTCACGCCGGGAAAACGCGAGACGCCGGGCACAACCGTACGGTTGTATCTCAAACCAGAGCACAGAGCTTTTGCCGAAGATGAAGAACTCCTGGAAAGGGCTATCAGGGAATACGCAGAGTTTTTACCCCTGCCCATTTACATCAACGGCAAACAGCACCGTGTCAACGTGGGGACAGCGACATGGCTCGAACCAACTCCGGACATGGGAGCTCTGGAACTCGAACTGGAGAGCTATTTCGGGGAAACACCCCTGGACGTGTTTGCCATCCGTCAGGAAAAGCCCGTCGTCATCCGTGGTGCTCTCTACGTGACGCCTCAGCGCACGCCCGGGTTTACCGACGCTCCGGCACTAACCGTGACCGTCAGGCGGATGATTATTTCTCGCAAGTTGCACGGATTGTTACCGGATTGGGCAAGCTTTGTGCGAGGGGTGTTGGAGCTCTCGGAGTGTTCGCCCACAACAAGTCGCGAGGACCTGGTACGGGACACGACGTTTTACTTGGTACGGGATTTTCTGGACCGATTCATTCTGGAACACTTTCAAAATCTTGCCACCGAAGCCCCCGCCCGGTGGCAATCGCTCATTGCCTGGCATCGGTACCTGCTAGCCGGGGCCGCTCTCGAGGTGGTTCCCCTCCGTTATCTGCTTCGAGATACGTATCGGTTTATCACATCTCGGGGTGAGATGACATTTCCCGAGATTATGAAGGCGAGCACCTGCGACGGGTTTTCGGAGGACGTGTACGAGACGGTCATCTGGTATAATCCCAGTCGCCATCTGGAAGCCTGGCTGAACGAAGTGTTTGCCGAGCATCCGGCGCCCTGTGTGCATACTTTGCGGAGTTTTGAAGAGGCGCTGCTGGCACTCATGGTGGCGGATGCGGTTTCCGATGGCAAATGGGTAGATTTTCGAGTCGCCGGGCCCGGCAGCCCGGGGTTTGCCAGCAGTATCCTGGGGATGAGGGAACTGACGGACGCGCCACCGGAATGGCAGGATTTCCTGGGGACCGATCGGATCCATGTGAGCGTCGGCGAATACAGCAAGAATATCCCCGTTCTGGCCTTCCTGAGTGAACGATCAGAACTGCACCGCACGTTCGAAGTGTTGCAGAAACAGGGGGCCATGCCTGTCGGTTTCCAGCGACTCATCAGTGCCCATTTTCAGCAGGATACTCCCCAGCCGCATGAGGTCATCCTCAACCGGCGGCATCCGATCGTGGACCGAGCACTCAGCCAGTCCGTTCGATCACCTCTAGCAAGCGTGTTGCGTTTATTGGTCAATAAGGCCCTGCAAACGGCCGGGCTGGTCCTGGATGCCACCCTCCGAGAGCGTGAGCAAGACGATCTGTCCTGGATAGCGGAAGCTCTCTGGGGGCAATCCTGAATATATTCAAAGCGCAGAATAAAAGTTGCAAGAATAAAAAGTTCCAAAAATAAGCAGAGTATAAGGCGACAATTTAGTGAATATTCCTTCTCATTCCTTAGCTTTCGGGGAGCGTGATCATGAACGGGAAAGATGCAGCGCAAGACCTCTTTGAGCCCCTTTTCGAGGCGCTTTTTCAGTTGAATGACAAAGGATACAAACGCTCGGCCTTTCGACTGGCTGAAGAAATCAGGCGGCGGGCTAGGGAAGAAAAGAATATCATTCCCTATCTTTATGCTAATTTTCATAGCATGAACTGTGCGCAGGCGCTTTTTGATCATCGTACTGGGCGCGATCGCGCCGTGGAAACCATTGCGCTGCTGGAAAGCGAAGAAAAGGCCCGGGAAATTCAACCCGATCTACCCATCGATGAATATGAAGGTGTCATCCACTGGTTGACCGCCTGCGCCTACGACAATCTCGCCAAACACCACGCCATCTGCGAGGGCTACGGCCGGGAAGAACTGCAGGGTTTGATTCAGGAAGGTTATGATGTGTGCCGCCGGACCGGTAAGCTGCAGTGCCTCACTTGCTTTCGAGAATACGCCGTGAACGTTTATGAAGCCGCCGGTGATCTTGACCTGGCGATGCATTTTGCACGGTCTGTTTATCGGGAGCTGCCGCTGGTCGAGGAAAACGATCGACGAAGTGTGGGGGCCCTCCAGTATTCTCGGCATTTGACCATGTTGGGACGTCTGGAAGAAGCCCGAGAGATGGCGGAGGCTGCCGTCGGGCTGGCTAAGTATTATCACACACCGCTCGAGCAGCGAGTATTCGCTCAATGTCAGTTGGGAGAGATCCTAACTCTGCTGGGGCGGAGACAAGAACTGGAGGAACGGTGCGCAGTGGTCGGGGAACCGGTGGATTGGACACTGCTGCCGCCGCGAGAGGAAAATCCTGAAATGTGGCTCCGTCGCGATCTATTTGAGGCCACGGAGTTGGCGTGTGCCGGCCGATTGGCAGACGCTCTGGAGATCCTTCGCCGCTGGGATGAGTGGCTGATGTCCCGAGAGGTATGGAGTGAGTGGTTTGAAGTACGTCTCCGGCGGGTCGCTCTGACGATGCTGGCAAAGGACGCGGCTGCGGCGGAATCGTTGGCGCGTCCTCTCCGGCAGGAAGCCCGGCGTCGCAAGGCTTGGTTGTATCTTACGCGATTAGCCGCGATGGAACGAGGCGATGTCCCGCTTTCGCCTGTGGCGTTTCTCAAGCCGCCGGAAAGTGGGCCTCTCAGCCGTGCGGCGTCGGGAGAAAGTCAAGCTGAAAGTCCACAAGCGGCGGGAGAAGAACAGGCCGTTTCCGTGGAAGACGTGGTTCGCCGGTCCGGCCATCACGGGGAGGATGTTGTTGATGGGAAGTCCCAACCGGAACCATCGGCCGATACCGCAAAAACGGCACTGGGCAAGCAGCTCGACGAGTGGCTGGAACGACTGCTGCAAAAGGGCCTGGAGCCGGATGATGTAGCCCAGGTGTTCGAAAAAATGCTGGCCGTCGATCCAGCAAGTGTGGAAGATCCTGACGATGGAGCGCGGCTCATTTATTTGGCGGGGCAGCTTTCGGAAATGCTGGACCGTCAATTGGAGGTGTGGGATTGGGCCCAGCGTCTGCTGACGCGATTCCCCGAAAACGGGGATGTGCTGAACTTGGTGGCAACGGCGGCTCTGGCAGCCTGGTCAGCAGTCCGCGAAGCCGGTGAGGAAGAGTCCTCGGAGTCCTCTCCGCGCGAGGCGGGCAGAAACGTTTCTCTTCCAAAATTGGAGCAGATCGGCGCCTGGTTCCGAAAATCGCTGGATTTGTCGCCGGAATATCCCCGGCATTACACCCGGGCGGCTCAGTTCTTTCGGATGACGGGTGACATCGGAATGGCCGAATGGTGCCTTGCCCGGTCTTTTACCTTGAACCGAAATAATCCACAGGCTGTCCTGGGACTGGCGCAAATTTACTCTGATGCGGATCGCGAACAGGATGCGCTGGCGGTTCTTGATCTGTGTCTGCGAGACGGTAAGTGCGAGGATGCAGAGGTGGCGTGGGAGGCGGGATTGGTGGCATTCCGCCTGGGACGCTATCCTGAAGCCCTGACATATTTGAATCAAAGTGAGCAGTGGGGATGGAACAGCCCCTGGCTTTATTTTTACCGGGCGTGGACGCACTTGAATCTTAAGCAAGTAGAGGATGCCCAGAAAGACATTGATCGTTTCATGGCGACACGAGATGCCCCGGGGTTGGCAGGTCACGTGCTGTACGCCTGGGTCGCCCAGCTGCTGGAGTTACCCGATCAAGTTCGTGACCATATCAAGGCCGTCCTTCAGATGCGAATTCAGGACATTAATGATTTGTCAGAGACCGGCATCGAAAAGAATTTGCAGCAATTGTATGAAGTTGCGCGACAGGCCCTGCCGCCTGAGGACGAAGTGCTCATTGGCCTACAGGATCGGCTGTTCCAAGCAGGTATTGTGCCAGACCATGTTTTTGAGGCGGATCGCAGGAATCGTCCCAAGGTAAGCGACCTCAATTACTACGTTTGCGTGTGCCGCCAGCCTTTGGAGGAGACCTGGTCGAAGCATCCCGCTTGCTGGCCGCATCAGGCCTCGTGGCCGGCGTACTTCGCCTTTTGGGGTGTGCTTGCGCGGAATAGCGAGGAAGCTGAGCACTACGTGCTGCAGGCCCAATCGCGATGCTATCCTGATCTTTCTGCCGAACTTGTCAGCACGACGGTGGAAGAAGGTGGGTTTTTCGATCATCCGGGAGTCGTGTGGCAGGGGGCTCGCCGTTACGACGAGGACCTCGAAGCGATCTACTCGCTTGGCCTGGACGCAAATGAAACTGATGAAAGCATGGACTTGGACGAAGATTTTGACGACGATTTTGATGAGGATGATGAGGGTTTCGATCCGAACATTCCGCCCGAGGATCGATGAACCGCTCCTGCACCGCCTGTTTCATCCCCGCTTTTTGTAACGATCCGTAAAGGGCTAAGGATGCAACATGATGTAAGGGCAATTTCTGCATTGCCCCTACGTTTAAACGGGAATGGAACTGAGCAGACGGCCCCCGGGTTGCTAAAAGGATTATCCAAATCTCCGAATTCGGACGTGAGGAGCGGCTCCCGCGTGCTGAATCTTACTTCTGTGGAGGGTTCGGTCACAGTCCGCATCCTCTCCATGCGATAGCGGAAAAGTGGGGATGAACCAGTTAGCTGGGCTTTTTCTCGCTTGCCATCTTGCGACGTTGGCGATCACCGGGGTTCACCGCAGTGGTCAGCAGGGAACGTCGTTCCCCACGGCCGGTGAATTGACCTCTCCGCAAACGCATGTGAAAAACGTTGCGATTTCAATCAGCCTCACACTTTCACGTCGGCTTCCATGGAGGTACACGCTGGGTAGCGTCGGCGGATTGGTTCAACAATTTCTGAAAGGAATTCGTCGACTTGTTCCCGAGACCGCCCTACGTAGCGGAGTGGATCGGTCACTTCCGCAAAATTAACCTTGGCGAAGGCAGTATCAGCGCGGAGTCTCTCGATAAGGTCGTTCTCTCCTCCTTGTTCCTTGATGACTCTTGCCACGGCCTGGCTGTGCTGGCGGATGCGTTCATGAAGGTCCTGACGATCTCCGCCGGCCTGGACGGCCGCCATGAGAATCTCTTCAGTGGCCATAAACGGTAGTTCCGCGCGGAGATTCTTGGTGATTACCTGAGGATACACGACCAAACCTTCAAAAACATTGCAGCAGAGGATGAGGATGGCGTCCACGGCCAGGAAGGCTTGCGGAATTACGAGCCGTCGATTGGCGCTGTCGTCCAGGGTGCGTTCGAACCACTGAACGGCATGCGTCATGTGGGCATTGGCCTCGAGGGACATCACGAATCGAGCCAGTCCGCAGATGCGCTCGCACCGCATCGGGTTGCGCTTGTAGGGCATGGCCGAGGAACCCACCTGATCCTTTTCAAAGGGTTCCTCTATTTCCTTGCGATGGGCCAACAGTCGGATATCGGTCGCCACCTTGTGAGCGGTGTCCGCGATCTGTGAGAGGAGAGCGAGGATCTGCGCGTCAATTTTTCGGGAATATGTCTGGCCCGTGATGGCGTAGCTGCCGGGAAACCCCATCTTTTGGCAGACCAGTTCGTTGAGGCGTTTGACCTTTTCATGATCTCCCTGAAAGAGGGCGAGAAAGCTGGCCTGCGTGCCCGTGGTGCCCTGAACGCCCCTTGCCCGAAGTTGTGACAATCGATATTCAAGCTCCTGCAGGTCGAGGACAAAATCGTAAGCCCAAAGACATGCCCGGCGGCCCACGGTTGTCGGCTGGGCGGGCTGGAAGTGGGTGAAACTCAGGCAGGGCAGGTCGCGGTACTGCTGTGCGAAACGTCCCAAACGATCAATGACCGCGGCGAGTCGCGGGGCCAGGATTTGCAGCCCCTCCCGCATGAGGAGAAGATCCGTATTATCGGTGACGTAGCAGCTCGTGGCGCCCAGGTGAATGATCGGTCGGGCCTTGGGACAGGCGTCACCGAAGGTATGCACGTGTGCCATCACGTCGTGGCGGAGACGGCGCTCATATTCCGCTGCCTTAGCCCAATCGATATCGTCCACATGGGCTCGCATTTCCTCGATTTGTTCCTGGGAAATGGGGAGGCCCAGTTCAGCTTCCGCTTCCGCGAGAATGATCCACAGCCGTCGCCAGGTGGAAATACGTCGCTGCGGACTGAACAGCTCTGCCATTTCTCGCGAAGCGTAGCGGGTGATCAGAGGGTTGTCGCAAATATTGTGGTCGCTCTGTGTGGTCATAGGCAATTTCTCGATCAGCAGGCAATGAATGCTAGCTTACTCCCGATACTCAAAGCAGCACCGAAAGCTTACATGTTCGTGACATCATCCACGGCGTCGCCATTGAGCAGGGCATCCATGGCCGCCGCAATCTCATTCGCATGTTGCGTATCAAGGGCATAGACCCGGCAGATCCGATAGCTGAAAGGAATCTGGCGGTACAGTTCCCGTGCATCCAGCGTGCGGACGGACTTTGTGGCAGGATCGTAAAGATAGTTCTGGCCCGCGGCGGGGGCACGGGTGCCCGGGCGATGGACATGGCGGGGCGGATCGCAGCGAAGCGGGATTTCTCGCAAACCGGGAGGAAGTCGACGGCGAATGGCCTCTTCAAAGAGTTTCTCGTCGCTAAAAACGCTCATTTCCTCCGACTTTCCCGGGCCGAAAAACACTGTTCTTTCACATACCATCTTCCACAGGATCTTCCGTCCCAGCCATTCCCGCCAGCGGACACCCAGAGTGGCCAGCCGTTCGTCTGGAGAGTCCGCCCAGCGTTCCACGTCCACAAGCAGCGACCAGTCCGTGAAGCGGCGATATTGGTCCAGATGGTCAAGAGGGTTTCCCGGAAAGAGATAATCAGCGCTATCCCGGAAAAGGTCCTGCAGCGAAAGGTCGATGGAACGCACCGTGCGATGGAAATAAATCGATCGGAACAGTTCCGCCCTTACCGTGATGAACCGCACCAGGGCAGGCAGGCCACGTTCATGGATTGTCAAACCCTGGGGCGTGAAAAAACTGTAATGAATGAGCCGGTCCAGGTCGAAGGCCCGTTGACTGTAACCCGACATGTAGGCATCGCGAAGGACAAAATCCATGTTGTCCACGGTATAGATCCCACTGAAGAGGGATCGCAGGAGTCGCAACCAGAGCGGGGAAGATGGCTCCTCCGGGGTTTTGGGGCGGGTGATCAGAAAACAGATTTGTTCGGGGTCGATCTCTTCGTCCGGCCGGAGTTCCCCCAGCGGATTTCGGCGCACTCGGCGGAGCAGGGGGGCAAGTTCCCGCCGAATGATCTCACTTCCCAATCGCTCATGATTGAGCCCATAGCGGGCAAGATAGAATTGGTCGAAGAAATGCCCAAACGGACCGTGCCCCACGTCATGAAGGAGCCCGGCAAGCCTCATGAGCGTTGTCACGTAGCCGAAACTGGGCGTGTCTGGATCGCTGGCCTGGAGGCTCGGGTAGAGGTGCTGCGTGACACGCCCCGCAAGGTGCATCACGCCCAAAACATGCTGGAAGCGCGTATGTGTTGCAGACGGAAAGACCCACCAGGCCGTCTGAAGCTGGTGAATCTGGCGTAATCGTTGAACCCACGGATGGTCAATAATATCCTGCTCGGAAATTTCCCCCGGGGCGGCTCCGCGGCGCGACACAAAAGGGATATAGCCGTGGATGGGATCGTGGCTGAGACTCTCCCAGTCGTAGTTCGGCTGCATCACGGACACTCCCAAAAGCGGTCCTTTGCGCTTTCTGCCGGGTTTATAATGATACGACGCGCCAGTCGAAGGATTGCTGCTTCCCTGTATTTTCTGAAGATATCGTTTTAGGGCAAAGGGGCGCCGTGACGGGATAAGGAGGGGACCGGAGGGCCAAAGGGACGAGGTAGCGACTGAGGGATAGTGTGTTTGGTGTGGTCCTTTTTGACGAGGAGGAGGATTCGGTATGCTGCGCTCGAGCGTGCTTGTGTTGGCTGCTTGCGGAATGTTGGTTTTCGCTGATAGCGTCTGTCGTGCCCAACCGCCGGGAGGTCCGCGGCAAAGAGGCAATCCTCGCGCGGTCTTTGAGGTGAAAACTCTACCGAAGGACGACGTGGAAAAACGGATTCTGGAAGTCATTGAAGAGGTAGGTCGAAATCAGCGGGCAGGGAATATGATTGTTCCCGAGGAAGACGGACGTCTCCTCCGTGCATGGGCCGAGGCCGTGGGGGCCAAGCACGTGGTGGAACTCGGCACCTCGGTGGGGTATTCCGGACTGTGGTTCTGCCTGGTGCTAAAAAAGACGGGAGGAAAGTTGACCACCTTTGAGATCAACGAGAAGCGTGCTGCCATGGCCCGGGAGAATTTCGAAAAAGCAGGGGTGAGCGACATTGTGACGATCGTGCTTGGGGATGCCCACGAAACCGTCAAACAGGTCAAGGAACCGATCGATGTTCTTTTCCTCGACGCAGACAAGACTGGGTATCTTGACTATTTTGAGAAGCTTTCACCACTGGTTCGTCCCGGGGGAGTTGTTATCGCCCATAACATGATCCCGAGCATGGCCGACCCGCGATTCGTGAAGGCAATCACGACAAATCCAGACTACGAGACGGTGTTCCTGCACATGGACGCCTCGGGGGTATCGGTGTCGGTGAAAAAACATTGACCGGGCATTTCCTCCTGGCGCGGGAACTTCTGCCCGCAGCCAGGGTGAAAGTCCATAGCGAAAACCCAACAACAAAAAACCGGCAGGGGTTGGCCCCATCACCTCTGCCGGTTTGTTCTCATCTTTTGAGCGAAGAATCAACAATCAATGGCATGGGAAAGAATCTGCGGACGGTTGCCGCGACGAATGGCAAACAGTCAGATCGCCTCCCCGCCGCGCTCGCCGGTTCGGATTCGGATGCAATCCTCCAGGGGCAACACGAAAATTTTGCCATCCCCAATCTGCCCGTGCGGTCCGGTCCGTGCCCCTTTGATGATGGCGTCAATGGTCGGTTCCAGAAAGTTGTCATTGACGGCGATCATGAGCTGGACCTTACGGGTGAGATTCACGGAATACTCATGACCCCGAAAGGCCTCGGCATGCCCCTTTTCCCGCCCAAATCCCTGCACGTCCATGACCGTGAGGCGGAAGACCTCCACCTCCGCAAGGGCCTGTTTGACGGCTTCCAGTCGATGGGGCTGAATGATGGCGATGATCAGCTTCATTGGGCCACCCTGCGACGAAAAACATAACACACCAGCGGTAGGTATCACACTATCATATCTGGATACGTGCGGCAAGACACGCCCTGTGGACAGTGGGTCCCCGTCCATAGAGCCACCAGATGGTGGCTCCCAAACAAGAAAACACCATTGGCGGAATAAGGCAATCAAAATGGATTGGGGGCGACCAGTTGGCCGCCCCCGCGTGTCCATCAGATCGCTCTCCCGCGTTGCCACATTCTCAGGTGGCGAAGTCTTGAGGCTTGCGGATCACACGTCACACCAAAGCCGGCAGTTCGTAGCCCTTGCGCCGCGGGCGCTCCATGTAGGAAGACTTGTTGGCTCCGTCGTGGTTGGTGAATTGCTCCGTCGTCGGGTCCCAGCGAAGTTTGAATCCCACCTCGCCCACTTCGCGCACAATGTTGACGAGATAGCACAGTGTTGTGGAGCGTTGTCCGTATTCGATGTCGGCATTGCACCGCTTGCGTGTCTTAATGCACTCAATCCAGTTGGCGATGTGGTATTCCGTCTCCGGCCGTGTGATCGGGCCTGGATAATCCGGTGATTGCATGAGTTCCTTGGGATTGGTTGCAATCTTGTTGCGATTGATTTCCACTTTCCCCTTTTCACCGATGAAGATCGCACCCAACCCAGGGCCCCAATCGCCATTCAAGTGGAGACGCAGTTCTGTCCCATTGGCATACCACATCCGCACTTTGGCCCGCGGCCCAACCACCGGACGAGCCAGACGGTTGAGGTACTCCAGATAAGTGGGATCATCTTCGGGGATGGTCTCAAACTTGCCGCACGGTTCTACCCGGACGGGCTCCTCGAGCATGATCTCCACCGGACCTGTTTCGTCGGTGCCGAGAGCACGCTGGATTTGATCGTAGGAATGGGTTCCCCAACCGGTGACGCCGTAGCACAATCCCCCACCATCATAGTCCCACCAGCGCTCCCAACCGTGATGCAGTTCGGGGTGGTACGGCCGTAATTCTGCCTGATTCGTCCACACGTCCCACCAGTTCGCGCTTCCCCCTTCGGGCATCGGCATCGGCGGCTTCCCCGGCCAGCGCTCCGGACCCACGAAGTTAGGGGCAATCACCGTGAGGACTTTGCCAATGGCACCGTTTTTCACCAAATCGCTGGCCCAGTTATTGATGGGCATGGAACGCTGCTGGGTTCCCACTTGTGTCACCCGATTGTACTTCCGTGCCGCCTGCACCATGTACCGGCCTTCACGGATTGTCAGGCACATGGGTTTTTCGATGTAGGCATCCATCCCCATTTGCATGGCGATCACGGTGATCCAAGCCCGGGCATGAGTGGTGGTTTCCACCATCACACCATCGGGCTTTTCCTTTTCAATCATGGTGCGGAAGTCTTCGTAAGTGCCCCATTTTTGGTCTTGTCCCACATCTTTGACGAAACGATCGATGGCGGGCTTGAAACAATCGCACACCGCCACAATCTGCATGTCTTTGATTTCCCGGGACTCATTGACGATCGATCGCGCTCGGCCGCCCAGGCCGATGATAGCCACTTTGACCCGTTCGGATGCCGCAGCTTGACCCGCCAATCCCAGGGCTCGGCTGCTGACAAACGTCGGGATGCCCAGGACGACACCCAGCTTCAACACAGAGCGACGGGAAATCTGGTGCTCTCGCATGGCAAACTCCTTTCACGAGTTCCAAGGCGTCAAAATCGACTGGTGCGGCGGCAATCGCTTGTATAGGAGGATGCGCCACTGGCCGAAAAACATGATTTCACTGGCAATAGAATACACCCATCCAGCCCGTTTGCCAATGCTTTCGATTTTTAAGTTCGCCGACTTCGGGAATGACTGCGGGGACGAGATTTTAGTTGATGGGTTCTCGGTGTTTTCATTCAACGGGAGCGCCTCTTGTGTCTGGATGAGCTCAACGTCGCCAAATTCTGACAGCGATGGGAACGGACTGCCACGTTCGAAGAGATCCCGTCTAAAGGCGCCCCACCCGAACCGGAAAAAACGAAGCTTCTCGCTACCCGGGCGGAACTCAGCTTTCAGCAAACATTGCATCCACGAAGCTATCGGCATCGAAGGGCAGGAGGTCTTCCGGTTTTTCCCCCACGCCGACAAATTTCACGGGCAGTCCCATCTGCTGTCGAATCGCCACCACAACCCCGCCTTTGGCTGTGCCGTCCAGTTTTGCGAGAACAAGACCGGTACACTTGACGGCCTCGCTGAAATGCTTGGCCTGACTGATCCCATTCTGACCCGTGGTGGCGTCGAGGACGAGAAGGACCTCGTGGGGGGCCTCGGGAATCTGTTTTCCCAACACCCGGTGGATTTTGGAGAGTTCCCGCATCAGATTCTGATGTGTTTGCAGACGTCCCGCGGTATCGACGATACAGACGTCGGCCTGGGTTTCAATCGCCCGGGCGACCGCTCGATGACCCACAGCCGCGGGATCACTTCCCTGCGGGCCGGTCACAATTTCCACCCCCAAACGCTGAGCCCAGATACTCAATTGCTCCACGGCCGCAGCGCGGAAGGTATCCGCCGCTCCAAGGACGACTTTCTTCCCCTGCGACTGCAACATGTAGGCCAATTTGGCGATTGTCGTGGTTTTCCCGCACCCGTTGACTCCGCAGACCATGATGACCGTTGGGCCCTGGCTGGCGAAGCGGATGGGGGACTCCGGTTGCCGCAGGAGATCTTTAAGGCCCTTCTTTATTTCCTCAATCGCCTCTGACCATTCGATGACGCGATTGCGGTACTTCTGGGCGATCTGATCGACGAGCTGCTGGGCCGCTTGAACCCCCATGTCGGTGCGAACCAGAACTTCGAAGAGTTCATCCAGGAAAGCCTGATCGACCAGCCTTCCCCGCGTCTTGAACAGATCGCGGATGTCTGTTTGTAAAATTTGGGCGGTCTTTTTCAGACCTTGTTTGATACGATCAAGCAGTCCCATGGTCGCGACTCACCGGATTCTCTCTTGCCTGCGCTGAAACACCCTCTTTTTTGTCTCGCAAGGGCCGGATATCTAATCGGTTTGGCTTCCCGAACACCGGCCCAACAGCTCGAAATTTTGCCAGCGGTTATTTGCACGGTCAAACTGGCGCCATCGCCATGGATGCACCGCCCGATGGACGACCAACTGTCACGACTTTTCCGGCGTCCGCGCGCAGCCCAGAACGATATCCCGGTACAGTCGGTCCAGGATCCCGTTCACAAATGGCCCCGATTGTTGCGTCCCGAATGTTTTGGCCAACTCCACGGCCTCATCGATTGCCACCTGGGGGGGTACATCGGTGTAAAGCAACTCGTAGGCCCCAATTCTCAGGGCATTCCGATCGGTGACGGCCATTCGGCTTAGGGACCAGTTCTCGGTGACCGCCCCAATCTTGGCGTCCAGTTCCTGTCGGAATTTTCGCACTCCGTTGAGCAACTCGCTTGCAAAACGAACCAACTCCGGATGACGGAGGCGCTGCCGCAATGTCTGTTCATCGTCGGCCGGGTTATGCTGGGGATTGAGATCATCCTGATAAAGAATCTGAAGGACCACGGCCCGGGCCTTCCTGCGACCGCTCATATGCTCCATCGCGTCACCCACTGTAGGCCCCTCCCGATGGTGCTTTTTCAGCGGTTGTCACCTCGTTCCGGCGTATTTGCAGGTGTTGCTCCATTTGCTCCATGAGACGGACCATTTCGAGAGCTGCCTGGGCGGCTTCCGCCCCTTTGTTGCTGACCACTCGCCCCGACCGATCTTTACTCCGGATGACGTCACTCCCCGCGGACCGTGCCATGGCTTGCTCAAGCGTGTCGCATGTGATCACCCCGAATAAAACTGGAACCCCTGTTTTTACACCAATTTCGGCAATTTGCAGGCTCACCGCGCGATTGATGTGCTGGTCGTGGGAAGTTTCCCCTTTGATGACCGCACCCAGACAGATGACCGCCAAATACTTCCGCGAGCTGGCCAGCAACTGGGCAATGGTGGGAATCTCAAACGCGCCGGGAACCCAGAAGACGTCAATGGCTTCGTTGGAAACACCGCCGGAGGTGAGTGTTTCCAGGGCCCCCTGAAGCAACCCATTTGTGATTGTCTCATTAAAACGGGAAACGACCACGGCAAACCGTCCCGGGGGTAACTCGCAAGTTCCCTCGAAGACGCGAATGCCGGGAAAGCGTTCGCGAAGATTCATGGCAGCGTGTGGATTGGTCATGGAATTGGCTGTCTATCGTCCACGCCCCGGTAGTAACTGTATCTGCGCCCGCGCCAACCATCAGGGCGGTTTGTGATTGAACGGGGCTCCTTGTCGCGGAAGCGTGGTTGCCCGCTCGTGCATCAAGACGGAAAACAGGTCAGCCGTTTGCCGTCCCCGTGAACATGCTCAAATCAACGGACGTTGAGACTCATCAAGAACTCGGCATTGGTCTTGGTTTTGGCCAGACGGCTCACCAGGAATTCCATGGCATCCGGTGGATTCATCTCGTTCAGAACACGGCGGAGAATGCAAATCCGGCGATGTTCTTCTGGGTCAAGAAGCATTTCTTCACGACGTGTTCCTGAACGGTTGATGTCGATGGCCGGCCAGATGCGCTTGTCCACCAGCCGACGATCGAGCACAATTTCCATGTTTCCGGTGCCCTTGAACTCCTCGAAAATGACCTCGTCCATCTTACTGCCGGTATCGATCAGGGCCGTGGCGATGATGGTGAGAGAACCGCCTTCGTCGATCTTCCGCGCGGACCCGAAGAATTTCTTCGGTCGCTGCAGGGCGTTGGCGTCCACGCCTCCTGTAAGGATCTTTCCAGAGGCGGGGCACTCGGCATTCCATGCCCGGGCCAGTCGGGTGATGGAATCGAGGAAGATGATGACGTCTTTGCCGTATTCCACCATCCGTTTGGCCTTCTCGATCACCATTTCCGACACCTGGATGTGTCGGGCTGGAGCCTCATCAAATGTCGAGCTGATCACCTCACAGTTACGGCCTTTGATCTGACGCTCCATGTCCGTCACCTCTTCCGGACGCTCGTCGATGAGCAGCATAAACACGTAGCAGTCCGGATAATTCTTGAGAACGGCTTTGGCCATCTTCTGGAGGAGGATCGTCTTCCCCGCCCGGGGTGGGCTTACGATCAGACCCCGCTGTCCGAATCCGACGGGTGCGATGAGGTCCACCACCCGGCATTCAATTTCTTCCGGAGTCGTTTCGAGGATGATTCGTTTGTCGGGATGGCAGGGGGTGAGGTCGTCAAACCAGATTTTCTTGGCTGCCAGATTAGGATCTTCGTAATTAACGGCTTCCACCCGCAGAAGGGCGAAATACCGCTCGTTTTCCTTGGGCGGCCGGATCTGGCCCGAGACGGTCATTCCCGTTCGCAGGCCAAAACGGCGGATTTGACTGGGGGAAACGTAGATGTCATCCGGGCAGGCGAGATAATGGTAATCGGGACTCCGTAAAAAGCCGAAGCCATCCGGAAGAATTTCGAGAGTCCCTTCTCCGTACATCAGACCGCTCATCTTCACCCGCTCTTTCAGGATGCGGAAGATGAGATCCTGCCGTTTCATGCCGGCGATTTCAGTATCGGAGAGGTTTTCCTTGCGGGCTTCCTCGATGAGTTCCGCCATCGACATCCGCTGAAGTTCGGCGATGTGCGTGTCGCCCGACCGCTTCGCCTGTTCGAACTGCTGAGCCTCTTCGTCGTTTTCCTCCTCTTCAAAGCGGCCGTCCATGAGCTGTTCCGCAATGGAAAGCGGTTCGTCACGGTCGTGACGGCGGCGACGAAAGGTCTGCCGACCACGCTGTGCGGGCACACCTTTCCCGTTGGATTCTTCCTCACCGAATCTTCGGGAATCGGAAAAAGATCGGATGTCTTTCGACTGGGACATGGCGTCAGTCTCCTGCGACAAGGTCAGGACTTTCCGGCGGCACGCGAACGGTGCCAAAAGGTGGGACTCAACATTTTAAAACGGATGGAGTAGCCGTTACCGCACCCAACCAATTTTTATGGGATGAATCACTCCCGTTTCAAGTGGCTCAGTCTGGAAGATGCGAAAGATTTTTCCAAAATCAAAACGAAACACAACGAACATGGTATCGACTTCGCAGCGTGCTGGTGCCTATCTCCCCGACTCTGTCATTCACGCAGCACAGCGCGAAATCTTTGGCTCCTTCGTCATTGTGCAAAAGCTTCGTACACGACTCGTCTTTTTTTATCCCGCTTCAGTGTTTTATGCTGCACCAGCTCGTAGCTGAGAGGATGATCCCATCGAGTCGTCGAATCTAAAACTTCAACACTCTTCCGCAACCAGGATTGGCCGGGCAGTTGTCTTGTTCACCAATTCCAGTTGCGGTTCGCCGCATTCCAAGGCGCGGACGTCGGACAACGCATAATCTGTATCGCCACCCCTTCGAGACCGGCAAGCATAGCGCGATTGTCAGGGGTTAATGGGAAGCTAAATCGGCGATGAGGCTCCGCCAGACGTCCGTGACCTGTTGTCGGATGTCGTTGATGCTCCCGGAGTTGTCGATCACAAAGTCCGCCCGGACTTTTTTGACGTTCCGCGAGATCAACCACCTTTCCCGGCGATCCAGCTCTTCGGGCTTCCAGCCTCGAGTGCCCGCCCGATGGTAACGTATATCGGTTGGCGTGTCAATATAAAGTAACCTTTGACATAGTTTACTCCACCCGGCCTCCAAGAGCAACGGGGCGTCGATGACGAAAACCGGCCGCTGGTTCTGCCGGTGCTTTTCCTGCTCGGACAGGCAATCCGCCAACACGGCCTCGTGGATGACCCGCTCCAGGATCCGCCGCCGCTCTCTCGATAGCTCGTTGTCCTCGAAGACCAACTCTGCAATTCGTTTTCGATCGATTTCCCCCATTAAGGGGAAAACGGGCGATCCGAAAACTTGCCCAAGATAGGCACGAATAGCTGGCTGGTCAAGCGCCCGGTGCGCTGCTTCGTCGGCATCAAAAACTTCCGCCCCCAGCCGGGCAAATTCCGTGGCAACTAGCGACTTTCCCGTTGCTGGAGGTCCCAACAACCCCACCGTGATCATGCTGGACATGCTTTCCCTGAAATGTTCCGTTAATGGCGACTGAGTGTGAGTGAGTCCTTTTCCGTGAAAACAATACCTGGCAGGCGGGCTGTGTCAGATTTGATACAGGGGCCTGGTTTATACTGGTTCCATATCATTCCAGTTCGGCCCGGCCCCCACATCTACCTTGAGCGGGACATTCAGTTTCATGACCGATTCCATTTCCTGGCGGACAAGACGGGCTGTGGCGGACACTTCGTCCGCTGGGCATTCGAACACAAGTTCGTCGTGGACCTGAAGGATCATCCTTGCGGCCAAGTCCGCCTCCCGCAGGGCATTCCGAACTCTGATCATGGCCAGCTTGATAAGGTCGGCTGCCGAACCCTGCACGACCGTGTTGATAGCCGTCCGTTCTGGGAGATTGCGCTGGCGGGTGGGGTGCTCCCGCACTCCGGAGATCCTCCGCTTCCTTCCCAGGATTGTGCGAACAAATCCCTGGCGGCGACATTCCTGGAGCACGCCCAGCAGAAAACGATCAATCCCGGGATAGCGGGCAAAATAGGCATCAATAAACGCTGCGGCCTCTTCTTTCGAGATTCTCAATTGTTTGGCCAGGCCAAACGGCGTCTGTCCGTAGATCACTCCAAAATTGACGGCCTTGGCTTTCCGCCGCATCTCGGGGGTCACTGGGGTGGGAGGGACGCCAAACACCTCCGCGGCAACTGCCGTGTGAATATCTTCGTCACGGTGGAATGCCTCGCACAGCCGTTCGTCCTGAGAGAAGTGCGCCAGCATGCGGAGTTCGATCTGGGAATAATCGGCTGAAATCAGGCGCCAACCCTCCTCGGCGACAAAAGCAGATCGAATTTCGCGACCTTCCTCCGTCCGCACCGGGATGTTTTGGAGATTCGGATCACTGCAACTGAGCCGTCCGGTGGCGGTTACGGCCTGGTGAAATGATGCGTGGACCCTGCCCGTTCGCGGACACACCATTGTGGCCAGGCCCTCCACGTAGGTGTTCTTTAGTTTGGCGTACTGGCGATAGTCGATTATCTTGGCGGGGAGCGGGTGAATGGCCGCGAGCTCTTCCAGGACCTCGGAGTCTGTGCTGATCCCGGTTTTCGTTTTCTTCGAGCTGGGGAGTTGAAGTTTGTCGAAAAGGATCTCCTGAAGCTGCTTCGGAGAGCCGATGTTGAATCTTTCCCCGGCAAGCTGGTAAATCTCCTCTTCCAGGATCTGCATGCGTCGTTCGAACTCTTCGCCGAGTTTTCGCAAGCGTTCGGTATCCACGCGGATACCGTAATACTCCATTTCCGCCAGGATTTCCACCAGGGGCATTTCCACATCGGCGAACAGTTTCGCCAATTCTTCCCGCTCGAGTTGCGGCTCCAGTTTTTGCTTCAGGTGCCAGGGGAGAATGGCGTCCTGGACGGCATAACGCGCGATATCTTCAATCGCCACCTCATTCATTTGCTTCTGTTTGCGGCCGGTGCCGATCAGCTCGGATATCTTGATTGTCTCGTGGCCTAGGAGGCGGGCGGCCTGCTCATCCAAACTGTGGGATCGCGAACCGGGATCCAGAAGATAGTCGGCGAGCATGCAATCGAATCCAAGCCCCTGCACATCGAATCCGCAGGAGCGCAGAACAACGAGATCGTATTTCAAATTCTGCCCAATCTTTGCAATTTGCTTGTTACCGAGAATTGGTCCCAGATGGATAAGCACATCCTGCAGGGAGAGGGCTGGACTTCCTTCTGGTGTGAGGATGGGGATGTAGTATCCTTCCTGCGGCTCCGCTGCCAGCGAGATCCCCACCAGATCGGCCCAGCGAGGACGAATGTCCGTGGTTTCTGTATCCAGACTCATCGCGTTGGCCTGGGCGAGCCGGCCCGCCAGGTCCTTCAGCTCTCGAGTTGTTTGGACAACGTGGTAACGATAGGAGATAGCCTGGGGGGGAGTAGGTGGGGATTCCTGTTGCGGTGCAAGCTTTTGGAGATCTGCGATGAGTCGGCGAAAGCCGAGCTGGCGGCACAGTTCGATGGCCCGGTCTATTTGAACAGGCTTCAACGTGAGTTCCTGGGGCTGGAGGTCCAGCGGGACGTCTCGTCTGAGGCGGACCAGCTCTCGAGAGAGAAAGGCCTGTTCGCGATAAGTTTCGAGGTTGTCACGTTTTTTGCCGGGGGGTAGCTCCGCGAGACGCTCGTAAAGAGCCTCGAGCGTTCCATAACGCTGAAGGAGTTCCTGGGCCGCCTTGGGACCAATCAGGGGGACGCCCGGCACATTGTCACTGCTGTCTCCCACGAGGGCCTGAAAATCAACGACCTGCTCAGGAGTGACGCCCCATTCGCGGAGGAGAGCCTCGCGGTCGATATATGTTTCCTTGCGCAGATTCAGGAGTTTTACACGATCGGTGATGAGCTGGCGACAGTCTTTGTCGTTGGTGACGAGAACGCACTCACCGCCCTGCGCTTCGACAATCGACGCCAGTGTTGCCATGATGTCGTCGGCTTCGAACCCCGGCCGACGTAGCACGGGTATGCCGAGGGCTTCCAGAAACTGCTCGATGAGTTCGATTTGCGGGATAATGTCGGCATCTAGCTCCGGCCGATGGGCTTTGTATTCCGCGTAAATCTCCTTCCGGAAGCTTGGTTCTTTTGCATCGAAGGCGCAAATGAGAAAGTCTGGCTTGTATTTGGTCAGCAGATGGATCATATCCCGGACGAATCCGAACACGGCATTGACCGGGCGTCCATCAGGGGCGGTCATTTCCGGCAAAGCATGAAACAACTGGTGGATGAGCGAGTGGGCATCCACCACGAACACCCGTTTGCCCCGAAAGAGTTCGTCTGATTCATGGGTTGTGGCTGGCGACGGAGTTGATGTGGCCGTCAGGACATCCTCCGTCTGCGCGGGGGTTAAGCCCTCCTGAGATGCCTGTTGGAACAGGTCAGGAGTTAGCTCCTGAGTGGGTGTCATCACGGTACGGCGGAAACGGGTCGCTCGTTTAGGACTCATCGATGGGCCTATCTGTTCTTTTTACACCCTCGATCGAGATCTGTGCCGGTTATCAGGGCTTCGCGGGAGGTTGAGAAAAGGTAAGCGGGCCGATCAGCCCCTCCGCCACGCTGCTTGTGTGGTCGGAATCGCACCAGATGCCGATGGCCACCACATGGGGATGCGAGCCTTTAAAATACTTGTCGTGGTCTTCCACGACGTTGCGGGTTTCTGTCAACCAGTCTTCAGCAGTACCCCGCCGTAGGACGAGGGTATAAAGTTCTACACGACCGAAAATGAGCGAATTGTAGGTGCGGTGGATGACGTCCTTATCCCCTTCCCGGGCGGGGTTATCCCACACGTAGCCGATGACGTCATATCCGTCGGAGCGGCGGAAAGCGAGATATACCTGAAGGACCTGATCGTTCGTGGAGTCGTAGTTGGCATTTCCGCCCCGCGGGAGAGTCAGGGCCTTCCAGCCCCAGGAAAGCTGAGGATAGCGGTCGGCAGCAAACGGACGGGAACGGAGGTCCTGGTAGAGGACGAACGAAGCGCGAACCGCTCGCAGGCGCAATACGCGTTGGTGCGGGTTTTGAGGATCGGCCTCTACTGTGATGCGGACATCGCCACCGAGCCCGGCCTTTTGATACTCCCATGGGCTTGGCCAGCTCACGTTTGTCAGCCAGCGCGAGACGAGTGGTCCATGGAAGCCAAAAACTTTCTGGCTCTCTTCGCCCGCTGCGATTGATGCGACGCTGACCAGGGCCATCAGCACCCAAACGAGGAAAACCCTGTGGAACAGGCGGGGCGGCCTCGTGCGAGGGACTTGCTGGTGACAAGTCCGAAGATGGCGGGAGAACATAGGACGTCCCTTTCGCTGAACGTACCGACAGTGGAAACTTCCCGTTTGCGGGAGCCGCGGCAAGGTCACGGGATGCAGAAAGAATCCTCAGCCCGATCTGGTGATTCTCAACTTATTCTATGCCTGATCAGATGGGCTCACAACTCAGCGAAATTCTGACTCATCCCCACTTTTCCTCTGCCGACGGAGACGCGGACGTCCAGAGTGGTTCGCGCGGAAGCGACATTCGATCCGGAGGGACCTGCTGGTCAGGTCCGGTTCCCCACGGTGGATCATGCGTTGCGTTTCGGCCGGCACGACAAGCATGCCCATGCGAAGGACTTCTCGGTGGGTGAGGTCCGCATTTGGAGCATCCATTTCACCGAGCGGGCCCCAACTGGTTGGTTGCGTGGTTCGTTAAACGGCAGGGGCAATTCAAGAATTGCCCCTACTACACGTTGTGCCCTCGGTATGTCATAGGTTTTTGCAAAAATGGGGTTGGGTATAAACAGACTTGCCTGGCCGGGGCAGTGAAAATCCGACAACATTCAACACGGGGAAATGTTTTTCTGACGCTGGTGATGGTGACTGAGCACCACGGTGGCCTGCACCGGCAGATAAAAACGAAAGATTTATAATAGGAAAAACATGCAAAATCTTTAGGATGGTTGCTGTATGACGAGCTACGCGAAGGCGATCTTTTCCAACCCAGCGCTATTGACCGATCTTTATCAATTGACAATGGCCCAGGGTTACTGGCGCCAGGGTTGGGCCGACCGCCGCGCTGTTTTCCATCTGTTTTTTCGCCGGGCACCGTTTGGTGGCCGATTCGCTATCGCTTGCGGGATGGAAGCGGTGGTGGAATTTCTCAAGCGATGGCGATTCACCGAGGAAGACCTCGGCTATCTGGCGACACTCAAGGCCCCTGATGGTCGGCCTCTTTTTTGTCCAGAATTTCTCGATTATCTGGCTGGCCTGCGTTTTGAGGGGGAACTCCTGGCCGTGCGGGAGGGGACCATCATTTTTGCTCACGAGCCTTTCTTGCGGGTTCAGGCGGGTCTGTTGGTCTCGCAGTTGCTGGAGACACCGCTCCTCAATCTGGTGGGATTTCCCACGCTGGTGGCCACCAAGGCGGCACGGGTGGCGCGAGCTGCCCATCCCGATCCGGTCATTGAATTTGGCTTGCGACGAGCACAGGGGTTTGAGGCAGCGCTCATTGCAGCGCGGGCGACATACATCGGCGGATGCGTGGGCACTTCTCATGTCCTGGCCGGAAAACTGTGGGATATCCCCGTTCGGGGCACTCAGGCTCACAGTTGGATTCTCGCGTTTGGTGACGAGCGCCGGGCTTTCGAGGCTTACGCCGAGAGTTATCCTTCCAGTTGTGTGCTTTTGGTGGATACGTTCGATACAATCCAGGGAGTCAAACACGCGATCGAGGTAGCACAGAAGCTTAAGGAAAAAGGACATCGATTGCTTGGGATTCGTCTGGACTCCGGCGACTTGGTGACGCTGAGCCAGAAGGCCCGACAGATGCTCGATGAGGCGGGCCTCAACGATGTGGTTATTCTTGCGTCCGGAGATCTTGATGAGTATCGGATTAGCCGTCTCAAAGCGGCTGGGGCTCAAATCAATGCGTGGGGAGTGGGTACGCGGCTGACCACGGCCTTCGATGAGCCGGCGCTTTCCGTGGTCTACAAACTGGCGGCCATCCAGGATGGAAATGGAGCCTGGCACGACCGAATGAAGATCTCGGCGGAGACGGCCAAACAAACACTGCCGGGAATTTTGCGGGTTCGCCGGTATTATGCCGCAGGCCAGTCCCAGATGGATGTCATTTACGACGAACGCGATCCCCAGGATCTTCAGCTTCCCGCGAAGCGAGGGAAGGAGTTCACGTTTGACGAAGCCGTGGAGTTACTTCAACCCCTGTGGGTAGGGGGCGAACCGGTTCAAGAGGTCAGGAGTCTCAAAGAGATCCGGGAATACGTTCAGCGCCAGCTCGGCGCCTTTGCCTCGGAGTACCTCTCGCTGCGACGGGCAAAAGCGTTTCCGGTAAAGATGGCTCGCGGTGTTGCCATCCGCCGCCGACAACTGCGATATCATCATGAGGAGCCTTCAGCATGAGTCGGGTTCGCGTGGCAGGGGCGACCGTCAATCAGACGCCCCTCGATTGGTCCAACAACTTGGCCAATATCGTTCGTGCCATCGAAATTGCCCGGAACGAAGGGGCCACGATCCTTTGTCTGCCGGAATTGTGCATCACGGGCTATGGGTGCGAGGACGCTTTTCTTTCCCCAGGCGTTCACAAGACAGCGCTGGAAGTGCTCATGGAGTGTCTGCCCCATACCAAAGGGATGATTGTCTCTCTGGGACTTCCGGTGTTTCACCGATGCGCCGTCTTCAATTCGGCCTGCCTGGTCGCAGACGGGCAAATCCTCGGTTTTGTCCCCAAGAGGTTTTTGGCATCGGAGGGCCTCCATTACGAACCTCGGTGGTTCAAGCCCTGGCCGGCGGGTGTGTGCGATCAAATTGAAATTGCCGGTCGCAACTACCCGATTGGCGATTACGTGTTCAGCGTGGGTGGGATTCGAGTCGGTTTTGAAATCTGCGAGGACGCCTGGGTGGCTCAGCGACCGGGGAGTGAGCTGGCCTCACGGGGAGTCGATCTGATTCTCAATCCAAGTGCCAGCCACTTTTCGTTCGGGAAGTACGAGATCCGCAAGCGGTTCGTGGTGGAAGGTTCCCGAGCCTTCCATGTGGGATACATTTACACCAACCTGATGGGCAATGAAGCCGGGCGTGTCATTTACGACGGGGGAGTTTTGATTGCATCGCAGGGACGGATTATCGCTGCAGGCCCACGATTCAGCTTTCGGCCGGTTACGGTGACTACGGGTGTGGTGGATGTGGAGCTCAACCGCGTGAACAGGGCCCGTTCGGCTGGCTTTGATCCTCATTTAGCTTTTCGCAATGACGGGGTGGTCAATTTTCCCTGGAATTTTCCGGACATCGAACCTTCCGTGGAAATGGCGCGGTGGCCGGCGTGGGAAACGGGACCATATCTTAAAGAGGAGGAATTCGCGCGGGCTGTGATGCTCGGGCTGTTCGATTACTTGCGCAAAAGCAAAGCTCGGGGGTTTGTTGTCAGCGTGAGCGGGGGAGCCGATTCCTCAGCGGTGGCCTGCCTCGCGGCTCTCATGGTCGAAGCGGCCCATCAGGAACTGGGTCACGAAGCCTTTTGCCAGGCCCTCAGCCACATTCCCGAGCTGAAAACGACTCAAACTCATCAGGAGCGCATTGCAAAACTCCTTCACTGTATTTACCAGGCTACGCGGAACAATAGTCCCGCTACCCGGGAGGCGGCCACGGCCGTGGTGACCTCCCTCGGCGCGACCATGTCCTGCATTTCCGTGGACGAAATCGTCGCGCTCTATGTGAAGCGTATCGAAGAGGTTCTCGGGCACCCTCTGACCTGGGACAAGCATGACATCGCTTTGCAGAACATCCAGGCCCGCGCTCGTGGCCCAAGTGCCTGGCTGCTGGCGAACGTCAAGGGTGCCTTACTTTTGACCACCAGTAACCGATCTGAAGCGGCCGTCGGGTATGCCACCATGGACGGCGATACCTGTGGGAGCATCAGCCCGATTGCTGGTATCAATAAGACCTACCTGCGGCAGTGGTTGAAGTGGCTGGAGCAGGTGGGCCCTGAGGGATTGCATCCTGTGCCGGCCCTTGCCAAGGTCAACGCCCTCACACCGACCGCAGAATTGCGTCCCAGCGAACAACAGCAGACAGACGAAGCCGATTTGATGCCTTATCCCATTCTCGATTTTATTGAAAAGGCGGCTATTCGCGACAAACTATCGCCGAAGGAGATCTATCGTCTCATGCGGCACGAGTTCCCCGACTATGGGCCCGAGCAATTGGTCACGTGGGTCGAGCGGTTCTTCCGTTTATGGTGCCGCAACCAGTGGAAGCGCGAGCGGTATGCTCCGGCTTTTCACGTGGATGACGAAGACCTTGACCCACGCAGTTGGTGCCGATTCCCGATTCTTTCGGGAGGATTCGAACGGGAGTTGGCGGAACTTCGCCAGGCAGTAGAAAACGGCAGTTTGTAACACCAGGGGTTCCCTACATCACGGAGTAATTTTTTCGATGGGCTACACGTACGAATACCCGCGCCCTGCAGTGTGCGTGGACTGTGTTGTTTTTGGGCTTCCCGAAACGGATACCAGCCGCCCTCCTGCGTCACCAGACGTTCTCCTCATCCAGCGTGGCCGACCGCCGTTTGCAGGGATGTGGGCGTTACCCGGCGGGTTTGTGGACATTGACGAGCCTCTCGAAGCAGCGGCGGCACGTGAACTGGAAGAGGAAACAGGAATTCGGGGGGCAGCGCTGGAGGTTGCTGGTGTTTACGGCGCACCGGGCCGGGACCCGCGGGGCCGTACGATCTCGATCGTGTACCGCGCCCTCGTCTGGAAGTCGGCCCATTCACCGCAGGGTGGTGATGACGCCGCAAAAGCTCAATGGTTCAGCCTTTCTGCCCTGCCACCGATGGCATTTGATCATAATCAGATCGTAAAAGAAATCACCGAGAATCTCCGCCGTGACATCCGCACGCGACCGTTTGGGCGGGAATTACTTCCGGACAGTTTTACCATCAGCGAACTTCGGCGGGTTTATGAGATCATGCTGGGCTGCCCGGTTTCGGCGAGAAAACTTCAAAGTTTTCTGCTCAAAGTGGGAGTGATTGAGCCGGCCGAGCAGGCCCATTCGGCCCCCGTCGAAACACCCACGTTAGGTCGTCGCAGAAAACTGTTTCGGTTCTGTTCAGCAGTTTACGAAGAGTTGGCCCGCAGCGGATTTACACCCGAAGCATTTGCCGGAATGTAAGCAATTTTTGGCATCAGTTTGCCGGATGGGAGTTACCGTTCAAAATTCCATCGTCGTTTTAAAGCAAAGATGGTAGTCCAAACGGTGCGAATGCGTAGTCTGGAAGTTTGCAGGGCAGGTTCTTTACTGGCTTCGATAATAAAAATGGGGTAGCACGGGGGCTTGGAGAGGAGATTTCCGCCTATGGACGCACTGATCGTGGTGGATGTTCAGAACGACTTTTGTCCAGGCGGTGCGCTACCGGTACCGCGGGGGGACGAGGTGGTCCCTGTGATCAATCGGCTCATGCCACTTTTTCCACTGGTGGTGGCCACCCAGGATTGGCATCCGCCCGACCATTGCAGCTTCGCGACCAATCACCCCGGCAAGCAGCCAGGAGAGGTTGTGGAACTCAACGGAGTGCCACAAATCCTGTGGCCTGTGCATTGTGTTCAGGGGACTCCGGGAGCTGAGTTTCATCCTGGGCTTAATACGCAGTTGTTCCAGGTTGTGTTTCGCAAGGGCATAGATCCGGCTGTTGACAGTTACAGTGGTTTCTACGACAACGCCCGACGGCGTGCCACGGGGCTCCATGAATACCTCCAGGAAAACAACGTCACACGCATTTTTGTGTGTGGGTTGGCGACCGATTACTGCGTGAAGTGGACCTGTTTGGATGGGGCCGAGTTGGGCTATCAGACTTTTCTCCTTGAAGATGCGTGCCGGGGCGTGGAATTGATGCCGGGCGACGTGGAGAGATCTTTGACGCAGCTTCGCGAGGCCGGTGTGACGATCGTTTCCAGCGCCGATCTCAGCTCGATTTTGGAGCACCGCCCCTGAATTTTGCAGCAGGATGGGAACGTGCCGCTGACGGTAAATGAAGGGTAAAGTCGCCGGGGCAACAAAATCGGACCTTGAATCTTCACGGTGCGGGCGAAAATCTCGTCCGGCCGTCAAATGAGAGCTGGACCGTCAGGAAGTTCACCCGCCCAGAGGAACAGTTGGCGAGCGGCTAATCTCCAGGGATTTGGCATCGTCCACTTTGACCGTTTTGGTGGAATACCAGAAGTAGATTCGCCGCGCTGTCGTCTTCTGAATTGGGCCACCGAGAAATTCCTGCCGGTACAGCTCTGCTGGAACATCCCCGTCACCTTCCAGAACCAGGAGCGTTTTCGATTCATCCAGAGACAGACGCCTTGCCCGGGCCGTGTGGAATTGGGCTTCTACAGTGACGTTTCCCAGAGCCACGAGCTCGAGATGGGGTCTTTGCTCTCCCGGTCCAAAAATCTGAAACGCGGTGAACTCCTGGCAGTTAAGCACCATGCCATCCGGACCAAGCAGCGCGGGATCGTCAGGCAAACATTGGGCAGACCACGTGGTCACTCCGCCATACCGAGCTTTGACCCGGCCATAACAACCCACCTGCCGCTGTTGGATGTTTCCCTCTAATCGCTGGTGGAAACTGATGTCCAGCATGACGAGGCGTTGATTCGGTGGATTGGCTTGGGGAGAGCCAGTGTCCTGATTGGGGCTTGTCTTAGGTGAGGGGTTTCCCTGTGAGTTATCTTCCCCTCCTTGATCAGGCTGACCCTGTGTTACGGGGCGTGTTACTCCATCAGCCGAAAAAATCCCGGTGAGACTGGACGCCTGGCGGACAGTTCCGAACCGGCCTGGTCCGGGTGCGGAGACCCGGCCGCTCAAGAAATCCACACTGATTTCGCTGACCCGCAACATATCCCGGGCAACGAGATTGCCGGATGGATCAAGCTCGAGATTCTCCACGTATACATTTCCGATTGCTCGGGCTAACCGCACCTGATGTCCTTTGAAACTGGAAAGACTGGAAAGGATGACGGGCTCTTCGAGTTCAATGCCCAGCGCATCGGCCTGCAGACGCCGCGGACCGGAGGTAAGTTGAACGCCTCCGTGGAAGGAAATCGTTCGGCCGGCGAAGTCCATGCCCTGGTTCCATTGAATGGCAACGCGGTCCTCCGCGGAGACGGGAATCATCTGCTCAGCAGATTTTTCTATGTCGAGGCGTCCCACGCCGGCAACGGAGAGAAGGTTCCGACCGCGGTCGAGGAAGATCTGATAACCCGTCAGGGCCAGCCCGCGGCCAGCCACGTAGGCGGGATTACCAGTGAGTGAGAATATCGTGGAAGGCCGCGTGGGGTGGGTCACCTCGAGGTGATCGCCGCGGAGTTGCAGCGGGTGAAGGTCTGCCTGCTGGGGCCGTTCGTCGGCAACGACGTTGCCGTCCGCGGAAAGGGCTGTCAATTCTGCCGCTTGGCCTGGATAAGCCGCGAACTCCATTCGCAGCAGGTTGGCCCGCAAGGCTATCTGACCGGTATTCGTCATTAAAGCTGAACTGTCATCCTTTCCGGCGGACTGTTCAACCGCCTGGGGACGAATCCCATGCGATGCTCGAGAGGTTTGTGTTGGTAGGGCATTGTCCCACTTGATCCAGGCTTCCAAGCGATCAGATTGAGCGGCGAACTGAGAAGAGGTAAGTTCTACAGCCGATTGGGCCACGAAGCGGCGAAGCCGAAGCGAGGCAAAATCTGTCGCGCGTAAACCGGCGTCTGCCCAGCACCAGATCTCCTGGGCTTTGAGAGTCCCCAGATCGCCAGCCTCAATTTGAACGCCTCCCTGCAGCGCGGCGACGCGTTCGTTCGACCCGGTGGTAAATGTCAGGCTGCGTCCCCAGGTCAGTATCCATTCCTGAGAAGAGTTGGTGGGCGTAAATTGGGCCTTGCCGGGCCCCACAGCCGCCAGCATCTCAATGTCTCCCACCGAGGTTAGTTGGCATTGCACGGCCAGCGCGGAAAACTGATCTTTTCCCCTTTTTCCCTGCACGCCGTTGGAACCACCCAGAGACATGGCCCCGGAAGCGGCGTCGTAGCGAAGGTCCTCGCCCTGCAATTCGCCATTCCAGGTGGGAAACACAATCCGGACGGGACGGCCGATGGCCCGGACGAGGTGGATAGACCATCTCGATGACCCAGGAATCGGCTTCTTCACACTCGACGGATCAGGCGACGCTGGGGTTTCCGCGGGCGGCGCACTTGTGCTGTTTGACGGTCCTGCCTCCTGAAAAGTGACCACAAGCTGCTGGCATCGAAGCTGCAACACGCTTTGGCTGTTCTGGGTCCGTGAAAGTTCTACCCGGTCTTCCAGGGTCAGTGTTTTCTGTGCCGGAACGAAGAGCAGGGGCCCCTGGCACGAAATGTCGAGCGCCTCATCTCGCGAAGGCGGGGATGGGGAATCCATGGCCCCCTTCGCTTGCGGTTTGTCGGAGCTCCTGACAGTCTCAAGATCGATGTGGAGGCGATCCACATGGCGGAGCAAAAACCGATCGATATTGAGCGGTTCCTGCTCGAATCCTCCACGCGAGAACGGCGTCCTCCCCCGGAAAACAATTTCCATTCCCGCTCCCCGGGCACGATGTTTTCCCCAGGAAAGTTCCAGAGGATGATTCGTCCAGACGCGGTGCTCCGTGACTGTGATGTCGCGAGTCGTGAGTCGGAAATCCGGATGATCCTGGGTGGGATTTTCACCTCGCACGACGACATTGCCCAGCAATTGGCCAGCGATGAAACGTCCGATTCGGGCTGTCCTCAGGTCAAGGGGCCGATCAAACTGGAAAATCGCGCCATCGAGCGCTTCGAGGATAAGTATTTCCGGTAGATTCGACGGCCATTTTGGGGACGCTGACGTGCGGGAATCAAAGACCAAAAGGCACGGCCGAACCAGCACACGCCCTTCACCGAGATTCCAGTAGTCCTGGAAAAGCAGCGTCGTCTGGTCAATTTCCAGCATTTTGGCATTTTTGATGAGCTGACTGCGACCGGGAAAGAAAGCCGAAAGTGCCTGCAGTCGCTGTTGAAGCCGCTGGTCAGCGGGAAAATCCACACTTCGCTGGGAACTTCCGTGAAGGTCTGGTTGAGGCTCGATAAGAGGCACTGCCAACACGGCATACAGGTGGTAGGCCGCGGCCGTCACCAAAAGGCTCACAATGATCTGTGCCCAGCGGTGCCTCAGCATTTTTAAAAGATGTGTGAAGCGGTAATGACGGCACAGTTCTTCCGATCCGATCCCGCGTTTCCCCGTTCTTCGGCGAGATAGCTATCCAGAAGCGTGGACCAGAGACGCTGAGTTCGAAGAACCAATTCGATCACCTCGCGGAGTGCCCCCCAGCCGCCTGGTGCGGTCGTCACATAATGGGCCGCCGTGCGCACGTCCCAAGCGGCATCAGCCACGGCCACGCCGAGTCCCACCTGTTGCAGCACGGAAATGTCGGGCAAATCATCTCCTACGTAGCAGAGCTCGTAACGGGACAACCCCCACATGTTAAGGACGCTTTCTACCGCCGGCCATTTCGGCCCAACGCCTTGAATCACCTGGTCGACGCCCATCTCTCTGGCGCGCTGTTCCACAACAACGGACCGTCGTTTGCTGAGCAGTCCCAACCGGTAGCCCGCTTTTTTCCAGAGCAGGCACCCCATTCCGTCTCGCACGTGAAATGCCTTCAGTTCGTAACCGCGTTCACTGAGCCAGAGTTGGCCGTTCGTCAAAACCCCGTCCACATCGGAAATGATCGCGCGAATTGCCAGACAGCGTTGGCGGAGATCATCGGGCAGGTCCGGGGCGGTATCCATTGAGTGAAGGGGCGGCATCATCGACCTCGTTACGATTTCACGTACGTGCTGCATGCAAGTTTCGTTGGTTTTATTGAAAACGAGAAAGCCCGAAAATTTTCAGTCCGTTTGATTAGAGCCACTCCGTTTAGCGTGGTCGAGGGGAATGATTGTCGGTGGTAAATCCCTCGTCCTGTCGATGGATTGTGCGGACACATTGCCCCGTTGCGGATGCCGGACGCATTCGTCATCCGCCGCAAACTCGGCTTCGATGGCACTGGAAGCCTCGGGAAACAAGCCGATCACATCGGTAATATCGAGCAGACCACACGGGTGGTTATCCTTATCGACAACGGGAAGTTCGCTGATTTTTTTCCGGGCAAGAAGGGCCACGGCTTCCCGAAGAGGAGTCCCCAGCAAGACGGTGATCGGAGATCGAGTCATATACTCGGAGACAGGTTCGTCGAGAACGGATTCGCGACGGCTCTCCAACAATTTTGCCAGGTCACTATCTGTGAAAATGCCGGTCAATCGCCCCTCATCGTCGAGAAGCATAATCGCTCCCGTGCGACGGCCGGGGAGTCGGGTCTCCACGATGATCTGGCGGATGGTATGTCGCTCGGAAGCCAAACGACACTGGGAAAGAGGACGCATCTGGTCCTCGACCCGGCCGAGTTTACGACCGAGGCTCCCACCTGGATGGAACCGGGCGAAATCCTCCGGCCGAAATCCGCGGAGGTACGAGAGCGTCAGAGCGATCGCGTCTCCCACGGCGAGCATGACGGCCGTCGTGGTGGTGGGTGCGAGTTGTAAATGCCCAGCTTCGCCCACACTACCCAGTGCGATCACCGTGGCCGCTGCGCGACCGAGCCGGCTCTCTTCGCGGCTGGTGATCGCGATAATGGGGACATCCAGTTCGCGGAAAAAGGGAAGTAACCGAACAACTTCTTCGGTTTCTCCACTCCACGAGAGCACAATGGCCACGTCTCCGCGGCGGATTCTTCCCAGGTCTCCATGCACAGCCTCGGCCGGATGAAGAAAATGACTCGGCGTGCCGGTGGACGCCAGTGTGGCGGAGATTTTCTGCCCAATGAGGCCCGCCTTTCCGATTCCTGTGACAATGACATTCCCGGAACAGGAATGGATGATGGCAACGGCCTTGCAAAAGGAAGGACCGAGACAACCGGCCGCCTGAACGACCGCCCGGCCGATGGTACTGACGACATCCCGAGCAAAGCGGAGTTGTTCAAACTCTGAGTGTTTGCTGAGAGCTGCATCCGTGCCCATATTGGGAATCCTTCCATATTGGCGACGTGGACCAGGCTTGGAGGCCGCGACGACCTGATTGCGAATTTGATGGAACCGGTCCACCGAATGCCCTGCCAGGCTCCGCAATTCTACCCAGCTTTCCAGGAAGCCGCAACGCGAGAATGAGAGAGACGTGGATTTTGGAGTTACCCGAAGAAAAACTACAAAATGCACCAGGATACGGGAAATTGCTTGGACGTTGTCTTTTTCTCGGATTTCTCAGATTGTGTAGACTACCGCAGTATGTGACTTTACAACTTGCGTGTTCTTTTTCTAAACGATGTCAGTTCTTTAGTATGTTCAAATTAGCTATTCTAACACCGGGCACACATTGAACCACCGGCGTCCCTGTCGCTGCATCCATTCTTCTGAGTAGGGCGGCCCCCATCCGCCTGCTTCGTACAGCTCCAGTTGGGGAGGCCCACCGGCGTCCCATACCTGCTGAATGGGGTCGATGATGCCCCAGGCAAGTTCGACCTCGTCGGCGCGGGCAAACAGGCTTGGATCGCCAATCATCACATCGAGGAGTAACCGCTCGTACGCTTCCGGCATTTCGCCGGCAAACTTCTCTCGGAAGTTAAAATCCAGGTCCGTCAGACGCATTTTCATGCCCGCATCAGGCACCTTGGTCTGAAAGTGGATCTGAATCCCCTCTGCGGGTTGAATCTGGAGAACCAGTCGATTGGCTTCGTGAATGTGTTTGGGGCCTCCCTCAAACATCATGTGGGGAGGTTCACGGAACTGAATAACAATCTGGGTGGTGCGGCAGGACATCGCTTTTCCCGAGCGGAGATAGAACGGCACGCCCTGCCATCGCCAGTTGTCCACGTACAATTTGACCACCCCAAAGGTCGCTGTCTGACTGTTGGGCGGAACGTTCGGCTCATCCCGATATTTGCGATACTGACCGCGGACTGTATTCGCCGCAACATCGGCCGGTGTGAAGGGACGCACCGCCCGCAGCACTTTGACCTTTTCATCGCGGATGTCGTCCGCATTGACTCGGCTGGGCGGCTCCATCGCGGTCAGCGTGAGAAGCTGAAGAAGATGGTTCTGAAACATGTCGCGGAGAATCCCTGCGGACTCGTAAAAGCTTGCCCGCCGACCGATGGGCAAGTCTTCCGCAGCGGTGATCTGAATATGATCGACATAATTTCGGTTCCAAATGGGTTCAAAAATGGTATTGGCAAAACGCAGGACGAGAACGTTCGCGACAGTCTCTTTTCCCAAATAGTGGTCGATGCGGTAAATCTGATGTTCGGCGAATACTTCGTGGATCTTGGCATTCAGTTGCCGCGCCGATTCGCGATCCCGTCCAAACGGCTTTTCCACCACGATTCGCCGCGGTCCCGAAGACTCGACGGCCATTCCAGCGGCTCCTAGATGGGCCACCGTGCACTCATAAAACTCTGGGGCAAGTGCCAGGTAATAAATCCGCGTTGAGGGCTGGTGGTTTTCCAGTTCCGAAACGAATTGATCAAGTTCTGGAAAACACTCAGCGCGACTGACGTCTCCCGGGTGGTAATAGATGTTTCTCGCGAACTCCTCCCACAAGGTCGGGTCGAAATGTTTTCCCACCTGCGTCATACACGCTTCCTTGAGGATCTCCCTCCACTGATCGTGGGAATACTCCGTTCGTGCCATGCCCACGATGAGGAGCGCGCCTGGCAGGCGTTTTTTTCGATGGAGTTCGTACAGCGCAGGGATGAGTTTTCGCCGGGTCAGATCGCCTGAGGCCCCAAAAATGACAATCGTATAGATCATCGCTGGCAGTCTCCGTGTCTGATTCTGTGCTGAACGAGGCCGTTAAACTTTCGCGCGGACGGTTTTGCAGCAAGGTGGCTTGCATCACGCCGGGCTCGAGCGTTGATAGTGCCATTTTACTGGCTCGGGGCGGCCGGTTGCGACGGCGCTGCAGCCGGGGGGGCAGGGGAAGTACTCGAGATCAATCGAAGCGCACCGGACGAATAGAGCGGCAGATGGCGATAGTACACCTCCAGGCAGTAGATGGAAAGACAGGTCACATACAGACGCCCACCTTCATTAGCCCAGGCATCACGAGAAGGTTTGAGGGGGTCCCAACTGCCGGCCTCACGTCCGGTTTTCACCTGGTTTTCCGGGAGAAGCTGCCGCATAACGGAATTCCATTTCTTCCAGTAATCGCCCTCCATGTGGTGACAAACCTGGGTAGCGTAGTACCAGTAGTAGACGTCCCGGTCTCTTTCAAAATTGATGAGATTGGCGGGTTCCGTGATCCAAGTCACGCCCTTTATGAGGCGGTCATCGTCACGTGACCAACCCAGAAACTGACGCATGAGAAGGGCCTCCGCCGTCATGGCCAAAGTGGCCTCGCGTCCTTTTTGATAGGGATATTTGCTTCCGCCTTCGAGCGCGATCCGATCGAGAAACCGCGTCACCTTGCGGAAGACGTCGGCGGGGACTTCCAAGCCAGCCATTCTGGCGCTTTGGAGAGCCATCACGATCCAACCCGTCACGGAAACGTCACTGTCCGCGTTGGGACTGTATCGCCAGCCGCCTTCCGAGCTCTGCGAGCGGATGAGGTAATCGACCGCACGGAGCGCAGGCTCCCGGAATCGGTCGTCCCGCGTCATCCCGTAGATCTCGCAGAGGGCGATGGTGCACTGTCCCTGGGTATAAAAGCGGTGATTGAACGCTCCTTCGTGGAAAAAGTTTCCGTCGGCGTCCTGCTGTTGCAGGAGCCAATCCCAGCCTCGAGCGACATTCTCCCGGAACTTGCCGCGTTTGTGTGTGATGCCGGCGCCCTGAAACGCGAGGAGGGCCATCGCCGTGGCGGCTTCCGGATTCTCGTCCTGGGCTCCATTGGGGTAAGGCCCCACAAGGCTCCAGGAACCGTCCTTGCGCTGCTGTCTTGCCAGCCAGGCCAGTCCGAGCGCCACCGCGGCTTCCGTCGTCGCTGTGCCGCCGTACGCCGCCAACAGGGCTTCCTTGGCCCCCTCATCTCTCCCTTTCAAGGCATAACCGATGACGGTCGCTTGGAGATCGCTTGTGGACGTGACACCTTCCGGAATGATCTCGGCCGGAGGTGGCGCCGCGAAGGGGTTCTCCACACGGTTGAGGTCGGGCGGGGTGAGAAGTGGTTCCTCCACTTTCTCCGGGTCGTTCCCGGCAAATGGGGAATCGAATTCCAGCTGATCGCCGAGTTTCTCAGCGTAAATCTCCGCCGTGAGATCCACTTCCCGATGGAAAAATTGCGGAATGACGATGAGCGCCAGAATGATCAAAAGAATCATGTGAACAATGGCACTGATCAGCCAGGGCTGGGCGTAATACAGCAGAGTGTCGCCCAGATCCTCGGTCTGGTCATTCGCTTGGTCCGGCGGTTGGCCTCCTCTTCCTGGCGCGACCGAACGCTTGATACCAGTTCGGGGAAAAGCGACGTGAGCGGGAGTTCCGGTCTGGGGCGTAACCACACCAGGGTGAGTTATCGAAGTACCCGGAGGAGTCACCGGAATCGGCACAGGTCGCGCCGGAGATCCGATCCCAGGATTGACGTTCGAAGCGAGCGGTGCAGCTCCCGGGGAAGTTTGCGGGGCAATACGGGAAGTTTGGTCGGGTGATGCACCCGATGGCGGGACCGGAGAGTTCCGAAGCTGTTCCTGGCCCTCAGGTCCTCCAGGCGATCGCGGATTCTGGAAAGGCTGGGGAGCAGACGGCGTCATTACACTCTTATCCCCGGAGTCGCTGGCTCCCAATTATTCATGCTGCTACTCGGCGAAGACGATTTGACGATGCCGAAAAGACAAATTTCCCGTTTCTATAATCGGCTCCAGCCGTGGTTCAGCGCCATCCGTTGTCGGCTGACCTCTGCGGTCTAATGTAGCACCCCAAGGAAATCCTGACAATTCTGCAAGGTGCCCAGCGGCATCCTCTGACGCATTACCTGAACAGGGCTCCGGCATAGCCGACCACGCGATCCTGACGCCCCGACACCTCGCCACTTGTCGTGTAGCCAACGACCTCGCATTCATTGAGGCGACCCATCTGACGCAGAGTCTCCAGAACAAACACCGCAGGGACGAGGCCACACATGCTGATCCGATTCTCCCGGACAGTTTTCCAGAGTCGGAGAGGATCACACGCCTGGAGGGCGTCGAGGGCCAGCCGGTCAAGCCGCCGTGTTGTCCTCTCGTCCGCGTAATGGTTCATGTCGCTGGAAATCACCAGCAGAGGAGTTGGCTCGAGTGCGGAGAGGAATTTCGCGAAGTCAGTGGCGGCTTTTTGCAGAACATCATAATCCCCTCCGTGCATGACCACGCCCACCACTCGGCTCGCGGAGGCCACCCGGGCGACCATGGGCAACTGCACTTCGATGGAATGTTCCATGGCGTGGGCGGCGGCATCGAGTTCCATTAACGGAACGGCCTTCACCAAAGCCTCCGCCAATTCCGGGTCAGCATGAAGACTGAGTCCCGGCAACGCCCATGTCCGATGGGGGGTAACAGCCCAATCACAGCCGATCGCGTGGTGTTTGGGACCGAAAATGATCACCTGCTGGGGCACTCGCAGCCGCGCCCAAACTTCTGCCGCGAGTTTTCCCGAGTATTTCCAGCCGGCGTGCGGAACCAAGGCGGCGGCCCATTCCTCGCGCCCCACATTCTGAGGGAATATCTGATTGAGAAACTCGTCCACACCGTTTGCCGTGCCGGGATAAAACTGACCGGCCACGGCGGGAGGGCGAACCGATGGACCCGCGACAGGGCGGCTCACATTAGACGCCTCGACGCTGTCCTCCGTGGAAAGTGCTGTCAGGCGATACACCTGGGTCTGAGAAGGACGCGATGACTTGAGGCGTTTCATGACCGCTTCGAATAGCTCGGTGGAGTTCTGCGACGGGTCATACCGCACAGCCCAGCGATCATCCTGAACGAGGCACAACGCGTGAAAGCGCGGATGGACCCCATCCAGGGCGCAGTCCACGGCGGTTCCGATATGATGTGGCTCCACAAAGACTGTTAGACCGGTCCGCAAGGAACTGACGAATCGCGGATCGAGCTGCTGGCCTCGAAACCCCGCCACGATTGTTTGCAGAAGATCCATCAGTGTTGCCTGGAGTGGAAGCTCCCCCCGCGGAAAGACCCGGCTCGCTTCCATCACCCGCTCCGTCGCAGTTCCGTCGTTTAGTTTGTTGATGGTGAGCACCACTCCTTGAACTGGCCCATCGAAGGCGGCCGAAGTGTAGTAGTTGGGCGTTGCCCCTTGGAACATCGCTAGAAGATTGTGATGAGCCAGCGCGGCGAGGCGAACAACGTCTCCCATCGCCAGCCTTCCGGTGGCCAGTTCCCGCAGCTCCGGCGGCAAGAGGGACGCCATGGGGGCTTCCAGCGAGTAACCCTCAAAGGTAAACAACTGCGTGGCGGAGTCCAACCACGCGTTCGGCGGCAAGCCCGCCTTGCGGCAGACGTGCTCCAGGAATTGGCGTGCGTCCAGGTGATGTTCCACTGCCACCCCGGGGAGCAGCAAACCCCGGTGTTTTCCACGGATAACCTGAAGACCGTGGCGACCGACTTCCACCGCCCCGACGCGAGATTCTCCCTCCGCCACGATCGGCTGACAGTTCCATAAAATCCAGACCTCCAGCGTGAGTTCTGCTAGCTCCCCTCGCTGAATGGCGGGAAAGCGAAGGTCCCACCGCGCGGTTCGGTCCGCTGCCGCGTCGAGCGCGCTACTGAGGCGCGACGCGTCTCCCACCTGCCCACAGCAGGCGCGCAGCGTGCCACCGGCTCCCTTCAACGTCACAAATGCTCCCCACACCGGGACTTCACCTGCCTCGCCCAGGTGCGCTTTCAGCCCGGATTGCGGACCGCCGATCACAGCTTCCGCGACTCGTCGGGCGACAGCTTTCAGGACGCGATCCCTCTGCTCCTCGGAAAGCTCCGGCTTTTCAGGGACCGAGACACCGGTGGCGTGTACTCCCGGGTTTTCCGTCTCAGGTTGTTGCGACGATACGTCGTCTTGCCGATGGGTTTCCATGGACTTTCTCCGATTTCCTTTACGTCAGCGCCAGGCATGCCGCCCGTCGAGCAGTTCGCAATTGGCTTGCCCGAACGGTCCCCGCTGCCCCAGTAGTGTTTCCGTCATTTAGTTCCGATCGAAGATCTGTACTGCCAATCACGCGAAGTTGGCAATGCGGACGGGCTGACGCCTGGCACCCCATTGTTCGCGTAGACCCTGGGGATCAAACCGGCCTGCGATGGGGGCACCGCAGTAACCGCAGTTTGACCCTTTAAGAGCATACCTTCCAATCCAGTAGCCCTGGCGCTCTATAACCACATTGCCGCATTTTGGGCAATAGGTGCTTTGCCGGGCAATGTCAAGGACATTCCCTGTATAAACATAGTGCAAGCCAACCTCGCGCGCGATGTCGTAGGCGCGGATAAGCGTATCCACGGGCGTGGGCGGGTGATCCATCAGGCGAAAATCGGGATGAAACGCCGTGAAATGCAACGGGACATCCGGCCCCAATTCCTTGAGGATCCATTCACACATGGCCCGAATTTCGCCAGGGTCGTCATTTTCCGAAGGAATGATAAGATTGGTGATTTCCACCCAAACCTGCGTCCTGTGAACCAGGTACTTGAGTGTGTCCAGTACCGGTTGCAGATGTCCGGCGCAAAGACGGTGGTAAAAGTCCTCTGAAAATCCTTTCAGGTCAACATTGGCAGCGTCCATGTGTTCAAAAAAGTAATCCCGGGCTGCCTCCGAGATGTAGCCTGCCGTGACAGCGACATTCTTGATCCCCAGTTCGTGGCAGGCCTTGGCTGTGTCAACGGCGTATTCGGCAAAAATGACGGGATCGTTGTAGGTGTACGCAACACTCTTGCAACCGAGCGCTTTCGCCGCCCTGGCGATTGCCTGAGGGGATGCCGTTTCGCTCAGCCGTTCAATCTCTCGTGATTTGGAAATCGACCAGTTTTGACAGAACTTGCAGCCGAGATTGCACCCGGCTGTTCCGAACGACAACACGGCCGTGCCCGGATAAAAATGATTGAGAGGCTTTTTCTCGATCGGATCAATGCAAAATCCCGTGCTTCGGCCATAGCTGGTGAGCACCATCTGCCCACCGAGATTCTGGCGTATAAAACAGAAACCCCGCTGTCCTTCGCCCAGGCGGCATGATCGAGGACACAAGTCACAGACGAGTTTCCCGTCCTCTTCGTGCCACCACCCGGCTGGTACGATTCCCGAAGCCGTGGGAGAAGCAGGGGGAGGTATGTCAACTCGGCGGCTCATACGGCCCTCCTCTTCTTGAGGTTCACAAGTGGATGTGACTGGCGCGACGGCGAGCCAGGAGAATCTTTTTCCCGGTGAAAGCAAAGACCCCTCTGAAGGCCAAAGACAGGATCAAGGTTATCTCGGCGTTTCGAACATGCACGAGCAGACGTTTTGTGCCGCCTCCAGGGGATTCAGAGCCTTCGCCATTAATTTTACGGCCAGAACACAATGAGGATCAGTCCTGTGATCAGTCCGGGTAGGAAAGCAAGGGCCACCCGAATCCCCAGTCGTGGATTGCCCATCACTCCTGCCAACACAGTCTTTGTGCCCATGTTGGCCAGCGCTCCGGCCGTTATATACCGCCATCCATGTTGTGCCAGTTCTTGGTCGCCGGTCGCCATCCGGCTGACAGAAATGGTGATCGCATCCATGTCGTGAAGTCCCGAAAGGATGGCCAGCGGATACAATCCGGACTCTCCCACGTTGTTCTTAAGCCAGGCGATGAGGTACAAAACGAGGGCGTACAGCACGGCGAAATAGATGGCCGAGCGAAGTTGCGTCGGGTTTTGATGCTCGGCAATCAGGGTAGTTCCGTCGCGATCCTGCGGTAAACGCAGGAAACGTGCCGGCAGATATGTCGCAACAGCCAAAATGGTCAGAGGTATCAGCGACGTCTCCAACATTGCGGGATTGACCACGGCTATTTCCACAAAAATCCGGCCAATCATGACCGTGGACGCAAGAAGAATGACCACTGCCGCGGCGTTCTGTTGGGTGGTGTCACTGCGGGCCTGCCTGGCCGCGCTGATCGTGGTGGCCGTACTGGAGACGGCTCCTCCCAAAATGCCCGCCAGATAAATCCCTGCCCGTGCCCCGAAGAACTTGTACGCGATGTACCCACCCAAACTGATGCCCACGATCAGAACCACCATCAACCACACGTTGAAGAGGCTCACCACATTGAGGGGGTCAATGGGCTGGGTAGGTAGAACGGGAAGGATGATACAGGTAATCAAAACGAACTGCATGATTGCCCGCAGATCCTCGTCCCCCAGCCGTTCGGCAAAATGGTGGATCTCCGGTTTGAACTGGAGCAGCACCGCCACGGCACCTCCGAGGACGACGCCAATTTCGATGCGGGTGAGGACCAGAAGAGCACCCACGCCGTACATCAGGATGACGGCCACACTGGTCGTCAGGCCGGGGTCGGGATCGGCTCGGCGAATCCTCAACCAATGGGGAAAGAAAAGCAGGCCAACCAGGCACAATAAGGCCGCGGCGGGCAGCCAGCCGCCAAAGGAGAGCCCCAGCAGGGCAAAGACGCTTCCACACAATGTGATGAGGGGAAAGGTCCGCAGGCCAGGCATGCCCCCCTCAGTGTGTTCCCGTTGCATGCCCACCAAAAAACCCAAAAGGGCAGCCATCCCCAACCGGCCAAAGAGCGCGGTCACATCTGCTTCCTTGCCAGCCAGGAACAAAGGCGTCAACCATTCTGGGGATGTTTCTGGAGGAACCATGGAGCCATTTGCGCTCGGGGAAAGACAAAAAGACGATAAACCTTTGCCTCGATGCCGTCTCTTAATTATGGCTCATGGATCTCCAGAATGGGTGAGATGATGAAGGCTGGAACGAAAATACCGCAGGCAACGGCGTTGCGCTGCCTCTTTCTGCTCCTGCGACGCCTCCATGCGCGACTGAAGATCTGCCAAGTTGGCCAAACAGTAGCGGCAGCCGACCCGCTCCAGGTGGACGCGTACAAATCGCGCTTCCTCCGTCGGCAAGGTATCAAGCAGGTACGCCCCCAGCGTCTCGCGGGTGGGGCAACTCAAGCGGTGGCGACGCCAAACTTCGGCGATTGAGACTGCCCCGGAGTCCCGCCGCTGAATGATCAAACGCAGTTGTTCAGCGAGATTCCTGTCCTGGCGAATTGCCTCTTCGATTTCCCGCATGCGAGTGGCGGGCAGCGCTTCGTCGAGAAATGCCTCGAGTTCTTCCAAGCGAATTTCTGCTTTTTGGCTGCCCATGGCGCACTCCGGTCAACTGTGCTCAACGAGGTTTCGTGATGAACGTTGATAGCTGAAAACCTTCAACAATTCATGTAATACCTCGCGAATGGACATCCTCAGAACGTCACTCCGTCTTCTCTCGCCGCTTCGAGGTGTCGCTTGAGCCGGGATTGAAAATCGTGTTTCCAGTTGGCCACCTGTTGTTCCGAGATGCCCAGGATTTAAGCCGCCTCTTTGTTGCGAAATCCTCCCACAAACAAAAGTTCCAGACAAGCCAGCCTCGTCCACTCGTCATTTTGGCGAAGTCGATCCAGCTCTTCACCGAGAATCGTGACCAGAAGGGCTTCCCTCTTGGTCCGGCGTTCCCGGCTGTCCAGGATGGTGCTGGGCCCGCGAGCTCGGGCCGCTACAGGGATCTGTGAAAATTCGTATCCTTCATTGCCGGCCTCGATCGATTGGACACGCCGGTCCCGTCGCAGATGGTCTTTGAGTTTGTTCGCTGCAATGGCGAACAACCATTTCTCCAGGGAGCGTGAATCATCAAAGTGGGGCAAACTCCTGAGAAACCCAGTGAATGTCTCCTGGACCAGATCTTCGGCTGTCGCGCGGTCTTCCACGCGAGGCTCGAGAAATGCCAGCAGTCGCCCCTCATATATGGTGATGAGTTGTTCCCACGCTGCCGGGTCTTTTGCCCGGATGCGCTCGATAAAGACCTGTTCGCTCTGTTCGGGACGATTGACCACGGCTGAGGACTGGTAATTTCTGCGGTGGCGCTGACAACATGATCGAACGGTTAGTTCGGTGATATCACGGAGTTTTCCCGGGTAAAAGACTTGCCGAGTCGGGCCGCCGTCGCACAGCAAATCTCTTGCCCTCTCGAAGGAGCTGCCTCGCCACCGTCACTGCTTGCCGGTTTGTTCCAGCGTCTGGAGCTTACGTGCGGCTTCTTCCCGAAGCGTTCCCGAGGCATGCTCGAGGGCAAGCCTCAAATATGTCTTGGCAACCTCGACCTTCCCGCTTTGCAGGGCCGTCTCGGCCCGGCTGAGGTACGACCGGGCAATCTCGTTTTCGCGGGCCAGTTCCTGCTCACGCCGCCAGCGGGCCTCATCCACCCCGTACACGACCCGTTCTGCGGACGTGGAAACCACCGCGAGAGAAGCCTCAGCGCTTGCATGTCCTGGGGCATTTCCGGACAGAACCAGCGCGTTCTTATCTTGTAGGGGAGATGTTTCGTTCGGCAAGCCCGGTTGGGTAGGTCTCTCGTCTTGCTCCCGGTTTGAGTTTTGCAGGGGTTTGGCCATCGTTGCGTTTTTTTCAGAGGTTCTGACCGGCTTGGCGAACATTCCGGGAGTTGCCAGGGGAGGAAGAGATGGATCGGCCAGAATCGGTAATCCCGGGCTTAGCGCGGGGCATCGTGAACAATCACCGACCACGGGAAAGAAACCGATCACGAACGGGGTATAAGCCTGATCTCCTACACTCCCCCAGGAACCGTTCGGCAGCGTGATCTGCATGGACTGGGCCACGAAAGATCGTCGATATCCTTGGCTCCATTGCCCGAAAAACTGCCCGTGGACACCCCCGCCTCTGAATCCCATGCCGAGCCCGCCACCTGGATCGCCGAAGGAAACAAGTGGACTGACAACAGGCGAGGGCGATCCGAAGCGAACGAAACCTCTTGGGCCGATAAGGGTCCAGCTTGTGCCGGAATACTCGAAGAATTCTTCCGACATGCGGGATCCCTGCACAGAGAGGGTCGTTTGGGCCTGTGAGGATGCGGCGTTCTGGGCGAAACCTCTGGAGGCTAGAAGCGCGCAGGAAGCGGCGAATAGTGGAAGCCAAACGGCTTGTAAGCGGGCAAGATCCAACAAACGATCAGTCCTGGAGCAGCGGAACGGCATGGTGTTGGCCTCCAGCCTGGTGTTGCCAGTTTTTCGGGATTGGGGGCTCCCTTGACTGATTCGGGCTGACACCCCATATTCTATGATGCGCATGGAACCCCTAGGAGCTCCCAAAAAGGTGCGGGGTGAAAAATTTTGGGAGCCGGGTGACGTGGGGGCTTGCCAGACAAAGCGGTGTCGGATAAGAATAACAAATGCCCTGACCAAAACAGAGCGACACCGCCAAAGGGTTGGGGCCGAACCCCCCTTGATCAGGTCACGAGTAAGGGTTAAGATTGAATAGAACGATCGAGGGGGCGAGGAGAAATGAAAGATCAACACCCCGGTTGACGATAGATTGTCGAGGGGTAAAATGAAAGATGCCCGACGCGAGAATGCGGAGGGCGAAGCAAACGCGATCTTTGACAATTCGGTAGCGTGAGGTTCACAGCCCCTGAAAGCGACGGTTCAGCCGAAAGCTTTCAGAGCTGCTCTGGGCGACCTGGAGCAGCAAGTGATCAAGCCTTTCCTTATTGCTAGCCATGTCCGAACGCGGTCAACGCGGGAGGACTAAGCGAACAATCAAGTGAAGGGTTTGATCCTGGCTCAGAGTGAACGTTGGCGGCGTGGATTAGGCATGCAAGTCGTGCGACGAGGCCCGCAAGGGTGCTCGAGCGGCGAAAGGGAGAGTAATGCATGGGTAACCTGCCCTCGGGACTGGGATAGCCGCGGGAAACTGCGGGTAATACCAGATAACGTCGCAAGCCTTCGGGTTTGCGACCAAAGGTGCGAGTCCGCCCGAGGAGGGGCCCATGTCCTATCAGCTAGTTGGTGGGGTAACGGCTCACCAAGGCTACGACGGGTACGGGGTGTGAGAGCATGTCCCCGCTCACTGGGACTGAGACACTGCCCAGACACCTACGGGTGGCTGCAGTCGAGAATCTTCGGCAATGGGCGCAAGCCTGACCGAGCGACGCCGCGTGCGGGACGAAGGCCGTTGTGTTGTAAACCGCTGTCAGGGGGGAGGAAATGTCGGTCCTCAGGGCCGGCTTGACCTATCCCCAGAGGAAGGACGGGCTAAGTCCGTGCCAGCAGCCGCGGTAAGACGGACCGTCCGAACGTTACTCGGAATTACTGGGCTTAAAGGGTGCGTAGGCGGCCTTGCAAGTCGGGTGTGAAATCCCTCGGCTCAACCGAGGAATTGCGCTCGATACTGCGGGGCTCGAGGGAGATAGAGGTGAGCGGAACTTGCGGTGGAGCGGTGAAATGCGTTGATATCGCAAGGAACACCGGAGGCGAAAGCGGCTCACTGGGTCTCTCCTGACGCTGAGGCACGAAAGCTAGGGGAGCGAACGGGATTAGATACCCCGGTAGTCCTAGCCCTAAACGATGAGCACTAGACCGAGGAACTCTCCATGGTTTCTTGGTCGTAGGGAAACCGTTAAGTGCTCCGCCTGGGGAGTATGGTCGCAAGGCTGAAACTCAAAGGAATTGACGGGGGCTCACACAAGCGGTGGAGGATGTGGCTTAATTCGAGGCTACGCGAAAAACCTTATCCCGGTCTTGACATGCACGGATTAACCCCGTGAAAGCGGGGCCACGCCTCTCTGAGGTGGAACGTGCACAGGTGCTGCATGGCTGTCGTCAGCTCGTGTCGTGAGATGTCGGGTTAAGTCCCTTAACGAGCGAAACCCCTGTCGCTAGTTGCCAGCGGGTCATGCCGGGCACTCTAGCGAGACTGCCGGTGTTAAACCGGAGGAAGGTGGGGATGACGTCAAGTCCTCATGGCCCTTATGACCGGGGCTGCACACGTCCTACAATGGCGCGTACAAAGGGAAGCAAACCCGCGAGGGGGAGCAAATCCCAAAAAGCGCGCCCCAGTTCAGATTGCAGGCTGCAACCCGCCTGCATGAAGCCGGAATCGCTAGTAATCGCGGATCAGCATGCCGCGGTGAATGTGTTCCTGAGCCTTGTACACACCGCCCGTCAAGCCACGAAAGTGGGGGACATCCGAAGTCGCCGGGCTAACCCGAAAGGGAGGCAGGCGCCGAAGATGGACTCCGCGATTGGGACTAAGTCGTAACAAGGTAGCCGTAGGGGAACCTGCGGCTGGATCACCTCCTTTCTAAGGATTTCAGCCACCTCGAGCTCTGCTCGGGGGACATGGAGCGGTTGACCGTCGCCCAAAGGGCTGTGAACCTCACGCTACCAAATTTTTTTTGCGCTTTTCTGGTGTTGTTTCCCTACGTTTCGTTGATCTCTCAAGACGCTCCCGGCACCGTGTAGAATCCGTGCACTGCCTTGACTCGCAACATCCTGATGCGGTTTCTTTCCAGACTGTTAGAGCAGGGGACTGAGCAACTTTGCCAAATGAATCGCGAGATTCCGCGCCCAATTAGGCGGCACTGACTCTCCCGGCGGGGATTGTGTCGATCTCTCGACATACCGTTTTTGCAGCTCACGAAGCTCCTCGACCGCTTGGGGTGTGTAAATGAGTAGGTTCACCTCGAAATTGAGGTGGAACGACCGGATATCGTAATTGGCCGATCCGAACAGGGCGACTTGGTTGTCGATGGTAAGCGTTTTTGCATGCAGAAGGCCGTCCGGAAAGAAATAGACTTGTACTCCATATTCGCGGAGCCGCCGCCAGTGAAATTCGCCCGCTGCATCGACGATGGGGTGATCCGATCGTCGGGGTAGTACGAGCTGCACGTTCACGCCCCGCAAAGCCGCCAGGCGGAGGGCGAGTGAAAGAGGTTCATCCGGTACAAAGTAGGGTGAGGTCAGAATGATTTCTCGCTCAGCGAGAAAGATCGCCTTCACGAGAAGGTCCTGAAAGCGTTCCGTGGGAAGGTCTGGACCGCTGGGAAGTATCTGCAGAATTGTATTTCCTCCGCCGCTGATCGGTGGAAAAAAGCGGGGCTCGTCCAGCCACTCACCAGACTCGTAGAACCAGTCTTCCAGAAACAAAAGTTGCAGATGGTGGACAGCGGGGCCAACAATTCGCGCGGTCACATCGTACCATGGCCCTGCTTTTCGGTGGCCGTAGCGCGGTTCCACAATGTTTTGCGAGCCCACATACGCCACCCGCCCGTCCACGATGGCAATCTTCCGGTGGTTGCGAAGATCAATGCGAGAAAAGGGTATGCGATAGATCCGCACGGGAAGTGCTGCCCGCACATCGATGCCAACGCGTCGCATGGCAGGGGCCAGTGTTCGTAACATATGCCGGGAGCCCACCGCGTCCACCAGAACACGGCAGGCCACGCCACGCTGTCGTGCCCGGGTCAGCGCCTCCACCACGCGCCGGCCCACCACATCATCCCGAAAGATGTAGTAAAGGAGGTGGACGTGATCTGTCGCCGAATCGATTTCCGCGACCAGCCTGTCGATTGTCAGAAGTGAGTCGGAAAGGTACGAAATCTCGTGATCGGGGGTGGGAGGAAAACCCGTGAGCTGGGCGGCAAGATTGGCCAAAGATCGGAGCGGCCCGGGGAGTAACTCCTCCCCCCGCCGGCTGAGTCGCTGATGAAAAACAGCTTGAGAAGCCTCCGCTTCGGCAAACTCTCCTTGCGCGTCCTCATCTTCGTCAGGGGGCTCCACAGAAAGTAATGAGGAATTTTCTGGGCCGACAAGCCTTGACCCCACGCGGGGGGCGTTGAGACTTTCCAAGCTCTGCCACTGGCTTTTCCGCAATCGCAACCGTTTCCGGCCTAATCGCGTTTCTCCCAAGACCAGATAAAGAATCACTCCCAACCATGGGGCGAAGAACACGAGAGTTAACCACGCCAGGCAGGTGGAAGGGCGCTCTTTCCGCAGAACGATGACCGGGAGCATCACAAGGCGGATCGCCCATTCCGACAGCACCCAGTATGTTGTCCAATTTCCCCAGTCCATTTGGCTGCACGTGACCGCGCACAACCCGTTCAGTCATCAATAAGGATCGGCAACGACGTGCCTTCCCCGCAAACGATCACTTTTGGCCGAACTGTCGCAGCAATTCCCCGTATTTTTCAGCAACGGGGGGCATAGCCCCCGGAAGCGAGGCGACAAGTGCCCCAACTCTGTTGGCGAAGTCGGCCTGCTTCGTCACATTCCATCCCGCAAGCCGCGACGCGATCCATGCCGCCGTGAATGCATCTCCGGCGCCGACGGTGTCCGCCACCGAAACCTGGATGCCAGGTGCTTCGGCCCAGCCTGTTTGATCTACGATCAAGCATCCCCGGGCACCCCGCGTCACGCACACTCCCTCCAGGCTGTAATGCTCCAAAAGATAATGGCACCACGCCAGTTCTGTCGCTCCAGAAAGTCCCAGTAATTGGTGGAGGACGCGGGCTTCTTCGTCATTGAACTTGACGAGGTTGGCCAGTCGAAGGGACTCCTCAACGATTTCCCGACTATAAAAACTCTGGCGCAAATTAATGTCATAAACGACGAGCCGCTTTGATTTTTCTCCCGCAAGAAGTGTCTGGACGGTTTCTCGGGAGCGAGGGCTCCGCTGCGCGAGCGTCCCGAAGCAGACAGCAACCGCCGACTGTACGGCACCTCGCCATTGGGGAGTTACTTCCATAAAATCCCAGGCGACGTTTTGGTGGATGATAAATTGGGGATGGTCGGGCTGGGACACATCGACAGTCACCGTGCCTGTGGGATGGTCGGGATCGCGCTGAATCCAATCCGTTCTCACGCCTTTCTGAGTGAGCCAGTGGATCAGTTTTGTACCGCGTTCGTCCGCCCCAACGCGGGAAAGAACGCCTCCCTGGTAACCCAGTTGTGCGGCGTGGTAAGCGAAATTGGCGGGAGCGCCACCGGGGCGCTCCTCATCGGGAAAGCAATCCCACAGAAGTTCCCCCAGTCCCAGAATTAGGGATTGGCCCATCGCTTTGGCCCTTCCATCCGACTCAATTCTTCGCTCTCGATCCGCGCTCGGTGGCGGGCTATTCCTTGTGCTACGAACGGTCCAGCAGTCCGCGGACTTTCAGCCAGGCCTTAAGACACTCCGGCCAAAGTTCAGTCCCAGGAACGCCCGCGGCCAGGCCGAGGCCGTGCCGACCTTTCTCGAAAATATGCAACTCTGCCGGGACGCCTGCCTTTCGCAGTGCGAGGTAAAACATGACGCTGTTTTCCGGAGGAACCCCCGTGTCCTCGTTGGTGTGGAAAAGGAAGGTCGGCGGCGTCTGCGGGGTGACCTGTTTTTCGTTGGACAGGCTTTTTACCAGTTCGGGGTCGGGATTATCGCCCAGGAGATTCCGCATTGACCCCCGATGGGTAAACGGTTCATCAAACGCGATCACGGCGTAACACAGAATCGCGAAATCCGGTCGACAACTCACTCGGTCGATGGGATCAGGGGCATCCGGCTGACCCGCGTCGAAATGAGTGGCCGCCGTGGATGCCAAGTGTCCGCCCGCAGAAAATCCCATGACGCCGATCCGGTCAGTTTTGACCCCAAATTCCTCGGCCCGTGCCCGGACCAGCCGGATTGCCCGCTGGACATCCAGCATCGGCGCTGGGTGCATGTATCCTTTGTTGCGGTGGCGATAGTCCAGTATAAAGGCGGCCACGCCAAAGCTGTTGAACCACTGGGCGATTTGATCGCCTTCGTGGTCCATCGCCAGCGCCCCGTACCCCCCACCTGGACATACGACCACGCCGGTCCCCACGGCCTTTTCGGCAGGCGGAAGATAAACGATCAGCCCCGGTTTGTCTTCCGGTCGGTCGCCTTTCGCGAGGGGAGCGCCTTCTGGCCAAAGAAGGATTTTTTGAGGTTCTTCAGCTTTGGCGCATCGGGCGGTCACAGCAAAAAGACAGATTGCTATGAGTGCGGTGAGAGTCGAAAATCGCGACCGTTTTGTCATAAATGCACTCCTCCTCAATGGGGCCCAGAAAGATTGGCACTCACAGACCTATCAAGCTTATAGCGTAGCATCGCCCGCCATCCGTGGCTATATGGTTCGAGCCTGACGCATCCCCAGTTTATCTCCGCGTGGGGAAAGGCGTGTGAATCTCGGCAACGTTTTGAGAAGGGTGCGATTCAGTCCGGCGGGACCTCTTACGGCGGGACTCGCTTGTCGGGTCCATTTTTTATCGGAGGGACGTGCTTGTCACGTCCGCCGTTTAAGATTCGATCATCCATTGCCTTTCACCGGGGACTGAAGTCCCGCGCAGAAAGCGGGGCTAAAGCCCCGCACTCCATATAGAGTGCGGCGATTTATCGCCGCTTTTCGGTGAAGGCTTTAGCCTTCACCACCTTGGCGCTGCCGGTGTTTGCCGCAACGACGAAAACGGTTCCCTGCTAGGGGCCATTGATGAATTGCCCCTGCGACACCTTACGCCGCGGCATCTCATAATTTCCACAAACGTGAAGATGGTTCGGCACTGAGTTGAATTGACTCTCCCCCTGTGGGTGGGTAACAATGAAAAGGGAAGGGAGAGGCCTGAGAAAATACGTCGGGTGAACAGAGGAGAGGTGCGGCCATGATGTCTCCGGCTGCGGAAGGTGTAATTCGGCGGCTCGACGCCACGCGACAGCGATGGTGGTTTTACACGCTTCTCACCAGTTGCGTGATGGGGGCGTCGGCCTCGTTGAGTGTCTTCCTCTTGTTCATGCTCGCGGACGCTCTTTTCCAGTTTTCCCGGGTTGTTTTGGCGGGAGCGTTTCTTATTTGGCTTGCCTTCACCCTTGCAATTCTGGTTTGGATCGTGCGGCGGGTGATCCGCGGCCAGCGGAGCCTGGAAGCCACTGCCCGTCGCATCGAGGCCGAGTTCCCGGAGTTGCAGAGTGCTCTGATCAATCTCCTGCAACTGCTCAACGATCCCCGGCAGGCCAATCCGGCGTTCTGCCTGGCGGCCGTGAACCACGCGGCAGCCCAGGCGGCGCGGATTCGCTTTGAGGAGGCCGCTGAAAAACAGTCGCGTTGGGACCGCTTCCGGTTTGCAATGCACACGTCTCGAGATTTGCTGGAATGGAGCGGCATCCTTGTTACGCTCATCTTGATAAGCGTTTTGTTCGGAATGCTCCTGCCCAATTGGAGTTCTGCGGCCTCTCGCTTGATGCAGCCTTGGCAGTTCGTCCCCAGTGTGGGCAGGGTGAAAATCCTGTCGGTGGAGCCCGGCAACACGGAGGTGCTCATAGGCTCGAGTGTGACTGTGACAGCCCGAGTGGAATTGCCGGAGAAAAAAACGTACGACGCGTACTTATTTGTGGCTGAGGAGGGAAAGCCCGAGGAACGCTTTCCGATGACGCCCAGCAAGGACCTCTCGGAGTACACGTTCACGGTGCCGACGGTGCTCAAACCGGTAAAGTATCGGGTGGAGATAGGGGACAGCCAGTCCGCGATTTACCGGTTGGGCGTCACGCAAATCCCGGCGATCACGGAGGTGGAGGTCACGCTGGATTATCCTGCTTACCTGGGCCGCCCCAGCGAAACGTTCAGGCAACGGGTGCCTGACTTGCGGGGCCCGCAGTACAGCGAGGCCACTTTGAAGATTTTCGCGTCTGCGCCTATCTCCGCTGGGGAAGTTGTGCTCGATGGAAAGCCGATCGTCGGCAATGTGGCATCCGATGGACGCACTTTCACCGTAAAAATTCCACTAATTCGAGATGGGCAGTTTGTGGTGCGCCTCAAGAACCAGGCCGGCCAGGTCGATCCGAACCCACGCGTCAACCGGGTGACGGTCATTCCGGATCAACCTCCCACGGTGGAAATTGTCAAGCCAGCGCGACAGTTTACCGCAGCTTTGGGAGATCGCATCCCCGTGAAAATTCGAATTGCCGATGATTATGGTGTTGGTCGGGCTCGACTGGAAATGAAAATTGTCCAGGAGAATGCCCCGGCCGGGGATTCGGCGAGCGATACGGAAGCGAATCGGGAACAGAATGGTTATTCCGGCGCGGGTGGTTCTGCCGACAACCCAGAGCAGACTGCGGTACGACTTAACGAGTGGGACAGTCCCAACAGCCCATTTTTGGACTACGAGCTGGTTCTCGATCCTGCGCGGTTTTCACCAGGGCAGAAAGTGGCTCTTCGCGCCATCGCATGGGACAAGCGTAACTTCGCGAAATACGGGCTTGACCTGCGTCCGCAGCAGGCGACATCCGCGTGGCATTTTGTTGAGATCATTTCCCCCGATGCAAAGGTCGCTGCAGAAACGAAAGAACTGGAAAACCTCCGCGCCGCGATCTTCCGCATTTTGGAAGAGCAGATTCGAGCAAAAACCGAGCTTGTCACGTTGCGCGACGCAGCAAAACAGAACCCCGCGGTGCTCGAAACGGGCTTGCGAAACGTTCGCGGCCGCCAGGTTCACATTCAGGGAGCGACAAACGATGTCGTGGCGGGAATAAAAGACACGGATAGTGAGGATCGGCGGACAATCAAGCGGATTCTCAACAGCCTTGCGGTCAACGAGATGCTCCAGGCGGTGCAGCAATGCGACCGACTGGCCCGACTTGCGGACAAAGCGACCTTTGGCGAGGAAAGTCAAGAACTGCTGCAAATTCAGGATCGAATCATCGAGACCTTGCGAAAAATTCTCGATGTGGCCAGAAGGGCCCAAACGGAGCTTTTGGCAGAAGCTCAGAAGCGGCCGGGTGGAGACCTGCCCGACGATGTCAAGAAGAAGCTCGAAGAAATCCAGAGCAAATTACAGGAATTCCTTGAACAGCAAAAGAAGATCATTGAAGCCTCGGAAGAACTGGCCAAGACACCCGTTGAGGATTTTACAGAAAAGGAAGAACAAAAGCTCAAAGAGCTGGCTGCCTTGGAGGACGACTGGTCGCGCTTTATGAAGGAAGCGCACAGCGACCTGAGCAAACTCCCGGAACAGGATTTTGCCAATTCTTCACTCTGCCAGGAACTGAACGAGATCCAGACCGAGCTGAAAATGGCGGAAGATGCTCTTCTCAAGCGCTCGGTGGATATCGCTGTGCCACTTGAGCAACTGGGGTACGAAATGGCCAAGGAGCTGACGAGTAATCTGGAAAAATGGCTGCCGGACACTCCCGACCGCGAACGGTGGAGCCAGGAAGAATCGCTCAGCGACAAAGACAAGGAAGCCCCGATGGCGGACCTGCCGGGTCAACTGGAAGACCTCATTGGTGAACTCATGGAGCAGGAAGAGGACCTGTTCGACGAAATGGAAGATGTCTCGTCCAGTGCGGCGGATTCGCTGGACAAGGGAGCAGGGTGGGATGCTGCCGACGGCCCAATCTCCAATATGAGCGCCAAAGGTGTGACAGGAAATCGCCTGCCCAATACGAGCGAGATTGGTGGGCGGTCGGGCGAGGGTCGCAGTGGAAAATCCAGCGGCGAGTTTGTGAGCGACGAGGCGGTGGGCAAGGGAGGACGAAAAACGCCCAGTCGGCTCACACCCGATCCCTACATGAAAGGACAAATTAAGGACTTCAGTAAAGATCCCACCGGTGGGGCCACAGGTGGTGGGAAAGAGAGCGGCCAGGGCGGGCAGGGACTGGAGGGGCCAACACCGCCACCTCATGGGCCGCGCGAACTCCAGCGTCTGGCGGGCAAGCAGGCCGAACTCCGCAATAAAGCAGAGTCCATCAGTGCCCAGATGCAGATCCTTAATTATCACCATACTGATATGGAACAGTTGATCGAGCTGATGCGGGAGATCGAACGCGATCTTCAGGCAGGACGCTATCAAAACGCCCTGCGAAAGCGTGAAGTGGTTCTGCAAGGACTCCAGCGGCAGAAGGAATACGTGGGCGGGGAATTTAAAGTCAAGGAGGATACGACGGTGAATATCCCCAAGGATATCCAGAAAGAGATCCTCGGCAGTGTTCAGGAACCGGCGCCCCCGGGCTGGGAAGATATTGTCCGTGGGTATTACCGGCAGCTGATCAGCGGTGGCAAATCCAATCCTTGAAATCGAGCGCACATTGATTGGCATGAAGAGAAGACATCAATTTTGGCTACTGCTAGGTGTCTTGGCCACCTGTGGGGGGCTTGTGCTCGACCGGCCGAGCTTTGGCCAGAGCGGTCAGAAAGTTGTTATTCCTTTTGACTTCGAATCGCGATTTGACAATGGTCGTTATGGTCAAATGGTCGGCGAGATGATCTGGCAGAAGCTTCACCGGGAAGGGGGCTTTCTGATTCCGGATTCGATGGCTGACGTCCGCGATTTTTGCGAGATGAACGGTATCAAGGTCGGTCCCGAGACACCCCTGGAGAAGGTGCGGGATATTGTGAAAAGTGGCTTCGATGCCGACATCGCCATCTGGGGAAGCGTGGAGCGGGTTCCCGGGCACAGCACCGATGTTTACGATCTTGTGATCAAGTGCGTTGATTTTTCGACGCCAACTCCCACCGTCATCTATGAAAAGTCCGCTCGCACGAATTCCGTGAGCGAGATTCCCCATCTCTATGTCCAGCAACTGCTTGATGCGCTCTACGGCCGGCAACCAGGCAGTCCGCCCCCGCCCGATCCCATTGCAGAAGAAAACTGGAAGAAAAACCCGAACCTGATTGTCGGAGGCGATTTTGAACGGGCGGTGAACGGTGTTCCGGTGGGGTGGGAAGATCGTGCGGGTCAGGATCGTGAACCGCTGGGACGGCTTGTTGCCTGGGTTCCCGAACCCGGAAATCCGCGCAACCACGTTATTCGTTTCAGCTTTGATCGAAGTGTGGGGGACACCACCGGGGTGATGTACTACAGCCTGCCGTTCCAGGTGCAGGAAGGAGCGACATATCGTTTTCAATGTCGCTGGCGAAGCAACGGACCGGCGGTCAAAGTCTTCATCAAATGTTACGCAGAGATGCCCAGTGAGTATCGGACAGAATCGCCTGCAACTGGAAGCCGCAACAGAGCGGCAGGACCAGGGGCTTCCTCCGCAACCAGCAGAGCAAATTCCAGAACGGAGACGCGAACTCCTTATCCAGATTGGAGCCAGATGCGAGAATGCTACCGCAGTCAGCAAAACCTGAAAGGGCCGCTCAATACCTGGAACGTCCATACGGAGGATTTCACCCCAAGACACACCCAGTACACGCCAACCTGGGGGCGTGTCATGCTGTATGCCTATCTGGGCGAAGGGACGGTGGAATTCGACGACATCGTGATCAAACAGATCATTCCACCTTCTCCGGGAGAGAGCAAGAAAGATCCCCGACGCTCTCTCGCAAGCGGGGTAACACTTAAGGAAATGGAAGAACGCGAAAGGGCCTCCCGCGGTGATGCCGGCCAGGAGCAGACTCCGCCCGGGCCTCAGCGCTCCGGTCAGGGAACTCGGTAATACCGGATATTCTAAGGTGGGCTGGTGGGCGGGCTTCCGAGGGAGTGGAGTTTCACCCGTCGGTGAATTCTCTTTTGCTTAGCTCACTGCTATGGGGCAGATTCCGGTTTTCCGCATGAAGTAAAGCGAGCAGTGCGGCTAAACACGCAATGATGAGCTGCCCAAACAGGTACAGGAGATAGCTCACTGCTGGCCAGAGGGATGCAGCCACTACCATCACCAGGCCGCTTTGCCCCAATCCCCAGCCTGCAACGGCCGGTCCTGCGGAGATGGCAGCAAGCTCGTGAGGAATGAGATCGCTTCCCGGGTTATTCAGTTCCCCGGCGGGACTTCCGTTCAGGGTGAAGAGAAATGCCAAGGCGAGATGGAGATTGCCCAGGAGCACCAGCACTCCAAAAATGACCGGGCAGAGACGAGCCACCATTTTACCGGCCAGATAGAGCAGCCCAATCAGTTCCTCCATCGGCGAGAGATCAGGATTGATCGCAATTTGAAGGTCGTCCAGATCAAGAAATTGAATCGATGTGAACAGACCCCAAATAGAAAGTGCCACCGCATAAAAAATGAGATCGACAAATCCAGTTGACAGAGCGTACACGGTCCCCATAACAATACTCACCACAGCGATGAGCATACTCAAAAGCGACATGCCGTCGGGGACCACAGACGAGGCCAGTTGAGCTCGGGTTCGCAGCTCCCAGCGATCCAGAACGAAAATCACTCGGGCGGACAGATAGTGGCCCACGAAAAGAAAGAAACAGATGCTCAAGGTCCAAAGGAGACCGCTCGCATTTCTCACTTGTGAGACGAACAGATTGTCGGTGAGGATAAGGGCCACGGCAGTAAGGAGTCCATATCGCCCACAGAGCAGAAAAAGTTGCTGGCTGGCCTGAAGGAATTCGCTGCCAAATCGCGTTCGGAGAAAAGCCAGCCAGCGATCCAGGACGTGGCGGCCCAGGGTCTCCCGAGATCGCGCGAAAGTGGTGGGCGAGCCTTCAAAGGTTGGACGCCGTCGAGAGGGTCGGCCCAAGCGAAGCCGCGGTCCGACGCGTCCAGATTCCCAGCCCGAGCCCGCGCCTGTGTTCTCAAGGTGGACTTCCGACTGGTCAGGCGGGGGAGTGCCCTGGGTGGCGAGTTCCTGAGCTCCTGAAGGGACGGCAACTTGCTCGGGATTGCTTTGATCGTCCGACAGGACCAATTCACCGGTATTACCGGAGGTGTTCTCAAAAAGGCCGCTAATTCTCCCGGCAGGAACCCAGCGATCAAGTTCCTCGTTCCAGACAAGGTCCTCAGGGCTGAGTTCACCCCGGTGAGCCAGGTTTTTCAGCTCACGTGGGCTGAACGGGCCGTCTTTCACACCGCTACGGCGCTGGATGAACCACTGTTGCGCCATGGCCAACCGCTCTTTTTCCGCTTCCCAATAATACGGGGCAACCGGCCTTGCTGGAGCTAGAGCAAGGACCGAGGGGCTATCTTCCTCTCAATGATGCTCAGCCCGGATCATCTGCGGAAGGGCCGTACATCCCAGGCACAGGGACGTCGAGTAATCTCAGGTACACGCACAGATGTCCGCGATGGTGAATCGTGTGGTTGATGACAAATGTCCGCACCACCTGCCATCGTGGCATCGTGAATAGGACTGTTCCACCACGGAGAAGCGACCACGGCTTCCAAAACTCGTCTGCCTTGACACTACTCAGAATGCCCCGTGCTGTCTCCACATTCTGATCGAAAATACGCAGCATTGCCGCGACTGACTCTGCCTCCGGGTTCTTGTACGGTTCACCACCGACCGGAGCCACGTCCAGACTGTCCGTACGGAAAGCGAGATCCACCCACTGGGGAATACTCGCCAGATGGCTCCCCACCCACCGAAGTGTGTTTGATTTTGGGTGGACTTTCCAGTCAAGTTTGTCCTCAGGAATTCGGGCGAGAACGGTTCGGGTGTTTGCCATCTCTTGATCAAATTCCTGAACGAGTGCCTGGTAAGGATCCATATGTTGTCTCCTATGGATGTTCCACCATTCCGCGAGCGGATGCTCGGCTTCACGCTATCGCAACGTGCTCAGAACAATCGCTGCCAGTGCCAGGGCAATTCCTACTGCCACCTGGAGATTGAAAAGCTCACTAAACACAATCCAGCCGGCTATTGTGGCCATCACCGCCTGAGAGGATGTGAGCAAATTGGCCTGGGCAACCGGTGTTCGCTGCAGACCTTTGGTGAGCGCCCAGAACGCCACCAGGTTAAGTATGCCAGAAACAATCATCCACAACCATTGCTCCGCGGAACAACTTTGGATGACCTCTAGCCCGTGGACATAAAAGGTATACGGCCCCAGCGTGATCGTCGCCGCACCCGTCACCAGGACAAGGACGAACCAGCCCGAAGTTCCCCCCGTTGTGACGTTCCGAATGACCACCGTAAGCAGACCATAAATGAAGCCCGCCACACAGCTCATTAAGACAGCAGCCAGAGCGATTGAAGAAGAACTGCTGGCCACGCCCTCCAATGTGTCGGCTCCTCCGTGAAGGAGAATAATTCCCACAATGAGTAGCACCATGGCTGCAAACAGCCTCGGCGACACGGCTTCCCCGAGCCAGAACTTACCCATCCAGGCTGCCGTGATAAGGCTCATCGCTAGTGACAGCGGTACCGCAATAGCAATCCCCACAATGCCGAAAGCCCATAAAAGACCAAGATTGGCAATTGTCTGAGTGAGGACGCCTGCTCCCACCACTTGCCAGAAATGAGCGGGGCGGGGCAGGGTCATCCTTCCACGAAGAACCTGCGCAAAAAGCCACGGACCGACGCAAAGGACGGTCATCGTCTCCTTCACAAACAGGACGAAAGTATAGTTGGCTGCCTGGCCAGGTTCCGCTAGCCGCCGGAGGGCCATGTTGGTCCCCGTGTAGAGCATCGCTGCCAGAAGACACAGCGCTGGTCCCCAAAACTGACCAGCGGACGGTTGTGTGTGTCGCGCGGGCGCTGTTTCGAGAGTGGGTAATTCGGAGGTCGCCGTCATATTCGTCAACAATGGAAACAAGTTTCGTCAGTCATCGCCGATTGCCCAGTCATGAGATCACACTGGAAAAACACGAATCGTGTGACTGGCCGACATCGTGAAATTATCGCATTTTGACCCCCGCGACCAGGGAGACCAAGAGCAGCACGCAACGTGGCTTGCCGCTTCTCACGACTTTTGCTGGCAATGAGCCAATTCACGGGCGACGGTAGGAAGGGCCGAGTTTTGACCACAGTTCCAGGTAACCCGCCAGAATGGCTGACTGGAGGTCGTTGATTCTTCGCAACTCGGGTATGGGAGTTCCCCAGTAGAAGCTGATCCAACCCTGAGCGAATTTACGGGAACCTTCGAGAAATTTCTGGAACTCTTCGGTTCCACAGTGCAGAGGGAAGGTTTCCTCGATCACCACCGGTCGGCCGACCGCAAAATGGGACAGTATTTGAATCGCCTCGTCCACTTTTTTCGCTTCGGGATAGATATGGACACAGATGAAGTCCAGCATGGGGATAAGGTCTTTCGGGCGAAAACCGGACCAGGTGTCCGCTCGGTCTGGTGTACCGGGCAGGAGGCCGACGGTGATCAGGGTCTCTTTGTCTACTTCCCGGATGGCCGAGTGGAGATGCTTCACCCATGCCGCGGCGATTTCCGCTCGGGATCGCTCTTTCTGCTCCAGTGTAATCCGCTGGACGAAATATTTTCCCCCTAAAGGCTCTCCGACCAGCCAACCTTGCTCTTGGGCGGATCCCACGGGTACAACCGGCTCGTTCATCAGGTCGTAGCAAAACACTGCCGGAGAATGGCCCACCCTCCGTGCAATGGTTTGCCAAAAGAAGGCCTGGGCGTTCCATCGCTCTGATTCTTCGAGAGAATCGTACCACTCCGGCACGTCCTGCTTGTGGTAACATCCCAAACCTGTGATGTCCAAATAGAGGCCTGTCTCCTCGGCCAGCTTGACGAGCGCCTCAAGTTTTTTCAGATTTGCTTCGTTGGCTTTATTGGGCGAAATCAGGAATTTTCCCACCTGAAGATGGATCCGCACCACATTCGCGCCCAACGCTTTCATTTCCTGGAAGTCGCCCACCACCCGGTCCCATTCCTTGTCCCAGTAGTCTTCCAGAAGCAGTCCTTTTGAATCGTGATCGTAATTAAAGCCCCACGGCACAAAGAGACTTCCTGATTGTGCCAGGACCAAGTGCTGGCCATCCGCCGACAATTTGACCCGTTCCAAACTCTGCACGCCCGGCTCTTCGGCAGGGGTGAAATTCCCGGGTACCAGGACACCACCCCACACGAGGACAAAAAATCCCCATTGACAATACCGATTCTTCAGAGGCATGCGTAACTTCATGGCGAACGTTTCCCTCTTGCTTAGGCACCAATTGCCAGGCTCATCACTCTTTGCCACTCAGCCCCGCCAGATGCCGCAACCGGGATGCACTCAGCATGAGTGCCCGCCCGTTATGATAGGCGGCCTTCCAAATGTGCCCGAGATCTTTTTCGACGGGCTTTCCATCGGGCAGCACAGTGTCAAACCACTCACCCGCCTGCGGATGGACCTGATACTTTCGGATGAATTGCCACTGCTTTAAGAATGCCGTCCAGTAACGGGAATCCTGCTGGCCGAACAGCTCATGCATGAGAAGAAGGGCGTTGAGGCCTTCCGCCTGGGTCCACCATATCTTTTCCAGGCCATATGGAGGCCCAAAAGCCGTGCCTTTGTCGTAGAAACCACCGAACTTCGAGTCCCAGCCGTACTCCAGCGCGTGATCAACCAGGCTCTTCGCCACGCGTCGTGTGGTGCGGTCATCGGGGATGCCGAGAACCTCAGCAGCTTCGAGGAGCAGAAACGCGGTCTCCACATCATGCCCGAACGAATCATGATCAGGGACCGCCCGCCAGTCCGGTGTGAAATACAGGTTCAGACACCCAGGCTCGACCGCGATTTTGTCCCGTACCACAAGAAAAATGGAAAGAAGCCGGTCTCTGACCTGTGGATCCGGCCACGCGCGGTAGAGTTCTGTGAGGGCTTCCAGAATGTGAATATGACTGTTCATGGACTTGAACCCATAGGGCGTGCCGAGCAAGTCGCGGGTAGGTCGAGCCCGACCGTTGGCGTTGTCCGGGGGGACGCTGAGGATTGGCGTCCCGTCACGGTGGTATGCCTCAAAGTAACCGCCATGCTGCTTATCATAGGCGTGTTCCTCGAGCCAGCGGAACGTTTTTTGGGCAAGTGCCAGAGCATCGTGGCTACCGGTTAGTCGGTAGACGTTCGACGCCGCATAGAGCCCGAATGCAATTCCGTACAGGTGTTTTTCCGTGCCATAGGAGGGCAGAGGATTTCCGTTTTCGTCGAGTCCCCAGAAAAACCCACCCTTTTCAGAATCCCACAGGACGTCGCGGAGAAACTTCAGGCCGTGCTCCGCGTAGGCCTGGAATTCTGCTTTTCGATCGGGATAGCGGCGTGCCACCTCGGCCGCTACCCAGGTCATTCGGGCCTGAAACACAATCGTTTTCTCGTTCCGGGGACCGGGATTGCCATCGCTTCGAAAGTGGGGATGAAAACCGCCGTGTTGCTCGTCGATACATCGCGGGAACCAGAACGGCAAGACTTGGCCCAGAAAGTGGGACTCAATCTGTTCCGCAAGCCGGACATAATCGCTCTGTTGCGGTGCTGAATTCTCTGCCGCTGGATCGACCGCACGCGCCGTCGGCAAATTGACGAAGGCAAATGCGATTGCAACCAGAAAGATTCTCCAGCTCCCATCAATCCGCGGTTTATGACCCAAGAGATCAAAAAGACTCATTCTGCGATGTCTCATCGTTAACTTCTCCTGGTTCCCAAATGCCTTTTGGGAAGATTTCTGCCAAGAAAACGTCCAAGTATCGGCCGGGGGCAGCCGGGTTTTTCTGCCAGATTTCGAGAAGGAAGACAATTCGAACAAGTGAGGGTGCACCATTTCTCGCTCATGCCTGTGTCTCTTCATTGAACAGTTCGGGCGGCACGAGATTGAAGCCGTGGGTGAGCAAAATCTCTACCGCCCGGGGGACTGGCTCAGCTTCCAGCAGGACCAGGGCACGTTTCTTATTCGGAAGAAGCACGGTGTGTGTTGCGCGAACCAAAACATTCCCCTGCGCCAGCGGCAATAGAATGCGAAGCAGGGGCTGGACTCCGTCGGGCAAAACCACGCCAACGAGCCTGTAATCGGTGAACGGCAGACCCGCCCTCTCCAAAATGATCCGGCCATCGTTCGGATAGGTCACAACAATTTTGAGCAGTGCCGCGGGATTACCAGGTACCGTTTCCAGAGCGAGAACTTCGCAGCGGGTGGTTTCGAATCGCCGCAACACTCCTCCGATCTGGCGTAGCCCCGATTCGAGAAACACCTGAAATCCGGTCAGTACAGAAAGCCCATTTTCGCCGGGCGGGTCATTATTTGGTGTTACCGAGTTATTTTCAGTGGACATTTTCAAACCTGTCAAAAGATGAATATGCCTTCGGCTCCAGTGGAGCCGCCGATACCCAACCGATGGGGACAACGGCACACAGCCTTTTATTGTACTCGCGGCAAACCGTGTCGCACCGCCGCCGTAGATCCGCAGCGCGGGCAATCCGTGTGACGCTCAACTGAAGCAAAGCTCAGGCCGACGTTGCACCGTCCTTTTTCTCGTTGCCTGTCTTTCTCTTAACCAAGCATCTGTGTAGAACGAGAGAAGGGACGGTGTCGGGAGCTTTGAAGAATCGAAAGTCTCAGGAGAAATTGTAATCTCAGGGCGAGGCCTATTCGTTCAACTTGTTTTTTTACGGACATTCTTAAGAAAATGTCGGAAATGGAAAGGACTCACCAAGACTCTGAGCAAGTGGTTCGCTCAAGGCCGGCTTGTCCAATCCGGAAGCACGGCGTGGTCGCTGTGATTGCCCGGCGAAGTCGGCTATTGCTCATCCGCCGTTCGGATCAGGTGTCAGCACCCGGAAAATTTTGTTTCCCCGGCGGGGCCATTGAGGAAGGGGAAACGGAGGAAGAAGCGGTCGTGCGGGAACTTCGGGAGGAACTCGGTGTCCGCGTTCAACCCGTGCGGCGTGTGTGGGAGAGTTGCACAGAATGGGGTGTTCACCTAAGCTGGTGGCAGTCACGTCTCGCAGATGATGCCCCAATCGTTCCTAACGCGGCCGAGGTAAGCCACATCGGTTGGTACACGATTCCCGAAATTCTTGGCCTATCCGATTTACTGTCGAGCAATCGCCAGTTCTTGCAAAAGGTTCTTGCCGGAGATATCCAGCTCGATTTGGAACCCTGAGGCCTCTCCGCGGACGTGACAGCACAAAGCTACCCCAAAGAAGTAGAACCCATCACTGCTTGAGAGCGCCCGCAGTCAACGAAGAGTGGCAAAAGGAGCGTTTCTCTCTTGGTCACTGTTTCCTGACGGATCGCCGAATGTGAATTGAACATCCGCGGGCGAACTGTCGATCTGGCGGAGGAACTGCCCGACCGGGAATCTCAAAACACTCGACGAATTGCCCGGAGGTGGGTCAGAGTTCTCGCCGGATTGGAGAGGCCGGCTGCCCTTTGTGGACATCGCTCCCCCGGCCACTACAACGGAATTGGGGCGAGCATTCAAATCCTGCACGAAAGTGGCGGGTTCCACCTCGTTATCGCGAAGTGGCAGAACATCGTCCAAATTGATGCCGGCAGCCGGTTCGCCGTTGAGTGCCGTGCTGGCGGGTGACTCTCCAGGACGCAATTCCTCCGGTGACGGAGGTGTCCGCTGCTGCGTTACGCGGTAGACCCAGTCCACAAGGTCCCGGTATTGCTTCATGTCTGTTCCTGAGAAGACCGGTCCCGGCATTCCCCCGTGAGGTTGGAGAGGCTTTGTGAGAATTGGGCTGGCGCCTGGCTGATTGAAGTCGATCCAGCCCAGTACCGTCCGCAGGTTCTGCGCGGTTTGGCCCCGCAGAGCGAAACGATCGGGGGACAGCCTGAACAAGCGCGCTTCCGGTGGTACACTGGGGCCACCGTGACATGTGGCGGCCGCACAATTGTGGCTCAGAATGGGTTGAATCACTCTGACAAAGTCCTCCCGTGCATCTTCCGGCAGCCCGCGGAGAAGCACAGCCAAGTCAGGGACGGGGGAAACCGTGTTCCGGGGCGAAATGGCGGCTTTTGTGCCGGTGTTGGGGACGTTCGGCGCAATTTGAGAGATTGGTCCGGTACCAGTACTGTGCGCTGAAGATTGGACTGTCGACGAGGTGCTTTCCCGCTGACGGAGCAGTGCCATTTCCACACGGCGTGCGGCAAGTGGTAGTCCCGGATGATTCGGTGCCAGTCTGCGTGCTTCTGCCAGTTCGGCCCGCGCCTCTTCGGGCAGACCATGCTCAGCACACCAGATGGCCAGTTCGAGATGAGGTTCTGGATCCTGACCAAAGAGCCGTGACCGCTGCTGATAGTAAAGCTCACGCATGGTGGTCGCAACGGCCACGACATCTCGTCGAGAAATATAAATCTCGCCGTGAGGCACCTTCACATGATAGCTGTCGTCGGTGGCGATAAGTGTTCCCTCGATCACGTGCCCGTTACGCAGAAGCAAAACAACATGGTCGAACTGGGGTGCGCGAGGAGAAGAATACACAGCGTTGCGGGACGGATCACCGGCGTTGGAACCCTCTTGATTCCCAGCGCAAAGAGCACCAGTCGACATGAGCGTCGATGAAAAGACCAGGAGCAGTATCGCTGCGGAGGTAGATCGTCGCATCATGCCGAAGTTACTCTGGCAATCGTATCAGGATTCCACAGGATTTATCGGGGATTTTTATGAAAACTTGGGCGCACTTTCACACTCGCCTAGCGCACCTGAGCGCTCGTACCTGTGGCCAAGGCTGGGTTATTTCGTCCTCCACTCTGCGCCAATCTGATTTCGTTCCGGAGCGCGGCAACTCGTAGGGCGAGTTCCGGCTGTTGCCGGTTCAGTTGCAATGACTGCTCGTAGTTGGCCAGCGCCAACTGCTTTTGTCCCTCAATTTCGCGGAGATGTCCTAAAGCATTGAGGGCCCGCACGTTGTTCGGATCAAGGGCCAGGGCCTCCAAAAGCTGTTTCTGGGCGGCCGAACGGTTTCCCAGTTCCTCGTAGAGCCGTGCAAGCTCAATTTTTGGTTCTGCCCAATTGGGCGCGGAGTTAGCCCAGTTCTGGAGCATGGCCACAGCCTCGGTTGATCGTCCCTGGGATACAAGTAAAACCGCCAAACCTCTCCGCGCGGGAACGTGGTGCGGATTCTTGGATAGCGCCAATTGGTAATAAGATTCCGCGCGACCGTAGTCATCCGGCCGATGATAAAGGTCGCCCAACCGATGATACACGGCCGCGATGTTGTAATAGGCCGCTGCGTCATTGGGGTCATAGATGAGCGCCTGGCCAAATCGCTGGAGTGCTTCCTCGTATCGCGCCTGCTGGTAGAGACGAACCCCCTCGGCGTTGAGCGATTGAGCCGTCATGCTCGCGCATCCAGGTGCCAACACAAGGCCCACCGCCAGTATGCCCGCAAGTTTTCCAATTAATGTTGTTTCTCGGTTTGTAATGGGTGCGCCATACACGTTCGCAGTCCTCTCAGATTGGGCAGAGGACATAATTGCAGCCCGGGGGGACAGGTTCCGCCAGTTCAAAACAGCGGAGAGAGAATAGCGGGATTCTTTTTCCCTGACAAGGTCTTTTCAGATTAGTAGGAAAAATAGGAAAGATTCGCAGGGTGAATAAATGGCGAGGACCGGCCTGCGTCTCCTCGTACCTCTTCGCCAGGCCTTTCGGATATGCCCAAGGACGTCCGGAACCGCTTTTTTTGTCCCCTTGCCTTACCAAGGGAGCGCGTGAGCAAGAGGGGGAACTACCAGCGGAGGATTCCGGTGGCCCAGGACAGGCCTCCACCAAACCCGCTCAGCAAAATGAGGTCCCCCTTTCGAATTCTTCCCTCCCGCACGGCTTCATCCAAGCAAATGGGAATGCTTGCCGAGGACGTGTTCCCGTAACGGTCCAGGTTGTTGTAGAGTTTTTCACTGGGGATGCCAATCGTCTCCGCCGCAGCCTGGATAATCCGCATATTTGCCTGATGAAAGATCACCAGGCTGATGTCGGCCAGGGTGAGATCCGCCATCTCCAGCACGTCGTGGACTGTTTGATTGAGCATGCGGATGGCCCATTTGAAAACCGGCCGACCTTCCATCACCACGTATTGCTCCCCGTTGAGTGTTCCCTGCTGATTGGTGGGGCAACGAGATCCGCCCATGGGCCGGTAGAGAAGATCGAACCCGGCACCGTCTGAGCCATAAGAGAACGCGATGAATCCCTGGGAACGATCGCCGGGGCCGAGGAGCACGGCTCCCGCACCATCTCCGAAAATGGGATAAGTTTTAACGTCCGCCGGATTACACACCCGTGAATTGCAGTCTGCTCCAATGACCAGTGGTCGTTTCGCGCATCCCGAGGCCACAAACTGCATCCCCGTCAGAAGGGCGAACATGAAGCTAGTGCAAGCGGCCTGGATATCCATGGCCGGGGCACACAGCTTCAATTTTTCCTGCACCAGACTGGCAGCGGCCGGCATCGTCATATCGGGAGTGTACGTGCCCAGCAGCACAAGATCGACCTCTCCGGGATCAACTCCGGCATCTGCCAAACATCGCCGTGCCGCTTCGACGGCCAGGTCGCTCGTGGCCATCTCCGGCGGTGCATGCCGGCGTTCCAGGATTCCTGTGCGCTGCACGATCCACTCCGCGTCGTATCCCAGCGATGCGAGATCTTCATTCCGCACACGAATATCGGGAACGTAGCTCCCTACTCCCAGAATCTGGACTCCCGTAATGGTTCCTTTGCGGGAACGCTGGGCAAGGTAGGGAATTTCTCGTGCGCTTGTTTTCTGATTCATAGACGGGGCGGACCTTAACCGGAAAACCAATTGTCGTGAAAATGTCGACCGCTCGTGATTTCACCCAGAGGCCATTCTCTCTTAAAGGAAAAACGACATCCCCTTAAACCTAAGACTTTTTACCTCTGGCGGCAAGTGGTTCTTTTTCTGACGAGGTTTACCCACTTTGGGGGCAGAAGGCAGTGCAGGAAATAACGCAAATGTTGCGTTAAACTCGGGGCAGTTCAGGAAAAGTCGGCGGCCGTTTGCTGCTGGCCACGTCTGGTCCCGTCGCGTTATCCCGGCCAGTCCTGCCCGTAGGAGCGATTCATGGATTGCTCCCACCGGCCTACGGCTCGGTCATGCCAGATGGGCTGGACAAGCAATTGCTGAATCGCCCGTATGAAAATCCAATGGATGCGTCCGTACTTCCCATGGCAAAGCGCCGAACATTTCTTGACGGCGAAACCAATTCTTCATTCATCCGGCACTTCGAGAGCTGCGGAACTCTCGGGTCCCTGTGATGCAGCAACTGCACGCGGCAACGAGCGCAGGAGGCCCTTTTCGAGAAACTGGCAACGAGACCATTAGCGCGGCCGACGGGGCAACTGATTCCGGTCGGGCCGCCGTGAAGCAGAGCCATGCCGCTGACTCACTTTTCCAGCACCGGCGCCCCTTTCCGCGGGTAGCCCCAAAAACTCCAAGGCTTCCGATCCTGCACCGACTCCCACCAACTCTTCGGCAGGTTCCTCTCCTCGATCCGCCACAAGGTGGGGATGCAAATCGGGAGCGTGATGAACCTCGCCCCGGCTGCGCTTTCGAGCGGCGATTCTCTCGCCACTCTTCCAGAAAAAGTTGGCAAGCGGGCTGGCCAGCAACGCCGGCAAAAGCACGAGGTTACCAAACGACGATGCCGTCAGCATTGCAAACATCAGATACCCAAAACGCTGGGTTGGCGTGAAAGAGCTCAAAGCAAAAGCGGAAAGTCCCAGACCAATCACACCCCAGCTTTGATAAATGGCCTGAGCGCAGTCGCTGTAGGCAAATCGAATAGAATCCGCGCGGGAGAGCCCCCGCTCCTGTCCATGCCGACACCACAGCATGAAATGAATCGCATCATCCACAGTTACCCCCAGTGCTACCGCCGGGGTCATAACGGTGCCCACATCCACCACAATGCCCAGAAGTCCCATGACGCCAAAGACAATAGCGATGGGAAAGACGCTGGCGAAGCCAAGCAGTAAGCCTGCCGACCAGTCCCTCATCACGAACATCAGGGCAATCGCAATGATGACGAGATCACCGGCGAAACCGGTCAGCAATCCGTTCAGCAGCGAGTGCTGCGCCTTATAGACCAGGGGGACAAGGCCGGTGTAAACGGCCGATAGCCCATCTACGCCCTGGCTGCGATATTTCGCCAGGATCGGTTCGACCTGCCGCCGTATGTCTTCCACAAAGTTCCCATAATCTAGGTCGGTGAGGGCCTTCACGCGTGCACTGACTCTCCACAGTTCCGTATTCCCCTCTTCCGACCAGTAATCCCGCAGGTCCTCGCGATGGCGACGGAGTTGAACGATCCACGTGCGTTTCTCTATCAGTCCGGCTTGCGACGGCAATGGGCGAGCAAACGTCGGGGCCGCGATCACACTTCCCACATCCGGCAATTGCTTGATGGCCCTTTGCACCTCCGAAACCAACTTCATTTGATCCAGCAGATCGAGTTTTGCCTTGTCACGATCCACCTTGATCACCACTTCCATGGGCACGAGTGGCCCCAACTTCTCCTCCAGCCAAGCGTAATCACGGATGATTGTGGCCTCAGGCGAGAAGAGTCGCATCAATTTCACGGAGGTCTGGATGCGGGTGGCTCCAATCGCCCCAATTAGCATGAGCACAACACACCCAGCGACTACCCAATTTGGCCTGCCGATGATGAAATCACCAACCTTTTTCCATCCAGCCCATCGACCGGGGTCAAATTTGAAGGTTTGCCGCGATCGCGCGATCTCCGGGATCGGCCATTCCTGGAGCATGGATGGCACGTAGAGACACAAAAACAGGAAACTGACTATGATGCCCGCTGCAGAATAGATCCCAAACGTTTGGATCGGCACAAGTTCGCTTACCGCCAATGATGCCAGGCCAAAGGCCGTGGTAAACGTCGCCAAAAACAGGGGCAGAAAGGCACTCCGCAGGGCTTTGCCTGGGGCACCCACGGTGGGGTCGGGAAGTCCCCACGACATATGGGTTCGGACGGTGTCTCGATAATAGTTGGCCAGGTGGATGGCACCGGATACCGCCGCCACATAGACCAGGGCCGGCATGGTCAGAAGAATCGCGTTCATGTCCGTGCCGGTCAGCCAGACGAGAATCATGCTCAGGCCCGCGCTGTACACCCCTGTGGAGAAAACGACGAGCGTCAGAATCCAGCTCCGCAGGCACCACCATGCCATGACGGCACCCACGACGCCACAAACGATGGCCAAGCGGACGAGCGACCGCTGGCCTTCCACGTCGATGGCGACGTTGTCCACGGGGGGGCCACCCAGGTGAAGCTGCTCCGGTTTAATATCGCAGATTTCCTTCGCCGCGGTGTAAACGCTTTCCACAACGGCGTGCAAGAACTTTTTGCGGGGATTGCCATGGAAGTGACTCTCCCACCGCTCTTCCGCTTTCGGATCGATGATCAGCACGAGGCAGGTTTGCTGCCCATCCTGCCCAACAAGAAATCCCCGCAGGCGCTCGATCGCCTGTTCGCGAGTTAGTCCCTGGGAGGTTACCAGTTGATCGACAACCTGTTTTCCTGTAATTACGCTTTTGAAAAATCGGTAGGGGTCGTCCTCCGGTCGCTGCAACTCTAACGCTAAACGTCGCGATAGGAGCTCCAGCTTGGGGCTGTCAAGGGTGCACCCTTCCCAGCTTGCCAGAATGAACATGTCGCTCTCAAAGTGCTTCCGATACCACTCAAACGTGGCGGTTTCCTGGTAGGTGTCCGGGAGCCAGGACTTCACATCATTCTTGTTGCTCAGAAGTGCGCGGTCGGCTCCCAGCCACATGAAGGGAATCAGGAAGCACACGCAGCAGAGAATGGCCAAGTTATAGCGCGAGAAAAAACCCCCATTTCGTGAAGCGGGAGAATGACCTACGGACCGTTGATCTTCTTTCATCAGTACTTCCATGGATTTATTCACAAACCTCGGGGCAATTTCGTGCTCAGATCTGATGGCGAAAGGGTCACATGGCTGGAGAGGTGAATCCTCCCTGCGGCAAGAAACACTCCGTAATTGCTGGTCACTAGGGACATTCCGTGTGGGGCTGATCTGTTAGGTCGCGGCAATGACAAGACTCAGGAATATTGAATCGCCACCTGAAAATTGTTTCGGCGAAAGGATCGACCAAGGGACGGTGCTCACAGGGTGGGCGGAATTCTCACTACGAACGGAGGGTCGAGCATAACCGGCTTCAACTTTCCATCCCTCATACTCGAACCGAAAAAGCCTGCTTGGGCAAACCTCTCACTACTTGGATTTCGGAGTGACCTTTTTGGTCGGACAACGGTTTAATTCTACACTTAGCTGCGACGCCAGAGCAACCAACGCGATCTCCGCTATCAGGGGGGGTGACCTTCCCAGGGCCTTCACAAAGCCTAAATTCAGAATATCTCTCGGTCTGTCCGCCCTTGCAGGACATGCGGATGCGGAATCTGGCTCGCGTGTTAATTGACGATCGCCGCGGGGTATATAATAAAGAAGAGCCATGGGGGCGAACTGGACTCGACCGGACAGGTTGAGGTGCCAGTGGCGTGCCGTGGTTGATCGGTGGCCCACGTTAAAAGCCGATCAAACAATAAGTGCCAACCACAGCTTGGCTCTGGCTGCCTAATCGCAAACGGCAGTCCCGACTGAGGGCTCTCGTCGGAGGGGCCTGAAAGTCGGCCGACCCTATCCGACTCGTCCCGGGTCACGCCGAGTACGCCCGGGATCAAAACCTGTCCTCGGCTGGCCGCTGGAGATCCTGTCGGTCGGAAGCTCCGGCGGCGAGATTGCAAAGACCGACTACGCACGTAGAAGCTGGTGCCGAAATGTCACGGGACGCGGGTTCGATTCCCGCCGCCTCCACTGGAGTGTTCCGCGAACAGAAGTTGGCACGGGAATAGGACTGCCCAATTTCGCTTGCGGGAAGCAGTTCTAACGCACTTTTCTCTTCCTTGTCTGTCTTTCGGGTCTTGTCAAAATTGCCAGGCCAATTTTTACGCCATTAATTGTTGAATTCTTCGACATTATTTTCTTTGGTGGCGCGGGAGGATCTTCCGTGGCTAACTAGCGGTCGATTGCCTCGGTGGGGGTTCCATAAACCTTTAGTGGGGTCCATGAAATCTTTGAACGCTACTCGTGTGGCCTAAGTGTTTCAGTGCCCCAGTACCTCGCCAGGTATTCGCTTCTCATGGGCCCTCGCGAAAAGCAGGGATGTGGTCAAACAGCGAGGAATAGCTTGTGCGTTTTCGCCATGGTGAAATCAACTTGCAATAGTATGTCAAAAAGGAATTTGGAAATATTCAGAAAATTCTTTCCAAGATTTGGGTCGGTCATTCGTCAATTAGGATAGGCGGAGGACGAACGAAGGGTGAGCAAGGATGGCGAAGAGGGTTCTGGCGATGTCGAATTGTTTTGTAAGAAGAAGAGGAGTGTGAGCCATGTTGCAGCTCAAAACACCGTGGTGGATTGTTGCGGGAGTGGGAATTCTGTTGGTGGGAAGTTTGGGCGTTGCCACAACGTGGAGTTATATCAAGACTGGGTGGCGGAAAGTGGGGCAAAGCATCCGGGACGCCACTCCGATTGCGTTTGACCTCGAACGCCTGAACGGCGAATTGAAGGACCTCGAACCCGAGATCCGGCGAAACATGCAGGTGGTGGCCCAACTGGAAGTGGAGACTGAAAATCTTGAGCAAGACATTGCACGGATGGAACAGGAACAGGCTCAGGCCTTTGCCGAGATGAAAAAGTTGCGAGAGGCGCTGGGCCAGGGAAAATCCGAATACCAGTTCGCCGGACAGGTGTATAAACGGAGCGAGGTGGAGGCAGACCTTGCCCGGCGTATGGACAACTATCAGATACGCCAGGCTGATTTGGAGGCGAAAAAACAACTTCTGGCGGAGCGACAGCGTCACCTGGAGAATGCCAAGAAAAAGGTGGACGCCTATCGTCAGCAATACGACCAGCTCAAGCTCAAAGCCGAATCGCTGGCAGGCCAGTTGAAGGCGCTGGAGGCGACCCAGGCCGTGGGAACTGTGGCCATCGATCAATCCCGGCTGGGACGGGCGAAGGAACTCGCGAAGGAGATCGAGACGCGGATTCGGGTGGCCCAGCGGATGCTTGAGCACGAACAGAATCCGCAGGGTGAGATCCCTGTGGAAGTGGATGACCGGCCGGTCACCGAGCGGTTCGACGCGATGTTTGGAGATCAAGCCGACAAGCCCGCGGATGTCAACCAGGGCACGTGAAACCTGATGAGTGACGCTCCGGAGGGCGGCAGGGATCGACAGGGGCGGTCCCTGTCGCCCGATTTTCCGGAATAAAACAACTCTGGGAGAAACGCCATGGCCAGCGGCAAGGTTGTTTTGTTCGTCCTCTGTTTGTGTTGGCCGATTGTTTTGGCCGGAGTTTTGATCGGTGGTGAGATTTCGGTCGAAGTACCGGACAAGGACGAGCAAAGTGTATCGCGTTCTGCGCAGGAGGAAGAGTCTTCCCAGGTGGAGGGGCGACGGCTGGTGATCGTCACCGGACGGTGTCCGGGGGTGACGCAGGCAGACGCCGAAAGTGAAGCAGAGCGGGTAGCAACCGAGAAGCGCATCGAAATCGTCCGTCAAATGGCGCGGGAGCTTGCGGGGGCCGATCTGTCCTCCTCTGCAGTCGTGACGGAGTGGGCCTGGCTCACATCTCAGCCGGGCGTGACTCAAAAGGTCAAGAAGACTTCCGACGTCAGGGACTATGGCTGGATTGCGGAGCAGGAAATCACAGTGACGATCCCCTATTCCGTGCTCAGCGAATGGTCGGTCCGATTGAAGGCTTATCGAGCGTGGTACTGGCAAAAGCGCGTGGCGGCGTCAGTTGCAACGATTGCCAGCGCGGTTCTCGCGGTGGTTGCCATGGTGGGGCTGGACCGGATGACGCGGGGCTATTATCGCGGATTGGTTGTCACGGTGGTCTTACTGGTCCTGGCTTGTGTGGTCTCGGCGATCTGGATTAGCGCTCTTTGGCTTTTTGGTTGATGGGGTGAATGGCGATGGGCTGGCTCGATCCACTGGAATGCAAGGCTGCCCGCGACTGCCTGCGGCAGGGCCAACTGGAAGAGGCCGCGCGTGTGCTGCTGACATCAAAAAACCGGGAGCATCGCGCGGTTCGGCGGTTGTTGGTGGAAGTGGGAAGAAATCTTGTGGCTCGGGCTACTCGAGAGGCTGAGGCAGACCAGTGGGAGCTTGTCGCGAAAACGCTTGAAATCGCCAGCCAGTGCATCACCTTGGAGGGGGAAGCCTTGGCATTGCAGAACCGCGCTCTCCGGGCATTGGCCGAAAAAAAACGCCGGGAGGAACGGCAGCTTGAGGAACAAGTGAAAATCCGCGAGCAGGTGAGTGAGGCCAAACGGCTTGCGTCCAGCGGAGAGTTCACCTTGGCATTGGAGCTACTCGCCAGATGGGAGACGCAGGGTGGGCGAGAAGTAACGGCAGCGATTGAGGAAATCCGGCTTAGCGAACGGCGGTTCGGGACGGCGGTCCGGGCCTGCGAGGAGGCCATCGAGCGGGGGGACGAAGGGTTGGCCCGGCATCACTGGAACACGCTTCGGCAGATCGCGCCTGAGGCACCCCAGGTAAAGCGACTTGCCGGGGAACTCGCCCGTTTGGCCGCTCGAGGGAGTCGCTCGGCAGTGGACCGGGGCAGGCCAGTACGGGGTCGCTCGGAGAAGTTGCTGATGGAAGGAGTGGGCATAATTCTGCTGGGCGAGGAAGTCGTTCTCGGTTCGGCTCGGGAGGAAGTTCATTTGCCCATTTTGGGACGCATTCATCGGCGCCATGCGGTGCTGCTGCGTGACCGGCAGGGCTGGCAACTCGTGGCATGCCGTGATAAATACGGAGAACCTTGTCTTGTCAAAGTTGATGGTCACCAAGTGAGTGACGTGTGCCGGCTGGCGGATGGCAACGTGGTGCAACTGGGAGAGGACAAGTGTCGCTGGCGCTTTCGGTTGCCCGTCAGCGGTTCGTTGACTGCCCTGTGGGAAGCACTGCCCGATTCCACAGGGAGCGTGGTGGTTCCGAGCACTGGTGAAACCCTGAAGCGAGTCGTTTTTTTAGTGGACGAACTTTCGGTTCGCCCCTATGCACCGGCCCATATTGTGCGCGAGGACCTTCCCTGTCGGGGACTCATCTTGCGATGGGAAAAGGAAGGCTTACACTGGGATGTCGAGGGTGGCTCGGCCTGGGCCGAGATCCCAGGGGTGACGTGGACCTCCAGCGATCGGTACGTTTATTTGCCCAGCCGATTGATTATCGAGGCCCAGTGGGATGAGGCGGAGCGATTGGGACGGATGATAGCCGAACCGCGACAAACCGAGCATGTGACGTTGGTCTTTCGCCAATGTTAGTTGCGACGACGAGCAAGAGCTGTTCTTTGGGGAGGTGATGGGTGACTGACGGGGCTGAAGTTCTCAACGTATTCATGCGCTGTCGACCAGGGCTGGAGCGATTCGCCAGGACAGCCTTTCCCCGTCTGGCGCACGACGTGGATGACCTGCTTCAGGAGATCTGGCTGGAACTCCAGACAAAGGTCGTGTCGTCGGATTTTCAGGCTCCGAGAAACTGCGAGAGTTGGTTGAGAATGCTTGTCCGCAGTCGAGCCATTGATCGACTGCGGTCCATGGAACGGCAGGTTTTTCTCAGTCTGACGAACACGAGGGGGGATGCTTCCAAGAGCCGTGAGAGAGTGGAACTGGAGGACAACGGACCGTCACCAGCCACCCATGCCGTGGAACAGGAACGGCGTCGCCGGCAGGGGCTTCTCCTCAGTGATGTGCTGGTGGAGTTCTGTCGCTGGTGTGAAGAGAGACCTCAGCGCTTGGCGATCAAGGAGGCGTACGAACGGTCGTTGCATGGTCAAAGTCCTGCCCAGATTGCCGCGGCCATGGGGGTGCCACCGGCGAGTGTTCATCAGTGGCTTCACCAGGCCCGGGAATGGGTACGGCAGCGAGTCGCGGAACGAGATGTCGAACGCTCCGTTTTTCTCACCTTGTATGCAGGGCAGTAGGTTTTGGGTGAAAAGTCGGCTATGCAAAGAAGCGAAAGTAAAACGCCAGAATTAAAGACCCTGGGCGACGTGGTACGGTGGGTTGTTGCAGAGCTGGGCGCGATGTGTCCCAGCCCGGAACGGCTGGCGGCCTACTTTGCCAATCCGGATGACGCCAATTTGCGCGACGTCCGCTACCACGTGGAAGAGGTTCGCTGCCCAATTTGCCGGACGGAACGAGAGGCAATCCAACGCGCGATTTCTGATTGATGGCTCTGCTGCACGTGTCCGCCCGGCATTGATCTGATGCTTGAGAAATGATGTGGCCGCTGCCCGCAGATGCCGCGGTGACCAGCGCGATTCCCCGCTGGTTGCAGGAGCATACCCCGGAGCAACGGTAGCCGAGGAAATCGCGACAGTTATCCTGGATAAGCCAATCGTTACGGCCGAGCGACCGCAGATCCTTGTTTATGCACGCGTCCGGATTCATCCGGAACCCGTCGTCTGTGAATGTAAGGGCGAAGCTGTTTTGACAGGGTGCTCCATGCGTTGGAGTGGCGAATGTTTGCATTCGGCCTTGGGAGGTGTCGCCCGAAAAAACTTCTAACTAATGACGAATCTGATCAAGTTGACGGAACGGTATCGAGAGTTGAAATATTCGTGAGGGTGAAAGGGCGTTTCTATTCGTGGCTAATACAGGGCATGGGTAGTTCTCCACCCAGGCGCTGCAATTGTAAGACCGCATGAGCTACCAGCGGATACGCCCCAAAAGAATACTGCCGTCTGCACCCTTAGGGTGCGGTTTTGTCTCGGCAGGCAAGGGCCAGGGGTATTCTCCAACGGTAACCCATGATTCTTCCGCGTTGATACTCGCCGCACCGAAGTTTCCAAGCATGGCCCCGCGCTCTGGAAGGACAACCTGTTCCGTTTGCCTCATGACGCACAGTGCCACCCGATTCACCTCCGCAATGAACAGTGGCGCACGGTGTCGCGGAATATGATCGTTCATCGCTCCACGACGGGTGTAGACGAGATAGAGCCTGTCGCCGTGCGTCAGCCAGTGCTGTTGGGTGTTGTAGCTGCCAAGCTCGGTTCCGTCATCAAAAGTCCAGGCACGTATCGGCTCCCAATGCAGTCCATCTTTACTGCGGGTCACATAACCACGGGAATCACTGCGGAGCGTCAGGTAATACTCACCTTCGCACTTGACAAGGGACGGCTCCGCCAGGCCTCGTTCTTCATTGAGATGTAGCTCGTCGCCATGCTCGATGTAAGAAAGCTTCTGCCCGTCAAATTGGCATCGCAACACTGTGACCGCAAACGGGACATCAACACTTGGGGCAAAATAAATGGGCAACAAGAGCCGACCGTTGTCTTCCACCAGCCACTGCGAACAAGCGTTTCGCGCCAAGTTGAATTTTCCATCCTCCGGCAGTTCGAGAAACTGCCATCCCGACCAGGTGTCTTTGACCGGGTCGTAGACAGCATACGCCGTTTGCGAGAACTTAGGACGATCGTGAAGTTGCTCTCCTGCCTTGCTGTAATAAACATAACAACCAATGGCCAACACTTTACCTGTCTGAGGATGATAGCCGGGTGTTACATCAGCCACAGCCAAGGTGCTCCCATCCGGTTGAGGGATCCAATCCAGCTCCGGTATCTGTGTCGGACCGCGCCATGTCTTCCCAAGATCTTCCGAGACCATATAGTACAGGCCGGAATAGTAATCGGAGACCCGGAGGTGCTTTTGCAGGGTGAGAACAACCTTTGGTTTGCCATCGTGGCCCAGCCCGGGAATGGCCACCGGCCGGGGATGAAACCAGAGATAATCGGGCGTCAACTCCTGATGGATAACCTCCTGCCTGATTTTCAGTCGTTTGTGAGGACTATCCGTTTTTTCAGATTCGCGCTGGCTTTGCCCGGCCATTGCAGAATCGTCGCCGACAGCTAAGACCTGCGACAACACATCGCGGAATAGTTCGTCAGTCATCGGAGCGACCCAGCAGTAATCATCGCGATAGCCTTCCTTCCAGCACTCGTCCGTGGGGATGTAGCCCGGCGCCCCATCTCCAAAGCCCGCCATGACAACAAAGGACCCCGGCCGCAACGCTTGTGCCATCAATTGATAGCCGACAAAGCTCTCCGCGGGCAGAACTCCGAAAAACGCCTGTCCGTTGTTGAAATCGAGACATGGTACCTCGATCGGTCGACCAGCCGCCACGCGCTCCCGCCAGCTTAGCCCCAGAGCGGCCGAAATCCGTCGCCACCGGGTTTCTTTACTGTCTGCCAGGATGGCTCGCATACGATCGAGGGCAAAATCTCCTTCGTCTCGTGGGGGCAGAAAAAGCGGGGCGTATCGACAAACCACAGACTCCAGCGGGTAACGTTGGGTATCGTTCCATGCCCGCACCATTGCCTGATATAATCGGTCTGCGAGTATGGGCCGATTGGCGGGGTCACCTGTGTTGTACTTCCCTGCCGTGACGTCCCCCGCACACCCCGTGAAATAGATCTGCATTACCCGCGGATCGTCTTTTTGCCGCCGTGCCCGCGCGATCCCCGGAAAGTCTGCCGATACCTGCCCCTTGCCGTAATAACTCATCGGATGGACGGCGTAACAACTCCACGCCACAATCGGCTCGTCGCCATCCCAGAGACTCAGTGTCTTTAACCAGGGGTCGATCTCTCCTTCCGGATAGTCTCCATAAGTCGCGCCGCTTGCGCTACTTCGGCCCCAGTGAATTCGGCCATCGGGCATCACGATTTTTCGATTAGAAGCGATCCTCTCGACCTGGGCTTGACCGATCCCCAGATGTGTCACTCGTCGCGACCTCTTGAGTGACTCCTTCAAGGCCGTAGTCACCCGGTTGACTGCCTCTTCAAAAAACTTTGGGTCGCAATGCCATCCCTTTAGTCCGTACTGGTCCAGTAACTCCTGTGTGCGGAGGTCAAAAATCGGCGCATCGTGTTGATGCACACAGGCCAGCAGTACGCGTTGACGGGTTGTCCCGGCGGCCGAGGCCAGGGCTTCTCGAAAGCGAATATCCGCCTCGTTATTGCACTGGCACCAATCCAGGGCAACCACCACAATGGGAAAGGTCTCTCCCTTCCCCGCAGGAATCGGCTCCAATCGATCGGTTCCCGGAACAATCACCCCAACTGGCCGCAAAACAAAACCTTTGGCGTACAAAGGATCGAGGATTTCCTTCGCATCTGAAACCCCGCCACCCATGCAAGCATGACCGACAGGAATCGTGATGTTGGCCTCAAAGCAACTGACCTCCCAGGCGAGGGGCAGGGCTTGAGCGAGGCCCGTTGCCCCGATCATTGCAACACGGAGCGAAATGACCGTCGTGATGACAACATTCCAAAACGTTTTGCGGTTTTTCATATCTGATTCGTGATGAATCGTACTCACCCCGTATAATAAGTCGCCGACCACCCAAACGTCCTGGGATGTGCAAGATCGTGATGTTCTGCCGTAAAAACTCCGGCATAACGTAAAGACGCTTCTTGCCCGCGTTGCCCGGCATATTATCTGAGAACAACGGGCAACTCAAGAGGCGTGACCGCTCAGTCATTGCCTCTTAACGTCCTCCGTTGAAAGAGGACGCCGGGCTCGGCAATGCCTCGCCCAGGACTCAGATTCAACCCGGGGGAACCTGCGCGTCCCGTTTACATTCCGACCTCGGATATTGCACGTCGCCGATCGGGCTCGGTCTGCTGGAACAAATATCATTTTAAGGAGGCGCAAATCCTGAATTGCTCCGACCGAGTTTTCGTCATGAATTGCCCGTGCTGTACATGGCGTTCAATCCATCGGGCATGAATTGCAACTCCAGAATAATGATCGGCCCCTCCCAAAGCCGTGCAAAAACTGGGGATGGGTCGGGCGGGCTCGAGATTGAACGGGATAGGCTTTGTCCAAGTTGCAGGCGATAACGAGTCGTTATGGAATTCTTTTTGTCATCCCAGCAAGGTGACGCCGCCGATCCGGTAGTGCCTACCTTCATCGATAAAGATATGCCAAAGGCGGTAGGTCCTGGGAGTTTTTGATGAGTTCAATGGCCTCACGAACTGCTTTCGCTTTTTTCTGGCTCAAGGCAAATGGGAAGTCCGGTTCTCCCTTCTCGAAACGCTCGGCCAGCTTTTCCAGCCGTGGGATCAAAGGCCGCGCATGACCGCCGTATGTGACCAGGATCTTCATCAATTCCGCCGTGCGAGCCTCACTTCCCCAGGGATTCTGAGTTTCAGCATATCTCACACACGCCTCCATGCCCTCCGCTATATGGTATTTGGCCAGCACCTGCAAACCGGCCAGGCGGCTGCCATCAGCAAACATAATGCCGCTGGGGGCGGGTTCAATTACTGAGCGATAAATATCAGGCAAGATCGGTCGAATATCTTCTTCAGAGAGTGCGGTATAAATAGAGCTGATTATTGTGCGTGCTCTTCCGTCCTCGTTGCGCAGTCCCGCGCGGACGGCGTTATAAAATGATTCCCGATCCAAACCATCAAGTGAATTTCCCAGAAGCCTCCGGGGCGCATCAAAGAGCGCATACGAGAGGTACCGCTGTTCCATACCGCGAGGATCCTCTTTTGAAGGTCCGCGCGATAGACGTTCCAGCAATAGGGGGAGCGCTGGCTTTGCAGGTGGTCCAATGGCTACCAGCGCTTCGGCGGCTTTTATCCTCAGCCACAAATCCTCATGATCGAGCAGTTTCATCAATTGAGGGACCGCTGGATCGGCCGCTTCTTTGAAGTGCACCAGAGCCTGGCATGCGCCATACCGGGCCTCCAGCCGGGATGATTCAAGCATCTGCAGCAGACTCTCGGGAGGTGATTTTAACCGCCGGGCCAGGGCCATGGCTGCCCGCTCTCGCACGACCGGTGACCAGCTTTTCAATCGCTCCAGCAACTCTTCTTCAGACAGAGCGTCATAAAAGCTGTTACGATCCTTATTTGTCCATCCACGGCCGTCGCGGATGATGCTCCAGGCTTGATCGGAACTGAGTTCCCGGACGATTGAGGGCTGCTTTCCGGTCAAGAACAGCTTCTTCAAAGGCATGGCATACGCAAGGAGGTAAACCCCGGTGCAATCCCATCCGGCATACGCATCATTCGTCATCTCAGGCGGGCCTTGGTGGCAGAATGTTCCATCCCACCGCCGAGCCAGGTCAAAGTACCAGGCCCCAAATTCGTGCATCCAGGCCCCCGTGGCATGGGGCCCACAAAGCGCCACCCCCGGCATGGCCCAGAGGATGTTAAAAAAGTTTCCCGTATGGCCGCAATCACGCTCCGCACCGTGTGAAGCGAGACTCATCCAGGAAAAGAATTCCGCCGCCTCTTTGTCGCCCAGCAGATTGAACATTACCGCGGCCATCCCACATTTGCCGTTGTCTTCGTGGGTTTCAATCCAGGGGTGATGGTCACCATAAGGGACCGCTCCTTTCCCGACATAGAAACGGATAAGCCGGGCACTTTTCGCGATGGCGGTTTCGACAACGGGATCGTCACCTCCCGCCCGTCGAGCCAGAATGAGGCCGGTGGTCAGCGGGATTCCGGGTGAATTCATCATGCCGTATCCCTGCAGTCGGCCGTCTGGTCCCGCAAACCCATGACCCCACGATCCCACAATGCTCTGCCCTCTCGCCGACTCCAGCGCTATTCGACGCAGTCCGGGCACGACAGACTCATCCCCGGTGGCCAATTTGAATTCGGCGAGGAAGATCATGACATATCCGTAATACCACGTCTGAAAGCTATTGACCGAAAAATTCGCCGCCCATTGCGCTTCTTTTCTCACGAGGGGAAGATCCTGTGGCCTTCCGCTCGCCAGCAGGGCCAGAGCGTTCAATGAACGGACAATCGGATCGGGGCGATAGGACCGATCCGCCATACGCCGAGCCAGCACTTCGCAGCCCTGTTCCAAAATTCGACTCGATTTCAGGCAGTCGAAAGGGGCCGTGGGGCTGTAGGCTCCGAGGACCTGGAGTTTCAGAGCCACCTCGGTAGTGGTACCGTCTCGCCACCGCAGCAATCGCAATACGCCGCCAGCTTGTTCTGATTCGGCCAAGGTAATTGCCTTGCCGAGCTCGGTGCGTGGATCATACGAAAAGTGTTTGCCGTTTACTCCAAGGATGACGTCTCCGACCTGGAGGACTCCATCAGCCGGGGAACCCTTTTCTACCTTAGTGACGAGAATCTGCCGCGCATCCGTCGTAACAAGCCTATCGGAGTACATCCATCCCCGTGCCCCAGTGGGACCCAGGTTCCAATCATGCAGCGCTCCCTCAGGAATCGTGTCCCCCTTTGTGAAATCCGGGATCGGTAGGGTGGAAGCCGCCACCACTTGCCGACTATTTGCTCCACCAAGCACCAGGGCAACAGAAAGAACGATCCAGCGAAAATGTTGCCGTTTTCGATAAATTGTGATATCAACCATAGGCATGATAATACTTCAGCCAATATGATCGTTAACGGTTGGTGCCGTGCTGATAGCTCCCGATATTCGTGACCCTCATTTCTGCAAAATCGAGCCTCCCGGACACAGCACAGCATGGGGCAGGGGCTGGCATTTCAGCGGGCGGCATCACGTCTGTGCGTGGATTTCCTAAGGATAGTGTACGTCGCCGAACGAGTCGAGTACTTGCCAGCGGCAGGGCTCGGACTGGATTCGGTGGGATGTTTGACCCTTCGTATCAGGGGAGCTCCATGACCAGCGGTTATCCAACTTGCAGTTTCAGAACCTATCCGAAAACCTCAAAACTAGCGTGATTCACCGGGCTCAGTTCGCTTTTCGGATAGCCTCTTAATCTTGGCAACTCCCTTCTTGCGCCTGTCGTATGCGTGTCAGCTCGGCCTGAAATGGCGGGGCAAAGTATCCGTGTCAGTTTCTTTTGAAATTTTGAAATCCTGTTGCCACGTTTCAAGGAACCTCTGAACAAAGGGTGACTTCGATTGCTTTCTGCCTCTTTCACACCTGGCGATGGTTTTTAAGCCGGACCAGGGAACATTTATTGCAGATTGAGCTTCATCTAAATTCTCTGTTCTACCCTCTTTACTGATTACTCACCCTGTTGGCGCGCACCATCAGCGCCCTAACCACTTGCTATAGCACGCATCCTACGAAATAGCAGACAACGATAAAGATAATTTGGTAACACTTGCTGGCACCGCGAAAACACGCTGCAAGTTCTTGCAGATCCTTTGAACTGGCTGTTTCCGCCAGTCAAAGACGTGTTTCATGATCCCAAACACTTGCTCCCCACCTCCGGGTCCTGGCTCTTCGCCCCGTTCTTCGTGGAAGTCGGGGCCTCAATCACCGTGGCGTCTACAATCGTCCCCCGATGCATCCCGATCCCATACTTGGCCAAATGCCGATTCACCAGCTCGAGAATCTTGGGCCCCAAGCCATGGGCCTCAAGCAACTGCCGAAATCGGCAAATTGTCGTCTCATCCGGTGGGGCATCCTTCCCCAAGTCCAAGCCCAGAAATTGCTGCACCGCATGGCTATCGTGCATCAACTCTTCCGTCAACGGGTCCGACAGGGCGTACCAAATCTGGAGGAAATACAGCTTGAGCATCCAGATCAGCGGCTTGACCGGACGTCCCGGACCATCGCCTTTCGGATAGAACGGCTCAACAAGGCTCATCAATTCCTGCCAGGGCATGACCGTGTGCATCATCTGGAGGAATCGCTGCCGCCGCGTGGGTTTCCGCATCACGTCGAAGCCGCGCGGCGCCAAAGCCCACTGCGCTGAACCGGCCTTTCTCGCCATGATCACCCGTCCTAATGTCGATGCGTCTTCATCTTGGTTCCCAATTATGGCCATATCATACTATTGCTCCGTCACACAATACTTTCGGGATAAACAGAGTTTGGTTTGCAGCGGGCATCTTCCGCGGTCATTTGCCAGTCGACGCCGCGCTGCCGAGCGTTGAGGTCTCCCGACCACGCCGCAATTTCCTCCTCAAGAAGACGTAGTTCCCCCAGGCGACGCCCCGACAGACACTGCCGGGTCAAACAGCCGAGCTCGCACTCCGCCACGTTCAGCCAACTGCCGTGTTTCGGCGTGTAAACAAACTCAATGCGGCGAACGTACTGACGAGCCCGCTCCGCTGGGAACGCCTCGTAAAACGCCCCCTTCGTGCGCGTGTTCAGGTTGTCGCAGATCAGCGTGATCCGCTCACAGTCCGCGTAACGCCCGTCCAAAATCCCTGCCACCTCCGTCGCTCAGTCGCTCTTGGTCCAAAAAATGCTGAAGTACCTTCTCCACCGTCTGCGGCCGGCAGCCGAACGCCTCGGCAATGTGTTGGTCCGTCCAGGCTGGGCCGTCCGCGTCCGCCTTCAGCAGAATCTGAGCGCGACGGACCTTCTGACTGGTCCCCTTAAGCTTGCGAATGATTTCTTGACACTTCTGACGTTCCTCCTCGGTCAGCCGGACAATATACTTCTTTCGCATGGCAACCCTCCTTGGCAAAAGGGAACAGAAACGACCATGCATCCTATCCCATTCCACCCATGCAACAGAATCCCAGAATTTTCCTGTGACGCCGCAATATGCCAGATTTCACCAACTGTGCAAACATTGATTTGGCCCGCTTAGTCCTTTCAGCGTAGACGGCACCCGACGAATGGGTCAGACTGCGCGCAATTTCTCTTGTTGCGGGATGCGTCCGTGCTTAAAATCCAACAGAGGGCATGAAATTGCCCCAGGGAGGGATTTTGGGCGACGTCAGCGGGCCAGGTGTTCCGAGCCGAGAAGGGGAGTGTAACAAGAGTGGTTCTCTCCGAAATTGACCGCCATCTCCTGGAACGCTGTCTGGAGCGTAAGCCGCGGGCGTGGGAAGACTTTGTTGACCGGTTCCTCGGGCTGGTCATTCACGTGATCAATCACACTGCCGAGTCTCGACGGCTGCGGATGACGCCGGAACTTCGGGACGACCTCTGTTCAGAGGTCTTTCTTACCCTTCTTAAAGACGATTTTGCTGTTTTGCGCAAATTTCGCGGTCGGTGCAGCTTGGCCAGTTACCTCTGTGTGGTGGCCCGGCGGGTGGTTGTTCGTGCTCTTCAGAAGCGCAAACTTGCGGGAACTCATGAGAGTGCCAGCCGTCCAGAACCAGCGGCGCCTTCCAAAGTCCCTTCGCCGGTGGCCTGGCCGGAAGAAGACCGGATCGCCAATCGAGAGGAGGCTGAACGCCTCCTTCAAATGCTGGACGGACAGGAGGCCACCATCGTCCGGCTTTACCATCTCGAAGGGAAAAGTTACCAGGAAATCAGTCAAATCACGGGCATTCCCACCAATAGCATCGGGCCGATTCTCAGCCGGGCACGCAGCAAACTTCGCCGGATAGCCACCGCGTGACATCCGTGGCACCGAAACTATTCCAGCCTGCTGTGAACCCGCACGGTCTATTGCACGCGGAAAAATTCTTTGCTCGCGTGAACTAACTCGTTGCGGGTTGTGCTGGCCGGTGAAGACGCTACAAAATCTGCCCCGCGCGGCAGAGGTACTGGCCAGCCACCTCAGGTGATCTGGGGAGATTGACGCGAGGGTGCAGCCAGGTATCCTCTTTGAGCGCGCTATTGGTGTTACTCAGATAAGGGAGCGTCTCTAATGCCTGATTTCATAGATTGTCCATGTGCTGGGGGTACCCTCGACCGGCTCATCCAGCCTGCCGTTCCGATCGTGCTGGCCGAAGGAACAATTCATGGGTACCCGTTGGCAGCGCGGGTCAGAGAGCGGTTTTCTCTTGGCGGTCAGAAGCCCGATATGTCGGGAATCTATCGCTTTCTGAAGGTGATGGAAGAAAGGGGGCTTGTCGCATCATCGTGGGACCTTGCACATCGGGGGCCTGCCCGACGTCGCTATGCGATAACACCCGATGGATTGCGTTGTCTTGCCCAGTGGGTTGAGACGCTCCAGCGCTACCGTGACGGAATCAACGATCTGCTCGGCGCGGCGCGGATCGCCGTAAAGAAGCAGGCGGAAACAGCAGAAGCCCCGCGCTCGTGATGCCATCGCAAGTCCAGTCGAGAGAGACACAACCGTGAGCATTGTCAACCCGACAACCGCCAAGAAATGCCTCGCCGAATCCGTCGGCACGTATTTGCTGGTTTTCTTCGGCTGCGGTGTTGTCCATACCGCCGTGCTGACGGGCTCGCAGAGCGGCCTGTGGCAAGTGGCCGTCGTCTGGGGATTAGCCACCATGCTGGCGATCTATGTGGTGGGACCCATCAGTGGTGCGCACATCAACCCAGCGATCACGTTGGCGTTTGCCGCCAAAGGGCGGTTTCCGTGGCGGCTGGTCCTGCCGTATGTGGCCGCCCAACTGGTGGGAGCGTTTGTGGCCGCAGGGACACTTTTTTTTCATTTTCTCTCCCTGGCTGGCAACCAAGGAAGCAGAAAAAGGTGTTGTGCGTGGGCAGCCAGGCAGCGAGGTGACCGCGATGTACTACGGGGAGTACTTTCCCAGTCCCGGCGCCGTGGCGACGGCGAGTGGTCCCTATTCCCCCGAGGTTGGCCAAAGGCTCAACTCAATGGTCAGTGAGCCTCAAGCTTGTCTGGCCGAAATGCTGGGGACTATGATCCTGGGGGTGGTGGTGTTCGCCGTTACCGATCCGCGGAACCCGGACCGTCCAGGCCGATTGGCGCCGGTCTTGATCGGGTTGATGGTCGTAGCGCTGATTTCGGTAATCGCCCCGTTGACACAGGCCTGCTTCAATCCGGCAAGGGACTTTGGATCAAGGTTGTTTGCATTCCTTACGGGCTGGGGCCAAGTGGCCCTGCCCGGTCCGACGCCAACCGGATTTTTCAGTGTTTACATTGCCGCACGCCTGATGGGCGCCATCCTTGGGGCTCACTTGTATGACCGAGTATTACATCCCGCTAAACCCGATGCTTCAAGCTAGGAGGTGGAACGAATGACACGCTTTTTGCTCCTTTGCTGGGTTACGTCGATGTGCGTTCCCGCCCTTGCTGCGGAACAGTCTACGCTCGACCCCGATGCTCCTTACCAGGCGGTGCGGTCCAACCCCGTAACCTATAAGGTCGACTTCAGGGTCGTGGTCACCGCGCCGTACAAGACCAAGGTGCTCAAGGTCTGGTTGCCGCTGGCGCAGTCGGATTATGGGCACGAAGTCACCGAAGGGGCGTTCACCCCGTTTCCCCGGCAAGCGACGTGGCCTTACGAAGACAAAACGTTGTCTTGCGCGTAGCCAACCCGCCGAAGTCAGCGGTTCGCTTGGCGTAGTCTACCTCAGCCTTTTGCTTCAGCTTCCTGTCAACCCCCATTTCCCAGACGGACTGCCCCCGAGGGACGAATCCGTAGCCCTTTGTTACTTGCAAGACCCCATCGAAGCCAGGTCGACTAACCGAGTCACCAGCCGGAAAATCGATACGGTAAATTGTCTCGATGGGGACGGTTGCAAAAATGAGCCTTGGAATAAGCTCTGGTAAGGTCCCCTGGGAATGTCGCCTATCGGCCCAATGCGTCAGATCTGTGCCACGTGACAAAACATTCATAGCATCGGCTTTCAAGTTTCGATAAATCTCTATCGATTTTACGGCGTCGGGGCCATATCCGAACATTCTTCATTCCTTCGAAGCGACGCATTGGCCATAAAACTGGCTAATAACGCCCGACCTGCTGTTCCGACTGGCTGGGGTACCATTTGCATAGCCGAACTGTACTTTAGACGAAGGATATTCAGGTAGGAAATTAGAGGTGCACGACTTTTCGAGTGTGAGGCAAATGAGGAAATCCAATCCCCGTGGCGCAGCGGGGCAAAACCGTAAACAGTTCGTCTGATTTGAAATTTGGTCGCCTTTTGTACACATTGGGATGGAGGAGTGGCGACCACTGGCCGTTGACTACCGTGCGGAGCCATGTATAGTAAAAGCCAACGGCAGGCAAAGCTTCAGGTATCTTCTCTCGTAAAGGGTTGCCGTCATGGCGAAGGGCGTTCGATGTCCAAAGTGTGGATCAACGGAGGTGGCACGTCATCGGCAAGGTACGACATTGTACGGCACGCCGAATATCTATCTGACGTGTTTGGTTTGCGGGCGTCAGTGGAGGCCGGGTAAATCCCCCAGCACTGCGGGAGGGTGCGGTTGTCTCCTGCTGGCTGTTCTCGTTGGTTCTTGCATCCTGTTGCCGACCGCGTTTCGGCCCCAGACAAAACCTGCCCCTGCAACGGGTGGCGCAGCGAGCCAGCCAGCGCCGCCCCCGGAACAGCCGTCCCAAGAAGGCGGAAGTGAGCCATTAGGGCCAAAACCGATCGCGGCGATATTCGCCAATCCCCAGGCAATCGCCATGGCACTCGCTTCCGAGGGATACGTGCCGGACGGATGGAAGAAACCCGATCCGCGCATGCCGCACTGGACGTTCATGATAAAGCAGACAATCACCGAGGGGAATTATACCCATGTCGGCGATGTACCCAACGACATTACATTCTCCGGCGAGAGCAGCCGCGCTGGGTGCGTAGAGACTATTACGTTGACAGCAAACGTGTTCAATGTCCGCGAAGAGGAACGCGTCGTGAAACAGTACGTGGAGCTTGTGCCGCGATTGTTTCAAGTTTTGGGATTAGATCTGCCCAAGGGTTTGGACGCAGCCGTCGCGGGCAAGCAGCCCTATTCCCAGGCCATGGAGTACGGTGATGTTGTCTTTTCTGTCGAGGAATACAAGATGGGTTACGGACTGAAACTCATAATTCAGCCAGCCTTTGAAGGGCAACCTCGCCGAAGCTTGCCTGTGGCACCAGCAACGGAGCCATTAGACGGGAAAGATCAGTCCCGGCAGTTGCCGGACGAGAAGATCACCTCAACTTTAGGCGCAACAGAGCGACCCTTCCGCACCTGGACCGATTCCAGCGGGAAGTTCACCGTGGAGGCCCAGTTCATGGGAGCGGCATTTGGCAACGTCAAGCTCCGCAGGCGCGACGGTACCACCATCACCGTACCGCTGGATAAACTGAGCGAAGCCGATCAGGAGTGGATCAAAGGGCGGCGTTGACTCGGCATCCTCGGCGGCGCCTTCTGACGGTCGAGGAACTAACGACATCTTCCCTCGTGCAGGATAGGTCCCAGCGGTCCGCCGATCCCCGGCTACGACCTGGCCCCGAGCAAGGGAAGGGTTATGAAACCATCACTTTGAACCCGACAGGGGAACGTAATGAAGGCGTTTCCGGACCGGCTGTCGCAAAACAATCCGTTCCATGAGGAGGTTGATCCCCCGAGCCTACTGGCCCAGGCGTCAGCGCACGCTGCACCTAGTCGAAGTCGGCCGGCAGCAGAATTGAGGCCAGCATTAGTAACACACGCAGGCTGTTCCCTGCAAGGCCGCAGCCCACAAATCGCTACGAGAGGGTCGTGTGATAGCTGCCCTCCAATGACCTCCTGCCCTCTCCCAGCGAATTCTGCGGCACTTGGCGATCTTCCTAATAGAGCAGCCCCACGCTTAACCGGCACATCCCCATTTTTGTATGGGGCTGTAAGAAGCGAAAGGTTCGGTGTGTCGCAGGGGCAATTCATGAATTGCCAATATGGTTATACGGGCATCGAACTTAGCAGATAAAGATTGGCCTGTGAATTGCGTTGTTCAACGTCGCGATGTGGGCCCGACGGGCAAGTCCTTCCAAGCTGAATTTCACTCGCGCGAGAGGTCTCCGCGAGGTGCGGAGTGCTTACTCGCGACAGAGGAAAAGCGGGAATGCGGGGATGACTCAGCACGCATAACTCTTGACACATTGAGTCCAATTTCTCATAATCCCGCCGTTTTATGAGAAAATATCGATTGTCTGCGGGTGCCCAATTTGAGTGGATACCACGCGACCGGCGCACTATTTCCGAAAGTTGTTTAACCATTTTCCCACACTGCCGGGTGGGCAAGGGATGTTCGCGCGCGGAGCTGAGACGCGGCAGCAGAGCATTTTTCCTCGGCGGTGGGTGGTATTCCTTGTCATATTTGGCGTCACGATCTGGGGCTTGGCTTTTGCTGAACAGGTCGCCACGGACTTTGCCGCGACCGGCTCGCTCTCTCACTCCACACCGGGCAGCATCACATCGTCTGGGGCGTCCTCCGAAGAAAGCTGGGTATGGATTTCCGGTGGAACAGGCGAGGTTTTGACCTCTGCCGAGGAGCCTGCTCCTCAGTCCCTCCTTGCCGTGCCACCCCTGGCGCAATTGGAGCCGCCACAATCCGCCCAATTGGGAAAAAGGGACACCTTCGAGGAGGCGCCTACGGTGGGGACCCACGCCTTCGAGATGGCAGGCGTGGCGGCGGCCCAGAACGGTCTTTCCATCGCAGAATCACCATCATCCGTCATCTGCTGCCCCCCAGGCGGTCCTGTCCGCAGGATTCTGCGAGGAACCGTGTCGCGATTGCAATCGGCTGGGAAGTGGGAACCCTGGATCGAGCGCCCGGTAAGTGCCGGAATCTTTTTGGGCTATGCCTGGGGCACTGAGCTTGTAGACAACTGGGTGGAAGAGCGCGACGGCTGGTGGGGAGGTCTGCGGCTGGGCTGGGATTGGCACCCCCATTATGGGCTGGAAACGCGTCTTTCGGTGGGCAGCATCGACCTGTGGGACCATCCATCTGCCGTCGCAATGGCCCAGGCCCAAGGATTGAATACCGGCCGGGATCGCTGGGCCCGATCTGTAGGCTGGGACGTGGGGCTGCTTTATTTTGCTTCTAAAGACGATCCGTGGCAGCCCTACATTTACTGGGGCGTGGGGATGACGCACATCGATTTTACCGATGTTCTGGGAACAAGTTACGAGGGAACATACTTCACCATGCCGCTAGCGCTCGGGCTCAAATTTCGCCCCGTCTCAGGTCCAGTCTTCCGAATTGAGTTCGCGGATCAAATCATTTTTCCTTCTCGATTCAACGTGACCCATCAGTTCTCCGCGACCATCGGGATGGAAATGCGGTTCGGGAAAAAACGGCGGCTCTACTGGCCGTGGGAACCCGCCTGGCCGTGAGCTGCCGCATTGCGTTCCCAGAGCGGTGGGACCGCTCCGCAGACCTGAATGCGGAAGCACTTGGAACCTGATCATCCCACGTGATCATTTCAGTGTGTTCTCCCACGTACCCCCCGTCGTGGACAAGTCTTACGCGCCTTGGGGAGCCTGCTTGATGTCTGAGGATTCCTGCCACGGATTGTGCCAGTCGCCCCAGTGTTCCAGATACATGCGGGCGGCGCGATCGGTTTTGGCCTTTTCGGCCAGCCAGGATTTCGTTTCCTCCACAAGCTGGTGTTCTTCCTCGAGTGTCAACTGTCCCACCAGGACACGCGATCGCAGGAAGATGAAATAGGTATCGAGCACGTCGCAGCGGCAGTAATCGTTAATCTCGAGGAGCCGCCCCTCACGGTAGAGGTCCTGGACCATGTGTCCGACGATTTCCATCTTGCCTGGTTTGCCGAGAAGATGGGCCGCCAGGTTCAAGCCCCCGCTGAAGCGTGTTGAGCCGAAGTTCGTGAGAAGTTCGCACAAATCCAGGTGGTACTGTGTGTTGTAGCGGTTGCGGGGCTGATCCATGGCCCGGGCGTTGATCTGAAACCACCCCGGAATACTGATGCCGTACCGAAAGGCGGCCAGCTCCAGAAGAGGGATATCGAACGCTCTGCCGTTGAAGGTGACCAATGTTGGCCGCTTGTAAGCTTCCCACCCTCGCCAGAACAAATCTGTCATCACGTGCGGCCGAAACTGTGGTTCGTCAAGCACTACCAGGTCCACGAGGCGGAACGACTCGGTTACTTTGGCGATCGCAATCGCGACAGGTACCTGGTAGGTGTAGGGAATGAAATCGCTGTCATATTTTTCGATAAGCTCGTGCCGATATCGCTCGACGGCCTCTTCGGGCTCGATGTCCTCATGAGGATAGCGGAGTTTGGCCACCAGATCAGGGTCGGCCACGCTTTCTACATCAAACACGAAATAGCGGATGTCGTGGGCCATGGCGATTCTCCGCAGCGTTGGGAATGCGATCAGCGGTCATAGGCGAAGCGGTGCCTGACCAGCTTGTGTGGACAGCGGCACCGATTTTCAGACGAGTTAAAGGAAACGAGCCGACGATTCCTTGTACACGTACTGGCATCCGGAAACAATCAGTCAAATTTGGGATTGAGAGCCATCAGTCGTTTCTCCGTCTCTTCCATCAGGGCATCTTCTTCTGCTTCGTTCGCGGCCTGGTACGTCACCGAAAACCGCAGATGGGGACCGGCGTCATCCCAGGGGACCGTCACGATGGAGTGTTCGGCAATGAGATAATGAGCCAGGTCTTCGGCCGTTTCAAAGCGCTGTCCCGCAATCTCCCGCGGACATTTGACATACAGAAAATACGTTCCGCCGGGCATTTCGCACTGAAAACCGCAACGTTTGAGGGTGGCCACCAGTTTCTCCAACCGCCGGCGGTATTTCTCCCGAGTCCGACGAGGGATTTCTGGGTTATCCAGCGCCGCGATGCCCGCCTTTTGAATGGCGATGAACTGCCCTGAATCACAGTTGTCTTTGATGTCGGCAAAGGCCTGAACGATTCTGGGATGCCCGCAAACCCATCCCAACCGCCAGCCGATCATGTTCCATCCCTTGGACAGGGAATGGACTTCCACTCCGACCTCTTTGGCTCCCGGTACCTGAAGGAAGCTGAGGGGGCGATCCCGATAACTCAGCATGAGATGGGCGGCATCCTGGATGACGACAAGCTCGTGTTTGTGGGCAAAGTCGATGACCCGTCGGTAAAAATCCACCGTTGCCACCTGGCCGGTTGGACTATTGGGATAATTCAACACCAGCAGCTTGGCCCGCTTCAATACATCCGCGGGAATTGAATCGAGATCAGGATAAAAATCATTCTCCGGCAAAAGTGGCAGTTTATAGACCTGTCCGCCGTAGTACCGGGTGTGCGTTCCCGCCACAGGATAGCCGGGCACCGTCATGAGAGTGACGTCTCCGGGATCGATGAACGCCGCGGGAAGCATTGCCAGGGCGGTTTTCGATCCGATGCAGTGGTTGATCTCCGTCACCGGGTCCAGCTCGACACCGAACTCCCGAAGCATGAACCGTGCCACGGCTTCCTTGAAGGCGGGAATCCCGTTATCGGCGTAACCTCGGTTTTCGGGCTTGTTGATCTCCTCCGCCATCACACGGCGGACCGACTCGTCGGCCATCTCATCGTTTTCACCGATCCCGAAATCGATGAGTTTTCTTTCCGGATGCTCGGCCAGCACGCGCCGCTTGGCACGCTTGATTTTTTCAAACTTGTAGATCTCAGTTCCCTTGCCGTACTGGCTGCCGCCGATTCGCTGGGCAAACAGTTTTTGGAAATAGGGATCACTCATCGCTTGGACACCGGATGTTGCTTGCCAGTTGGTCGATGATATTGGTCAGGACTTTTAGCTCAAATTCGTCCTTCCGGCAACGAAATGTACGGTCCTTATTTTGCACAGTGCAACTTGGACACCGAAAGACACTCCGCCAGGCTCTGTTCAGCTTTCAACCACCATCCTTTTCGACGGACCTTGCTCGACGGAGCACAGATTCGACGCTGGCAGGTGGTTGAAAACCATGATCGAGATAAGCGCCTCATCCCCGTATTGTGTAGCAGTGGGGCGCCACAGGCAAGGACGACGCCTGGCATCCGAAAAAATTTCCGCTTGGCGGTGGCTTTTTGATCCGGCGGGCACGACAAGGGTGCCCCTCCGACCTTCCGGAGGGACCTGCTTGTCAGGTCCGTTTGTCAACTTTCGATGTTCCGTTTGCCTTCGGCGGGGACTGAAGTCCCGCGCGGAAAGCGGGGCTAAAGCCCCGCACTCCATGGAGTGCGGCGATTCTTCACCGCTTTTCGGTGAAGGCTTTAGCCTTCACAACCTTGCCGTTTGCGGTCTTTTGCCGCAACCACGGTAAGCGCTCGCCGGTAGGGGCAATTCATGAATTGCCCCTACAACGTCGGAGGGACCCGCTGGTCGGGTCCGATGACCACCAATTGATCGCCCACGCCTCCTCATCGGGCACGACAAGCGTGCCCCTCCGAACGATTTCTCGGAGGGACCTGCTTGTCAGGTTCGTTCGCAAACCCAGGACGATCCATCCCGAGTTGTCACACCGCCTCTTTTGCAGTGTAATGACGCGTATTGGCGCCGCGACAGTTGATCACCGAGGAGACATCCCATGCACCACCGACAAAATTGGCCATTCTCGATTAAGCGAACGATGGGCTGGACGGTTGTGGGGAGTTTTGTGTTGCTTCTCGCGGCCGGTTGTCCCCGAAACGAGCCGAAATCTCCGGCTGTGTCTTTTCAACCGCCGGGACAGGCCCCGCGAGCTGCAGCCAAGACGGAGACGCTCGATAGCTCGTCGGGTCCGCCGCGAACAGGCCAGGGGACCCTTGCGGAATCCCTCGAGAAAAAAGGGGCCAAATGCCGGCTGGATGACGACGGCTATCTGATCGCGGTGGATGCGGGAACCGCCAAGCTCACCGATGCCGATGTGGCGCCGCTCAAAGAAGCGCGACGCCTCCGCTCGCTCCGCCTCACCGGCTGCCCAGTCACGGATGACGGCCTGGCCGTGGTGGCCGGAATGAAATCTCTCAAGACCTTGGGGCTGGATAACACGGGGATCGGTGACGCCGGGATCAAACACGTGGCAGGGCTGTCCGAGTTGGAAGAACTCTTCCTAACAGCAACCAAGGTAACCGACGCAGGGCTCGCTGCCATCGCCCAGTGCCACTCCCTTAAACGATTGCGGCTGCGAGGCACCAGAATCACCGACCGTGGCCTCGCCGCGCTCACCTCGCTGAGCGCACTTACCGAGCTGGACCTCAGCGAGACGGCCGTCACCGACGCCGGACTTTCCGAGCTGGCTAAAATACCGTCACTCGCCAAACTGAATTTGTGGAGCACGCAGGTGACGGATGCAGGCTTGCCTATCCTCGCCGAAATGAAGCAACTCACATGGCTCAACCTGGATAACACGAAAGTCACCGACGCAGGCCTGCCCCATTTGGCCGCACTCACAGAATTGGAATTCCTTCATCTCGGACGCACAGCGATCACCGATGGTGGGCTGGAACCTTTGTTCAGCCTCAAAAAACTGAAAACCATCCACGTCACCCGGACGAAAGTGACCGAAGCCGGGGCGGAAAAGCTGCGTCAGGCCCTGCCGGGCTGCCAGGTGATCTCCAAGGTGGAGGAGAACTCGCCGAACAACCAGTGACGCCGCGATAGTCTATTGAGACACAAAATCATCGGCAATGTTGAACGGGGTCGGGGCCTATTAGCGCCCTATCGCCCCATAGAGCTTATCACCAAGAAAGGAATAGCCATGCTGCCAGAAAAGAAGTGGATCCTTGATATGACGGATGGATTTCGGCCGACGGCAGTCGTGGGGGCTGCTGCCGAATTGGGGTTGTTCGACCTGATTCCGGACGAGGGAATTACAGTCCCAGAATTGGCCCGCAAGGCGAACGCCTCGCTGCGGGGAATCCAGGTGCTGGCGGATGCGCTTGCTGCATTGGAGGTCCTGGAGAAAAAGGGGGACCGGTATTTTGTGCCCCCGAAACTGCGGCCCGTCCTCAGTGAAAACAGCCCGGAGACAGCCATCCCCATGTTGCGGCACCGAATGTCCATGATGCGCGGATGGTCTCAGTTGGCCTGGGCGGCCAAAGCGGGATTTCCTGCTCCCAAAACGTCGGGAATTCGCGGGCCAGACGGAGACCTTCAGGCTTTCGTTTTGGCCATGGATGTCATCTCGCGCGAGGTGGCCGACGATGTGGTGCGGCAACTCCTGCCGCTTCAGTTCAAAAAAATGCTGGACGTGGGCGCCGGCCCGGGAACATGGACCTTTGCCTTTCTCCGCGCGATCCCTGAAGCACGGGCCATTCTGTTTGATCTGCCCCATGCGGTCTCGCTGGCCCGCCAGAAGGCCGAACAGGCAGGTTTGGCAGACCGCGTGGAATTCGTGGTGGGCGACTTCTATCGCGACGAACTTCCCTCGGGAGTGGATTTCGTCTGGGTCAGCGCGATTGCCCATCAGAACTCGCGGGAACAGAACCGCGAGCTCTTTCGGAAAGTGTATCGGGCCCTGGAGCCGGGAGGACAGATCGCCATCCGGGATATCGTCATGGACGCCAGCCGCACATCGCCCGTGGACGGTGCACTGTTCGCCATCAACATGCTCGTCAACACACCTGCCGGCGGAACATACACGCTGGACGAGTACCGCGAAGACCTGATGGCCGCCGGCTTTTCGGAACCTCACTTGCGGATTCGCACGGAAAACATGAACAGCGTCATCCTTGCCCATCGCCGCTAGAGGGGCAATCGCCAGGCGGTGGATGTAACCTATGAGGGCCACCACCGGGCGACGGACGGGTCCCGCGGGCTGCCTATTTCAAAAGTTGGAAATGTTCGCGGATCGACCGCCGACCGACGCATGGAAAAGGGACTCCGCCAGGATTGGTGTCGCGGGCCACTTCGCAGCCAGGAGTTTTCCGCCCGGCTAAACCCACGGAAAAAGTTCTTTTTTACTTTCCAAGAAGTGCCCGGAGGTTTTCCTGGACAGGCTCCGTGCCGGGGATCGAGGAAAGCTCGCGGAGGCCCTTCTCGGCCTCAGCACGGAATTCGGTGGAACGCCCCTCCCCGGTCAAGGTGGCCTTCCACTGGCGGAACAGTCGCGTGAGGTTAGCCTGAACGGGCTGGGAGTTGGGGGCGCATCGCAGTGCCCAGTACAGCCTCTCGGCAGCCTGGGAAAAATGCCCGGCCTCGGCCAGCGCAATCGCCCAGTTGTTGAGGCTGGCCAGCAGGTTATCTTTCGCCGACTGATTTGTGGGGTCCAGACGCAACGCGATGATGTTGGCATAAAGGGCCCGGTCGAACTGGTGCGCAAAGAGGGCGTCCACGCCACGGTTGTAATAAATCGTCCCCACAATCTGCGTTTCCGACATCGTGCGTCCCTGATCATAGAGCTGCCAGTCGCGTTCCGTGGCCCGGGAGGTAGAAACCAGTCTCCTCAAATCCTCTCTCTCAGTCTCGTCTTCAGTACTGAGGGCAGGCCCTCTCGTCGCCAGGCGGAATTGCGGCATGCGAAACACTTCATCCAGCCACCGCGGCGCGGTGCACTCCACGGGTATTGAGGCAAAGGTCGTCTCCACGCGGCAAAAAGCGTGGGTGGGAAGCTGCTGAATCCTCGTGGGATATCCGGCCGCCTCGGCAAGAAGCTTGAAAAGAATGGCCGCACTCACGCAGTTGTAGCGACCCGTTTTTAAGGTCACGCCCGGGTTTGTGGCATCGATTTGATATCCGCCCGTAAGAATCTTGTTGTGAAGGTAGCCAAACACGCTGCGGATTGCCGAAAATTCATCTGGCGACTCCCGGGCGAGGACCTTCACCGTAGTTACGTGTTTGTCGAGGATTCGCTGGTAATCGGCAACTTCGCGTGACGAAGTACCGCCCGCCACGAGAACGGCCTGAAAGAACGAGAAATCCTCCATTCGCTGGTCCTCGCAATCCCGGACCAGGCGCCATTCCTCCTCACTCAGTGGGCAGGGGCTCCAATCCGCCGCGCGCTGTTGCAGTTGCTCCAGCAGATCTGCCGAGATCGCGGTGGCCTGCAAGCTGCTTCTGGAGGTTCCGTTGAGCTCCCGGAGAAAATGCGGTTTTTTCATTCCCGCCAGGCCGACTGCCTCTACGGCGGTTCCCCCTGGATTGCCGCCCAAACGGGGTGTCAGCTCGGCCGCCGAGTAGTTTTCCTGGTGATGTGTTGGTGCGTTACCGCCGGGTGCAGTCCCATCGCGTTGCGAAGCGACCGGAAGCCCCGAGCGGGAATGGGCAAGCTGGCCAACTCCCAGCACCAAGCCGCCGAAAAGAACCGCCGCGGCCAGTCCCGAACCGATCCTACGGCCACAGCCAGCGACGGATTTCATGATGCCACTCGCGGAAGCGTCTCTCATGGTGGGCCTATTTCTGGAGGCATGCAGCAACTGGTAAAGAATTCCCTGCGAAGCGATTCCCAGGTCTCCAAGCAAACGTAGGTCGCAAACAGAAAGGTGGCAAACGACGAAATACAAAAAGGATAAGCAGTCTAAGCCAAATACATCGAACATTCCTCAGAGAGCGGACACGAAAACGAGGAGTTTCTGTCAGAAAAGAGCGATTGTTCCGTACGGATTGGAGGGGTCGCCGGGCACTCGGGCGAAAAATCGCCGCGGATGGAATGACTCGAACAGGCCAATATCATGACCAAGATGAGTTGCAAAGTATTCTTTGGAAAAAGCTCAGAAGGGCGGAGGTTTCCAAGCGACGACGGTCCTCGACGGAGCCAGTCCTGACCGATTACAATAAAAACACGCGGAATAAACTTTGACAATAATCCGGTTGTGGTATCGGATGGGAATAAATGACGGGCTGGCAGTGGTTTCTGGCCCTCGGGCCGCTTTCTGTCTATCTGATGCTGATGGGGTTTCTTAACCTCGTCAGACGCCCCGTGCTTTTGACCGGGATGCAGGACAGAATTTTGCTCGGGTTGGCCATCCTCGGCCTGATCGTCGTGGGTCCCGTTGATCTGTTCCTCCCCCTCTCTGTTTATGCGGCTTACGGATCAGCGGTCTGGTTGATTGCCCTCGTTCTACTGGTCCTGGTGCTGGGATTGGGAGTCCTCACGGCTCCCCCTAAAATCGTCATCCTCAACGTCCCCATTCATCAGGTGCGTTCCATCATTTCCGAGACCGCGGTGAGTCTCGACACAGATTCACGGTGGGCGGGTGATTGCCTGCTCATGCCGAATTTAGGGATTCAATGCACTCTCATCGCCTGGCCGTCATGGCGGAATGTCACGCTGGCGGCAGTAGGTCCGACGCAGGACTTTCAGGGTTGGAAGCGGTTCGGAGTGGCGCTGAGCAAGCGGCTGGCGACCGTGGAGGTACGCCCCAACACAAGGGGAATCTTCCTGGTCGCGCTGGGGGGAATCGTATTTTCCCTCACCGCCTTCAGCGCTTTTCGAGACCCAACGGTCGTCGCCGACCTTCTCAGTCGGCTCTGGCCGCTGTGATCGTTCCTCCCTGAAATTGGCGTTTGGTCTATGTCAATGGTCCTTCAAACCATTCAATAGAAAGGCCAGGTCCTGCGATGGCTACTCGTTACATTGTGCGTTTCGGCGCGATGCGTCTTCTGGGCATTTTCACTCCCGCGCGAGAGGGAGAAACGTTTGTCCGCGGCGATCGTGTCATCGTTCGGACGGACCGCGGCTTGGAAGTCGGAGAGGTGCTCATCGAATCCAGTGAACGCACCGAGTCGTTTCTCACCAACCCGATGCGCGGGCAGATCGTGCGGAAAATGACGGCGGAGGACGAACGCGAGGCGCTGCAGATCCGCCGCCGGGCCCCCGATGAAATCGCTCGCTGCGAAAGGATCATCAAAGAGCTGGGGCTGCAAATGGAGCTTGTGGATGTGGAACACATCTTCGGGGGAGAGCGGATCATCGTTTACTATCTGGCCGACGGCCGGGTGGATTTCCGCGAACTGGTCCGCCGTCTGGCCAGCGAATTCCGCACCCGGATTGAAATGCGTCAGATCGGTGTTCGTGACGAGGCGAAACTGCTGGCAGACTACGGGGATTGCGGCAAACCTGTTTGTTGCAATAACCATCTCGTCACGATGCCGCCGGTGTCGATGAAGATGGCCAAACTTCAGAAGGCGACGCTGGATCCTGCGAAGATCTCCGGCCGATGCGGGCGTCTGAAATGCTGCCTCCGGTATGAGTTCGAGCAGTACGAGGAGCTTCTGGAGAAACTCCCGCCGGTCGGTTCCCGAGTTCTCACCGACGAAGGTGAAGGCGAAGTCATTGGCCATGAGATCCTCGCTCAGAAGGTGCTGGTCGAGACAGCCGACCATGTCAGGAAACTTATCAGCGTAGACAAGATTCGCCAGGTGATTTCCAGGCCCACCGAGCAGGAAACCGCTGCGGTGGAAGGACCAGGGCGCGAAGACTCGACGGCCTCTGTGGAGTAACAGATGGCCAGCGTCTGTGGGTCCTTCTGAAAAGCCCCGGGGTTCGCTAAATTGAACCGCTGAGAACTTTCCTGCCAAGGCTCTGCTGGGACAGAAATAAAACCGGCGGATGCCTTGTTGCTTAACGGACTGTCTGTCGCAGTTGGGTGTGTTGCCGTCTTCCGGGGAAACACGATCGTGAGTTTGGTCACCATTTTAGCCTTTCTCGGGCTTGCGCTGCTGATATGGGACTGTATCGAAGTCGGCCGAAATGACGCCTCTAACATCGTCAACGCGGTGTTCGGGGCGCGAATCCTCAGCCGCAAATGGGCCGTCAGACTGGCCGGCATCGCAGTGATCATTGGAGCCAGTGCCGCCACCCCCGTCTTCGAAACAGCCCGAAAAGGAATTTTCGACCCGGGCCTGCTTACGCTTCATCAGGCCATTGTCGCCTACATCAGTGTTTACCTGGTCGATACAGTTCTCCTTTTTACCTACTCGGCCTTTGGCATGCCGGTGAGCACCACAGCGTGCCTCATTTTTGAACTGGTGGGGGCCTCGCTCGGGTTGTGCGGTCCGGGAGTGGTTCACTGGGGAAAAGTTGGGACCGTGTTGGCGGCCATATTTGTTTCCATCTTTATGACCGGGGTCGCCGGTTTTCTGATCCAGCGTGTTTTTCGCGCCGCAATTCGAGACAAGATTGAAGATCGGGAAACCATTCTTCTTCACGGCCCGTGGATCTCCGGCCTCATGCTTACGGGGCTGGGCTGGTTTATGCTTTTCAAGGGCATGTCTGGCATCGCATTTGTTAAAGCATTTCGCGAATACGCCATCGAACCCTACATCGACGCGTACACCCCGACTTTGGCCTTTTTGACCGTGTGGGGTGGATTCACCCTGGCCGTCCATCTGTTTCTGTCGTTTTCCGGGAAGTTTGGGACGAAGTATCTATTTCCGGGCTTGGCCATCCTGGGAATGCTCTGCTTGGCGTTCGCCTTCGGTCAGAACGATCTGGCAAACTGCGCATCCCCAGGGATCTCGGCGTTCTGGCTGTGGCAGCATTCCGATCAAAGTGTCGCCTCGGCCACGCAAATTCAAATCCCGATGTGGGTTCTGACGATTTGCGGCGCCTTGATGGTGGCCGGGATGATGACGGAAAATGCCCAACGGGTGACGCGGGCCCAGGTCAACGTGGGAAGTCAGTATGACAAAGTCGCTCTCTACGCCCCGGAGTGGTGTCGCGCGATTGCCCGGTGGATTCTCGGCCGATTTCCCCACCGACCAGAACTAGCGCCTCCCCCCATGGTGACCCCTCGCGGAAAGAAGGTCCATTATGACGCCCTTCGCGCCGCGGTCATCAGTTCGGTGAGTGCGGGCGTCATTGCGCTCGCCTCCAGCCGGGGTCTGCCGGTTTCTACAACCTACGTGGCCTTTGCCGCCGTGCTGGCGACAGGTTTGGCCGACCGTGTCCTCAGTCGGGGTGATGCGGACCTCAAAATCGGTCGCGCGATCTGGGTGGTGGTGAGTTGGTTCATCTCGGCTGTGATTGCGGTAGCAGCGACCGCCGGGGTCGCCCGGATGATCTACCATCTTGGAATCGTCGGTCTTCTGATTGCTCTGGCACTCAACCTGAGCATTCGGTTTTATGCCCAGAAAAAGGCAGACGAGCAGGAGGCGCGTGTTCACCACCGACGATCCGGAGCTTCCACCGGATCACCCTCCGATCAGCCTCAGCACGCCGAGGCACTCGACGAGAAATCGTAACGGCTTACAACTCCCAGCCTGGGCGATTTTCTCGCCGGATCAGGGCATTGGCCTCTGCCGAATTGGTGAATTCGCCCCTGGTGGTATCCCACCTGAGCTTCTGGTTCACCCGGACCGCAATGGTTCCCAGCAGGATTGTTTCCGCCATCGGATACACCGAAACGAAGTTGGCGTCGGCCTTTGCTTCTCCGCGACATGCGCGAATGAACTGATCCAGCTCCCCGGCCGGTCGAGGCAGCGTCTTCGGCGGTGGCTGGAAATCCTTCATTCTTTTCTGCGGAATTAACCGGGGATTATTACCCGTAAACCCGGCGAGAATTTTTCCCTGATCGCCCACAAAGAGCATACCTTCCTCCGGCATGTCGAGACCGTCAACCTCGAGTTCAGCCAGCAATTCCGGTCGCAACCCCCCGTCATACCAGTGAAGTTTCACGGCAGATCGCCGATCACTGCTCGGAAATTCCCAGTGAATGAGGGATGCTCGGGGATAGGAAACACGATTGATCTGCTTCTTCCAGGTGTAGTTTTCAATTCGCCAGAATTGACTGCGGCTGGCTTCCACGCTGACCGGTGATCCCAGGCCCAGGATTTTGAAAATCTGGTAGAAGCTGTAGTGGCCCATATCTCCCAGCGCCCCGGTGCCGAAATCGTACCACCCTCGAAAGACGGCATGGGTGTAGGCGGGATGATACGGCCGCTCTTGAGCCGGCCCGAGCCACAGATCCCATTCAAAGCCGTCCGGCACGGGCACTTTTTCCGTGGGATATTCGGTCATTCCCTGTGGCCAGAAAGGCCGCGTGGACCAGTTGTGGACTTCTCGAACCTGCCCAATCGCACCGGCCTGAATCCATTCCGCGATGGTAGCGGCATCGGGATTGTCGGCTGCACAGAAAAGCTGCGTGGCCAGACCGGTTTGCTGAGCCAAATCGCGGAGGATGCGTACCTCCTGGAGCACATTGGAAATCGGCTTGTGTGTGATGGCGTGTTTACCCGCTTTGAGCGCCCGCGCGGCAATAACGCCGTGCAGGTGGTCCGGCGTCATGATGTAAACGGCGTCCAGGTCTCTTTCGTCCGCCAGCATTTGCCGGAAATCCGAATAAGCGCGACACTGCGGCCGTTCGGTCGCATTGTCCGAGGCTTTGGCGTAATAGCGGGAAACAATCTCCAGGCCGACCTCTCGACCGCAAAGTCCCCCCCGGGCACCTTCGCCCCAGCGAGGATCTTCCAGAAACGCACGAACCTTGGAGACGATCTCTCTCGGTCCCCATTCGGGATAATCCTCACTCTTTCGATTGGGGTCGCAGACCGCCACGATCCTGATTTCCTGTCGCGGGAGGGCCTGCATGAGCTGTCGCAAGCCCTGCGTCCCGCATCCCACATAGCCGATGTGTATTTTTTCGCTTGGGGGGACAAAGCCCGGCCCACCGAGGACAGAGCGAGGGACAACAGTGGCCACCGTCGCCAGCGCGCTGGACGCCACAAATCCACGGCGATTGACCTTCGAGCTCAGCATACGAACACTCCTCAGTTGATGCAGCGAGTGCGGTCAAGGAAAAAGATGGGAATCCTGGCCCCACACATGATGACACCTTGCACGGGAGATTGCAAGGCTGGAGGGTGTTCGATCGGTGTGGAACCCGACCCTTCAAGCCGTCGGCGATATGCCTTCCACCGCGACCCACTTGTCTCCGCGGCCATCTGTTCTCGCAGAAGGGGAACTCACAACCGCAAGGCACTTGACCGGCCCATGAGCGGTGGGTACTGTGATAGTGCGTTGGAAACCAGAGCAGCATGGGGCAAAACCGGGATGATTCTGGCGGTTTTCGCCTAAGGCAAGTCAAATGGTTTGCAGGAGCACGTTTGCATGATCCGATTGTGGAAAGTTGTCGCGTGCGGCATCGCGTTTTGGGCGAGCTTTTCAGCCTGGGCTCAGGACCATCACGTCATCTGGCTGGAAACGGAAAAGTTTGAAAACAGGGGCGGCTGGGTCAACGATGCCCAGTTTGTTGATCAGATGGGATCACCTTTTCTGCTGGCCATTGGTCTGGAAGGCCCCGTCCAGGATGCCTCGACTACAGTGAACGTTCCCAAGGCCGGGCGTTATCGGGTGTGGGTCCGCAATCGAGATTGGCTTCCCGAATACAGCCCGGGCAAATTTCAGGTTATCCTGGGCGACCGCGCAATCGAGCATGTGTTCGGCGCCAACAAGAAAGGGGAATGGATCTGGGAGGACGGGGGTATCGTGGAATTGCCGGCCGGTCCATTGACGGTGAAACTTCACGACCTGACCGGTCATTATTCTCGGTGCGATGCGATCGTTTTGAGTGATGACCCGGCATTTCGACCTTCCGACGATTTAGGCCCCCTGGCCCGCCAGCGTGAAATGTACGGCGGCGTCAGCCGGGAAATCAAAACGCTGGAACCCTACGATACAGTGGTTGTTGGCGGTGGATTGGCCGGGACTTTCGCGGCTGTGGCCTCTGCCCGAATGGGGTGCCGGACGGTGCTCATTCAGAATCGTCCGGTGCTGGGGGGAAACGGCAGTACGGAGATCCTTGTCAATCCGGAAGGAGATTCCACGCGCGAGCCGCTTGATCCCGGCGAAGGCGGCATCATCGAAGAGGTCCGCGGCGATGTGTTCGGTTATTCCGAGCGGCTCCTCAAGTTGGTGAAAAACCAGCCCGGCCTGGATCTGTTCCTCAACACGCACGCCACTGGGGTGGAAATGGAATCGGCCAAACGCATCAAAGCCGTGATCGCGCTGGACGTCAACACTGGTGAGCGGTTGCGGTTCCCTGGGAAGATTTTTATCGACTGCACGGGTGACGGATCGATCGGCGTGTGGGCAGGGGCAGAGTACCGGCACGGCCGGGAACCCCGCTCCATGTACAACGAAAGCCGTGCCCCGGAGGTGGGTGATGTCAATAAAGGAACGATGGGCGGCACGCTGCGGTATGCCACCGAACAGATGGCCCAGCCTGTCCCGTTCAAAGCCCCCGACTGGGCCCATAAGTTCGAGAGTTGCTCCGATTTTAATCCCGGTCGCCATCCTCAGTTACGGTTCGGAGGCTGGCAATGGGTGATCGAGTACGGGGGAGAGCTCGATACGTACAAGGACGCCGAAATCATCCGCGATGAGCTCCTGCGGATCATCTGGGGGATGTGGGATCACGCCAAAAACCACTGCCCCAAACTCAAAGAAGAGGCCGAGAATTATAAGCTCACCTGGGTGAGCTACGTGGTGGGCAAGCGCGAGTCGCGCCGCCTGATGGGAGATTACATCATGACCGAGCACGACATCGCCAATCAAACCCTTTTCCCGGATCGTGTCTCCTACGGGGGATGGGGCATTGACATCCACCCGCCCAAAGGATTTTACGATCCGGGGCCCCCCGCGGTGTTCTCGCACAAAGTGAAGTTCTCCGTGCCTTTTCGAAGTTTGTACTCCAAGGATATCGACAACCTCATGATGGCGGGGCGTTGCATTTCTGTAACGCACGTGGCTCTGGGAGCGACGCGGGTGATGATCACCTGTGGTTTGCAGGGGCAGGCGGTAGGTACGGCAGCCGGCTTCTGCAAAATGCATGACACAACGCCCCGCGGAGTTTATGAGCGGTATATCGCTGATCTCCAGCAGCAACTTCTCAAAGATGGCTGCTACATCATCGACCTGCCCAATCAGGACCCGCGTGATCTGGCACGCTCGGCAAAGGTGGCAGCCTCCAGCACCGCGCCCAACGAGGTGTACAAGATCGCGACTCTCCTGCCCACCCACAAGTTGGATCATGATCGCGCGGTCATGTTTCACTGGAAAGGTGGGCGACTGGACAGTATTGCCCTCCATTTGACTTCCGAACTCTCCCAACCCACCGAAATCCCCGTCGAGTTGTGCGCTGCTGCCGACCTGGGAAACTTCGAGAACGGCCGCCCGGTTGGCAAATCCTCGGCGATTGTGCCGGGCGGTGCCAGCGGCTGGGTTGTTGTGAGTATTCAGCGAGAGTTGCCCGAGGGCTACTATTTCGTGTGGCTCCCCAAGACGGCGGGGATTTCCTGGACGCTTTTCTCGCAGCAGGTAGCAAACACCTCGCGGGCTTATCGCAGCCCCGGTGGAAAGTGGACCACCATGCCTCAGACATATGCATTCCGGCTCTCTCCTGGGGACGAGCCCGGAATCAAGCTGGCCACGGAAGTGGACCAAACGCAGCAACTCTTCGCTCCGGAAAATGTTATCGACGGTTTTGCCCGGGCGATACGTGGTATTCCTCACTCCTGGCGTCCGGATCCCCAGCAGCCGCTACCTCAATGGGTGGAGTTGCGATTTGACCGGCCGGTTAAGTTCAACACCGTCCACGTATCTTTCCAATCCAAATTGATGCGAGCGGACGACTTCGATATCCAGATCGGCCGGGATGACGGTTGGGTGACCGTCCTGGAAGTGCGGGACAACTTTGATCGTCGCCGCGTGTTGACGTTCCCCGCCGTGACATCGGACCGGTTGAGAATCGTGATTCGCCGTGCCCAGCCGGAAATGGGAATCTGTGAAATTCGTGTGTACGATGAGAACGACGGTTGAACACCGTTTCCCTATTGGCCAGACCGTTTTGATTTGTGATCTGTCGTAAGGAGGAAACTCATGCGCTCCCAATTTTCGCGTCGCGATTTTCTGGCCTGCACATCTGCCGCCGCCGGAGTTTTGGCATTTGGTCGAATCACTCTGGCAGAAGGCTTTCGCACGACCATCCACAAGGCGATGATCGGCAAGCCCACGGAGCAGTGGCTCAAGGAACTGAAAGCGGCTGGCTTTCACGGTGTGGAATCAGATGACCGGCACGCGGATCCCAAAGATGCGCAGGCCGCCCGAAAATTGGCGGAGAGCCTCGACATGCGGGTGCACTCCGTGCTTTATGGCTGGGCCAACTTCAATACCGATAGCGTCAATCGGGACATCGACAGCGTAGCCCAGTCGCTTCGCACGGCCGCTGCCTACGGGGCGGATGCCCTTCTGCTTGTTCCCTGCCGCATCGGTGGGATGAAGATGCCCGAACCCTGGGAGTTTGATATCGAATTCGACGAGAAGACCGGACACGTGCTCCGCGTCGTCAGGGGCGACAACACCCCGTATAAGGAGTACATCGAAGCGCACAATCATGCCATCGATACATCCCGGGAAGCAGTCAAGAAGCTCATCCCGGTGGCGGAAAAGACCGGAGTCATCATCGCCCTGGAAAACGTGTGGAACAATCTCTGGGTAAAACCCGCTATTTTTGCTCATTTTGTAAAATCCTTCGACCATCCGATGGTCAGGGCCTATTTCGATATTGGCAATCATGTGAAATATGCCCCACCCGTGGAGTGGATTCGGGCACTGGGGTCGATGATCGTCAAGTTGCACGTGAAGGACTTTCTGCTCAATCCCGACGGGAAAGGTGGCAAGTTCGTTCACCCGCGAGACGGCAGTGTGGACTGGCCAGCGGTGCGGCAAGAACTGGACAAGATCGGTTATAACGGCTGGATGACCATCGAAGACGGTGGTCTGCCGCTGGAAGAATTCAGCCGCCGCTTGGACCTTATTATTGCCGGCAAGTGACGGCCCTGCTTAAACGCCCCACCTTGTGCGACCTGCCGAAAAGAGGAGACGTGTTATGTTCCGCTTACCATCTGTGGTCCTCGTGAGCGTTGCCGCGTGGCTGCTTGTAAGCTTTCCCGCGAATGTGGTGAAGGGTGAAGAAGTTTCCCCCCAGGTGAAAAAGCTCGGACTCATTGGGCTGGACACCTCCCACGCCATCGCCTTCACCGATATTATCAATGATCCAAAGGCGGAGGGAGTTCTGGCAGAATTCGAAGTGGTGGCCGGATATCCCAACGGCATGCCGGACAACCCCTCCAGTTGGGACCGCGTGGCCGGTTACACGGAAAAACTCCGCGAAAAGGGACTGCAAATTTTCGATTCAATCGAGGCCATGCTGCCCCATGTCGACGCCGTTCTCATCGAAAGTGTGGACGGTCGGCCACATCTGGAACAGGCTCGTAAGGTGATCGCGGCGCGTAAACCCATGTTCATCGATAAGCCCATGGCGGCGTCTTTGCGGGACGTGCTGCTCATTTTCCGCCTGGCAGAAGAGGCCAACGTGCCTGTGTTCTCGAGTTCCTCGTTGCGATTCAGTGCGGGCTTTCAGGCTGTCCGCAAGGGGGAAGCCGGTTTCGGACAGATCAAGCGATGTGTGGCCTGGAGTCCCATGACCATTGAACCGCACCACCCCGACCTTTTCTGGTACGGCATTCACGGGGTGGAAACACTCTACACGATCATGGGCACCGGGTGCCAGACGGTTGTTCGCGAAAGCCAGAATCGGGTGGTGGGAACCTGGAAAGACGGCCGAATCGGCATTTTTGAAGAGCGAAAAGGATACGGGGCGGAGGTGGAAGGTACGGAAAAAAGTGGCTCGGCCGGAACCTACGACGGCTACAAACCGCTCGTCATCGAGATTTGTAACTTCTTTAAGACCGGTGTTTCCCCAGTCCCCAAAGAGGAAACGATTGAGCTGTTCGCTTTCATGGAGGCGGCCGACGTAAGCAAACAGCTCGGCGGAAAGCCGGTCACCATCGCCGATGTGCTCGCCAAAGCCCAGGCGGAGGCAGAGAAAAAATACCAGGAACTCAAGTCCGCCCCATAAAGCGACACCCGATAAGTTTCTTCGCTGAACGAACCATCCCTCCTGAGGTTGTGCACTCCACGGCTGTCCGCAGCCATGGGCCCCGCTCCTGCCGGGCAGAAGGGGACCCAGGTGTGGCCGAAGGGGTGGCCGTCTTCAAATCGGGTGCTCTACCCCTCCGAGGCGGAAGCGATCACGTTCACGCGGTAGCCGCGTCAAAACCGGGTAGCCCCGACTTCTCTCTGATAATTCCTCCGCGGCTGGCATCACGGGCAGCTTGTGCGGTCTGCACGCCACACCCAGGTGGGTGAAACGCCTGGCGGTGCCTCCTCGTAGCGGCGGCCGTTCCCTGCAAACGCGGTCAGCGTGTGGAGGAGAATCTCCCATTCTCACAAAGCAGATTGACTCCGCACAACCGGAACCACCGCACCATTCGCGACGGCCGCTACTTTCAGCAAATTCGATACAACACGACAAACTCGTTAAAGAGTTTCTCATCGGGAATTCGAAACTATCAATCGGAGGGCCGTTTTCTCCTGACAGTGAGAATAACCGGCCACCAAGGCGTCCCAGGGGAGAGGGTCGATCACGTCCGGCGCGCGGAATGAGCGGGCAAAGGACGGTCACTGCCTGACGGATTTGCGGACCGTGTTGCTCAGGGCGGGAGGACAGGGAACCAATCGTTTTGCAAATCGTCCGGATGGAATCGTCCTTCCCCATTTTACGAATTTTCACTGTTTTCCACCGGCCCGATTTGCCGAAGTGATTAATGAGGCGCGGGTCAGAAGGAGCTGAACCACGGCCGAGACAGTTTTGGAGCGTTTCGTTCCCGGCGTTCCGACCCAGCGGTTTGCGGGCTGACCTGTCAGGAGGAGTCCCGCGCGAAGGAGTGTGCGGAAAGGCGGCTCGCAAACTCGGGAACGCAATGTGGGAAGTCGGTAAGAAAGCCGACTGGGATGGACTACCTTGAGCGAGTGACAGTTTGGAGAGCCTGCGATGAAGGTCTTCACTACAGGTCAAGTTGCCAAGATCTGTAAAGTGGCCCCGCGCACCGTCAGCAAGTGGTTCGATTCGGGCCGTCTCAAAGGTTACCGCATCCCCGGTTCGCAGGATCGGCGCATTCCTCGGGAATCGCTGATCAAATTCCTCAAGGAACACGGGATGCCACTCGGTGAGCTTGAGGACGAGACCACCGCCAAGGTGTTGATCGTCGCTCAGGATCAGGTGCTCATCGAGAACCTGAAGAAAGAGCTTCCGCCGGAACGCTCTTTCAAAGTGGCGGTCGCATCGAGCGGCTTCGATGCGGGAATTCAGGCCGAGAGTTTCCGCCCCGATTGCATCGTGGTGGATTTCTCCATCGGCCGCACGGAGGCCCTACAGATCTGCCAGCATGTCCGTCGCAATTCTGAATTCAGCGACGTCATCCTCATTGCCTTGTTGCCGGACGACGGAAGCGCCATGAGCTTCGACCGATCGTCCATCAACGAGACGTTTAAGAAACCGTTCGATGCCCATCTGCTGGCCGAACGGATTCGCACCCTTGTGGGCGCGAAGAAGGAGCTGGTCTGACGACCAAGCTCTCCGTTTGATTCCCGATCGCCGGTTTCCCGTTCAACCCGTTACGGCAAGCCCCCCGTAACGGTTCACACTCCCGCAGCTGACCGCTGCGGTTTTTTCTTTTTATTGGCCCAGCCGCACCGCATCGCAGGACTCAGCCCGCCTTTTTCGTTCTTCGCCGAACGACTTTCTTTTTTCCGGAAACGGCTTCCCTTTGGGCCTTTTCGGCCAGCCACTGGAGTGCGTCTTCCAGAGTGACATCATCCGGTGACACGTCTTTGGGAAGAGTGGCGTTTGTTTGGCCGTCCGTCACGTAGGGACCGTAGCGGCCGCTCATCACCCGCACCGGTTGCCCTGTCACAGGCGACGTTCCAAGTTCGCGGAGCTGAGCGATCCGCCGGCGCCGGGATTTGGGCTCTGCGAGTAATTGAAGAGCCTCTTCCAGCGTGATTTCGGTGGGAGATTTGCCATCGGGAAGGGATCGGGTGGCCTCACCGCATTTGATATACGGCCCATAGATTCCCAGGTGCACTTCAACCGGTTCTCCTGTCTCGGGATGAGAGCCGAGGTTCCTCGGGAAGCGGAACAGTTCCAGAGCTTTTTCCGGCGTGAGACTTTCGGGACGGACGCCCGGCGGTAGAGAGACCCGCTCGGTGGCCTCGCCGTTTTCCCCATTTCCCCGCTGGAGATAAGTCCCGAACCGCCCGGTGCGAAGGTAGATGGGCTTGCCCGTCTCAGGGCAAACTCCAATCGGCTCTCCCTCCTTTTCAGCCTTTTCGAAGAATGTTTTGGCGACATCCGGGGTTAACTCATCAGGGGCGATATTCTCCGGAAGCCGGACTCGCTTGTCGCCCCATTCGAGCATGGGACCATATCGTCCGATTCGCACGTAGATTTCGGGCTGGTCCTCACCCACGTCCGACGGCCGCCCGATCCGTATCCGGTTGATCTCCCTCGCGTCGATTTCGGCAATCTTGGCCTCCAGCAGCCGCTTAAGGCCGGGATGCCCATCCCCGTAGTAAAACCGCTTCAGGTAATCCACCCAGTGGAGTTCCCCCCGGCTGATGGCGTCCAGCTCATCCTCCATCTGGGCGGTGAATGAGTAATCCACCAGCTCGGGAAAATGCTGCTCGAGAAGCTGACAGACCGCGAAGGCCACCCAGGTGGGAACCAGCGCGTTGTTTTTCTTGATGACGTATTTTCGCTCGAGAATCGTATCGATGATGGTGGCATATGTGCTGGGCCGACCGATACCCAATTCCTCCAGCGCGCGGGTTAACGTTGCTTCGGTGTACCGCGCCGGAGGCTGGGTCACATGGCTTTTCGGCTCCACCGTCTCCAGGAGAACGGCATCCCCCACCCGAAGCGGTGGCAATAACGTCTCACGGTCGGCAAGTTCAGCGTCCGGATCGTCCGCCCCCTCGACGTAGGCACGCAGGAATCCGGGAAAGTCGATGGTTCGGCCGGTCGCCTGGAAGACCGCCCCCTCTGCTTCGACCCGCACGGTCATGCGACGCCCTCGAGCATCAGCCATCTGACAGGCCACCGTGCGCTTCCAAATGAGGTCATACAGCCGCAGTTCGTCCCGAGAAAGGACGTCCTTGAGCGACTCCGGCGAAGCAAAGGGATGTCCCGCGGGCCGAATCGCCTCATGGGCTTCCTGCGCGTTTTTGACGGTTGTCTGATAGACTCTGGGCCGTTCGGGCAAATACTCCGGTCCATACTGCGACTCGATCAATTGTCTGGCCGACTCGACGGCTTCATCGGCCAGGTGGGTGGAGTCCGTTCTCATGTAGGTGATGTACCCATTTTCGTAGAGCCGCTGGGCCAGTTGCATCGTGTAACGGGCGGTGAAGCCAAATTTGCGGTTGGCCTCTTGCTGGAGGGTACTGGTGGTGAAGGGAGGCGACGGCCGTGAGGTGTAGGGCTTTTCCTCCGCGAGAATCACCCGGGCCGATTTACCCTGCAGCCGTGCCGCCAGTTCCTCCGCTGCTGCCTGGTCCAGCAGGAGCAACTCCGGATTCTTCAACTGGCCGGTTTGAGAGTCGAAATCCTTGCCCGAGGGAATCCCCCGCCCATTCACGCTCACCAGTTGGGCCGAGAAGTGAGCACCCTGCGGAGAACGGCAATCCGCTGCCAGGTCCCAGTAGGTTGCGCTGCGGAAGGCCATGCGCTGGCGTTCCCGATCCACGATGAGTCGCACGGCCACGCTCTGTACCCGGCCTGCGGAAAGACCCGGCCGAATCTTCCTCCAGAGGAGCGGGGACACGTCGTATCCAAACAGGCGATCCAGGATCCGCCGGGCCTCCTGCGCCCGCACCAGATTCTCATCGATTTGACGAGGCGACCGCAGGGCCTGAAGAATCGCCTCCCGCGTGATCTCATGGAATACCAGCCGCTGGACGGGCACCTGAGGCTGGAGGACTTCGCACAAATGCCAGCTGATGGCCTCACCCTCCCGGTCTTCGTCAGTTGCCAGAAGCAATTCCTCCGCCGACTGAAGAGCCTTTTTAAGTTTCTGGACCTGCTTGACCTTATCCTTGGGGACTATGTAGATGGGCTGAAAGCCGTTTTCCACATCTACCCCGAGATACGCCCAGGGCTTGGAACGGTACTCAGGCGGGCAGTCGGTGGCACGCTCCGGCAAATCCCGAATGTGGCCCAGGCTGGCCTCAATGGCGTACGGCGAGCCCAGGAAGCGGCTGATCGTGCGGGCCTTGGTGGGCGATTCCACAATAACCAGTTTGATCTTTTCGCCCTTGCCGCGAGCCGCTCGCGTCTGCGGGGAATCGCTCTTTTCTGCTCGACTTGCCTTCTTCTTCGCCATGGGCAAACTCGGGAATCAATGGAGAAAAATTGGCCGATAAATCTTTCGCGCTTGAATCGCCGCCATTCACGGGAATCAATCGCTCCATTCTTTACTCTTAGCTCTCCCGGCGTGCAAATGCCGACAAAGCCGCCGAGACAGCCAGTTTTCACTCTTTACTTTGTTTCAGAAAACTTTCCAAGCCCACCTGATCCCCACATAATGGGCAGACCAGTCCACCATGTGGGGCACTTTGCCCTTGTACCGTCCACCGAATCTTATGTCCGGGCAACGAAACGGGCTGATATTACGGGACTTTTTACCCGCCCAAACGGATATCTTCCTGACGGACCCCGTTGGCAGGTGCTTTCGACACATTACGCCCCCACGTCTGTGGGGGTTGATGTGCCGTCGCCTGTCGATGATCCTTACGCTACATTCCTCTAGTCGCCGACATTTCGGTTGGCGGGGAACTGATAAGCCGCAGTTGCGGGCACGCTCACGTCAGGGGGTTTCCGGCGAGGCGGGCGACGGGCGTTCTCTTGTTCCCCCGACGACAATCCCTGGTCGCCTGCCCCAGTCCGCACATCGGTCCCGACCGCCCGGCCTCCTCAGCTTGTTGACATCGCCGCGGGTGGCGCGAGTAGATGCGACTTCAATCCGGGATGCTGCATGGCGGGGCGCCCAGAATTAGGGCTGGCATTTTCAACTGTCGTGACACCTTTTAGAATGAGCGTTTTCGGTGAGGGAATCCCAGTTCCGCTCTCCCCGTCCTTGTGTCCATCGTATTCGCCGGTCCCCCAGGAGTTAAGGGGAGCGTTTAACGGAGCCTTCTCAAGGAGGCGCCAGGCACCACCGGACCGGGGGCCGGGGTTTCGACGGACCCCACACTGGGAACCGGCACCGGGGAACTTTCGGCAATTCTCGAAAATCCATCGGATACCAAATCCAGTCAACGGAAAGTCAACGTCATATGGCCAGTCCTTTTAAAGTCTTCCGCAAGAACGCCAAAGTCCTGCTGGTGGGACTTTTTCTGCTTTCGATGGTCAGCTTCGTGGTCATTCCCAGCTTTCTTCAGTGGCTGGAGACCCAGCGGAGGCGTACGGCAGGCATCGCGGTGACCACTGTCAAATTTGGTAATCTGTCCGACACACAACTGGCCTCCCTCCGCGTGCAACGGAGCGTGGTTCGCCGGTTCCTGGAAGCACTCATGCAGCGGATCGAGGAACTCAAGGGCAACAGCTTTCGGGTCCGCCTCGCCTTGACGACCATTGATCAACCCACCGATGAGAACCTCGTGCGATCCTGGCTCATCGCGCAGTATGCCTTGCAAACGGGTCTGAAAGTCACCGACCGAAGCGTTAATGCTTTCCTCCGTAGTTTGATTGATGCTTCGGGCGTGCCGTTGTCACAGAGTGATCTGGTCAACCTGATGAGATCCCGAAATATCGACGAGAACACTCTTTTCGCCGGTCTGGAGCATGAGCTTCTGGTCCTCCGCTACATGCAGCTTGCCGGTCTGGATCTGTTAAGTCTGCAACCAGGCCTGACCGGTGAAACGCCTGGCGCCCGGTGGGATTATTTTCTTCGCTTGAACAGAATGGCTTCCATCGAACTCTGCGCCTTCCCCGTGGAAAAATACATTAACCAGGTGCCGAGCCCCGACGAACGCACCGTGCGGAGCTTCTTCGAGGAACACAAGACCCGGCTTCCCAACCCGCAATCCCCGGAACCCGGCTTTAAAGTGCCGGACAAGGTGACCCTCGAATATCTGAAGGCCGATTTTCAGAAATGGCTCGTGAATACGAAAATTCCCGACGAGGAACTGCGGCGCGTGTACGAAGAGCGGAAGGACGAACTGTTCCTCCGACCCGCCTCGTCCGCAACAGGAGCCACGACCACTACGCCTTCCGAATCCGCGCAACCGGCAGCGAATCCCTCGTCGGGAGCGTCTCCGCAGGCTTCTCCGGAAGGCACTCCAGCGCCATCAGCCGGAGCGGAGAAGTCTCCTGCGGCAACGACGCCCGCTTCTGAACAGTCCACTCCTCAGGGTCCATCGTCCCAGGCAGAAACACCCGCTCATCCGGTGGAGCAACCTCAACAAAAGGCCGACCAAGGCACTTCCGAGCCGCAACCGCAACCCCAGCCGGGCACCAGCGGACCTCAACCCACGCAGGGATCGCGTCACGACAGCCGCGTGAAAATGTTTTTCACCGCTTTCGAAGAATCCACACAAAATGCCGAAGGGAACACACCGGGGAAAGAAGAGCAACCGCCCAAGGCGGAACAAACGCCGGCCGCTGCCTCCGAAACCCCACCCGCTGCCTCACCGGCTGCTGCACCCGGGGAAAAACCCCAACCAGGCGCTTCTTCCGTGCAGCAACCGGCGGAAAAACCAGCCACCGCGTCTGAAACGCCATCCTCCCCGGCGCAGCCCCCTGCAGCATCGCCCCAAACACCTCCGCAACAACCGACTGCCGAGGTGTCCAAGTACCGTCCGTTTGAGGAGGTGAAGGATCAGATCCGCTCGCTCATCGTCAGCGAACGGATTAAGGCGGTGCTGGACGAAATCGAAGAAATCATGCGTCAATATCAGGGCGATCTGGCCAACTACGAGACGGCCAAAGAAGAGGCGGAAAAGGCGAAACAGCCGGCTCCTCCCGCACCCACGCGTCCCGACCTCCGCAAGCTGGCCCAGGATAAGGGACTCGACTACTACGTCGTGGAAGATGCCGCGATTTGGGACCTGGCGGACCGCGACATCGGCAAGGCCATCGATCTTTCGCGCAATCCGGTACTGCGTTCGGTGTTTGATCTGGCCGAGTTCCTGCCGCTCCGGGCGGTGGACCAGGACAATAACCAATACCTGACGTGGGTTACCTCAAAGGTTAAAGAACATGTGCCGACACTGGACGAGCCAGGCATCCGCGAGCAGGTCATCCATACCTGGCGGATGCAGGAAGCGCGGAAGCTGGCCGAAAAGGAGGTCCAGGCACTGGCGGAAAAGGTTAACGCATCGCGGCAATCGCTGGCCGACTTCTATAAGGCGACCAAACAGGCGGACTCTGCCGTGGATCTGCCGGAGCCCGTGGAAACCGAGCCATTCACCTGGCTCACCTACGGAGAGTTTGACGTGGTACGACTGACCCAATTACCGCCACGGATCAGTCCCATCAAAACCCGGGTCAAAGATCCCGCCAGCGGACTCATCGTGGAGAAGGACGTGGTCGAGGATGCTGGTAACGATTTTATGGCGGCCGTGTTCTCGCTGGATGTCGGTCAGGCGGGCCTGGCGTGGAACCGACCGCGGACCGTTGCGTACCTGGTGAGAGTCCTTGAATTTCAGCCGCCAATGGAGCAGCTTTTTGAAAGCTTCATGCGGGATACCAGGGCATCGTATTTGGGTGTTGTCCAGTTCGACCTTGCAACAATTTATCAGCGTTGGGTCGAAAACCTGGAGAAGGAAGCCGGATTGAAGTGGGTACATCCGGCGGGCAGCCAAGTGCCTCTGGATTGAACCGGGATCGAGGCTGCTCCTTTTGACGGCGGTTAATTCCCCGCCGCGTCGTCCAACTCGTCGTGATGGTGGGGAGCATAGGCCTTTTCGGGATCCCCGAACAGGTGTGTCAGTTTTTCGCGAAGCATCAGCCGTGCCCGCATCAAGCGGATCTTCGCGTTCGCTTCGCTGATATTGAGCAGTCTCGCCGTCTCCGCCGTGGACAGGCCCTCGATATCCCGCAGCACAAAAACCAGACGATACTTCTCATCGAGGGATTGAAGGGCGTTTTCCACGAGCTCCCGGGTCTCTTTTCGCGCAAGGATTTCCTCAGGACTTTCCCGCCACTCGGCGATGGCTTGCGGTAATGGAAGACCGTTCTCTTCGTTGACGTGGGAACCGCCTTCCAGGGGGAGAGTGGCACGGACGGCCTGCCGTCTCAGGAGTGCCAGCGCGTGATTGGTGGCGATCCGCAGCAACCACGTGGAAAAGGCCGAGTCTCCGCGAAAATCATCCAGGTGCTCAAGCAGTGTCAGAAACGTCTGCTGAACGACCTCTTCGGCGTCATGAGGACGCGACACGATCCGCCGGGCGAGGGCGTAGATTCGGCGCTCGTACCGGTTCACCAAAGCCTCGAATGCGCTGAAGTCGCCCTTTCGGGCATCCTCCAGAAGCTGTTCGTCCGATAGTGAGGGAGAGTTTTCCTCAGACAGGCTCATTCTTTTTTTCGCGCTTTTGACACGAGTCGCGGGGCAACCTCGGTTGTAATATCGCGGAATTGCCCCACCCTTGCAACGGCAGTTCGCCACCGCGGGAAGTCGGAAACCGCCGCCGCCTGGCGAAACGCCGGTTACTCCCGCGAGAAAACCGACCAGTATTCGCGGAGGATCCGCTTTGCCACCTCTTCAGGTCGAAAAGGTTCGCTCACCGGCACAAAGCGACACTCTTCAAGGTGCCGAAACCACGTGAGCTGGCGCTTGGCAAATTGACGCGTGCGGGTTTTGACCAGCTCCACGGTCTCCTCGTAAGAGTGTTTGCCCTCAAGATACTCCAGAACTTCCCGATAGCCCAGGGCTTGTCGGGCGGTATGGCTGAGCGGCCGGCCCCTGCCCAGGAGGCTTTTCACCTCCTCCACGAGACCTTCAGCAAACATCTGGTTCACCCGCCGGTTGATCCGCTCATAAAGCGAGTCCCGGGGCCAATCGAGGACGAGCACACGGCCTTTTGCCACTTCTGACGGATGATCAAACTGCCGTTGCCAGTGACTGAGCGGCTGGCCGGTCTTTTCGTAAACCTCCAACGCCCGAATGATCCGCCGCAGGTCGTGGGGGTGGATTTTGCGGGCAGCGTCTGGATCCACGGAGATCAGCCTCGCGTGGAGCGACTCCGGCCCGTGGGCGTTGGCCCAGGCCCGCAATTGTTCGCGGAATTCCCAATCCGCGCCCGGCCCTTCAAACATGCCCCGCAGCAAGGCCTTTAAATACAAAGGCGTTCCCCCAACAAACAGGGCTCTCTGTTGCCGGGACCGGATGTCGGTGAGAGCCCGTTGAACATCGTCCAGGTACCGGGCAAGGCTGTAGTCCTCCCAGGGCTCGACCATGTCGATCAGGTGATGACGGACGCGGCTGCGTTCTGCTGCCGTGGGTTTGGCCGTTCCAATATCCATCCCTTTGTACACGGCCATCGAATCGAGGGAGACGATCTCCGCGCGAAGCTCCTCGGCCAGGCAAATCCCCACCGCGGTTTTACCCGAGGCGGTCGGACCGACCAGAAACAACGCGTCCTGAATATCCACGCGCTTTTCGTAAGGCATTTTCAGGCTTTCTTTCCCGACGGGAACAGCTTGGCAGAGGTGAGGCTCCGGGACGCTCTCCGATACCAGTAATTCTCACTGACATAAGCACGGCTGACGAGCGTCGGGGATCATTCGCCGGTGAGCCGGCCCACGCACGTCAAGACCCCAATTTGTAAAATTTTCCGTTATGGCACCGACCCACTCTTGCATCGAGTCGTGAACCGGCTAAACTGAGCGATGAATTTTAACTGACGAAATTCCGCATCGGATTTCGTCAGGCTTTCGAGAGTGTGGCAAGGCGGGCAGCGGATGTGGAAACGGCTTGTGTTTTTTCGAAGCATCGCGGTGAAATGTCCGTTTGCCCGGTAGTCCGATGGCAAACTCTGGCTGGCAAGTGGAGGATGGTCATGCTGCAGAAAACACTTTCCCGATGGCTTGTGTGTTTGATCGCTGTCGCTTTCCTGACCGGTTGTCCAAAACCTGCCACTGAGCGCGGGCAAAAACCGGCCGCGCATACAACAGGGCCAGCCGCAAGCGAAGCCACGCCGAGTACGGCCGAGTCCGCGGCGCCCTCAACAACTGAGGCAGCTCCTCAACCCAGTGAGGCACAACCGGCCGAGCAACCGCAGCAGCCGGCACCCTCCGAGGAGGCGGCGAAGACTGAGACTCAGGAGACAGCCCCAGCTCCGGCGCAGCAGGAGGCCATGCCCGCTCCGGAAATGACCTCTCCAGCAGCCGAGAGCCAACCTGCGCAACCCGCCGCGCCACAGGAATCGGCGGAAAAACCCAAGGAAGAGGCCTCGAGTCCTGGTGAGAAGCCCGCTGAATCCGCGCCCGCCGGAGCGCAGAGCGCAGCCCCTCAGGGAACTCCGTACGAAGTTAAAGTACCACTGGGGCTTCCCCCTCTCCCCATTCCGGAAGACAATCCCATGACCGTGGAGAAAATCGAGCTGGGCAAGATGTTGTACTTTGATAAGCGCGTCAGCGCGGATGGCTCAGTCTCCTGCGCGACGTGCCACGATCCAAACATGGCCTGGGCGGAACACACGCCAACGAGCAAGGGCATCCACGGCCAGGTAGGCACCCGCAATGCCCCCACCGTTATCAATGCCGCCTATGCAACCTCGCAGTTCTGGGATGGTCGAGCGAAAACCCTGGAGGAGCAAGCGCTGGGACCGGTAGCCAACCCCATTGAGATGGGCCACACCATCGAGGGGATGGTGCAGACACTGGACGGGATTTCCCAGTATAAGGAGCTGTTTCAGAAAGTGTTCGGAACAGGGGTCACGCCGGAGAATTTCGCCAAGGCCATCGCCGCTTTTGAACGCACGGTGCTGAGCGGCAATTCACCGTATGACCGGTATCGGGCGGGTGATCAAAACGCCCTCACCGAGGCGCAGAAGCGCGGGCTTAAGGTGTTTGAAGAATCTGGCTGTGCGGACTGCCACACCCCACCCCTTTTCAGCAGCTATGAGTTCTACAACGCGGGTGTGGGCATGAACAAGGAAAAGCCGGACGAAGGCCGCAAGGCCGTCACGGGAAAGGATGAGGATTTCGGCAAGTTCCGTGTTCCCAGTCTGCGAGAAGTTGCCAACACGGCTCCGTATTTCCACGACGGCAGTGCCGCCACACTTGAGGAAGCGGTCGCCGTGATGGCGGCGGGTGGAATTGATAATCCCCACCGATCCGAGGAGTTCGACACCGTTCGAGAAGCCAAGATCACTCCCGAGCAACAGAAGGACCTTGTGGAGTTCCTGAAGGCCCTTTCCGGCGAATTTCCCAAAGTTGAGCCGCCCCAACTGCCGTAACCATCATTTTTTGCCGCAGTCCTGCACTCATCGCAGGAGCGGGTGCTGACACAGATCAATCAGATCACCTTCGCCTTCTCACCGGCAATCTCGATGAGCATTTCGCCGGTGCTGCAGGTGAAGGTGATTTTTCTTCCGTGAGTTCCTCCCACATCTTCGGCGGTAATGGGGATGCCCGCCGTCTTCAAAATCTCCCGGATAGTCGCAACATTATCGTCTCCAATTTGCAGGGGACCACCCACGCGGAACATGTTCGCGCCGCCTGCAATTTTCGCCACAAGTCCCGGTTTGGGGCAGCCCATTCTGGCGAGTTGCTCCAGCATGTAGGGAATCGCCGTATCGGCAAATTTTCCCGGCTGACCGTTCTGACCATGTGATTTAGGAAGCACCACATGGGCAATGGCCGCCAGGCTCAGCCGGGGATGCCACAGGACAACCGCCACACACGATCCGAGAACCGATGTGAACTGGGTGGCACGATCACCTGTGGCGATCTGGCCCATCCCGACGTTGATCGCCTGTCCTTTGACGGGAATTGTTCCAGGATTTGCCAGACTGTGCATGGTTATTCCCTACCGGTATCTCAATGGGTGGTTTGTCTTCCTTGGGTGCCTGGGATGGTTTTTGTATTCAGTTCTTCGGTTTGATGGCGATGGCATTTTCCAGCATCCGACGGAATTCTGGAGATGGCACGAAAAGCACGTGCCAGTTCAGGGCCTCCCCTTCACGATGGAACCCGGTCCGACCAATGAGCGCCATATCCGATGCGGCAGCCTGCTCTACCAGGGCCTGCTGGATGACGCTGGCAAAATAATCGCGTACGAAATACGGCGGACTGGGGATGATGGCACGGCCGAGCAATCGGGTCAATGCGTTCATGTAGGCACATCCCAAGATGTTGCCTGTTTCCGTAAGCGCCGAAATCTCCAGTTCATCCCATTCGGGACTGGTGTTGCGAACGCGTCGGGTTAAAGTGGCCGCCAGTTGTCGAGCGTTATCCTCGTCGAAAGTGAGGATCAGCACGGTGCCCGGATCCGATTCGACCCCCAGGATCACCATGGTGAGGAGGTCATCGCCGAATCCGAGTTCGCTGGTCACTGAATGAAGCGGGATTTCCCGCACCTCATCGAGAGTCAGGGTGATCAATCCATCCGTCCACCGGCACATCGCCGCTGACGCATCATAAGTGGCAGCGGCAAAGAGGGGACGAAAGATTTCTGCTCGGTTGGTTGCAACGGTGCTGGTCATGAGTGTTCCTTTGACAGTTCACGCATGCTCATTAAAAAGGACACACGAGACACCGAACTCCGTTCCACCCCTTGTTCTCGAAGCCACGCACTCCTTCATGAATATGCCGCACTCCGACGTCCGATCATGCCCAAAAGGGCGGCCACGTCGAGAATGAGCGACACGCGGCCGTTCCCCAGAATGCTCGCCCCGGCAATACCCGGGATATTGCGATAGTTTTCAGCGATCGATTTGATGACGACATCCTCTTCGCCGAGGACCTCGTCCACCACCAGCCCGACTTCGTGCTCCTCGTCACCTAAAACAACCAGGGTTGTTTCTTCGCGGGAACCATCCCCGAAACACGACCCATAGCAGTGCGAGGCAAACACCTCTCCCAGCTCAATGACCGAAATGACGCGGTCCCTAATGCGGGCGGTTTTCATCCCGTGGACGGTCGTCAGGTTATCACGACGGGCGGCCACGATCTCACGCACTGCCTCGATGGGCATGGCGAAGACGTCACCGTCAATCCGCACCAGCAGGCTAGGCAAGATCGCCAGGGTGAGCGGTAACTTGATGGTGACCTTTGTTCCCACGCCCGGTTCACTCGCCAGTTCAATGGCACCGCTCAGTTCTTCGATCTTGGCTTTGACGATGTCCATGCCCATTCCGCGGCCGGAGACCTCCGTGACTTTCTCGGCGGTACTCAGGCCGGGCAGAAAAATGAGCTGGTAAATCTCCTCGCGAGACATTTTTTCTGCCTGGGCAGGACTGATGAGATTGCGATCGAGGGCTTTCTTGAGAATCCGATCGGCATCCAGCCCCTTCCCATCATCGCTCACTTCAATCACGATGGAGTTCCCACGATGGAAAGCGTTGAGCGTGATGGTTCCGACCGGCGGTTTGCCCAGCTTTGCCCGCACTTCTGGCGGCTCAATTCCGTGGTCCGCGGCATTGCGGACCAGATGGATGAGCGGATCGCCCAGTTCATCGATCATCCGTTTATCAAGCTCGGTTTTTTCTCCATTGATCACGAGCTGGATGTGTTTCCCATTCAGACGGGTCACATCGCGGACCACCCGTTTAAACCGATTGAAGAGTGGCCCGATGGGCACCATCCGCGTCTCCATCACCGCCCGTTGTATTCCATCCGTGACACGATCGAGCTGATGGACGGCCTCCATAAGCTGGTTGACAGCGACGCGGGCTTCGGCAACTGCTTCCAGTTCCTGGCTGAGCAGGTCCAGCTCTTTCTCCAGCCGATTCCAGGAAAGGCGGCTGAGACCTGCTGAATTGCGCGATGGCCCATCAACGTCTGACCAGGCGGCAAGCCTTTCCAGGGAGTCTTTCACGCCGCGCAGTATCTGAACAGCCCGATTACCGTGGAACCGCTGTTTGAGCTTTTCCGACAGTTCAGTCAGCCTTGCGCGTGTGATCACAAGCTGGCCGGCCAGGTTCATGAGCTGATCCAGACGCTCAATGTCCACGCGGAGTGTTTCCACACTCTTGGCCGATTCCGCGGTTTTCGCCTTGGTGTTTCCCTGGTCATCTGGATGGGTTGAAGAAATCGGCAGGCCCGTGTTCCCTTTTACTGCTGCCTGTGCTGCCCCGCCGCGCACAACCCCGTCTGATTTGCTGTTCCCAACTGCTGCATTGCCTGGAGAGACAACCCGTTCGGGAGTGAGTGGATGCAGTTTAATGCCCCGCACCCCTCCCACGCGGAGCACCTGGGTTACTTCCTCCAGGGATCTCTCGGTGGCGACGATGAACTCTACGGCAGGAAGGGTCTCGCGATCTTCCAGTTCGTCGACAGGAGGAATGTATTCCAGGACCTCGCCGATGTGGCAGAGTTTTTCGTGGAGCAGTTGGCCTTTCAGTCCACTCAACTGTAAACCGGGTTGCAGCTCGACGCGGCCGACAATGACCGCTCGATCGAATTCACGGGCTTTTTCCAGGAGTTGAGCCGGCGGCCATTGATTCGACGCGTTCTCCTCCGGTTGAGGCTGTCCAGAGCGCGCAACCTCGTTATTTTCCGGAGAATGGCGACTCACCTGTTCCGCCCGGTTTACCCCCTGCGCCACCACCTGCTGATAAGCCAGCAATGCTGCGGCAGCGGGCGTGAAATCTACCGTGGGAGCTGTTCCCTGGCGAAGCTGTTCCAGGAATTCACGAAGGCTATCCGTGGCCCTCAGCAGCCAATCGTTGAGCTCGGGGGTAAGACTCTTGCCCTGATCAAGCAGCATCTGAAGGACATCTTCCATCAGATGAGCCAGTTTCGAGGCCCGATGGAAACCGACGGAAGCTGCTGCTCCTTTGATCCGGTGGGCGGTGCAGAGAAGGTTCTCCAATTCCTCGCGGGTGCCCCCACCTTCCACGGCCACCAGCGTCTCGCTCAACGAGTCGAGGCCCTGCTCCAACTCGTCAATGAAAAGGGCCAGATATTTCGAGTTAAGATCGGCCTCATCGGTCACCTGCTGGAATTCCGCGATAGCGCGGTCCAGAAACTCTTTTGGCACGGCCAACGAGAGAGGCCTTTCCTGTGGTGGCGATCCCTCCTCGGTGAGAACCTGTTGCACTCCCTGCACGGCGTGATCGAGAACCTGTTCCACATGCCTGGACAGGGATGACGCGCTGGCTCGTTCTCCCTCCAGAACGCGTATCATCGCCTCAACGACATCGGCCGCCTCAATCGGTTCAGGCGTCGGATCCTTGAGGGCTTCCACCATTGCCCGCAAGCGGTCGGCGGCCCGAAACATCAAGTCCACCACGTCGTGATCAAGCCGCAGCTCATTTTTCCGTGCCGCATCGAACAGATTCTCCAGCTTGTGTGTCAATTGATTGATATTGGTGAGATTAAGCATCGCCGACAGCCCTTTCAGGCTGTGGGCGGCGCGAAACATTTCATTCAGAGTTTCCGCGTCAAACGTGGTGGCGTCGCCGGGTGGCCGCTGTCGCAACCACTCGTCGAGCGTCAACAGGTTCTCATTGAGGCGATCCAGAAGCTGAGTGGCTTCATCCAGGAAATCCCCCAGCATTTCCTGAAACATGTCATCGCTCAGGTAAGCATCCATGGTCACAGCTTCTCGTTGGCAGATCGTTCAGGCGGGTGACAAATGCCAGCTACCTGGGTGGGAAAACTCGCGGCATGCCTCTCCGCGACCTCCCTGTTGGAAATTTCCTAAAATTGGCGATGGATTCCCATCGTATGGCGGGAATGAGAATCCTTCTCTTCAGAGAGGCGACCCCTCTTCATCTGGCTAAGAAAAGATAGGTCGCAAAAATGACATGGCAACTCCCGAAAGTGGGTTGTTCCGGTTCGAGCTTATGACGCGGGATTCCCGGACCAGGCGGTGAATCCCCGGTTATTCCCATGGATGGTGGATCGCTGGTTGCTTGCAGAGTCGATTTGTGCCACCGATCCGCCCCGACCCGGCACGATCCGGATTTATGGCCTCTGCATCATTTTCAGAAAAAGGTGAATTGGCGACCGGCTGGCGCGGTTCACCCACCCTCAGGCGGAAACGCACCAAGGAGAACAATCAAAAGACAGTTCGATTTCGGGGCGGTTCGGGAAAAGCGTCTGTCTGATGCAATGGGTGCTGTCGCACCACCTGCGGCCAGCCCTGGACAATTATTCTTCCTGCAACCGGTGATGGACGACCGGCTGTCCCCATGAGAGAAAGCGCTCATCGTGCGTGACGAGGATGATTTGCCTTTCGGGATGTGCGTGGAGAAACTGTCGCAGATTTTCGCGTCGGTTCTCGTCCCACATGTGGAAACAATCGTCGAGAAGGAGCGGCAAAATGACCTCGCCTGCCAGACGATCGAGCACTGCCCAGCGGATGGCCAGCGCGAGCTGATCCCGCGTGCCCTGGCTCAATTTTTCCCACCCGAAGACCTCCTGGCCGTTCGGGTTTCCCGCAAAAATCCGAAAACCGACGACAAAATCCCCATCGACGCAGAACTCGCGATCCTGGCGTCCTGTCCAGTCGGCCATGAGTCTGTTGATCCCCTTTTGAAATGCTTCCCGATGGCGGGATGAATAAAGCTGGTAGGCCTCCCCAATCAATCGGGAAGCCTGGACAATCGCCCTGGCACGCATTTCCAACTGCTTCAACTGCTCGTCGATGGATGCCAATTCTTCCCGAGCCCGAGCCACGTTAACCATGTTCTGCCCTTCCCAGCGTGCAAGCTCCGTCTCCCGGTCGTTGCGTTGACGGCGAAGCTCTTCCAGAGTCTGCTCCAGCCTCGCCAGCTCTTCGTTGCGCTGGCCCACCTCACGCTCCAAATGGTCGGCCTCCCAGTTCCACGCATCTTCGGCCAGCGGACTTTCCCGCTTAAACTGGCCCAGCTCCGCAAGAAGGATGTGGAAATCCTCCTCAACCTTCTTCAGATTCTCTTCTAGTTCCTGCCCTGTTGAGACTCCCACGCTCCGGAGAAGCGTCTTCTTTTGCTGCTCGAGTGAACCATGCTTCTGTTCCCACTGGAAAAATTCTTCCAGCAGTTTGAATCCCCGCGCGAGCTGTGCCTCTTCCAAGAGCCGCTCAGAACTGGTGCGTTCCTCCCGGGGAATACCGCAAAGCTCGAGGACTTCCTCCGGCACCGCAGCAAGCAGCAGACGGCCCCGCGCTTCTTCCAGACTTTGCTGCTCCCGAGAAAAATTTTCGCGAGCCTCCAGGAAAGTTTGGTAGCGTCCCAGCCCCTGATGGAGTTGCTTGAGATCCCGGGTACCCGCCCACGCTTCAATGCTGCTCGCCACTCGTTCCAGGCTTTCCCGCACCTGACGCAACGCCTCTTCGCACTGGTCCACTTCCTGCTGGCGGAGAGTGTACTCTGCTGGCCAGCGTGTGGGTCGATAGACCCGGGAGATGCCCCATCCCGCGGCCACCGCCACAAGCAAACCCGCAACCACCCCCAACAGGACGTATCCGAGCAGACTTAAAATCCCTGCGACAACTCCGCCCCCGACGGCAGCCCCACCCAAAACCACTGGCCACTGGCGTCCGCGATCAATGATGGGCTGAACCCGCTGCCACTCCAACCGGGATTGCGCGAGCCATTCTTCCGCCTTTTTCAAATGGTCAATCTCTTGTTGAAGACGTTCAATCTGCTGGGGTGCGTCTTCCGGCCAGTGGCAAACGTCGGCAAACCGTTCCCGGGGATTCGAAGAAGCCAGTCGGCGGGCTCTCTCGGCCACATCTCGGGCCAGGTCCCGGTAGCCCTGCAACTGTTCATACCACCGTTTTCGTGCTTCCGGGGTGGCCTTCCGCAAAAACACGGGAAACTGTTCTGCGGCTACCTGAAGCGTCGCTTCTTCCTGGAGGAGGCGCTGCCACTCGTCCTTTGCTTTTTTCAGGCGGTCCCGGGTCTCTGCTTTGAGGCGATGTTCCCGACGAAATTGGCGGACACGGTCCAGCACTTCCAGTTCCAGCTTCCGGTCCTGCCGGGTCTTTTCCTTTTCGCTGATCGATCGCGCCAGACCTTCAATCTCTTCACGGATACGCAGTCCCGTTTCGAGGTGCTGTTCCGCCTGACGAATGGCGTTTTCGAGCTCCTGCCGCTTTTGACGGAGTTTATCCAGATCACCGGGAGTACGGGCATCGGCAGTGGCAAGCCCGGCCGCCCGCGATTCTCTGGTGATGTCCCGATGCCGTTTGAGCAGGAGGCCGAGGGCCTGGTCCTTGGTATTCTCTCCCGCACCGGCGATCAACGATTGAATGATTCTCCCCTGGCCGTCCGATTGTGGATCAAACGGAGGGCTCAGCATCGCCAGGCGGACGAACGCTTCGGCGGAAATGGAGGCAAAGTACTTCTGGGTCAGCGACGTCCACTGCTCGGCATCAGCGGTTCGTCCGCGCCGCCGGTGACGAGATAGGTGGAGAGGCCTCCAGCCTTCTTCTGCCCTGGTTTGAAGTTCCACGCGGTGGGTGTGGAAATCGCGCTCCACACGAAACTCACCGTCACAGGTAGCGGAGGCACTGTCTCGATCTTTGTTGATCGGGATCCGCGCGTATTCCAACGCTGCCTGGTACGGCCCCTCGGCCACATACCAGTTACGGTCGGGTGGATCGTAATCCCAGAGAATCGCCGCCACGAGACGAAGCAGGGTGGTTTTGCCTGTTTCGTTCGGGGCACAGTACACACACAGGCCCTGCCCCGAAAACTCGAACCGATGCCGCCCCCGCCAGGAACCACAATTGACCACCTCCAGCGCCGTTAAGACAACCCGCGTCATGAGTTGGAGCGCCCCTCCGTCCGTCGCCATCCCAGGGCCAGAAGCCCCTCATGAAGGACCGCGGTACTCTCTTGGGCAGCCACGTTGCCTTTCTGTTTCCACTCCTGCCACTGCCGAACGAAATATCCCACAAGGCTCTCTTCCGCAGCCAGGGCTTCAATGTCCGGAGACACCAGTTGTTCCAGCCCCTCGGCCGTCACCACACAGGGGAGGGCCTTCTCGCACAAGAACTTTTTGAGCTGCTCCACCAGATCAGGACACAGCGTATGACCTGTGAGTCGAACACCATGAATCCATGTGACGGAGTTGTCCGAAGGGCCATCCCCACACTGCCTGACGATACGCTCGCCGAGTTGCTCGACGGTTTCGTCCGGGCGGACGTCGATTTCCAAAATTTTCCAGGCACAGCCCAAAAGACTGGAGTCCCTCAAGGCTTCAATGCGGGGCTGACTGCGATCCCATCTCACAAGGGAAAAACAACCGCTGCCCGGATCCGAAAGCCGTGGTCCCACCGGTGGCCCTGGATAATGGGCCACGCAGCGCCCTGCGAGCCATTCTCTTCGGCTGTGGATATGTCCAAGGGCCAGGTAATCGTAGCCAAGCTCCGCTGCTTCTCGGTGGGAAATCCAGAAACAGCGTTCGCTTTCGATCACGTGGGGTGGGAAATAATCTGCCACCGTCGCGTGAAACAGGCCAATGAGAAGGGCGTCGTCGGGATTCGTGGGGAGAATATCTTTTCGCGATGGCAAAGTTAGCTTATGTCCGGGGGGAACTTTTCCGGCCTGATAGGCCGCCGAGACAACAGCGCATTGGCGTCCCACCAGGTCTCCCCTCCAAACCACCTCGGGATGGGGAGTATTGACGAGGAAGCCCGGCCAGCCCGGCTGCCGGTACACACACTGGGCATAACTGAATTCGTCATGGTTGCCCGGCACAGTGATCACCGGGACCACCTGAGCGATTTTTCCCAGAGCAGTTCGGACGCTTGCGACCAGGTCAGCCGCAGGAGCATATTCATCAAACAGATCGCCGGCAATGAGCACCAGCCCCACCGGACAGTCTGGGCGGGCAATCCAGGTGGCGAGGCGATCCAAAAGGTCGTGCCGGGCGGCCAGGAGATGCGAACGATAACGTTCATCGATTTCGGGCTGCGGTGCAGCTCCCAGATGGAGATCAGCCAGATGAAGGATGGAATTCCGCATTGCCCCAGGTCTTTAAACAGTCACCGATTGGCATCGCCCGGCGGATTTGTTGACTTAAACGCCCACCCCGGCCCAGCCACTTCCGCAAGGGCATACAGCACGGCAGATTAAGTACCGCGGGGAGGCGGCAGCCCAACACGGTAGTGGAAGGCTTACAGACGAATTACTTGGGCTTTTTCGGTCGGGGGACCACCTGGGCGCACCGTTTGCACCGGGTGCGTTGTGTGTTGAGCTTAGCACCACATTTTGGACATCGCCGATTGTGCAAAAGGTGGTAAAATTTCGTCCGTGGTCTCGTCCGCATCGATTCTTCACCCTCTTTTCCGAGAATCACCTTTCGCGTGGCTATCTCCAAAACCTGAAAAACTTCATGATAGAGGCCTTTCCACCCTGCGCCAACGGTAGGAGACGGTGGCGACGTCTACCTGTGGGGGGGTAGAAGGTGGCCGAGGATGTAGGGGCACTTCATGGATCACCCCAACCGGGGTGACGCAGCACACCCGCGTGGAGGCAATTCACGAATTGCCCCTGTCACGGCATGCTCACACAAGAACTGCGTTCCGCCCAAGGCCCCTGATCCATCGCCACTTTCGCCCCCACCGTTGAGATGGTATGTGCGCAGTTCATCGTAGGGGCTATTCATGAATTGCCCCCTGCCGTCAGATCCCTCCGGGTTGAAATCCGCTCCTACGCGAACCCGTGTAGACGCTTCCGCCCCCATCGGCGGAAGAAAAGTGGGGATGCGCTATCCTTGACCTCCCTAGACAGGTGAGGTGCTATGGACACAGCGTAGATTAATAATTTCTGAAACGGAGCCCTGCAACATCGGCTGCCCTCCTACTTTGCGGGCCCCAGGCGTGTTGTCCTGTCCGCGCGATTTGTCCATACTGTGAAATTTAGTACTGCGAGATCTGCCATAACGCGAATAAACGCAAGCTGGAAAGGTGCTCCGGAGGGTTCTCATGATGAGCTGTATTCGACCTGGCCACGTGACATGTATGCTTATCGTTTTCGCTGTGGGAAGCGTGACTGGACCGGTTAGCGCGGAATCTCCCAATGATGCCCGGCCCCAATCACGGTACGTCCAGATCAGCGGAATCTATCCTCACCTGGCGGTTTTCAACCAACCTGCCGACCCGGCCGATCGTCCGAACCACGGGGAATGCGGGATTGGCGCCATGGCTGTCTGGGCCGACCGGCTTTGGTATCTCACCTATCCTCAGCACAAAACCCAGGGTAGCAACGATAAGCTCTACGAGCTGGATGCAGCGATGAACGTCCGCATCCGGCCGGAAAGCGTCGGCGGAACGCACGCCGGCCGATTGATCCATCGAGAGTCTCAGCAACTCATTCTTGGGCCGTACTTCATAGACCGGGATCGGAACGTTCGCGCCGCCGATCTGCGCGAGTTACGTGGCCGAATGACCGCCATCATGCGGCATCTCGAGGATCCTGCTCACAAGGTCTATTTCTACGACATGGAGGGCGCCCTGTATGAAGTGGATGTGAACTCCCTCGATGTCCGGCGGCTGTTTGTCAAGCCGGTCCCTGGATGGCACGGTAAAGGCGGCTACACGGCCCAGGGCCGCGTCGTTATTGCCAACAATGGAGAAGCAGGACCGGCCAGCGGGTACAAGAATCTCCTCGTGGGAGGACCGGCCAAAGGCGAAGAAGCGGGCGTGCTGGCCGAGTGGGATGGCACAACCTGGCGGATCGTCGAACGCAAGCAATTCTGTGATGTGACCGGGCCGGGAGGAATCGAAGGAAGCTCGGATGACACAACGCCGCTCTGGGCCATCGGTTGGGACAAGCGATCCGTGATCCTCAAATTGCTTGACCACGGCACGTGGTTCACATTCCGATTGCCCAAAGGAAGCCATACATTCGATCCAACTCATGGCTGGTTTACGGAGTGGCCGCGAATTCGTGAAATTGCGCCCGGACGGTGGATGATGTGTATGCACGGGCAGATGTTCGACTTTCCCCCGCATTTTTCGGCTGCCAACCGGCAGGGCATTCGGCCGATGTGCACCCATTTGCGGATCATTCCCGATTTCTGCCACTGGCAGGGCCGGGTCGTCCTTGGTGCGGACGACGCCTCGATGATGAACAATCCCCTCTGCGGCCAGGCCCAATCCAATCTCTGGTTTGGATCCGTGGAAGAGCTTTATCGTTTCGGACCAGCCGCCGGTTGGGGCGGTCCATGGGTCAATGACGCGGTCACGGCCGACACGCCCTCGGAGCCTTACCTCTTTGCCGGATACAGCCAGCGCGTCGTCCATCTTGCGCACGATGCTGACCAGGTCGTGACATTTACGTTCGAGTTTGATCGGGAAGGCAATGGCACCTGGACGGCCGGGCCATCGGTCACCATTCCCCCGCGCAGCTATGGCTGGTTTATCTTTGATCCCGATGAGAAAGCCGAATGGATCCGTGTTAAAAGCTCGGCCGACTGCCACGCCACGGTGTATTTCCACTATTTCACCCCGCGGATCGAACAGCAAAGCGAGCGGGCAATCTTTCAGGGGTTGGCGGATGTGGATGGGCAGGTCGCTTCCTGGGGCGGACTGATCCGTCCGGCAACGCATAATCGATCCCTGCAATTTCTTGCCCAGCGTGTGACGCCAGATGGCAAGCAGACCGAAGAGGGATACTTCGAGGTCGATATCACTCCCGAAGGCCGTCCAATCGTACAAAAGCCGGCGGATGATCGCACGCAGGAAGTGAAGCAAATCGCCACTTTCAAAAGCGATTTTACGGTGGATGAGGGGTCGGCCATCGTGGTGGATGGCGAGGGTCGCCGGTGGCGATTACCCAAGGGAAACCCGGCTTTTGAAAAGTACCTGGGGCAGATGCGTGCGGTTCGGGAGGTGGCCACCGAACGGTTTCTGGCCCACATTTTGGGAACGTTTTACGAAGTCCCGCGCGATCCACGAAACCAACCAGATTGGTCCCGTATGAAGCCCGTGGCTTCGCACCGTAAACGGATTGTGGACTTTTGCTCGTGGCGGGGACTGCTCGTGCTTGCGGGGGTTCGCACAGACGCCGGCGATGACGGCCACGTCTTTGCCACACCGGAAAAGCCCGCGCTGTGGTTTGGTGCTCTGGATGATCTCTGGAAACTGGGGCGACCCTGTGGAGAAGGTGGTCCCTGGGTGAATACCCCAGTGGAGCCTCAGGACGTTTCTGATCCCTTCCTTATGACGGGATACGAGCGGAAGTGCCTGAAGCTGTCGCACACGGCTTCGGAGAGCATCCGGTTCACCGTGGAGGTAGATTTTGACCATCGCGGTTTCCATCCGATGCTGGCGATTGACGTGCCGCCGGGACAGACCATCACGTACGAATTTCCACGGGGATTCCATGCGCATTGGGTGCGATTCCGGGTAAATCGGCCGTGCCGCGCCACGGCGTGGCTGACCTACGGCGTGTACGACGCGGAAACTGGCCAGGTTTCCGCTGCTTTGACCCATCCGTGAATGATTGATCGAACGAGGGGCCATTCATGCCGACGCATTCGATGCGGTGCTTGGTAGGGGCAATTCATGAGTTATTCCTACCGGTGGACAGCTTGTCGTGGTTGCGGCAAAGCACCACCAATTACCAAGGTTGTGAAGGCTAAAGCCTTCACCGAAAAGCGGCGATGAATCGCCGCACTCCATGGAGTCGGAGGGGCACGCTCGTCGTGCCCGATGGAAGGGGATGGAACATTCAACGTCGCACGCCAGACGTGACAAGCACGTCCCTCCGACTGCGGACCCGACGAGCGGATCCCTCCGAAAGTGTTGTAGGGGCAATTCATGAATGACCCCGACCGGCGGCATCGGAAAAGAGCCAGGTTTTCCGAGCCGTAGAGTGAGTTTCTCACGGAGCTTACACTTTGAGTGCCCGTCAGCACCGGGATTGTCCGCAATGTTGACGACGAAATTGGGGTTGTTTACGATGAGAGTGTGGTTATCTCGATTCGGTGATCTTCTGCGAAGCGGGCGTCGGAGGAGCGGTGATGTCTGAGCGGGCAAACTCCTGGTATTACGAATCAGGTGGGCAGGTCTTTGGGCCCTTCACTTCGAAAGAATTTCAAGAGATCTTCTCCTCGCAGCAGGTGCCTCCGGAAGCGAGGGTTTTTTATTTCAACGGGGAGCAGCGCATTTACGTGGATCAGCGTACTCTGGCAATGAAAATGCAGCGGGCCAGGACGGTGTCGACACGCCTACCGCCTAAGCCGGCTGTTGCACCTCCTCTTCCTTCGCGGTCGGTGCCTTCTTCTAATCCGCCACCTGCCGCGGTGACACCGATCGCTTCCCCGGCCAATTCGGCCGCGCTCCAGCAACCACTTGTGGCCCAGGTGATTTACAGCACCCCTGTGCCGCGCCAAGTACCCCACCGGAAGCAGCGTCAAGCATGGTGGTGGATAGGGGGCATCGCCTTATTTGTCATCGTGGTTGGCGGTTTTCTGGGCGGAATCGTGATTATGGCGATGCGCTCAGCAAATCTCGCGTCTTCGACGGGATCTTCTCAGGTGAACGACCAACAACCGGCCCCACAAGTTTTGGGAGCGGGGCAGAACAGAAACCCGCCCACCCGCGATGACGAAACTTCACACCCGGCCCCGCGGCAACCGCCGGCTGAGCCAATGCCACCTCAGCCTCAAAATGCGCCGGCGACCCATTCCGAACCGGTGGCCGCCCAGTCGGTTACTCCCCCAGCCGGCAGGACAAGTCGGGAGGAACCCTCCGGCCCACAACCCTGGCTGGAAACGGTGCAGAGTGCATGCGTGGTGATCATCGCCCAGGATTTCAGCGGAAATGGTTCGCTGGGAAGCGGGTTTTTTGTGGACTCGTCGCATCCGTGGCCCATCGTTGTGACCAACTACCATGTTGTGGAAGGCGCATCCCAGATCGTGGTCAAATTGCGCTCTGGTGAGATGTACCCCGTTTTGCGCGGAGCAATTTTCCCACGATGTGACCTTGCTTTTCTGGCCGTGGAAACTCTCGCCAAACCCCCGGCGACGCTCTCCCTCCGTCCGGACTTTCCTAAACTCACTGAGACAGTATACGCCTACGGCGCTCCACAGGGATTGGAAGCCACAATCACCAGGGGAATCGTCAGCTCCATTCGTCGGACGAGTGAGATTGAGTTTCTCTCCGAAAAGTATGACGAGATTCCCTGGATTCAGACGGATGCCGCCGTCAATCCGGGGAATAGCGGGGGACCGCTCGTGGATACTGCGGGCCTTGTGGTTGGGGTCACCACATTAAAACGGGGACAATCAGAAAATCTTAACTTCGCCGTCTCCGCGGTGGAGGTCGCCTCTCGCTTGAAAAGTGCCCGGGTGAGTAACCTTTCTGCCCAGGGCCCGATTGCAAAAGGTCACGCAACAAATGGAGGACCGGAGGCCAATCCGTGGGCACCGACGGTCGTTTATTGGCTTGCTCTCAAAGCGGCGGCGGAAGCTGCCAGTTCTGACGAAAAGCAGGTTGGCGCCATTATCAACAATCCCATGGCCTCACCACTGCAAAAGCTTCTGGTCCTTCAGGCCTGGGCGGATTCGCTGGCGGGGGCCGCTGCGATGGTTATCAATCTGCCCACAGAGAACGTCGATGCTGGGGCAATGGTCGCCGGACAGTCTCTGGCCGCCTTCTTTGCCGAGTATTCCAAGACTATTCGTCAGACCCTGGCGGTCCTGGGGGAATCGCCAAATCCTCAAATCGCACAAGCCCGCATCGGCCAGATTTTAGGCGACTTTGCTGCCAAAGCCGTCGTCATTGCCGGCATTTTGGAATCAGCGCGAGCGGATCTTTCGCAGAGAAGCGGTCTGCCGTTTCCGCCCATCATTGAATAAGCCCGCGAGCCGGTTAAACAATTTCGTCCAAATTGATGGCCGGGGAGGTAGGCGGTAGGCTGGCGGTGGCATTTTGGCGGGCGGTGGCCACTTTCTCCAGCCACTGAAGCCGCTTTTCCCATGCCGTCCGCAATGTCGGAAGTGTTCCATCCGGGTTCTCTTCACCCCACAGTTCAAGCCGCCGTAACCGTTGTTGATAAAAGCTGAGCAGATCCACCGCCTCGTCGGGCTCCACACCGGCCTCACTCAGGTCGGTGCGGATTTTGGCCAGCTCATTGAACTCGGCATCGGTGATCAGTCCCGCATCTCGCATTTTCTCCAGCATCTCTGAAAACTGTCGGGGCGTGATGTGCGTTACATCGTAACTTTCGAGGATGCGCCGCGCGACAGAGAGCCGCCCCTCATCGCCTGTCAACAGGCCAGTAAGAAGTGTGCTCGGAGATTCGTTTTCGGCAGTCTGCCCGGTTTGCGCAGCCTCTGTTTGGCCCGTGCGTGATGAAGGTCCCAGACCACCAGTCAGCAAGCCGCGAATGAATAATCCTGGAATCTGCATGATTGTCTCGCCTTGTTATGCTCGGTTGATTCGGTCGAGTCGCCGGGACTGAAATACTTCCGAACACCACACCGCACGTGGAGGATTTCACCTGCGATATGTGCAGTGGAAACACGCTCTGCTGCCGCAGGCCGTCAGATCACTCCCGGTGTCACAATCCCATGGAGCGACCGCGTTGCAAAGGCCGTGCCGAGAGCCATGTATAAGCCGTCCCATTCGCGTTAAACGCACTATGGCACGTTCACACCGCCCAAATACGTCCCAAATTAGAAAAGGCTGACGCTAAAAGCAGTAATTCTCAGAATGTGGATAAGCCTTCGGGCGGTGCGCTTAGCCTGAGGAAGTTGGCCTCTATCCAGCGTCCGAAGTATCCCTCATTCCTGAACCCACGGCGGCGGTTGGCGAAAATTGCCGGTCGTTCGGCAAGTTCTGCCCGTTTTCCTACTGGAAGAAATCGCCGAAGACCTGTCGCACTGGATGTTCACAACGTCTTACCCGACAGATCAGGCACGGGGCCTTCGGGGACGATCGACAACCCGTCGGATGCTCGCAGTGACAGTCGATACCGCGTTCCTGGAACGGCCTGGACGTACACGGCCTCTCCATGCGCGGCGCGGATGCCCGCTTCGCGGGCCTTCGCCTCGTTTTTGGCAAACTCCCAGAATTGCGCCCATAATTCCCGCTCAAAATCTGACTTCACCTGACCGGTGCGATAGACAGCCGGCTGATCGTTCTCGCGATCGATGCGGACCCCACTGTCCGGGGCCTGGGAATTGCCGAAGATTCGCTGAAACAGGCAGAGAGAAGCCGCCCGCAGGGGATCGCCCTGTTCCACGAAGTGGTCAGCAAATTTGACCACCAGGGCATCCACATAAACCTTGTCACCCAGAACGGCGAAGGTTCGCGGAGGCTCAACCGGGCGGCCGTCGCTGTCCACCTCCACAAACCGCACCGTCGTTTTCACGGGTTGCCCTGTCTCATCCTTTTCCTGGGAAAGCACGTCCAGAAACGCAACCCGGCGGTCCACCTTGAGGAGCTGAATCGCCGTATTGAGCCGCTGGATTTCTTTCTCTTTCTTCTGAAGTTCCTCGCGGGCGGATTGCAGGTCGGACGTGAGTTGCGCGATCTGTGTTTCCTTCTGCGCCAGATCCGCCTGCTTGGCCTGCAATTCGACCGTTAGTCGGGCTACCTCCGATTCTTTTTCTGCCAGTTTTTTCTGGACTTCCTCCTGGGCTTGACGGGAACGCTCATAGAGCGTATAGCCAAAATACAGGCCCCCGCCCAGCACCGCGAGCAGAGCCAGGCTTACCAATGATGCCAGGATTGTCCGAACTGCTTCCAGAAGTTTCATGGTGTCTTTCTTATTAGCCTAAAACCCTCATCCAGATTCCGGTGAGAAAGGCCTCCACCGAGCCAAAATACCTCCCTTGTCGCCCTTCCCCTATCTTTCCGGCTTCCATTTTCGATAGAAACACCCCCAGGAATCATAGCATCTCCGGCAGACTTGGGCAGGGGTGGACATGGAGAGCGCCCCAATCCACTGGGCTTGAGCCGAGATGGCGCCCCTTCCCCCAAGGCGCTTGTTTCGTCGGAAAGGATACGATCTCCGGCCGGCCCTGCCGGTCAAATCACCGGCATGAGGCTGCCCAGCGAGAGGGATGATTCAATCGCTGTAAGACTGTTGACGAGATAATCGATGTCTTGCGGCTCATGGAGTGCTGTCGGCACCAGCCGTAAGAGCGAGGTCCCCATTTTGACCGCGGGATAGGTGGCCGGGGCTCCCCAGATGCCGAATTTCTCTCGGAGTTGATACGCCCAATAGAGGGCCCTTGTGCCATTAGTGAGCACCGGGGTTATCGGCGATTGTGTCTCACCCAGTCGAAAACCGGCGTCACGCAGGCTCTGTTGGAGATGTCTCGTGTTTTGCCACAGTTTCGCCCGGCGGTCGTCGGCTTTTTCCAGAAGTTCCAGGGCCACGCTGGTCGCTTCGGTCACCACCAATGGCAGAGCCTTGGTGAAAATATAGGTCGGGGCGTGATAACGGAGATAGGTGATCACTTCATACGGGCCGGCAACGAATCCACCGATGGTGCCGAATGCCTTGCTGAAAGTCCCCAGGTGGAGGTCCACTTCGTCCTGCACACCGAAGTGGAAAGGCGTTCCCCGACCCTGCGGGCCAAACACGCCGTTGGCGTGGGCATCGTCAACCAGCAGGCGGAAACCGTAGCGGCGGCGAAGATCCACGAGATCGGGGAGCGGCGCCAGGTCCCCCTGCATGCTGTACACGCCGTCCACCACCACAACACGCCCGCCCCGGGTCTGGGTGCGCTGGAGTAAGGTTTCCAAATGGTTGGCGTCATTATGCCGGAAAACACGGATGGTGGCGGCAGATGCCCTGGCGCCAAACTTGAGGGTGGCATGCGCGAACTCGTCGATGAAAAGCACATCCTCTGGACCGCAAAGCGCCGCCAAGGTGCCCATCATGGCCAGTGCACCGGCCGAGAAAACAATGGCTGCCTGCGTCTGTTTGAATCGCGCAAGTTTATCTTCCAACTCCAGGTGATGAGCCACAGTCCCCGTTAGCAGGCGCGACCCCATGGGCAACCCGATTCCGTATTCGGCCGCTACTTCCGCCGCCCGTTGCCGCACCGCCGGATGACTCGCTAACCCCAAATAGTCGTTGGACCCAAACTGGAGAATCCGCCTGCCGTCCACTTCCATCCAGGGGCCAGAATTGGCAGGAGGCGAAATGGCCGTATAAACGGCCTCCGCCAGTGCGCGGTCATCCGTCCTGCCATCGGTTTCAGCGTATGGATTCTCCAGAAACCGGTAGCACTTTTGAAAGACGTCAGACACTTCGAATCCCCTTTGACCCGTGGAATCCCCGTACTCGCGGAATTCACCTTGCTTGGTCGAAATCATGGTCGTCCTGCCACATTCATTATAGTGCAGGGAGCACCAAAATTCCACATTTTGTTCCAATACACCATTTTTCTTATTTTGACAGACACACGTGGCCGCCGGCGTATATTGCGTGTTTGATCCACCCACGCAGACGGCGCGAGTCATACAATCGATTCCATTCGTTAGAATCGGCTAGGAATCCTCGGATGAAATGCTTTATTTTCTAAAGATGCGGAACCGGGGCCGGAGGATACCAAGTCTCAAATTGCGGAAGGCTCAGAAAAGGCATCGGAAAGGCGTGGCGAGCGCGATTCGCCCGGTAGCGCAAAGGATGCGGTGCCACGATACCTCGTTCCGGCAGAAAATTTCCAGGCGATTTGCCGGCCCGGAATTGAGATTTAGATCAGTTCGTTGGAAAAGGGGCTCCGAGGATTGCCAATCGCCCATGAGTGAGGCTTCACGGCAGCATTCAAGAAACATCAATAGAATCCCAGCTCTTCCCGGGCTTCCTCGGACATGCGATCGGGAGTCCAGGGCGGGCTGAGGACGACCTCCACGGTCACTTCCCCCACCTCTTCCCCAAGTTGCTTGAGCACGTCCTTAACGTCCTGAACCATTTGCGGCCCGGAGGGACATGCAGGGCTGGTCAGCGTCATCTTCACGTGGATGTTGGATTTGCCGTTTTCCTCGGTGACCAGCACCTCGTAGACAAGTCCGAGGTTGACAAGGTCAATCCCGATTTCGGGATCTCGCACCTGTTTGAGGGCTTCCCAGACAGTCTCTTCCCGGATCGCCACGCCAGATCCTCCACCAGTCAAGCCGATTCGTTCACTTCGATATACACGTCTTCCCCCTGCACCACCACCTTGTGGGCAGTCACACCCTTGACCGCCGGCATGGTTTTGGCGTGCCCCGTGCGGATGTCAAATTGGGCGCCGTGCCGCGGACAGATGATGGTGTAACCTCGGAGCTCGCCTTCTGCCAGCGGACCGCCATCATGAGTACACACATCGTCAATCGCCCAAAATGTCCCCGAGACGTGGAAAAGGGCGATCATCCGACCGTTGACATCAAACACCGCCTTGCCTGGATCAGGAAGATCGGAGACACGACACACTTTGACCAGCTCACCCATTCACACGTCCTTTCGGAGTCAAAACCGCTAATAGTTATTCCTCTTGTGTTCGCCTTCTCAACGGTCATTCGTCCCCCGCAGGACTGCCTCCAACGAGAAATCCGCCTGGGGGAAGACGGTCTGAGCGTGCTCGGCAGGCGGAAGCCGCTTCAATCGCGGCTCCGATATTCCCGCACCCGCTGCTGAATGATATCCCCCAGCGCCTCCCGCACACTATCGATCGTGATGCGATCCAGCACCTGCTGGAAAAATCCCGTCACCACCAGGCGAGTTGCTTCCCGCCGGGTAAGTCCGCGGGTTTGGGCATAGAAAATCTCTTCCTCGTCCACACGTCCGGCGGTGGCTCCGTGGGTACAGCGGACATCGTCGGCCAGAATCTCCAATCCCGGAATACAGTCCACCCGCGCGGTATCGCTCAGCATGAGGTTGTCATTCCGCTGATAGCCGTCCGATCGGATGGCACCTGGCTCCACCCGAATCATCCCACGCCACACCAGGTGGGCATGGTCCTGGAGCGCTCCTTTGTAGAGCAGGTCGCTTTTGGTCTGGCCCGTTCGGTGGTCCTGACGGGTATGGTAGGCAAGATGCTGCCGATCTTCGGCGAACATCACGCCGTTGACGATCGCTTCACTCTCCGGACCATTCAGCACGACTTCCTGGTTGACCTTGGCCAGCCGACCGCCCAGCGCCCCGAGGGTCCATTCCATGAACGCCCGTTCTGCCACCTCGGCCTTTTGTCGGGCAAAGTGGAAAGTTTTCTGATTCCAGTTCTGAAAATTGACGTACCGCAATCTGGCCCCCGGTCGGACGAAAATCTCAATTCCTCCGCAGAAGAGGCCCTCTGCCGCAGGATCCAGGCTGGTGGTTTCGGTAACCACGGTGGCCTCGGCCTCTTCATCGACGACGATGAGCGTGTGGCCGACGTCGGCCTGGTTGGCGGCCAGAGCCGCCACGTGAAGGATTGGCTTTTCCACTTTCAGGCCGGGCGGGACGTAGATGAAGGTTCCGCCTGTCCAAAAAGCAGCATGGAGCGCGGAGAATTTGTCCGTGCGCCACTCGAACAGGCTCCACAAATGCTGTCGGATCAACTCCTCATGCGGGCCTGAAAGGGAATCTTCCAGACACTCAACGACCAACCCTTTCTCAAGCAGATCCTCTTCCACGCTGCTGGAAATTTTCCGACCATTGAGAGACACAATCCGCCCGGCCGTTTCCAGACGCGGAGCAAGCGCCGAGGGAACTTCCGGCAGAGGATCTGGGACCGGGGCCCAGCAGACGAAGTTTTCCAGATGGAAGATCCGCAGTTCTGTCCTCCGCCATTCCTCCATGCTCCGATTGGGCCAGGGAAGTTCCTGAAAGGTTTCAAACGCCCGCAATCGGAACTCCCGGGACCACTCGGGCTGAGGGCGCGGCAGAATGACGTTCTGGAAACCCTCCGCGGTGAAATGCAAGTCCTGCTTTAAATCGGGAAGAACCATGGCACTTGTGGCATTACAAAGGGAAATCTGATACCCCACTCCAATGACGCTCGCCCATCGATCAGCCCACACTTCCCTCCATTTGCAGCGCGATCAGGCGATTCATTTCCACGGCGTATTCCATAGGAAGTTCTTTCACGAGCGGTTCAATGAAACCGGCCACAATCATGGTGCTGGCTTCCGATTCGGTGAGACCGCGGCTGCATAGATAGAAGAGTTGTTCTTCCCCGATCTTGGAAACGCTGGCCTCGTGGCCAATCATGACATCCTGCTCTTCCAGCTCGATATACGGATAGGTGTCGCTTCGGCTGTAAGGATCGAGGATCAAAGCGTCGCACACGACGTTGGATTTGGACTTTTTGGCGCCTCGCTCGATCTTGACCAATCCGCGATAGCTGGAGCGGCCACCGGCTCGTGAAATCGACTTGGAAACGATACGGCTGGACGTGTACGGCGCTGCGTGGATGACCTTCGATCCGGCATCCTGGTGCTGGCCCTTGCCGGCAAATGCCACCGAGAGAATTTCTGCCCGAGCCCCCGGCTCGACCATGTACACCGCTGGATATTTCATGGTGAGTCGGCTTCCCAGATTGCCGTCCACCCATTCCACGAGGGCCTCGCCGTAGGCCACGGCGCGTTTGGTTACCAGGTTATAGATGTTGTTGGCCCAGTTCTGAATGGTAGTGTATCGGACGCGTGCCCCCCGCTTGGCGATCACCTCCACGACCGCCGCATGAAGACTCTCCGAGCTGTACATGGGGGCCGTGCACCCTTCCACATAATGACAGGACGCCCCTTCATCGACAATGATGAGCGTCCGCTCAAACTGACCCATCTGCGCCGCGTTGATGCGGAAATAGGCCTGAAGCGGATACTCGACGTGGACTCCCGGCGGAACATAAATGAAGGACCCGCCAGACCACACCGCCGAGTTCAACGCGGCAAACTTGTTGTCCGTGGGTGGGATGACCGTCCCAAAATATTCGCGGACCAGGTCCGGATACTCGCGGACCGCTGTATCCATGTCCGTGAAGATCACTCCCCGCTTGGCAAGGTCTTCACGCAGCGACCCGTACACGACTTCGCTCTCGTACTGGGCCTTGACCCCCGCGAGGAATTTCTTCTCGGCCTCGGGAATACCCAACCGGTCAAAGGTTTTCTTGATTTCTTCGGGCAATTCATCCCAGGAATGGCCCTGACGCTCGGTCGGTTTGATGTAGTAGTAGATATCCTGGAAGTTCACATCGATGTGACCGCCCCAGGTGGGCATGGGCTTCGATTCGAAGATCTCCAGCGCTTTGAGGCGAAACTCCCGCATCCACTGGGGTTCGTTCTTGATCGCGGAAATCTCCGCGACGATGTCGCGATCGAGCCCCTTCCGGGCACGGTAAACGTATCGCTCTTCGGCGCGAAAATCGTATTTATTGATTTCGCCGATGACGTCCACTTTGGTAGCCATGAAATGCTCCTCCCAATCAGGAGAGTTGGCAGTTTGCTTGAGTTTCTATCTGAATGGTCACAATGGGGCTGCTTAAACCGCCTCTTTGCCGGCCATGGCGGCCTCTTCCGCTGCGATTTCGGGATACTTTTCCCGAAGCTGGTCATACCCTTCGCGATGGAGTTTTTCCGCCAATTCGGGGCCACCCGTCTCGACAATCCGGCCGGCCAGCATCACGTGCGTGTAATCCGGCGGATTGTGTTCCAGAAGTCGCTCGTGATGGGTGATGATGAGCAGGCCCATCTGCCGGGCCCCGATTTCCGCAATACTCTGACTGGCAAGGCGCACGGCGTCCACGTCCAGGCCACTGTCTGTTTCGTCCAGGATGGCAAATTTGGGGCGAAGCAGCGCCATCTGCAGGATCTCCGCCCGCTTCATCTCACCCCCGGAAAAACCATCATTGACATATCGACGGGCAAATTCGGGATCCATGCGGAGCATTTCCATCTTTTCCCGCAATTCCTTGCGGAACTCCCGCATGGGGATCAGCTCTTCGCCTTCTTTCCGGTTTGGGTTGCGGATGTTGGAAACCGCATGCCGGAGGAAATCGGCCAATCGCACGCCGGGAATCGCCACAGGCCGCTGAAACGCCATAAACAGCCCACGACGCGCCCGTTCGTGCGGCTCCAGATGTGTGATATCCTCCCCATCCAGCTCGATCCGCCCCTGCGTGATTTCGTACCGGGGATGCCCCATGATCGCCAGCCCGAGGGTCGTTTTCCCCGACCCGTTGGGCCCCATCAGAGCGTGAATCTCTCCTCGCCGGATGGTCAAATTCACGCCCTTGAGAATTGGTTTCCCATCCACACTGACATGCAAATCAATGACGGAAAGAGTTTCTGGGTTCATGTGCGGTCGTTTTTCTTTCGTTTCTGCAATCACGTTCCTGCAACCTTCTTCACCTGTTGATGACGGAATACGAGGGTTGATTCGGGGATATCGACGTAGCCGGTGTGTTGAGGAATCGGCAGCTTCTCAACATCTTCCGTGCCGGATGCCCTGCGGATTTTTTGCAGTTGAATCTTTTCCTGAAGCCGCATCAGACCTTCCAGGAGCGCTTCCGGCCGCGGAGGACACCCTGGCACATAGACATCCACGGGGACCACCAGATCGACGCCCTTAACAACGTGGTAGCCATACTCAAAGTAGGGACCACCACCTAGCGTGCAGGCCCCCATAGCAATCACGTATTTCGGCTCCGGCATCATATCATAGAGCCGACGTACGCGACTGGCCATCTTGAAAGTGACTGTTCCCGCCACAATCATCAAATCCGCCTGCCGTGGGGTGCCGCGAAATGCGCCCGCCCCAAATCGATCAATGTCATAGCGACTGGCACCGGTGGCCATCATCTCGATTGCGCAACAGGCCAGCCCGAATGTCAGCGGCCACAAGCTCCCCTGGCGGGCCCAGTTAATGGCCTGCTCCAGGCTCGTGATCACCAAACCGTCCTCAAATCGACCTTCAATCCACGGCTGCGTCATCTTTTTCTCAGTTCCTGGCTCTTCCCCGCTACTGCTGACGGCTACTTCCCACCATTCATGTGGAATCTTCCCCGGCACCGCCAGCCCAACCTGTTTACTATACTTGACGGCTCACTCACCGGTCCACCGTTCAAGTGTCCCCACAGACCACCTCGAACCGACACCGGTGACCGCCATCCCGGCGACACTCGGCCAGGTGGACCGGCGTCCCTAAGAGCTCACTGAGCCAGAGACGCTCGAATTCGCAGATTGAGGGGTCCACTTCCGCCAGATCGGGATACGGACAGGCGGCAGCCACCAGCGACGGCGTCCTTTGGCCCGAACCGTTACCAGAATTGGGAGCGCCACTGAAGTTCGCCGTTACACCCCCTTCCTCAGAGGGTTCCGCACTCCTAAACCCATTGTTACTCGCGTGGTTGCTGGCTGCGGACGCTGTTTCCCCCTCGATGACAAACGGCAGCCGCCGCTGTCCCAGAATACGCACGACGTCACTCATGCGTTCCGATGTCGTGAGCCCACTCATCTGGGGGAGGTACATTCGGGTGAGTTCCTCGGCCACCATGCTGATAATCCGTTGTTGGGTGGCGTCGTCGGGAAATCTGCGGATGGCATGCCACAATGCGCAGGCCAAATCCGCGTAGTTGGATCCAATCCGCAGTCGCCCCTTGCCGGTGATTCGGTACACGTGTCTTGGTCGGCCGCGACCCTCCCGTTGGACAAATCGATCCACCAATCCCTCGGCCACCAGGCGTCCCAGCCGCTGTCGCACGGCCGTCGGAGTGACTGAGAAATGCCGCGCGAGCTGGGAGACCGTCGCCGGACCGGCAGTGCGGAGGTAATCGAGAATGTCAATATCGGATTCCACAACGACACCACTCATGAATCTCTCCCCTGCGGGCAGCTTCAAAGGGCCGGACGATGCGGAGTGCGGCACCCGCCAGGTCGGTCCTGGAAACCCTGCCCATGGTTATCCTACGCTTTTGCGATATTTTAGGCAAGGAGAATTGCGAAAATTCCGTTAGCACCCTCACGCCGGGCTGGGCTGCGGTCCATTTGGGAGAAAAGTTGGGCCCTGGCGACTTGAGACTTCGACAACGAAGTAGGGTGCCGAAATCGGATGTTCCTTCAATGAAGCTTTTGACGTTCAGGGCGGGATCAACGTGCAGGGGCTCTCCGCAAGCAGTAGATAGCTCTAATCACGTAACCGCCTTGTTGAGGCGCTGGTCCGCAACGGCAAGGCGGCCGGGTACGGTACTATTTACCACGCCAGCATTCTGATTGGTGTGGGGGAATTGGATTCCACAACGTTCAACTGTGGACGTGACAAGCATGTCCCTCCACGCCAGATCCCGGTTCTCCACGAAGCGCCATGGCGATTCGCATCCCTTCCTCGCGGTAGAAAAAGGAATGACTCCGGAGTTGCGCTCTTGAGCCTCAGTTTTGGGTGAGGATAATGTAAATTCTTCGCTTTGATAGCCCTTTTTTGTTATCCCTAAATTTGACCACTTGCTCGGCAGGACAATATCGCTGCCGGATTGTCAGTCGCCTGTAGAGGACTGTTCATGCGACAGCGCAAACAGCGAGAGACCTGGACAACCCGCCTGGGCGTCATTCTTGCGGTCACGGGGAGCGCCGTGGGGCTGGGAAATTTCCTGCGTTTTCCCGGGCTGGCTGCCCAGTACGGTGGTGGCGCATTCATGGTGGCCTATGTCTGCGCTTTTCTCTTTCTCGGCCTGCCCATCGCGTTTGCCGAATGGGCCATGGGTCGGTACGGCGGCATGCACGGGCACAACTCCTCACCGGGTATTTATCGCGTCATCTGGAAGAATCGTATAGCACCGTACTTTGGGGTGCTGGCGATGATCGTCCCGGTAGGCATTTACATGTATTACGTGTACATCGAAAGCTGGTGTCTGGCCTACGCCACGCGCTACCTTCTGGGTGCGATGAACTTCGGGGCGGATGCCCAGCGGTACAAGCAGTTCTTCGAGCATTTTGTGGGATTGCATGCCCACGGAGAATCTCTTTCCACGCCTGGCGAAGGTTTGCTCGGATCGGCTGTGTTTTTTCTGGTCGTCTGCTTCATTCTCAACTTCATCCTCATCTATCGAGGACTGAGTAAAGGCATCGAGTGGTTCTGCCGCTGGGCGATGCCGGCCCTTGTGATCTGCGCGGTGATCGTCCTGATCCGCGTGCTCACGCTGGGAACCCCCGATCCCGCTAAGCCCGACCAGAACGTCCTCAACGGCCTGGGTTACATGTGGAATCCCGTGAAAACCCCCGCCATGCTCGCCCCCGGAGAAGTACCCAAATCATTCTGGGAAGGACTCGCCGATCCCGAAATGTGGATGAAAGCCGCGGGGCAGATCTTTTTCTCGCTCTCTGTGGGGTTCGGCATCATCATCACCTACGCAAGTTATGTGAAGAAGGATGACGACATTGCTCTCTCCAGTTTGACGGCCTGCGCGGGAAACGAGTTTTGTGAAGTGGTCCTGGGTGGTCTGATCACCGTCCCGGCGGCGTTTGTGTTCCTCGGGCCTCAGATCGGCTCGCAACTGAGTAATCCCTTCGCCCTGGGATTTATGGCCCTGCCCAACGTGTTCAATCAGATGCCGGTGGGACAACTCTTTGGCTTTTTGTTCTTCTTTTTGCTTTTCCTCGCCGCGATAACCAGCTCGCTTTCCATGCTTCAACCGGGAGTGGCGCTGCTGGAGGAGGGACTGGGGCTGAACCGCCGGGCATCGGTTGCCGTGCTGGGGTTTATCACCGCTATCGGAACAGCGATAGTTGTCGTTTTCTCCAAGGATTTTGTGGCGCTGGACACCCTCGATTTCTGGATCGGAACCTTCGCGATCTACCTTCTGGCGACTTTCCAGACGATTCTTTTCGGATGGGTGCTGGGAGTGGAAAAGGGGATGGCGGAGCTCCGGCGGGGAGCCGAAATCAAAATCCCGGAATTCTATAAGTACATCATCAAGTACGTCACGCCGCTTTACCTTCTGGTGGTCTTTTTTCTCTGGCTGCGGCAGAATTTTGGGGTCACGGCTGCGGAACAGAATCGCATCAGGCAGCTTTTCACTGATCCCGTCGTCGGCGGAGTTGCCATATTTATAGTTGCCGTGGGGGTGCTTTTCGCCCTGCTGATCGCCCAGTCCGTGAAAAACTGGCGACGGATCGAGGCCAGTCAAGAGGAGGTCGTCATATGACACTGGGGGGCTGGATCGTCATGCTGCTGTCGGTAGGGGGAGCCACCGCGCTCCTGGTCTGGTGCCTATACAAGGTGCTGACCACGCCAGGGAGCGAAGAGCATCTGCATGGCCAGGTGGATATTCACACTCCCGACATGGATGCTGAGTAATACCATCTTTTTAATTGACTTTTCGATCCCTATTGAGGCCCTCGGAAATCCGTGACCGGGCGCGGAAATTCGCGCTGTTAGACCGGTTCACCTCGTCGGTTGGGCGGCGTTTTCTTTTCATAAACTTCGTTATATCAACAAGATACGACAGCATGCGGCTGCTTTTCGGTAAACGGTATCCTATTTGCATTATCGTCCCAGCGACAGGAAGCTGCGAATTGCAACTGTAAAAATTGCTGCACGGGGTGACTCGATGGTCGGAACAACTCTAGAACTGCGAGGTTCGCCGTTCTTCCACGAGATTATTCGGGAAGTGCCCGGTGGCGAACGCATCGTCCGCTGCTTGCAATGCGGCACGTGTGGCGGAAGTTGCCCCAACGGGGCGGACATGGAATACACCCCCCGCACCATTTTCGCCATGATTGCCGCCAACGAGCGGGAGAAGGTCCTCAAAGCGAACACCATGTGGTTCTGCGTCTCCTGCTATTTCTGCGTCAGCCGCTGCCCGCAAAAGATCCCCATTACCGACATCATGTACGGACTCAAACGGATCGCCATCCGGGAGCGGATGTACCGCGATACCGACGCGCCGGCTCTCGCCAAGACCTTTACGGATCTGCTGGACAAATACGGCCGGAGCTTCGAGCTGGGCCTGGCTAGCCGGTATTACCTGTTCAACCGGCCGCTGGCCATGCTCAAGATGGGGCCCCTTGGGTTGTCCATGTTTACCCGGGGAAGAATGGCCCTGTCCCCAACACGCATTAAGAACATCGATCAGCTTCAAGCCATCATTCGCAAAGCACGCGAACTCGGAGGGCATCAGTCGTGAGATACGCCTATTACCCTGGTTGTTCCCTGGAATGCTCCAGTGCCGCTTACGACCTCTCCGTGCGGTCGGTGGCCGATCTTTTGGGTATCGAACTGCGGGAGATCGACGACTGGAACTGCTGCGGCGCTACCGAGTATTTCACGCAGGATGAACTGACGGCCTGTGCCGTCATCGCCCGCAATCTGGCCCTTGTGGAGCCGGACCTCAAACAGGTGGTGGCCCCGTGTGCCGCCTGCTACCTCAATCTCCGGAAGGTGGACCAGATCATGCAGGAACACCCGGAGATGGAAAAGAAGATTAACACCTGTTTGGCTGCCGGGGGCCTGCATTATGATCCCGGTCGGGTTCGCGTCCGGCACTTGCTTGATCTGCTCTACACGGACATCGGCGAGACGGCCATCAAGGACAAAGTGGTTCAGCCCCTGAATGGCCTTCGCGTGGCGTGCTACTACGGATGTCAGATCGTTCGCCCCTACAACGGGTTTGATAATCCGGAGCAGCCCACCAAGCTGGACGAACTCATGAAGTGGCTGGGGGCCGAAACGGTTGATTTCCCGGTCAAGGCCCATTGTTGCGGTGGGCACATGACACAGATCAGCGAGCCGCAGGCGTTCGAGCTCATCCGTCGCCTGCTTCACAACGCTGCTGAATACAAGGCGGACGTCATTGTCTGCATGTGCCCGATGTGCCAGCTCAATTTGGATGCCTATCAGAGCCGGGTCAACAGCTTCTTCGGCACAAACTACCAGATTCCTATCATCTTCTTCACCCAGCTTCTGGGAGTCGCCTTCGGTTTGGATTGGAAGAAGCTGGGCTTCGGCAAGGAGATCGTGCCGGCCGAACCGGTGCTCAAGAAGAAGCTCGCGGCCCCGGCCGCCACATGACCCCGAAAACGCGGTCGCTGGACGGTGAGGGACTTTCCGGGAGGGACAAAGCGGAACGGGAAATGGAAAAGATGCTGCCGACGCGAATCAGAGCCGTGTCGGAGAAAACTGAAGGAAGCCAACTCTGAAAATTAACAGCACACATTGATTTGAGGAGAGATTCCCCATGGCCGAACGCGTGGGCGTTTATGTCTGCCACTGTGGAAGCAATATTGCGGGCATGGTGGATGTGGAAGAGGTGGCCCGGTGGGCCGGTGCCAACCTCAAAGACGTCGTCGTCGCCCGGGATTACAAATTCATGTGTTCCTCTCTCGGTCAGGCGATGATCGAGGAGGACATCAAGAAGGAGGGACTGACCCGAGTGGTGGTGGCAGCCTGCTCGCCCCATCTGCATGAGAAAACTTTCCGCCGGGCGTGCGAGAACGCAGGCCTGAACCCCTATCTCTGCCAGATGACCAACATCCGTGAGCATGTTTCGTGGGTGTCCCGAGACCGCGCAAAGGCCACGGAAAAGGCCAAGGCCCTGGTGGCTGCCGCCGTCGAACGGGTCAAACGCCAGCAACCGCTGGAACCCTTCTTCGTGAAGGTCAACCCCGCCACACTCGTCATCGGAGGTGGTATCGCGGGACTTCAGGCTACCCTGGAACTGGCCGACGCCGGTTATCCTGTGTATCTCGTGGAGCGAAGCCCCAGCATCGGCGGGCATATGGCCCAGTTCGATAAGACATTCCCCACGTTGGACTGCTCCGCGTGCATCCTGACACCGAAGATGTCCGAGGTGGGACAGCACCCCAATGTGACACTCCTCACCTACTCCGAGGTAGAAGAGGTGAGCGGGTCGGTGGGGCATTTCCGCGTGAAGGTACGCAAAAAGGCCCGCTACGTGGACGAAGAGAAATGCACAGGCTGCGGTATCTGTGTGGAAAAATGCCCACGCAAAGTGGTGGACGAAGATTTCGAGGCGGGGCTCGGCTATCGCAAGGCCATTTACACTCCATTCCCCCAGGCCGTGCCGAGGATCCCCGTGATCGATGTCAATTCGTGCATCTACTTTGAGCGTCAGAAGTGCCGGGCGTGCGAAAAGCTCTGCCCCACCGGCGCTATTAAGTTCGATCAACAGGATGAGCTCCTGGAACTGGAAGTCGGCAACATCATCGTGGCCACCGGCTGGAAAATGTTCGACTGCCGGAGGATTCCGCAGTACGGCTACGGAAGGCTGGCTAACGTCTTCACCGCTTTAGAGTTTGAAAGGATGTGCAACGCGGCCGGTCCGACGGGAGGGAAGATTGTGCTTCGGGACGGGAAGACGGAACCCCAGTCGGTGGCCATTATTCATTGCGTGGGCAGCCGGGACTCCAACCACAACGAATATTGCTCGGGTATCTGCTGCATGGCAGCACTAAAATTCGGGCACCTGGTGCTGGAGAAGACCAAAGCCGAAGTGTATTCCTTCTACATCGACATGCGGACGAACCAGAAGGGATACGAGGAGTTCTATCATCGCCTGCTGGAAGAAGGGATGCATTTCGTCCGCGGAAAGGTCGCGGAGGTCACGGATGCTGCACGCCGACCCGAAGAGGCAGGAAAGCTTATCATTCAGGTGGAAGATACTTTGATGGGGAAACAGCGTCGCATTCCCGTGGACATGGTCATTTTGATGGGGGCCCTGGAGCCCCAGGCGGACGCCAAGGAACTTGGCCTGAAACTGGGAATCTCGTGCAGTATGGCCGGTTGGTACACCGAGCGGCATCCCAAGCTCGATCCTGTGGCCACCATGACCGACGGCGTATTCGTGGCCGGTGCCTGCCAGGGACCGAAGGATATCCCGGCTTCGGTGGCGCAGGGTGCCGCTGCTGCCGCACGCGTGATGGCCATGATCACCAAGGGCAACGTCATGATCGAGCCGGTTGTGGCCTCGATCAATGAGGAAAAATGCTCCGGCTGCCGAATCTGCAATAACCTGTGTCCGTACAACGCGATTGAATTCGACGAAGAAAAACAGGTCAGCCGGGTCATCACCGCAATGTGCAAAGGGTGCGGGACATGCGTGGCCGCGTGCCCTGCCGGCGCCATCACTGGCGCCCATTTCAGCAACGAACAGGTGTTTGCCGAGATCGAGGGAATTCTCTGGGATGCGATCCACGGAAACGGTGGCCAGGCCAAGCAGCAAGCGGAGGCGGTTTCCGTGTGAATTTGCGGGCGAGACGATCGTTGCGAATCAAACGGAAAATACTGAATTTATTTCGCCATATAGCAACAGGATTGAGCCATGGCTGAGGAAACCTTCGAACCCAAGATTGTGGGCTTCCTGTGCAACTGGTGCTCGTACCGGGCGGCAGACCTGGCGGGCACGGCCAGAATTAAGTACTCGCCCAATGTGCGGATCATCCGCGTGATGTGCAGCGGGCGAGTGGACCCCGCGTTTGTGCTCAAGGCACTTTCCCTGGGAGCAGACGGCGTCATGATCGCCGGATGCCATCCCGGCGAGTGCCACTATATCGAACAGAATTACAAGGCCATGCGGCGCTACTACATGCTCAAGCACACGCTGAAGGCCCTCGGCCTGGAAGAAGATCGCATCCGGCTCGTGTGGGCCTCTGCTGCCGAGGGTCAGCAGCTTGCCGAGCATATCGACAAGTTTGTCGAAGACATCCGCAAGCTTGGCCCACTGAACTGGCCCGCCAACTGGCAGGAAAACGGAGAGCGCCTGCATGCCGTTGAAGCCATTGCCAAAGAACACGAAGAATCGCTGGAGGTGCTTCCATGAGTGACGGACAAGCCAAGGGAAAACTGGCGCTGTACTGGGCGGCGTCCTGCGGCGGATGCGAAATCGCCGTCCTCGCCATCGATGAAAAAATCCTCGAGGTGGCGAAACACTTTGATATTGTGTTCTGGCCCTGCGCCACCGACGGAAAAGTCCGTGACGTGGAAAAGATGGAGGATGGTTCCATCGACGTGTGCCTGTTCAACGGAGGCATCCGCACCAGCGAACAGGAATACATGGCCAAATTGCTCCGCCGCAAGGCGAAGGTCCTGGTGGCTTTCGGATCATGCGCGATGGAGGGTTGCATTCCCGGACTGGCCAATCTCAACACGCGGGAAGAGATTTTCCGCACTGTCTATGAGGAGACACCATCCACCGAGAATCCGCAGCACGTGACCCCGCAACACGTCACCGAAGTACCGGAAGGCAAGCTCTATCTGCCGATTTTCTACGACACCGTCTTCACGCTCGACCAGATCGTGGAGGTCGATTATTACCTGCCCGGCTGTCCTCCTGAGGCCGAACGCATCTGGGACGCCATCGTGGCCATCCTGGAAAACAAGCTGCCGCCCAAAGGCTCGGTCATCGGCGTGGACACAACAGTCTGCGATGAGTGCCCGCGCAAACGTACGGAAAAGAAGATTAGAAAGTTTTACCGCACCTGGCAGGTCATCCCGGATGAGGAAACCTGCCTGCTGGAACAGGGCATCATCTGCTGTGGCGTGGCAACCCGGGCAGGTTGCGGAGCGAAGTGTCCGCAGGTCAACTCCCCCTGCATCGGCTGTTACGGCCCGAACACGGACGTGGTTGATTACGGCGCACGGTTGATGGCGGCCCTGGCCTCGGTCATCGATTCCAATGATCCGGCAGAGATTCAGCGGATTATCGAAGAGGGAATTCCCGATCCGGTGGGAACATTCTACCGGTTCAGCCTGGCGCACAGTCTCCTGCGAAGGAAGCGAAAGCTGCCAGCGCCGAGTACGGTCCACTGAGTGATCCATTCGTTTCGGGGAAGCCGAAACCACCAGGAATCAATAACCCCATATCGAGCACAGAACCTGAAAACAGCCAGGTTGAGGAAGCCATGAAACGGGTAACAATTGATCCCATCACACGGCTGGAAGGTCACGGGAAGATCGAGATCTTTCTCGACGAGAAGGGAGATGTGGCCAACGCCTATCTCCAGATCCCCGAGCTTCGCGGATTCGAGCGGTTTTGCGTCGGTCGGCCGGTCGAGGAAATGCCCAACCTCACCGCCCGAATTTGCGGTGTGTGTCCCGAGGCCCACCATATGGCGGCCACCAAGGCCCTGGATGCCGTCTTTCACGTGGACCCGCCCGAAACCGCCAAAAAACTCCGCGAACTATTCTACAGCATTTTCTTCGCCACCGATCACACGACTCACTTCTACGCCCTCGGCGGGCCGGATTTCGTTGTCGGCCCGGATGCCCCCAAGGCTGAGCGGAACATCCTAGGGGTGGTCAAGAAAGTGGGCCTGGAGATCGGTGGCCAGGTCATCAAGATGCGGCATGTGGGCCACAGTCTCATCCAGATGATCGGCGGACGCCGGGTGCATCCCAACTGGGGTCTGCCCGGCGGCGTTAGCAAAGGGATCACCGAAGAACAGCGCCGCGAGATTGAAGCCGCCGGCCGGGAAGCCATCGAATTCGCCAAATTCAGCCTCGACCTGTTCGACAAGCTGGTTCTCAAAAACAGCGATTACGTCTCACTGATCACCGGAGACGTGTACGTTCAGAAGACCTATTACATGGGCACCGTCGATGCGAATAACCACGTCAACTTCTACGACGGTATGGTCCGCGTCGTGGGGCCCGACGGTAAGGAGCATGCCAAGTATCATCCCCGAGATTACCGCGAATATATTGCGGAAAGGGTCGAACCCTGGTCCTATTTGAAATTCCCGTACCTCAAGAAAGTCGGTTGGAAGGGCTTTGTAGACGGACCCGACTCGGGCGTCTATCAGGCCACCCCGCTTTCCCGACTGAACGCCGCTGACGGCATGGCTACTCCGCTCGCGCAGAAGGAGTACCAGCGGTTCTACGAGGTCCTCGGCGGAAAGCCTGTTCACCACACGCTGGCCACTCACTGGGCGCGGCTCATCGAGCTACTCTACGCGGCCGAGCGGTGGGTCGAATTGGCATCTGACCCTGCCATCACAGGCAAGGATTATCGCGTCCTCCCCAAAGAGAAACCCACCGAGGGTGTCGGTTGCGTGGAGGCCCCCCGCGGCACTCTCACCCACCATTATGTGACCGACGAGCGCGGTTTGGTGGTGAAGGCCAATCTCATTGTGGGCACCACCAACAACAACGCGTCGATCTGCATGGCCGTCCGTCGCGCCGCTCAGAAGCTCATCCACGGCTTTGAGATTCGCGAAGGACTGCTCAACCGTGTGGAAATGGCATTTCGATCCTACGACCCGTGTTTCGGTTGTGCCACCCACACGCTGCCCGGCCAGATGCCGCTGGAGGTGATCATTCGCAACGCAGACGGCGCGGTGCTGGAACGCCTCACCCAGTGCCTGGATTAAATCCTGTCGTTCCTTGATGTATTCATTCCGCCGCTCAGCGACGGAGAGTCCTCGAAACCACGGGGAGGCCCACCGGCCTCCCCGATGGTTTTTATGAGACATCGTCACCTAGCACACTGACGCTTCGGTCGGGCACCGCAAACCGCTTAAGGTGCATCTCGTCTGATGAAAACGCGTTCTCCTCTCGGAAACAGAATCGCGTGACGGCGCTTACCGCGCTGTGGGGCAAACCACCAACGCCAATAGCGCAACACTATGATGTTATTCGTGCGCGTGTTTGCTCGTACTATCCTTTAGAAAACCACGACTTGACATCGCACGGTCTGGTGGTAAACTGCAGATCAAAACGGAGGGACACATGATGGCCAAAAAGGGAACAAAAGTGGGCAGGTCTGGCAAAACACAAGGCTCGTCCAGTTCGGTCTCCCAAACTGCCGTGTCAACCGATTCAACCGATCGTTTCGAACTCCGTGCCGATGTTTCGACGGGCAACTTCTGGTTCGATACCGGTCGCGTGATGCTTCTCACGCTTTTTGGCGAGGGCACGCACGACGTCAACACCGTTCTTCAGGAACTCGTCGATCGGTTAGTCGAGCCCACCGGCAATAAAGGGGAATACTTCGATAAGACCACAAACTTCCTCAAGGAATACGACAAGAAAAACTGGGTTTTCCCGACCAATCTTTTCATCAAGGCCAATCCCAGCCCACCGAAGGAAAAACGCCTCATCAACGGCAAAGAGCAGCTGGTTTTCCTCGAGCCTCCCCAATATTCTCTCAAACTCGATCTCAAGAAAAAGAAGGATCGTTGTGACATTTGCGGCCAAGAGGCCCCCGTGACTGACGCCACCATGTGGATGTTTCCCTTCGTGGTGGACCCGAGCAAGTTCGGCTGCTTCTACTCCGGGGCCAAACGCGGTCTCAAATTGTGCGCCTGCTGCGCCCTGGCGGGACTGGCCGGTTATCTGGGATGGCTCTGGCGTGGCGGGCGAGATTGGCTCCATTTCTTCCTATTTCATTCGGATATGCCGGAACTCCGGCGACTCCACAGAGAAGTTTTGCAGTTTCTGCAGGTCAAGAGCCAAAAAGGCGGAAATTGGGAATGCGCTTTTGAGGGTCCGTACATCCACGAAACGACACTCGGTCTTTTACTCACACTTTTCCAGTATGTCCGGGAGTCTGACACACTGCCTGAGGAATCGCGGCAACTTCTCGGTGAGTTGCTGGGAGCTGAGCCCCTCGCGGGACGCCCGCCGTTGCGACTTTACGCCGTGACCGGCAAGCCCGGCCAGGCATTCAAAATGAATATGCTCTGTGAATTCTCCCAACTCCATCGTTTGTTTCGGTTCTATGAGAAATGGATAGAGATCATTAAGGGTTTAAACCTGGAAAAGCCCCACGAACATTTGGCAAAAATCTTCGGGCAATTTAATGCCCGGCAGGGCCAAAAGAACGAAACTTTATGGCGGGACAAAATCGCCTGGGCAATTCTGGAGTTCTCCGACCCCACACCCTTCATCGAACAATTCCTCTTCGATGTGTGTGCACGCGCTGAAGAATCTGACAGGCATTCCCGTGGGCTGCTTCACGGAACACTGAACGTGCACCCTCCCTATCTGGTGGAGGTCATGCAGATGGATGAGAAATTTCAAAAAGTCCTGGCCGGCTTTGGACACTCGCTCGGCAAGAAGGCTTCCGAACAAAATGAGATGGGCCTGCTCTATGCCCTTCGCAATGCCAAAAATCCCGAGGAGTTTTATCGCGTCCTCAATGACGCGCAGTTCCGCCTCCAGGTCACCGTGCCCAGTGATCTGCTCCGCATCGAGCGTCAGGAGCGAATCGCCGGTGTGCCCTGGGTCCGCGTGAAAACCCTCCTCGCCATCTATGCGATGAATGCCTATCTCCGCAAGGGTAAGGAAACGACCGAAGAGGCTAACCATTCTGACTCGACCACTCAGGAGGAAAACGCATGAGCAAGGCGATTGTCATTGGATACCTCACAAAGGTGTCGGCCGCCAACATCAACGCTTCCCATAACGAAGGGAACGTGATGGTGACCAAGAAAGTGACCCTGCCCGATGGGAGCACTCTGCCCTACATTTCGGGTCAGGCCCTGCGACGGATGCTCCGCGATCGTTTGGAAGAGCTGGGATATCCACTTTCGGAACCCTTCTGCCAGGTCAGTGGCCAGCAGGTGACGCCGCCAGTTCGTCCCTGGGAGTTTCCGGATGAGGATCTCTTCGGCTACCTCGATCCGTCGGGCGGTTGGCGGCGGACTTCCCCTGTCCGCGTCTCGGCCGCCGTGGGTTTGTTCCCCTTCCAGGGCGATCGTGATCTCGGCACCCGCTCGTTCGAAAAGTTCGGACAAAAGATGGAAAGCGGCGGGAATATGTTCGAAACCGAACTTTACGCCAACCTGTTCAAAGGCACCGTCCTCGTGGAGCTGGATCGGGTGGGTGTGTTCCGCAACCTGGAAGTGGACGTGAAAAAGGCCCCCGCCCAACTCGAGGAAAGAAACCTGGGGAACGGACGCGTCGAAAAAATCCTGCCCGCCCAAGAGCGCCGCAAGCGCCTCCAGGCCCTTCTGGAAGCCATCAACATCCTTTGGGGCGGAGGCCGCACCGCCCGCATGCTGGCCGATCTCTCCCCCAAATTCCTGGCCTATGCCCGTCTGTCCGTCAAACATCCGGTGTTCCTGGAAGCCCTGTCCGCCGAGTACGAAAACGGCAAATACCTCCTGCACACGGCGCCCATCATCGCCGCACTCAAAAAGTTTGAAGGCCGCTGCGAAAAACTGATCTTCGGCCTGGAAGACGATGTCTTCGGAAATGCCGAAGAAGTCAAACAGACCCTCCAGAATTATGGTGAGGTGCTCAGCACGCACGAGGCAATCAACCAGGCCAAGAAAGATGTGGAAACGCTATGGAGCCAGTCCTGATCGTCAGTGTCTCGGCGCCGGTGGCCTCTTTCCGGCGACCGCTCGACCATAACTACCAGCGGACCCTCCCGCTTCCACCCCCCACCACCTTGCTGGGGATCGCCGGTGCGGCGCTCGGGCTGCCTGATCGCGAATTGTGGGATCCTCAAGCCGGATGGAGCGACTTGCGGGTCTCCACCTGGATGGACGAGCCGCCCGGCAAAGCCAGGGATATGTGGACCGTTCTCAAAATCATCAGCGGAAAACTCGGAGAGCGCTCGCCCTACTTTCGCGAACTCCTCTTTTACGTTCGTTACAAACTCGCCTACGGTGGAACCACATCCCAGTTGGAGGAGCTCGCCAGGGCGTTTCGCGATCCCGTGTTTCCACTCTCCCTGGGCCGGGATGACGAGCTGATGTTTGTCGAGGACGTCACGCTTTGCCACGCGGAAGCCGGCGACTCGGTCTTCGGCGGCACCGTCCTTCCCTGCGATATCCGCAAGATTCCCCGGCTCAAGCCCGCGCTGGCCCCGGGCACGGCTTTCGAACCACCGCTCGTGGAACGCCTTCCCGTTTCCTTTGAAGTCGATAAAAAGGGCGTCCGCCATCCCCAAAAACTCCAGTTTTTCAGTTTCCTGCCGCCGGGCGTCCAAATAGAGGTTCCAAATCTCGCTCCTTTACAGTGCGCGGGGCAGAACTTCGTATGGCTCAACTCCTCGCCAAACCAGATACCTTCTTAATCGAACATCTCCGGGCAGTGGTTGATCTGGCGGTCCAGCTCGCCGACCGTCTTCAACTTTCCCCTCCGCTCAAAACCAAGGCCCTTCTGGCCGCGGCGCTCCATGACGTGGGGAAAGCCACCCCCGATTTCCAGGACTATCTCCTCGGAAAGACTTCCCACGCTTTTCCCCACGCCCTCACCGCCTTACCCTTCGCCCTGCTGGTGGAAAATGCCGTCAACCGTCACCTGGGCATCTCACTTCAGCAGTATGAAGCCACCGCTGCTGTCCTCTCGCATCATTCCCCCTTGTCACCAAATCTCTACAGAACGTACATAGACTGTCGGCCTCCCCAATTTCACCCGGATATCGAGACACTCCTCTGTGACCTTGCCTCGCTTCTGACCAGCCTCGGCGTGCCGCTCAACGTTCCTCCCGACACTCTTCTCCAGCGAGCGCTGCTTTTCAATAATCCCGCTCACATCCTGGAAAGCCGCTACAAAATTGGCCAGGAAATCAGATCCTTCCGCGGCATTTTACAAACTTCACCCGTGGAGAATTTCGCCCCCGTCAAGTGCGTTCTGCAGCTCGCCGACTGGCTCGCCTCCGCGGGCAAGACCGATACGTCATCTGTTTTCCTGGACGACACCCACGCTCTGGTCCGCCAGCACACGACCCGCCTTACCGGTTCGCTTCGTCAGTTTCAACAGGCCGCTGCCGCCAGCACTTCGCGGCCGGTGCTCTGGCTTCGCGCCCCCACCGGCTCCGGCAAGACGGAAGCCCTTCTCCTCTGGGCCTCCAACGCGTCCCGGATTCTCTATCTTTTGCCCACCCAAGCCACCACCAACGCCATGTGGCGTCGGCTGCGCAGAATTTTCGGTGTTAACAACGTGGGACTCGCCCACGGGCGGGCTTCCTATTTTCTCCGCGAAGAGTCCGAAGAAGACCCCCGCGAGGCCCAACTTTTCGGCTCCGTCTTTGCCAAACCCGTTACCGTCGCCACACTCGACCAGTTCCTCCTCGCCCATCTCCACTGTCGGCACTGGGAAATCCGTCGCATCCTCGCCCAACACAGCGCCGTCATCCTCGATGAGATCCACGCCTATGAGCCGTACACCCTCGGGTTGCTCCGCAGGGCCCTGGAAAAAGAGCCGCCACAGCGACTCGCACTGGCCAGCGCCACCCTGCCCGATAGCCTCCTCCAGCTTTTCCCCACTGGCCAGCTCGTGGAAGCAGAACCGGAACTCTGGGCCAAACAGCGCCACCAGGTCGCCTGTACCTCGGGCACGCTCGTCGAAGACGGTGTCGATCACGCCCTTCGCCTCGCCGCGGAAGGCCGTTCCCTCCTCATCGTCGCCAACACGGTCCGCGATGCCCAGCAGATCTTCCGCCGCCTGAAGCCCCAGTGCGACGATCGTCAGCTCACCCTTCTCCATTCCCGCTTCTGCCTTCGGGATCGTCGCCTCAAGGAAAAGCACATCACCAGCCCCAGCCCGGGATCCATCCTCGTCTCCACTCAGGTCGTCGAGGTCAGCCTGGACATCTCTTATGAGGCCATGCTCACCGAAATCGCCCCGCTGGACGCCCTTGTCCAGCGCCTTGGCCGCGTCAACCGCTATGGCAGCAAGCCGCCCGCACCGGTGATAGTCTATCAGGCACCCTCCCAGGGGACTGAGCGGATCTATGGACGGCAGATCCTCGCCTGGAGCCACGAACTACTCCAATCCCTTTCGCCCAGGCCCACCGACGCCGAACTGCGACAAATCGTCGCCCAGCTCTATGATCAAATCACTGCCTCTGCCGATTGGAACGACGAAATTCAGGCCGGCGTTCAAACCCTGGACGAAATCCAGCACATGCTTGGCTGCTGCACCATCGATCTTTCCGATCCGGAACTGGCCGGCCGTTTCACCGCCCGACGCGGCACCATCTCCATCGACGTCCTCCCCGCCGAGTTCGTGGACGAAGCCTACCAACTCATGGAGAAAAAGCGACACTCGCGGCTACCGGAACTTCTCGTCCCCGTTCCCATCCACTGGATCAAAATATTCCGCGACCACTTCACCCCCGACCGCGACCTCAACCTCCTCATCGCCAATCTCTGTTATTCCTTCGACGAGGGACTCGTATTACCTGATGAAAGTTCTCCTCCATCAGGCGGAGTAATCATCGAATGACACGTCACATCACTGGCATAACGCCGCGAGCCCTCTCTGAGGAAGAACTGGACCTTCTCCGCGTCAACGGCACGAAGGTCAACTACTGGGCCATTTGCCCAAGAAAACTCTGGTTTTTCTCCAAGGGTATCACGATGGAACACACTTTCGATCGCGTCGCCCTGGGCCGTCTTTTGCATCGGGAAAGCTACCGCAACCTACCGCGACGCGACGTTCTCATTGACAACCTCATTCGCCTGGATGTCCTGGAGGGCCAAGAAAAAGTCTTGGAAGTGAAATACTCCCGAAAATTCTCCGACGCCGCACGGCTCCAGGTGGCGTATTATCTGCTTTATCTCAAACATCTGGGCGCCGGCGATCTGGTCGGCGAACTCCGCTTTCCCCGTGACCGCCGCCGCGAAGAAGTCCGCCTCACTCCCGACCTGGAGGCCAAGCTCGCCGAAGCCCTGCGGAATATTCGGGAAATTGAAAATTCACCCCGGCCCCCAGATGTGGCGTTTCAATCCTATTGCCTCCGTTGCGCGTACGCCGAGCTCTGCTGGGGATAAGGAGATGCAAGCACCGAACGCAACCACCCGCCGAGCGATTTGATGGAAACACGTCTCGAACCGAGGACAAATGCAATGGCCGAAACCTACTACATCTTCCGCAGTGGACGACTCCGGCGAAAGCACAACACCCTTTATCTCGAATCTCCCTCAAACAACGGCGACAGCCAAAAACACCCTCTCCCCGTGGAGAATGTCCGCGACATCTACCTGTTCGGAGAAATCGATCTGAATACCAAGCTTCTCCGCTTTCTCGGCCAAAGACAGATCACCGCCCACTGCTTCAATTACCACGGGTTTTATGTAGGCAGTTTCTATCCCCGCGAACGCAACGTGAGCGGCGATCTCCTCGTCCGCCAGGTCGAGGCTTTCCTCGATTCCAATCGCCGTTTATTCCTTGCCCGTCAGTTTATCAAGGGCGCCCTTTTTCACATCCTGCACAACCTCCGCTATTACCAAAATCGCGGTAAAGACTTGGCCGACACCATCGCCACCGTCGACGCCCTGGCCGCCCAGATTGACGACGCTCCCGATATTCCCTCCCTGATGGGCCTGGAAGGCCGGGCACGCGACACCTACTATCAAGCCTTCACCCTCATCATGAATTTGCCCGAACCCTTTGAAAAACGTGTCCGCCGACCACCCAATAACCCCATCAATGCCCTCATTTCCTTCGGAAACACGATGCTCTACACAGCGGTCCTCACAGAACTTTATGTCACCCAGCTCAACCCCACGATCAGTTACCTCCATGAACCCTCCACCCGCCGATTCTCTCTCGCTCTGGACCTCGCCGAAATCTTCAAACCGCTCATTGTGGACCGACTCATCTTCCGACTGTGGAACAAACGCATGATCACCGACAAGCACTTTGAATCCGTGGGCAACGCCCGGGGCGTCTATCTCAACGAAGAAGGCCGAAAAATCTGGGTCCGCGAATTCGAAAAACAACTCAGCGAAACCGTCCAGCACCGCAAACTCAAACGATCTGTCTCGTACCGCCGCCTCCTCCGCCTGGAGGCCTACAAACTCGTTCGCCACCTCCTGGATATGGAACCCTACGAATCCTTCAAAGCCTGGTGGTAACCATGTACACTATTGTCGTTTATGATGTCGAACAGCGACGCGTCGGCAAAATTTGCCGCTACCTGCGACGCTATCTGAATTGGGTCCAGAACAGTGCTTTCGAAGGCGAACTCACGGAACATCAAATCGAAGAAATGACCGCCGGCCTCCGCCGTATCATCAATCGCGATCAGGACAGCGTCTATATCTACCAGATCCCGGAACGCCGATGGTGCACACGGCGTGTCGTTGGCGTGGAAAAAACCAACCTCGATACCGTCCTGTAGCCTGATCCAAAGGGGACCAAACCATGCGGGTGCGCATCACCTTTAACTCCCTGCAAAAGTCCATTCCCCTCCCCTGGCACTACCCCGCTCAGCTCCAAGGCCTCCTCTTCCGCTGGCTCCGCGCCAACGATCGCAAACTCGCCCGACTCCTCCACGACGTGGGCTTCGTCTACCAGGGACACTCCTACAAACTCATCGTCTTCTCTCACCTCCGCGGCACATTTGCCAAGGCCGCAACCCACAGCGTCTTTCTCGATCCCCCACTCCGCTGGTGGATTTCCTCTCCCCTCGACCCCATCGTGCAAAGCCTCGTGGGGGGACTCTTCGGCCGACCGTATGTCCGCCTGGGACAACAAACCCTCATCATCGAACGCGTCCAGGTCGAAGACCTCCCCGATTTCTCCCACCCAACCACCTTCTACACCCTCTCCCCCGTCGTGGTCTCCACATGCCAGGATGGCCCTGACGGTCCCCAGAAAATCTTCCTCTCCCCCGACCAACCCGATTTCGTCCGCGTCATCCGCGACAATCTCCAGCGCAAGGCCTCCCTGCTGGGGATCAATGCCCCGGCCAATTCTCTCGCCATTCAGCCCGGTCGCCTCCGCAGCCGCCTCTTCCAGCTCCATGGCGGCTCCATCCGCGGCTGGGAAGGGGAGTTCCTCCTGAGCGGCCCGCCCGAATTAATCCGCGTAGCCTACGAAGCCGGATTGGGTGAACGTAACGCCCAGGGCTTTGGGATGCTTGCCTGCCGGCAAAAAGCATTCTAAAAGCCTCCAGACCCCAGCAATTCGCCCCTCGGCGCTGCCATTCAGTAAGCGTCTCCTCCCTGACGTGGCGACACGCCGGAGTGAGCCCCTCGGCCGAAATACCGATCTGATGGTCGGGCGTACCGTTTACCGGGTACCAGCCGGCGGGTGGGCCGGACTCGGCCCCTTTTCCCCTCACACGAGGGGTGAGCCTCACCAGCCCTTTTGTTCGATGTACCGCATACCATCCACTTGTGGGGGTTGACAGGGTTTGTGTCGGTTTGTACGCTTAGTTGCAGTCGATCTCCTGGGAATTTCGCACGACCGGCGATCGACTGCAAAACAGGGGGTGGAGGGAGGGTGGAAAGCCCGGAAAACATCGGCTTTCCGGGGAGGGTCTTAATCGAACCAAGTTGGGATTGAAACCGCTTTCGCAAGGTACTCGGCAAGGCGGTCGAGCTTGTCTTAATCGAACCAAGTTGGGATTGAAACTCGAGCGAGCTGTTGGGCGGCTAATCCTGGAGGTTTGGTCTTAATCGAACCAAGTTGGGATTGAAACCTGATTGTCGTGGAGTGCCGCAATAGCGAACCCGTGGCGGTCTTAATCGAACCAAGTTGGGATTGAAACTTATCAACGAAGCATTTCAAGAAGGGCTGGTGAGGCGTGTCTTAATCGAACCAAGTTGGGATTGAAACCGTATCGTCCATTCCATTTGTGTGCGCTGAGGTCACGTGTCTTAATCGAACCAAGTTGGGATTGAAACATTAAATCTGTTGACTGGGGATTGATACTCTTTTGCTGTAAGTCTTAATCGAACCAAGTTGGGATTGAAACATGTTACATTGAACTTCACTGATTCAGGTGTGGGCGTCGTCTTAATCGAACCAAGTTGGGATTGAAACTTTTGATATACCCGCATGTACCAGCGCACCGGGTCCACGTCTTAATCGAACCAAGTTGGGATTGAAACTCAAGTTGACGTGCAGAATGATCATATCGATCTCCTTTGTCTTAATCGAACCAAGTTGGGATTGAAACCAGAGAAGGGATGGGAAACCAGCTACCACCATATTTTAGTCTTAATCGAACCAAGTTGGGATTGAAACCAATCTGGGGCTAGATCATATTTGCTGTGATTCTCAAGTCTTAATCGAACCAAGTTGGGATTGAAACTGATTTGGAGATCATAAGAGTATACGTAGTCAAACAAGTCTTAATCGAACCAAGTTGGGATTGAAACGTGACCTGCATGGCCACCATCTCTGCAAGCGACATGAAGTCTTAATCGAACCAAGTTGGGATTGAAACCGCGAAAAATTCGGTGGTGCAGAAATTTTTAAATGGTGTCTTAATCGAACCAAGTTGGGATTGAAACTGATAGGTAATCCATTCCGATATTTCTCGAATTTCAAGATCGTCTTAATCGAACCAAGTTGGGATTGAAACATGCGACAGCGCTTGGGGTGGCGTCATAAGCGATATCCCGTCTTAATCGAACCAAGTTGGGATTGAAACAGTCAAGCACGGTGGGAAGCCAACTGAATTGTCTAAGTCTTAATCGAACCAAGTTGGGATTGAAACTTTACACACCTGATGATAACTCACGAATTATCATCCGTCTTAATCGAACCAAGTTGGGATTGAAACCGGGTTTTCCCGTGGGAGGGCAGTAAGGAATAAAGGAGAGGTCTTAATCGAACCAAGTTGGGATTGAAACACCTTCGACTGTGACCTTCTGTATTGGCACTGCAGGAGTCTTAATCGAACCAAGTTGGGATTGAAACGCGAAAGTTTCAGGAGCTGCTTTCGCAGCTCCTCTTCGTCTTAATCGAACCAAGTTGGGATTGAAACACAGAAAAGGATTTGGAGGCCGTTCCGCTTGAGCTTAGTCTTAATCGAACCAAGTTGGGATTGAAACGAAGCTCGTCCTCCTCATACGGGCAGCCCTCTCGGGGTCTTAATCGAACCAAGTTGGGATTGAAACGCATTTGCTCAATGTCATAAAGACTGTTCAGCTTTACGTCTTAATCGAACCAAGTTGGGATTGAAACGATTGGGATCCAGATTCTCTACATACTGATAACCACGAGTCTTAATCGAACCAAGTTGGGATTGAAACGTAATATAACACACGTCCGCACTCGCAATCTGGGGCTAGAGTCTTAATCGAACCAAGTTGGGATTGAAACGGGGCGATTCCTTACCTGACTCAGGACAATCTGCCTGGTCTTAATCGAACCAAGTTGGGATTGAAACCAAACTCGAGCAGGCCCTGGCGGCGGCCCGTGAGCGTCGCGTCTTAATCGAACCAAGTTGGGATTGAAACACCGTGCTTTTCAACAACAAAATTTCTTCCTACCATTACGTCTTAATCGAACCAAGTTGGGATTGAAACAAAAGGTCTAGAAGCACAGTTGAAGAGCATATGAAGTCTTAATCGAACCAAGTTGGGATTGAAACAAGTGGTTGCAAGATTTGTAAGAAAGAGGGGATGGGTGTCTTAATCGAACCAAGTTGGGATTGAAACTGAACATTTGTAGGGAATGGTTCTTTAAGCTTAAATGGGTCTTAATCGAACCAAGTTGGGATTGAAACATTGGCTTTGTTACATCACTGGAATTTTGATAATCAATGTCTTAATCGAACCAAGTTGGGATTGAAACACGCATCTCGTCGATGTTCGAGCCAACGCTATTTCGGTCTTAATCGAACCAAGTTGGGATTGAAACCACCTGCGGCAGTAAAATTCAGGTACAAGTGGGCAGAGTCAAGTCTTAATCGAACCAAGTTCGGATTGAAACGGCAAGACCTGCGTGCAGGGGGCTGGTGCGCACTGGCACCGTCTTAATCGAACCAAGTTGGGATTGAAACAATAATCTTGGGGGCGCTCACGAATGAAGGCTTCGAGTCTTAATCGAACCAAGTTGGGATTGAAACCAGTAAATCATCGCAGACTGCCACGAGGACAACCGCGTCTTAATCGAACCAAGTTGGGATTGAAACAATACGCCGCTTGCGACGCTCTTTCAGATTCAGTCTTGTCTTAATCGAACCAAGTTGGGATTGAAACATCGCTTGGCAGGTCAGTGTAAAACTGTTCGATTCTGGTCTTAATCGAACCAAGTTGGGATTGAAACATAAACTGGGCAGCTTGAATCTGCTGTTGCTTATCCCGTCTTAATCGAACCAAGTTGGGATTGAAACGATCTCTTTCGGTATTGACCAGGGATGGCCGGCTCGAAGTCTTAATCGAACCAAGTTGGGATTGAAACCTCTTCGTTCGGGGAGCAACGTCACTAGGTACATAAATGTCTTAATCGAACCAAGTTGGGATTGAAACGAGGACAGATAGATATATCGTAAAGGTACCGAGCGAAAGGTCTTAATCGAACCAAGTTGGGATTGAAACTAGGCCGGCGCGTGGAGAATGGCTATGTATATCGTGTCTTAATCGAACCAAGTTGGGATTGAAACCTTAATAGGGAGACGAAACCATGCCTCCAATCACTGTGTCTTAATCGAACCAAGTTGGGATTGAAACTGCTGTACGGAATCTTGATAAGATGCGATACTTTACGGTCTTAATCGAACCAAGTTGGGATTGAAACCCCAGCACTGGGTCTCGCTGGCGGTAAGCGTGAGCTTGTCTTAATCGAACCAAGTTGGGATTGAAACGAATTTGCAGCTCCACGGTCTTGTTGGCTGTCGGAGCGTCTTAATCGAACCAAGTTGGGATTGAAACATCAGATAAAACATATCCCCAGCATTGGGGGTTGTCGTCAGTCTTAATCGAACCAAGTTGGGATTGAAACGACGTCTTCTACTTCTTCCTTAGTGGCCCTTTTAAGGGGTCTTAATCGAACCAAGTTGGGATTGAAACAACAAGCGATCGCCAATGTTGCCGTGGCCCTCGGTTACTGTCTTAATCGAACCAAGTTGGGATTGAAACTGTCGGTTATGATAGTCCGACCCAGCCCAACCATTACGTCTTAATCGAACCAAGTTGGGATTGAAACCGGCAATACAGCGCATGATGCGTTTGCGTGCCTACCGGTCTTAATCGAACCAAGTTGGGATTGAAACAGGCAACACCTATTGGCGGGCCTACACCCGCCGACGGGGGTCTTAATCGAACCAAGTTGGGATTGAAACTGCACAAACGTGTGCACGATCCATGCATCTTTAACGGTCTTAATCGAACCAAGTTGGGATTGAAACCGATTGCGTCAGCAATCCCCGCGGCGGCCGCCTTGCCAGTCTTAATCGAACCAAGTTGGGATTGAAACTCGTCAAATCACAGTCGCAGCGTGAGTGGGAACTTGCGTCTTAATCGAACCAAGTTGGGATTGAAACTCACGCGCACGTACTCAGGCGACATCTGAGCAGCCTTTTGTCTTAATCGAACCAAGTTGGGATTGAAACACATACATTTTCAGAGCTTAAACAAGTATTTCAACGTGTCTTAATCGAACCAAGTTGGGATTGAAACAAGACAGCAACACGTGAACATCGGGGGGGTACAAAAGTCTTAATCGAACCAAGTTGGGATTGAAACATAATTCGGGTCTTTCAACCAGTGGTAGTGCGTGCTGCGTCTTAATCGAACCAAGTTGGGATTGAAACAAGGCTGAGGAAGAGTATTTCCTGTCCTATCTGAAACCCGGTCTTAATCGAACCAAGTTGGGATTGAAACAATCAACCGCTGAATCTCTAATCAGAGAATTTTCAATTACGTCTTAATCGAACCAAGTTGGGATTGAAACCATACAGCATTGCCTCCTCCCAAAACCTTCAGATTCTGTCTTAATCGAACCAAGTTGGGATTGAAACATATTTCTCAAAGTTGTCGTACTCTTTGAAAAGGTAATAGTCTTAATCGAACCAAGTTGGGATTGAAACCAAGTGACGCCATCCATGCGTCTGTGTATAGATCAAAGTCTTAATCGAACCAAGTTGGGATTGAAACCGAGAAGATCGCGTCTGCCGTGTGCGTAGAACACCAGTCTTAATCGAACCAAGTTGGGATTGAAACGCTCGTTTAGGATGCTCCGGACACGATTTGTTCGATGTCTTAATCGAACCAAGTTGGGATTGAAACGATGTCGTCTCTGGGGAAACGGAGCGGATCCTAGAGAAGTCTTAATCGAACCAAGTTGGGATTGAAACTCTGGCGATTCTTGCAGTAGCAGCTCAATCGTCTTGTGTCTTAATCGAACCAAGTTGGGATTGAAACGAATTAAAAGCGAGTGGCGAGTAGCGAGTTGCGAGTAGTATTCCTGGTGTGCGTCGAACGGAGATGCGCAGCGCTCGTTAGTCGTGAGCCGTCAGATAGCTTGGAACTGAAAAGAGAAAACAATCGCGTTTGCGGAAACAATCGGCGGTCTACTGAAAAACCGATTGTCCACTTTCACCCCTCGCCAGTCGCCATTCGCTACTCGCCAAAACAAATGGAACCAAGTTGGGATTGAAACGAATAAAGGGGCGAATGGCGAATGGTGAATAGCGAATGGTAAGCATCGCGGCCGGGGACGCATAACGTCGATCAGAAGTTCATGCCGGGTGGGCGCCCGTTCTTTCTCGTCCACACTGCCGTTCCACCCCGATTCGAACTAGCCTTCCAAGTTGACGGTAGGGGCAATTCATGAATTGCCCCTACCAGTGACCAGCTTCTGTGTTCGCGGCGAGACACCGCAAGCGCTAAGCTGGTGAAGGCTAAAGCCTTCACAACAAAGCGGCGATAAATCGCCGCACTCCATGGAGTGCGGGGCTTTAGCCCCGCTTTCCGCGCGGGACTTCA